>Ga0081455_10000170_pt1 | contig 80847 bp, 82 predicted proteins | sample TabmetS3T2R1_FD_70207 | JGI IMG/M metagenome (GOLD analysis project Ga0081455, IMG submission 70207) | Tabebuia heterophylla rhizosphere microbial communities from the University of Puerto Rico - S3T2R1 | ecosystem: Host-associated > Plants > Roots > Rhizosphere ...
TGGGCGCCGACCTCGCCCGCGACGGGCGCGCTCGACGCCTTCCGTTGGCGCGTACCCGTCGAGCCGATCGAGGCCGATGGCGGCGCCCTGCTCGCCGCCAAGGTTGAGGCCCTCGTCAGCTTGGGGGCCGAGGCTCCCACGCCACTCTCGCCAGCTGCCCCAGCCGCGCCGGCCTCGGTGGAGTTAAAGGCCCTCGACAGCCCCGACAGCCGCGCTCCAGCCAGGCTGGGGCAAGCCGCGCGTGGCGGCAATTCTGAAGGCGGGGGGCGGCCCACAAACGAAGCCGGTCAAGTCGCGGCGCTGGAGCCGGTGGCGGGTGCGCAAGGGCCAGCCAGCGCGGGCACGCCCAAGCCCGGCGCCAATTCCAGGCGCGCGCGGCCCGCCGAGCCCAAGATTTTTGTGCCACCAAGGGCACCGGACGATCCCGGCACAGGTGCGGCAGAGGACGAAGCGGTGCTGATCGGTGACCCGCGCGATTCTGCCGCCAAGGCGTGATCCGCGCTAAAACACCGGTGCTGGGCAGGTCGGCTCAGCTGCCGCTGCAATGTGGCCAAGGAGGCTTTGCCAATGGAGCCCTTCGATGCGCTAACCTTGGCCCGGCTGCAGTTCGCCTTCACGGTTTCGTTCCATATCATCTTTCCCGCCTTCACCATTGGCCTTGCCAGCTATCTCGCGGTGCTCGAAGGGCTTTGGCTTGTCACAAGCCGTCCCGTTTATTTGGCCGTCTTCAATTACTGGAAGAAGATCTTTGCCATCAGCTTCGGCATGGGCGTCGTGTCGGGCATCGTCATGAGCTACCAGTTCGGCACCAACTGGAGTGTCTTTTCCGACAAGACCGGACCCGTGCTCGGTCCGTTGCTGGGCTACGAGGTGCTGTCGGCCTTCTTTCTCGAGGCGGGCTTTCTCGGTGTGATGCTGTTCGGCATGGATCGGGTCGGCAAGGGGCTGCACTGCTTCGCCACCATGATGGTGGCGGCGGGCACCTTACTTTCCGCGTTCTGGATCCTTGCCGCCAACAGCTGGATGCAAACGCCGGCAGGGCACGTTAGCAACGCCGCCGGACAGTTCGTGCCGGCGGACTGGTGGGCGGTCATTTTCAATCCGTCCTTTCCCTATCGGCTCGTGCACATGGTGCTCGCCGCCTATCTGACCACCGCCTTCGTGGTGGGCGGCGTGGGCGCTTTGCACCTCTTGCGCGATCGCGGCAACGAGAGCGCCCGGCTGATGTTCTCGATGGCCATGTGGATGGCAGCCTTGGTGGCGCCGCTGCAAGTCGTGGCCGGCGATCTGCACGGCCTCAATACACTTACATACCAGCCCGCCAAGATTGCGGCCATGGAGGGTCACTGGGAAACCCGCGCCGGACAACCGCTGATCCTCGTGGGTTGGCCGAGCATGGCCGCGGAGAGGACGCACTATGCCGTGGAGCTGCCGAAGCTCGGCAGCCTGATCTTGACGCATGATTGGAACGGCACGGTGAAGGGTCTCAAGGCCTGGCCCCCCGAGGAGCGGCCCAATGCGACCATCGTGTTCTGGAGTTTTCGCATCATGGTGGGGGTCGGTGTGCTCATGCTGGTGGCCGGGGCCTGGAGCTTGCTGCAGCGTTATCGTCGGCAACTGACCGGCAGCGCGGCCCTCTTGCGCTTCGCCGTGTTGCTGAGTCCGGCGGGCTTCATCGCCGTCGTGGCGGGGTGGATCACCACCGAGGTTGGCCGCCAGCCCTATACCGTTTACGGATTGATGCGCACGGCACAATCCGTCTCGCCGATCGACGCCGCCGCCGTTGCCGCCTCGCTGCTGGCCTTTATCGTCGTTTATTTTGTGGCATTTGGCGCCGGTACATTTTACATGCTGCGGCTGATGCTACATACCCCGCAGCTCGATGAGCCCGACATCGAGAAAGGCGTGCCGCAGCGCGCCGCCGGCATTACGCCCGCATCGGCGCTGGGAGACGTGGCCGCCGCGACGCGAAAGTGAAGACAACCATGTTCGACCTTGCGTTCATCTGGGCTGCCCTGATCGCCTTTGCCGTCCTCGCCTATGTTCTGTTCGACGGCTTCGATCTCGGCATCGGCATCCTGTTCCCGTTCTTTGCCGCCGAGCACGAGCGTGATCAGGCCATGAACTCCGTCGCGCCCGTGTGGGACGGCAACGAGACCTGGCTCGTCTTGGGTGGCGGCGGGCTTATGGCGGCGTTTCCGTTGGCCTACGCGGTCGTGCTGCCGGCGCTTTATGCCCCGATCACGGCCATGTTGCTCGGACTGATTTTCCGCGGCGTTGCCTTCGAGTTTCGCTTTCGCAGCAGGCGCAAGTTCCTTTGGGATTGGGCGTTCGCTGGCGGCTCGACGCTGGCCGCCTTGGCCCAGGGCGTCGCGCTCGGCGCCCTGGTACAGGGCGTGCCGGTGGCAGGCCGCGCTTACGCCGGCGGCTGGTGGGACTGGCTGACCTGGTTCTCACTCCTCACCGGCGTGGCGTTGGTGATCGGCTATGGCCTCCTGGGCGCGACCTGGCTGATCTGGAAAACCAGCGGCACGCTGCAGCACAAGGCCTATCGGCTGGCCTTTGTAACGGGGCTCGGTACCCTGGGGCTGATCGGCCTCGTCAGCCTGATCATGCCATTCCTCGACCCGATCTTCCGCCAGCGCTGGTTCAGCTGGCCCAATATCCTCTACGCGTCCCCCGTGCCGATCCTCGTCGCGCTCGCCGCCTTCGTCCTTCTCTCGGGTCTCGCCAGGCGCTGGGAACGCGCCCCGTTCCTGGCCGCCGCCGCCCTTTTTGTCCTGTCCTATATCGGATTGGGCATTAGCTTTTATCCTTACATCCTGCCCCCATCGCTAACCATCTGGGATGCGGCGGCGCCGGCCAGCAGCCTGCAATTTCTGCTCGTCGGCGCCGTTATTCTGATCCCTGTGATCCTGGCCTACACGGCATGGTCTTACTGGGTGTTTCGCGGCAAGGTGCGCGCCGAGGCGGGCTATCATTGAATGGCGAGGACCCCTAGTCCCCTATCCTTGCCGCGCCGGCTCTTGTGGTTTGCGGGCCTTTGGTTGGCGGGCGTCCTCGCCGTGCTGTTGGTCGCCTGGCTGCTGCGGGCGGTGCTCGCCTGAAACGCGCCGCCGCCGCCGCGCGTTCGTTGCCTCGCGCACACCCCACACGCCGCCCCTCAGCACTACTCGACCTTGCCCGGAACGCTGCTTGTCCCGCCCGGGCAGGAACAGACGGCGCCCACAGGCTTTGCCTTTGCCAGCCGACACACGCTGGTGGCGGTGCGACAGGCAAAGCCGTCGCCCTGAATGGAGCGGCTGCGTGGTGGTGGGCCTCCAAAGGGTCTTTCCTCAATCTGGCGCTGTGGAGGTGGACCCCCGAACGGTTGTTCGCCACTGCGGTCCGCCGCCTGTGCCACGGCGGGAAGGCCCCAGAGGACGATCGCGAACATCGCCGCAGGTGGCACTAACGACCTCATTCGATGCTCCCTCCAGACACCTAGCAAACATCCCCGGCCCCGGCCGAGGGTAGCAAACCGCGCCGGAGCCCGCCATGATAGTTGTGCCGCACGCCAACACCGTTACGCCAACACCGTTACGCCAACACCGTTACGCCAACATCGTTGCAAAAGGCGCGCCATGCCGATCGCGGAAGCAGACCGCAAGCGTATCGTGCAAGCGATACGCAGCTACATCGCCAGGGAACGCATCTCGCGCGGCGAGTTCGCCGAGCGGACCAAGCTCGGCAAGTCGACCGTCGACAAGCTGGTGGTCGGCTTGTTTTCCGAAAAGACCATCCTGCAGATCGAATCGCAGCTCAAAATCAGCCTGGTGGGCGGCGCTGGCCCGGGTGAAGCCGCCGCCGAGGATTTGGGCCGCTACACTAAGGAGGAAACGCAAAATTACCTGGGCGACTACGTGTTTGCTCGCCCCTCCTTCCACGAAGACAGCCTGATCCACGCATTTCACATGGAAGTGGTGTGGGACCGTGAGGCTGCCGCCCTGCTGGTGCGCGAGGCCGCGCGCGGCAAACAGACACCCCTGCAGTTCGGAAAAATCTATATTCCGCGTGCCTCGATGCACATTTTCATCCTGTCGAACGAGCACGGCTGGCTGAAGAAAGTGATCCTGTCGCAGCTCGACGTCTATAAGCGGATGAAGGGGATCATGCTCACCATGGGCCACGCCTTCGGCAATCTTTATACGCCCGTGGCGATGCCGGTGATCATGAACCGCTACGATAAGATCGACGGCCAGATGGTGGGCAAGATCGAACGCACCGCACGCATGTATGAGGAGTACAACCGCGATCTGCGCGCGGTGGAAGAAGAGCAGTTTGCCAAATGGATCCGTATCAAGCCGGTCTGAACCGGCTTGAGGGGCGAGCCACCTTCCCGTTCCCGCGCTCGCAAGCGCGCCTCGGTGGGCCGCTGCGGTCAGCGGAAAGCGCGGAAAACTTGGGCAAGGAGCGGAAAGCTCCGGTGATCGCGGCGAAAGTGACGCCGGCCTAGAGTCCCAGCATCGAGGCCAGGGCCCCGCGGGCGGGCCACGATCGCAGCGGAGACGACGTAACTCCGTCTGCGCCGAAACGAAAGCTTCCTGCCAACGGCCGGCCGCCGCCGGCAAAAGGTCAACACGCGTGCCCCAAGCGCGCGAGGAGGGTTCATGTCGCAACTTCGTGTCCGCGTCTGCCTTTTTTCCCCGCTCGGGGAAGCCCTTGTGTTTGGGCCAGCCGGGCCCCCTGAAAAAAGTGGCAACGCCAGCTGTCCTTATCCCTCGCCGTCGCCCGAAGCCGCGCACGCGGAGGGTGTGCGGGCACCCATGGGCACGGCGTCGCCCGGCATCGGTGACGTGCTCAAGCGGATCCTGAGGTTTTAGCCACCCCCTGGGAGGAATGCCATGGATCGCCAAGAAAGAACGCTTGCTCCCGAGCGCACGCGCGCCGAGCCCATGCTTCCACCGTTCGCGCTCGTCTTCGGCTGGATTGAGGCATGGTTCACGACCAGCCGCGCCTATTACCGTGCCGCGATCGCCTACGAAGAGCTCTACCGGTTGCCGGAGGCCGAACTCAACCGTTTGGGCTATACGCGCGCGACGCTGGCGCGGGACGTGACGGGCTTCGATATCACCCAGCATCTCGACTGCTGAGCCGCCCGGCGGAGCGCGCTGCCGGGGCCGGCGACCGCGGCCCCTTTTGGCGCCGTGGCGATGCCGGGTTTGAGAACCGGCCGCCAGACCCTTCCCATTGCCGCCGCAGGCGCTAGTCTTGGCGCCCGACGACAGGAGGTGATCTCGCATGCCGCTGCCCGCCGAAATGGATCCTTCGAGCCCCAAGCATTTGCGCGACAAGTACGCCATCATCGGCGTCGGGGAGACCAGCTATACGCGCGGATCGGGCATGACCACGCGTGCGCTTGGCACCTGGGCGGTGCGCAATGCCATCGAGGATGCGGGGCTCAGACCGGCCGACGTCGACGGCATGCTCTCCTACCAATCCGGCGATTCGACCTTTGGTCCCTTCATCGCCGGCGATCTGGGCATCCGGCTCAACTTCTACATGGATGTATTTGGTGGCGGCTCCTCGACCGAGGCACTGATCGGCATGGCGATGGGCGTTATCGAGGCCGGCATGTGCAAAACGGTGGTCTTGTTCCGCGCCATGAACGGCTACTCGCAGGTGCGCATCGGCGGGACCGGTGCCAGGTCCGCCGTGCCGGTTTCGGGCGACATGTTGCACAGCCGCGCCTACGGCTGGCAAAGCGCGGGCCAGCTCTTTAGTTTCACGTTCCTGCGGCACATGTATGACTTTGGCACCACGCCGGCGCAGGTGGCCGCGGTGCGTGCGGTCCACAGCGCACACGCCTCCAACAACCCCAAGGCCTACTACAAACAGCGCGTTTCGGTTGAGGAGGTGTTGGCAAGCCGCATCATCTGCAAGCCGCTGCACCTGCTCGACTGCTGCGTGGAGACAGACAACGCCACCGCGGTCATCGTCACCAGCGCGGCCCGGGCACGCGACGGGCGTCATCCGCGCGTCTTGATTCGCGGCGTGGCCGGCCGCGTCTGCAAGCCCCGGGTCGACATGCATTACCAGCACGGGCCGATTTCAAGCGTGGCGGGCAAATACGCGCGCGAGATCTTATGGCCCAACGCCGGGGTCGGTCCCGAGGATGTGGATGTCACGGGCTCCTACGACGCGTTCACGTTCACCACCATGCTGCAACTCGAGGACTATGGTTTTTGCAAAAAGGGGGAAGGCGGACAGTATGTGAGCGACGGCACCATTCGCCTCGGCGGTCGTCGCCCCAACAACACGAGTGGCGGGCACCTCTGCGAGGGCTACACGCATGGCATGAATATGGTGATCGAGAACGTGCGCCAGCTGCGCCATGACGTCGACGATTCCTGCCCGCGCGGAGCCGATGGCAGGCGCCAACACACCTACGACTACCGCGAGGGCGGCTGTCGCCAGGTGAAAGGCTGTGAGGTGAGCGCCAATCTCGGCTGGGCCATGCCCGGCACCGGCTCGGCTATGGTCATGCGGCGTGATTGACGGGGCAGCGGAGAGGGAAGAGGCGATGTCGGTCAAAGCAGACTACTTGGGCATGCCGCTGAGCATCGATGAGCTCGACGGCGAGAACCTGGTCTATTTCAAGTATTGCGCCGAGCACGATTTTCATCTGCAGCTGTGCGAGAGCTGCAACCTGTTGCGCTATCCACCGACGACGGCGTGCCCGTGGTGCATGCGCGCCCAAGCCCAATGGGTCCCCGTCGCCGGCCGCGGCGCGGTGCACGCCTATACGGAAGTGCATCATGCCATCCAGCCAGCCTTCAAGGCATTCACACCCTATCTGGTCTTGCTCGTGGACCTCGATACCCAGAAGGGCCGGCCGAGCGCGGCGGAGGCCTTGCGGATCGTTGGCAATTTGACGACGGCGGGGGGCCAACTCGCCCCGCCTGACATGGTTGAACGCGTGGGCATCGGCACGCGCGTGCGCATGGTCTTCAGCGACGTCGCCCCGGGCTTGGCGCTGCCGCAGTGGACCATCGACGAGGACGCCGAGCAACCGGAGCCCTGGCGCTATCCGCAGCCATGACCTTGGCTGTTGGGCTCGCCGTCCCAAGCGCCGCGCGAGCAGGATCGGCGCCGAGCCCACGCTCAGGCCGGTGCCAGCAGGCAAGCGCGCAGGTCGTCGGCCAGCTTGCGCATGAGCGTAAAGTAAAGGTTTGGCCCCGGCTCCAGGCCGAAGCCTTCGGGATCGAGCGTCCCTGTACGCGCCAAGGTCCCTTCAATCAGGTTATCCATCAGCCGCCTGTCGAGCTGCGGTTCGGCAAAAACACAAATGGCGCCCAGCGCCACGACTTTGCGACGCAGGTCGCCGAGCCGCTTGGCGCCGGGAACCACCTCCGGGCTCAGCGAGATCGCGCCGACCGCGTTGAGGCGATAACGACGCTCGAGGTATTGGAAGGCGTCATGCGCCACCACGTAGGGCTTACCGGCGATCGGATTGAGCGCCCGCGCAAGCTCCTCACGCAAGCCATCGAGCTCCCCCTTGAGCGCGGCTGCATTGTTCTTGAAGGTGTCGGCATTGCTGGGATCCTTGGCTGAAAGCACCTGCGCGATGCGCTCAACCATCGCCTTGGCGTTGTCAGGATCGAGCCAGATATGCCCGTCGAACAGGTTGCCTTTGCGCCCGGCCGGGCTGTGACGGGCTGCCTCGGCTGCGACCTCGAAGGCCGAGCCGGTGCGGCGTGGCAGGAGAACGAGGCCGGGCGCATCCTGCAACGTCACGACCTCCACGCGCCGGGGCAAGGTTTCGGTCAGCCTGACGGAAAACGGTTCGGTGGCGGGGGAGGCGCGAAAGACGATGTCGGCATCCTCCAGCGCGCCCATGTCCGATGGCTTCAAGGCATAAAGGTGGGGCGAGGCGGCGCCTTTGACTAGCATCTGCGGGCTGCCGACACTCCCCATGACCCCCGCCACGAGAGCATGGAGGGGCTTGATGGTAACGACCACCTTGGGCGCCGCGCTCAGGGATTGCGTCCCTCCCAGCAGCAGGAGGGCCGCCAGGAGGGCTCTTGGTGCGCGTCTGAGCATCGGTTCGACCAACGGGGCGGGAGGGGCAACGCGGGCGGTGATTTGGCTCGCCCTGCCGCACGCTATGTTATAGCATAACTCGGTGCAAGCCAGTTCGGGGGGCCGTGGGCAGCCCAGGGGTTCGATGGTGGCCCTCGCCGTGTTGCCCTCATTGTGTGCCGAGCTGCAAGCCGGTAAGGGGATCCCGCCCGGGTCTTCACCATGACGTTGAAACGGAGAGGAACACCCCGATGCCGAGACGATCGGCAAGCTTGATTGGCGTCCTTATGGGTCTTGCCATGCTGTCAGCCCTGCCAAGCCCGCTGGCGGCGCACCCGCACGTTTGGATCATCGTGGAAACGACGCTGCTTTACGACAAGGGCGCCTTTAGCGGCCTGCGCCACAAGTGGAGCTTCGATCAATACTACACGGCCATGGCGATTGAGGGGTTGGACAAGAACAAGGACGGCAAATACGACCGCGACGAGCTGGCGGAGCTGGCCAAAGTGAATATCGATGGCCTCAAGGATTTCGCCTACTTCACCACAGCGTCGCTGGCGGGCCGCGAGATCAAGTTTGAGGCCCCCAACGACTATTGGCTGGACTATGAAAACGGCGTGCTATCGCTGAATTTCACGCTGCCGTTCGTCGAGCCGGTGGCGCCGGATGCCAAGGGCCTAGCCTTTGCCGTGCAGGACCCGACGTTCTTTATCGCCTTTGATCTCGCCAAGACCGATCCCGCCAAGCTGGGGCCGGGCGCGCCGGCGGCCTGCAAGCTCAAGGTCGGCTCGCCCAGAGAGCAAGGCGGCGCGCTCGGCGATGCCTTTGCCAAGCAATTTGGCGGCCCGGCGGTCGGTGGCGCCCAGACCATCGTCGTCGACTGTCAAGGCCCTTGACCTCTGAGCGGATGCCCGTTCGTTCCTGACAGCTTGTGCCCCCAAGCGCCGGGCCGGCTTGCGGCCGCGGCCGTTTCAATTTGGCACGCCATTTACGGATACTTCAGGGTTTGCTTCGGCGCCGCGAGGTTTGCCTTTAGGCTGCGCCTTGTTTCTTTTCTTTGCTGCCGCCCTGAGACCCGGCGCGTGTTCGTGTGAGTGGCCACATGCGGTCCCTGTCCGGTTTTTTCGCCGCGCTTCTGATCCTCGCCGTGGGGGTTGCTTCGGGGCGGGCTGCGCTCGATCCTGCCGCCGTGCGTGGCCCCAGCATCGAGCTCCTGGTTTACGAACATCGAGATTGCGTCTACTGCCAGCTCTTTCGCCGTGATGTGCTGCCGCGCTACCAGCAGGCGTTGGCTGCCGAGCTGCCGATCCGCTTCGTCGATATCGCCGAGGCTGGCAATGTCAGCCCGGGCTTGCGGCGCAAGGTGGACGCGCTGCCGACCGTCGTCCTGATGCTCGGCGGGCGCGAGATCGATCGCATCGTCGGCTACTGGGGGCCCGACAATTTCTTCATGCTGTTGGCGCATCTGCGCGCCAGGGCCGAGTAGGTTGGCGGCCTGCCCGGGCGCTGCTGGCGCGAGCGACTTGCAGCGGCGGCCGGGGTCGGCTTTGATGCCGTTGTGGTCCGTGCTCGGGCCGCGGAGGGACGGCCATGGACCGGCGGGGTTTCTTGAAATCGGGTGGTGCCGCAGCGGTGGCCGCGGGAGCCGCACCCGCCCGCGCCGAGGCAAATCTTGCTGCACCCGGCGGGGACACCCGGCCGCCCGCGCTCCCCGGCGCGCGCGCGCTGACCCTCGCACGCGACCGAGGCCATGATCTGGCGGGCTTTGCCGCCGACCGGCTCGCCAATCGCATCGCGGTCGCCACGGGCGGGCGCTTTCGCCTCGAGCGCGGCGACGCGGCGGCGTGCGACCTCAGTTTCGGGGATGCGCATGCTCTGAGCGCGTTGCATCCTGGCTTCGCCTTTTTTGCGGGTTTGCCGGCGGGCGTGGGTTTGCCGAGTGCCGAGCTTGACGCCTGGCTGGTCTTGGGCGGCGGGCAACTGTTGTGCGATGAGCTGGCGCGGCCCTTTGGCTTCAAGCTGCTCGTGGCCGGGCACATGGGCGAGCCGGCGGGCCTGTGGTCCAACGTGCGCCTGGAGCGGGCGGCCGATCTTGTGGGCTTGCGGGTCGCGGCCGCAGGCGCGGCCGCGCGGGTCCTGGCGTGCCTGGGGGCAACGCCGATCGACGTGGCGCCGCACGACCTCCGCGCGGCCCTCGCCAGCGGCGAGGTTGGCGCCGCCGAGTGGGCCGGGCCGCCGCCGGCCGCTGCCTTTGATCTCGGCCCCCTCGCGCAAGGCCTCTACCAGCCCGGGCTCAACCGCAGCGGCGCCCTCATCGTCATGCGGGTCGAGCGGGGGCTTTGGGACGCGCTGAGCCCAGCCGATCAGGCGATCTTCGAGGCCTGCGCGGCTGAGGAGTCTCGCCTGCAGCTTGCCGAGGCCAAGGTCTACGCCAGCCTGGCGGCCGGCGCGCGCACCGGGGCCAAATGGCCGCTACGCACGGGCCTCCCGGGCCCGGTCGCGGAGGCCGTGGCCGCGGCCGGGAGGGCGGTCCTCGCCGAGCTTGCCGGCCACGATGCGGCGTGCCGGCGCATCGCCGCCAGCTACGAGGCCTATCGGCGTTGGCGCGGGGTCGCCTGAGACGCGCCCGGCATGGCCAAGCGCGACCTATGCAGAGAACGCATCGCTGCAGCGCAGCATCGACCCCTACTTTAGTTGCAGGCAGCCCCCAAATCGTCATGGGCATGCACGGCCCGGCGCACGCCAGTGCCCCGCGAAGGCCCCCAGCGGCAAAGGGGAAATGCACGAGGATTGGCGACAGATAAGGAGCTGATCCATGAGCACTCTGACCTACACGGAGACCGGATACGCGGTCGGCGAACCCGCCCCTGCCCGCAGAGGGGTGTGGCGGCGCGTCTATGACGCCATCATGCGTTCCCAACAGCGGCGGGCCGAACAGGAAATCGCCCGTTATGTTGCACGTCACGGCGGGCTTTTCACCGACGATATGGAACGCGAGATCATGCATCGCCTGGAAGGCCGGCGCGGGCCGCTCTAAAGCGCCGTTGCTTGCGCCGCGAGGGGTTGGCTGGCCGCCGCCCCCGCGGGGCAATGCTCTTGCTTGACCTAGAGGTCTGGGCCGCGCTCACGTCCGCGTGAGCGCTTGCGCGCGTCGGCGATGCGCTCACCCCTTGTTTTCTGCTTGCCCGCGCCCACCAGGCGGCCCATAACCGGGCAGCAAATCTGCGAGGGAACTCCGATCGGGCTGCGTCGGCCCGTCGCCACGCGTTAGCCCGGCGTGCCGATTGAGGGCCTGGCATTGGGAGCCGCCCGGGTTTGGGGCCGTCAAACAAGGAGACTGCATGGCCAAGGAAGAGATGCTGGAGTTCGAAGGTGTGGTCGCTGAGGTGTTGCCGGACGCGCGCTGCCGCGTGAAGCTCGACAATGGGCATGAAGTCGTCGCCTATACCTCTGGCCGCATGAAAAAGAACCGCATCCGTATCCTGGCCGGCGACCGCGTGACCGTGGAAATGACGCCCTACGATCTCGACAAGGGCCGCATCAATTTCCGGCACAAGGATGTGCGCGCCCCCGTCAGCAGCGGGCCACCGCGCCGCCCACCGCAACGCCGCTTCCGCTAAATGGCATGGGTTCCCGCGGCGCCGGTCACGCGGCCGCGTCGGGCAGCGAGGACTTTCCCACCTGTGGTGCCCAACGGCGGTGGACGAGGGGCGTGCGGCGCCTTCATCGGGCCATGCGAATCGGGGGATGCTGGCAGCCCACGCACGGAAGCCCTAGCCATGGTCGATCGCGCAAGTTCCCGGCGCAAAGCCCCTGAGATCGAAGCGGCGGGCAGCCCCGAAAGCACCGTGGGCCGGACGCCGGCGCCGAAATTCGACAAAAAGACCATTGCGCTCGTCTACGATTTTGACGGCACGCTCTCGCCGCGCCCGATGCAGGAGTATGCCTTCCTGCCCAAGATTGGCGCGGATCCCGTCGCGTTCTGGGCCGAGAGCAATGCGCTTGCCATGCAAGCCCGCGCCGATCCGCTCATCACCTACATGCATCTCATGTACAAAAAAGCCAAAGACAAGGGCGTGCGCATCGATCGGCGCGACCTCGTTGCCCAGGGCCGGCAGGTCGAGCTCTTCCCCGGGGTCGAGACCTGGTTTGACAGCATTGGCGCCTACATCAAGAGCCATGCCCAGAGCCACGGCGTGCAGTTGCGCCACTATCTGATTTCGTCGGGGTTGAGCGAGATTGTCGAAGGCACCAGCATCTACAAACGCTTTCACAACGTGTTCGCCTCGGAGTACTGGTTTGACGCCTACGATCTGCCCTACCCCAAGCGCGTCATCACCGACACCGGCAAGACGCAATATCTGTTTCGTATCAACAAGGGCGTCGAGGATCTGGGCCTCAGCATCAACCAGCACATGCCGGAAGCGTTACGGCCGATACCCTTTGCCAATATGATCTACTTCGGCGACGGTGACACCGACGTGCCATCGATGGCGGTGATGCGCAAAAACGGCGGGCACGCCGTCGCCGTCTATCCGCCAGGCAAGTCAAAGGCCAAGTGTGTGGACCTCTTCAACGCCGGCCGCTGTGATTTTTTCGCGCCCGCCGATTACCGCGGAAACTCGGATCTGTTTCGCCGCACCTGCCTGTTGCTCGATCGCATGCTGGCAAACATTCGCGTCGAGGAGGAACGCTGGCGCCTCGGGCGCGGACTTGCGCCGGCAAAGTAGCGCCGCCGGCGGCCCCGTGGACGCGCCGAGCGCGACTATTCAGCGGCCAGCGTCGCGGCGACCGGCTCCACCTTGGCCGCACAGAACTTGAACTCCGGGATCTTGCCCATGGGATCTAGCTGCGGATTGGTGAGCAGGTTGGCGGCGGCCTCCGCAAAACAGAAGGGCAAGAACACCATGCCTTCGGCCACATCGCGATCCGCGCGCGCCTTGAGCACGACCGTGCCGCGGCGGGTCGAAACGCGCACCAACCCGCCGGGAGGCACGCCCAGGTGCTCCATATCCCGCGGGTTGAGGCCGGCGATGGCTTCGGGCTCCAAAGCATCGAGATTGGAGGCGCGCCGGGTCATCGAGCCCGTGTGCCAATGCTCCAGGAGGCGCCCGGTGGTCAGCACGAGCGGGTAGTCGGCATCGGGGAGCTCGTCCGGGGGCAGCAGGTCGGCCGGTACGATCTTGGCGCGGCCGGAGTTGGTCGGGAAGGAACTGACAAAGATGATTTCGTTGCCGGGTTTGTCCGGTGCATCGCAGGGGTAGGTGACGGCATCCTCGCGCAGCAACCGCTCCCAGCTGATATTTTTGAGCGAAGGCATCACCTCGGCCATTTCCGTATAGACCTCCGAGATGTCGCGATAGTTCCAGTCGAGTCCGATGCGCTGGGCCAGATCCTGGATGAGCAGCCAATCCTGGCGCGCCTCGCCGGGTGGGTTGAGCACGGGACGGCCGATCTGGACTTGGCGATTGGTGTTGGTGAACGTGCCCCACTTTTCCGCGTGCGCCGAGGCGGGCAAGACGACATCGGCATGCCAGCTCGTCTCGGTCAAAAATAAATCCTGCACCACGAGGTGCTCGAGCTTGGCCAAGGCCTCGCGCGCGTGCTGCACGTCGGGATCCGACATCGCCGGATTTTCGCCCAGGATATACATGCCCTTGATGCTGCCGTCCTTGATGGCATGCATGATCTCAACGACCGTCAATCCCTTCTTGGCATCGAGCGGCGTACCCCAGAAGGCCTCGTAGGCGTTTCTGACGAGCGGATCCTCGACCGACTTGTAGTCGGGATAAACCATGGGGATCAGGCCCGCATCGGAGGCACCCTGCACATTGTTCTGCCCGCGCAAGGGGTGCAGCCCCGTGCCCGGTCGGCCGACCTGGCCGGTGACCAGGGCCAGCGCGATGAGACAGCGGGCATTGTCGGTGCCGTGCGTATGCTGGCTGATACCCATACCCCAGAAGATGATCGACCGCTCGGAGCGCGCATAAAGGCGCGCGACTTCGCGGATGGTGGCGGCGGGGATCCCGCACACCGGCTCCATCTTCTCCGGCGTAAAAGCCTCTACCTTGGCCTTGAGACTATCGAAGCCCTCCGTGTGAGCCTGCACGTACTGGATGTCGACCATGCCCTCGGCAATGATGACGTTGAGCATGGCGTTGAGCAGGGCCACGTCGCGGCCCGGCTTGAATTGCAGCGTGTGGGAAGCATAGCGCGCCAAGCCCTGGCTCTGTCCGCGCGGGTCCAGCACGATCAACTTGGCGCCGCGCCTGGCCGCGTTCTTGAGGAAGGTTGCCGCGACCGGATGGTTCTCCGAGGGCCGCGCGCCGATGACGATAATGCAGTCGCTGTCCTTTGCCGCCGTGAAGGGCGCCGTGACGGCGCCCGAGTTCACCCCTTCCATCAGCGCGGCCACGGAGGAGGCGTGGCAAAGTCGCGTGCAGTGGTCCACGTTGTTGGTGCCGAAGCCCTGGCGAATGAGCTTCTGGAACAGGTAGGCTTCCTCGTTGGAGCCCTTCGCCGAACCGAAACCCGCGATGGCCTTGCCGCCGTCGCGTCGCTTGATGCGCTCAAGCCCGGCGGCCGCGTACGCCATGGCCTCTTCCCAGCTGACTTCGCGGAAATACTTGTCAATCTCGTCACGGCGGATCTCAATGTCGGCGCTCTTGCCGACGCCGTCGCGGCGCATGAGCGGCCTGCGCAGCCGGTCGGGGTGGTGAATGTAGTCGAAGCCGAATCGGCCCTTGACGCACAGGCGATTTTCATTGGCAGGTCCATTCCTGCCGTCGATGTAGAGGATCTTGTCGTCTTTGACGTGCACCTGGGTCTGGCAGCCCACCCCGCAATAGGGACAAAGCGTATCGACCGAGCGGGTTTCGTAATTGACGCGCTTGCCCTTGGTGTCGAGGAGCGTTCTTTCCATCAGCGCGCCCGTCGGGCACACCTGTACGCACTCGCCGCAGGCGACGCAGGTCGAGTGCCCCATGTCCTTGTCGAAATCGAATACCACCTTGGCCGCGTGGCCGCGGTAGGCCATGCCGATCACATCGTTCATCTGCACCTCCCGGCAGGCGCGCACGCACAAGCCGCAGTTGATGCAGGCATCGAGGTTGACGGCGATGGCAGCATGGCTGACGTCGCTCACGGGACGCTCGCCGGCGGGAAAACGCCCGTTGGTGCTGATGCCCATGGCGTCGACCCAGCCCCAGAACTTGGAGGCAGGGTCATGACTATCGCCTCGTTCGGGCTGATCGGCCAGCAATAGCTCGAACACCATCTGGCGCGCCTTTTGGGCGCGCTCGGAGGCGGTCTTTACTTTCATGCCTGCGGCCGCCTTGCGCTGACACGAGGCGGCCAGCACCCGCTCACCTTCGATTTCCACCATGCAGGCACGGCAATTGCCATCGGCCCGATAACCCGGCGAGGGATGCCAGCACAGGTGCGGAATCTTGGCACCGTGCCGCTGCGCGACCTGCCAAATGGTCTCGCCCGGCATCGCTTCGACCGGCTTGCCGTCGAGCTCCAGGATGATGTTTGCCGCCGTGGTCATCGTTACCGTGCCTTCATTGCGCATCTTTTCAGTATGGGTGTTTTCCTAGCCGAACAGCGCACCGCCTGGGCCGTCGAGGATGCCGTTTCACTCAATCACGGCCGCGCACCTTTGAGCTCGATTTCGATGAACGCATACTCAAAGGCGTTGGCGTTGATGACATTGTGGTGCACGCCTGCCTGGCGCGCGTAGGCCACGCCCTGGGTCAGCTCGGCGAAACTCTCCTCGCCTTGGGGGGAGACGATCTTCAGGCGGCCGGTCGCCAGCGGCACCACCACGTAGTCGAGCTGGTGCACGTGCTCACCGGTCTCCGCGCCCGGAGCAAAGCGCCATTCGGTGACGCGCACGCGCTCGTTGTCGATCTGTACCGTGGGCACCGCTTGGGGCAGCCTCATCACCGCAGGTCCTCGGGAAAATAGCGAAGCACGCAGCGCACCGGATTGGGTGCGGCCTGACCCAGGCCGCAGATCGACGCGTCGGCCATCACCTGTCCAAGATCGGCGTGCAGGTCCGCGTCCCAGTTGCCGCTTTCAATTAATTTGACGGCCTTTTCCGTGCCGTTGCGGCACGGCGTGCACTGCCCGCAGCTTTCATCCTCGAAAAAGCGCATCAGGTTCAAGGCCACGACCTTCATATCGTCCTGATCGGACAAAATCACAACCGCGTGGCTGCCGACAAACGCACCATGTTTCTCAAGCCGCCCAAACTCGAGGGGAAGGTCGGCCATGTAGGCGGGCAAAATGCCACCCGAGGCGCCACCGGGCAGGTAGCCCTTGAAGTTGTGACCCTCCGCCATGCCGCCGCACAGTTCGATAAGGTCGCGCGCGGTGGAGCCCGCAGCCGTCAAGACCACGCCCGGTTTCCTGACCCGACCGGACACGGAATAGGAGCGCAGCCCCTTGGCGCCGTTCTTGCCTTGGGCGGCAAACCACGGCGCGCCCTTGTCCAGGATGGCCGGCACCCAATAGAGCGTCTCGATGTTGTTGACGAGCGTGGGTCGGCCGAAGATGCCGACCTGGGCCACATAGGGGGGCCGGTGGCGCGGATAACCACGCTTGCCCTCTATCGATTCAATCATGGCGCTTTCTTCCCCGCAGATGTAAGCGCCAGCGCCGCGGCGCACGTGAACTTTGGCGTGGTTGCTGAGACCCGCCGCCTCGAGCTTGGCCAGTTCGACCTTTAAGAGCTTGAGCACGGCTGGATATTCATCGCGCATGTAGATGAAAACCGCATCGGCCCCGACCGCCCACGCCGCAATGAGCATGCCTTCCAGAAATTTGTGCGGCTCGCGCTCGAGATAGTAGCGATCCTTGAATGTGCCGGGTTCTCCTTCATCCCCATTGACCGCCATCAAGCGCGGGCCGGGCTCGGCCCGCACCAGGCTCCACTTGCGGCCGGTCGGGAAGCCGGCACCACCGAGGCCGCGCAGCCCGCCGTCCGACAGCGTCGCGATCACGGCCTCCGGCGTGCGCTCGCCGGCCAGGCACGATCGCAATACGGCATAGCCCCCGGCCTCCTGGTAGGCCGCAAGATCTTGGTAGGCCGGCATCTCCGCGTCGACGTCGCCGGCGCCGGCGAGCGCCTGCAGGCGCGCCGCCGTCGCATGATCGACGTGGCGATGGCCGACTTCCGCGGCAGGGGCGGTCGCGCAGGAGCCGAGGCAGGGGGCGCGCACGATGCGCACGCCCGGCATCTCCTTCGCCGCGAGCGTTGCCAGGAGGGCTTCGGCGCCCGCCAGCATGCAGCTGAGGCTGTCGCACACCCGGATGGTGACCTTTTCCGGCTTGGCCTCGCCGTCGCCCACAACGTCGAAGTGGGCATAAAATGTGGCGACCTCATAGACCTCGGCCATGGGAATGGCGAGCTCTTCGGCCAGCGCGTGCAAGAGGCCGGCGGGCAGTGCCCCCTCGTGGTCCTGGATCAGGTGCAGGTATTCGATCAAAAGGGCGCGCTCGCGCGGAGGATCGCCCAAAATGGCGCGCAGGCTGTCGACTTCGGCCTGTTTAAGCACGCGTCCCTTGGGAAAAGGCGCGCTTTTGCGGCGGCCGGCGCCGGGATGGATCGCTCGGCCCATATCTTTTCGGCCGCCGCCCGAGGTCTTCGATACGTCGTTCATGCTCACCAGATCGGATCGCCGTGCGTGCGGCTTGGCATACCATATACCAGGGGTCGCCACGGTGTCGAGGGGCGCCACCCCCGCTGGGGCAGCGAGCTCCCGGCGCAAGCGGGTGCGCAGCCGGCATTCATCAGACGTCGGATGATTACCCACACCCGCGACGCGCCGACGGCCTGCGACGGCTTGGCTCGCCGCACGGATGTCGCATTATTCTTGACAGCCCACCTCCAAGTTAGGCCATGAAGGCGATCGACTGTCGAGAAGGGGAGTGCGATGGACCTGTTGGCCTCGTTTGGCGGTAACGTGGTGCTTGCGCCGGTCACCGATCAGTGGGCCGAGTGGGTCGGCTCCCTATTCGGTTCGCACGCGCTCACCGCGGTTGCCGTCGCCAAAATCATTGGCATCAACATCATCCTGTCCGGCGACAACGCGGTGGTGATTGCCCTCGCCTGCCGCAATCTGCCGCGGCGCGAGCGCATGTGGGGCATTCTTCTCGGCGCCGGGGCCGCCGTGGTGCTGCGTATTATCTTTACGGTGATCATTCAGCACCTGTTGGGCATTCCGTGGCTGCAGCTGATCGGCGGGCTCTTGCTGTTCTGGATCGCGGTCAAGCTGCTGATTGCGGACGAGCCCGATGACGACAGCGTCGCCTCGGGTTCCAACCTTTGGGAGGCCGTTAAAATTGTCGCCATCGCCGACATCGTCATGAGCCTCGACAATGTGCTGGCGATCGCGGCTGCGGCGATGCAGGCGCCCGCGGAACAACAGATCTTGCTCATCGTGTTTGGGCTCGTGATCAGCATCCCCCTGGTGATCGCCGGCTCGACTCTCATCATGTCGCTATTGACGCGCTATCCCGTGCTGGTGTGGGCCGGCGCGGCGCTGCTCGGCTGGATCGCGGGGGAATTGCTGGTGACCGACTTGGTGTCGGTGACGCAGCTGCAGGCCTGGGACCCGAGCCTGGTGATCGTCGATCCGGAATCCGCAGCGGGGCTGAGACCGGTTGGCCGCATCCTTTATTCGGCCGCCACGGTTGGTGCCCTGATCGTGGTGTTCGCCGGCTGGGTGTTGCTCAGGCGGCGCAACCGCGCCGCTGTGGGCGTTCCCGGCGAAGAAGGTGGCCCGGCGGAATGAGCTTGCCATGGCCTCGCGCGGCTACTGCGGCAGCGCCGGTGGGTTGTCGTTGAGCTTGCGCAAATAGGCCAAGAGATCGGCGAGCTGCGCATTATCCTTGATGCCGGGAAACGCCATCTTGTTACCGGGAACGGCACCCTTGGGATCATGGATGTAGGTTGCCAGCTGATCCCAGGTCCATGCTCCTCCGTGCGTTTTCATGGCCTCCGAATAGGGGAAGCCGGCGTGCTTGGCGACGTCGCGCCCAACCACGCCCCACAGATTGGGGCCAACGAGGTTGGGTCCGCCTTTTTGCGGGGTATGGCATTGCGTGCAGCGCTTGAACACGTCCTGGCCAGCATCGGCATTGGCCTTGGAAAGCAAATCCAGCACCTGCTTGGCATCAAAGGGCGCCGCCGCCTCCTTGCTGGTCGCTGCCGTTGCCGGCTCCGTGATCGGTAGGGCCCAGCCCGGCTTCTCCGGGGCGTGTTCACGCGAGACGATGTCGAACACGGTTCTGCCCCCAAAGATCACCAGCAGGGCGGAGAGCACAGCGCCGGCAACTTTGTTGAATTCAAATCCGTCCATGATACCGCCACCCTCTCGCACGCCCCTGGCTCGCCCAAGCCTCTGGCTGTCCCTTCAGCCCTGGCGACGTTCCCTGCTCCCGCCGATGGGCGGCCAAATATAGAATTTGCCCGAGGGCTTGCAATAGAACTCGGGTCCGTTCTAGGAGCTAGCCCCGAGACCAATTGTCACCTATTTCGCCACCATGGCGCGCACACTCGTCGTCATTCCTGCCCGCATGCAGTCGACCCGGCTGCCGGGCAAGCCGCTCGCCGATATCAATGGCCGGCCGATGATCGTGCATGTCTGGCAGCGCGCGATCGAGGCGGGCGTCGGGCGCGTGGTCGTGGCCTCCGATTCGGAGGAGATCAACGCCGCCATTCGCGCCGCGGGAGGTGAAGCCGTGTTGACGCGGAACGACCATCCCTCGGGTTCGGACCGGGTGTTCGAGGCGGTCAGGCGCGTGGACAACGCCCAAGACTTCGAGATCATCCTCAATCTACAGGGTGACCTGCCCACGCTCGACCCCGTCACGGCACGCGCCTGCCTGGAGCCCGTCCTTGCGCCAGGGCCCGACCTTGCCACGCTGGCCGCGGAGATTAGGCTCGAGGAGGAGCGCACCAATCCCAACGTCGTCAAATTGGTGGGAACGCCCACGGGCGCTCCGCGCCGCCTGCGCTCCCTTTATTTCACGCGTGCCACGGCGCCGACGGGCGAGGGTCCCCTCTACCATCATATCGGCATCTACGCTTACCGGCGCCGCGCGCTCGAGCGCTTCGTCTCGCTACCGCCCTCCCCGCTCGAGCTGCGCGAGCGGCTCGAGCAGCTGCGCGCGCTCGAGGCCGGTATGCGCATCGATGCGACCATCGTTGACACCGTGCCGCTCGGCGTCGATACGCCGGCCGATCTCGAGCGTGCCCGCCAACTGCTCGCCGGTTAGGAGGGCGCCTGGCGTCCATGGCAGATCGCAAAGCAAAATCAGCGCCGGCCGTCAAACCCAAGCGCGTCAGCCCGCTCGTGCGCAAGGCCTCCTTGCGCGTGTCCTATCAAGGGGAGCCCGGCGCCAACTCGCATCTGGCCTGCCGCGAGGTCTTTCCCGCGCTCGAACCCGCTCCTTGCGCGACCTTCGAGGATGCCCTGGGGGCGGTCAAGGCAGGAGATGCGCGCTATGCCATGATCCCGATCGAGAACTCCGTGGCCGGCCGGGTCGCCGATATCCACCATCTTCTGCCGAATGCGGGCCTCAATATTGTCGGCGAGCACTTCTTGCGCGTGCGCCACCAGTTGCTGGCCCTGCCGGGGGCCTCGCTGTTGACCGTGAAAAAGGCCTTGTCGCATACCCAAGCGCTCGGACAGTGCCGCAACACCTTGCGAAAATTGGGGCTGCAACCGGTGCCCGAGGCCGACACCGCGGGCTCCGCTCGGCTGGTGGCGGAGGCCAATGATCCCACGCTTGCGGCCATCGCCTCCTCGCTCGCCGCCGAGATTTACGGCCTTAAGGTGTTGATGCAGGATATCGAGGACGAGAAGCACAACACCACGCGCTTTGTCGTCCTCGCCAAGGAGCCCGATGCCGCCAAAGCCGGCGACGGTCCGATCGTCACCACTTTTATCTTTCGCGTCCGCAATGTGCCGGCAGCGCTCTATAAGGCGATGGGCGGATTTGCCACCAACGGCGTGAACATGACAAAGCTCGAAAGCTACCAGCTCGATGGCCGCTTCGTGGCGACCATGTTCTACGCCGATGTCGAAGGCCATCCCGACGATCCGCCCGTGGCGCGCGCCCTCGAAGAGCTGCAGTTCTTCTGTTCTGAGTTCGTGCTCCTGGGTGCCTATAAGGCGAGCCCCTATCGTGCGGACGCCAATAGGCTCGCCGAGGCCCCTTGAGGCAGGCGCCCAGCCATGGCTCGGCTCCCGCCGCCGTGGCGAACCGCGCGTCGGCGGCATCTTCCGGGGCTATGGCCGCGGCTTGGGGGAGGGCTTGGCGAAAAGGCCAACGGCAATGGCGCGGGCCAGATATTGCGCCATGCAATTGTAGCCGCCCTCATTAAGTCCAAAGGTGCTGGGTTCGGGATGGCCCTCTTCGCGCAGGGTGCGGGCCAGGATCTCCGTGGATTCATAGCGCCCAATCCGAAGCACGCCTTCGGCCGCCACGATCCGGCGCAAGCTCGCGCGGATCGCCTGATAGTGCTCGTGTGTGGCGAGCTGCTTCATGTAATGCAGGCCAATCAGGATGGCATCAACATTGTGTTTCCTCAGCCACTGCAGCATCTCCCGGACCGTGCTCTCGAATTCTTCCACGGGGACCTGCGCGAAGGCGTCGTTGGTGCCGACCTGCCAAAGGATGACGTCGGGGTGATTGAGCGCCACCTCGATCTTGAGGCGCTCGGCCGCCGCCGACGCCAGCTCGCCGGAGACCCCTCGATTGATGATCTCCACATCCAATCCCTTGATGGATCGTTCGAGAATTTGCTCGAGCAGCGGCATGGTATCGCGCGTGCCACCCAGCATGGATGCGGAGGAGGCGCCGATGGCGAGGATGCGAAGTTGCCTGCGGTCTCTGAGCGCAGCGGCGCTGTGGGGCAGCGGCGTGTCCGCGGCGGCAATCTCACCGCATTCCTTGGCTATGGTCGGCAATTGCGTATCGGTCTGGGCGCGGGCGGCAGGTGAGAGGCTCGCGAGCTGGGCAAGCGCCAGCACGGGGCCCACCCGCATCAGCTTTGCGATTTTTGCCGCTCGCGCCATTCTGAAACCGTTGCCGTCAGCCAGAGCAAACTTATCCCCACCACGACCACCACCGTATCAACCATAAAGGAGGCGGCGTAGCGGTAACGAATGATCTGTCCCACCAAGCTTAGAACAGATGCAACACAGAATACATTGAGAGAATTACGGCCAAGACTGGAAAGGAACTCCGTCAGCCACGGCACGTGCGGTGCAACCGGCCGATACATGGCCGAGCCCACGGCGATGAGCGCCAGAAACTGCAACAACCGAATGGGTGTAAGAAAGCTCTTTCCATTGAGAAACAGCAGTTTGGGCTCGGGCAGTGCCGTGGGATCGGGAAACCAATTCCACACCACCATAACCGCCGTAACGAGCACAATGGGCAGTGCAGCAATTCGGATGCCGTCAATGTGGCGGCGCACAATCGCACCCATGCCCATGTTGCGCGAAAGCACAAACCCCAACACGAACAAGGCTTGCCAGGTGAAGGGATTAAAGAACCATTGTCCCTCCACCGGCCACGTGCGCGCCGTAAACGGTACCATGAGGGCGGCAAAGTAGAGGGCAAACGATAGCGGCAGCAGCGCAGGCCGGGCAAAGCGATCCAGCATGGCGATGGCGGGCGCCGTCAGCATCAACACCACGTAAAGCGGCAGAATGTCGAAATAGCCAAGGTGATGGCTAAGCAGCACGAGGCCGATGTGGGTCAATGCCGGCTCTTGGAAAATGGCGGCGGCATTGTGCCACTCCAAGATGAGCGGGTTGTCGAAGGCGTAGGCCGCGCTCGCCAACAAGGCGAGCGCAATGCTGCTGATTAAGATTTGCGCGGCGTAGATGGTGACCGCGCGCCCGCCCAGGCGGAATACGAGCAGCGCCGAATTCGGCGCCGCGCTGCGACTGCTGACCAACAATCCGAGCGACCAGCCCGCCAGAAACACGAACAGCTCCGCGGAATCGGAGATCGACACGTTGCGGTGCGTCAGCCGCTCAAACCAAATGCCCGGAATGTGATTGACGAAAATCGAGACCAGCGCAAAACCGCGCCAAAAATCGACCGCGTTGGCTTGGCGAGGCATCGGACCCCAATGGTGGGTGAGGCAATACAGTCTTTCAGCTTAGTCAAGTCGAGCTTTTGTACACGATTTTCCGCGGCATCAGCATGGCACACGTTGCGCCGCAGCGGCGGCCGGGACCGGTGCGAAAGCTCCCCTAAAACGCACGAGGCCGACTCAAGTCTCCTCGACGAAGCTCGTGATCAAAGCGTTGGCGATGGCGTGCTTGCCGGGCACTGTCAGCCCGTCGGGGTGTCGGCGTTCCAGCATCAGCCGTGCCTCTTGGCGCGGAAACCAGCGCGCTTCGGCGATCTCCGCGGTATCGACCGTAATCTCAGCCGTTTCTGCCCGACCCATACATCCCAACATCAACGAATGTGGGAAAGGCCAAGGCTGGCTGGAATGAAAGCGCACCTCGCCGACGCGAATGCCCGTTTCTTCCAGGACCTCGCGGCGCACGGCGTGCTCGATGTCCTCGCCGGGCTCGATGAACCCCGCCAAGGCCGAAAACATCTTGTCGCCGTAGCGGTGCTCGTGCGCCAACAGGCAGCGCGGACCGTCGCTGATGAGCATGATCACAACCGGGTCCGTGCGGGGAAACCAGTCGAGCCCACAGGCCCAGCATTTGCGCCGCCAACCGCCGTCCTTGACGAGGGTCGTGCCGCCGCAGTGGCCGCAGCAGCGGGCGTTCTCGTGCCACTGGGCCAGCGCCCGTGCCTGGCCGCACAGCGAGAGTTCCTCCGGCGCCATGGCGCCTTGCATGGCAAGCGAGCGCAAATCGACGATCGGCCTGAGCTTCTCCACCGCCCCAGGTACGTTGCGGGTACGATGCTCCGTCACGGAAATGGCGAAATGACCGCGCCCTGCCCCGTCGACGCCCAGAAACAGGGCATCGGCGATTGGCAGCCCGAACTGGCTCAGTTCCTCCCCGGAAAACCAGGCGAGTTTCGCCGACGTGCGCTCGGGGTTGGAGCGGATCACCGGCTTTAAGTCCGCCAGCACGAGAAAGCGAGAGCCGGGCGCCGCCAGCTTCGCCTTGATGAACTCTTGATCGTTCCTCTTCGGTCCGAGCCGATCGAGAAAGGTCGTCGAACCGACGGTTGGCATGCCTGCGCTCCCTGACTGGCTGCACCTGACGCAAAAGCTTTTTGGGGCTGGGGCAATGCCGGCCGCAGCAGGGCCACGCCCACGAGCGCCAAAGGGGTGCATGATATGGCCAACATTTGGCAAGCGCACGCCGAAACGATTGCGCGCTGCAGTGTCGCCCGAGCACCCCTTTAGCTATGCCGCGTTAAAGGCGCGCTTGAGGCCCGTGCGCCGGGTGCGCTCGGGCGGGTTGTAATTGGCAGGCGCGCCCACCATAATCGAGCCGGGAGGTTGGCGGCGGACGTGTCCCTCGCCAACCGGGTCAGGTCCGGAAGGAAGCAGCCCTAACGAGTAAGATACGGGTCGTTTGTTCAACCTCCCGCCTCGGCCGCCCGTTCCTTTGCGTTTGGGGCGCTGTTGGAAGGTGCGACGGCCAGCATGGCAAAAAAGAAGTCCACTCCCGCTTCCGCTCCCGCCGCAGGCCCGGCTGCCCGAGGGGTCGCTGCGCCCTATCTCGTCTTGGCCCGCAAGTATCGCCCGACGACCTTCCAGGACCTGGTCGGCCAGGAGGCGATGGTGACAACGCTCAGGAACGCCTTTGCCGGCGATCGGATCGCGCAAGGCTATATGCTGACGGGGGTGCGCGGCGTGGGCAAGACCACAACGGCGCGCATCCTCTCGCGGGCCCTCAACTATGAGAGCGATGGCGTCAGCAAACCGACCTTCGACATGCCCGACTTCGGCCGTCACTGCGCCGAAATCATGGAGGGCCGGCACCCCGATGTGCTGGAGATGGACGCCGCTTCCAACACCGGCGTCGACAATGTCCGCGAAATCATCGAGAGCGCCCGCTATAAGCCGCTCGTCGCGCGCTACAAGGTGTACTTGATCGATGAAGTGCACATGCTCTCGAAAGGTGCCTTCAATGCACTGCTCAAGACGCTTGAAGAGCCGCCGGGACACGTCAAGTTCATCTTCGCCACCACCGAGGTGCGCAAGGTTCCGGTCACGGTATTGTCACGCACGCAGCGCTTCGACCTGCGCCGGGTCGACGTGCCCTTGCTCGTTGCGCACTTCAGGAAGATCATCGCCAACGAGGGCGCGCAGGCGGAGGATGCAGCGCTGAACTTGATCGCACGGGCCTCGGAAGGCTCCGTTCGCGACGGCCTCTCCCTGCTCGATCAGGCCCTTGCCATGGGTGCGGGCAGCGTTGCCACCGAGCGCGTGCGGGCCATGCTGGGCTTGGCCGATCGCGGGCGCATTTTTGACCTCCTCGAGCTCCTCTTGGGCAACGCCGCGCGCGAGGCCGTTCTGGCCTTCGGCGCGCTCACCCGCGATGGCGCCGAGCCCAGCCAGGTGCTGGCCGATTTGGCGGAGGCTGTGCACCTCGCCACACGCGCGAAGACGCTGGGCGGCGAGGCGGCCGGCGACGGCCTATCGGCTGAGGAACGGCGGCGCGCCAGCGCGCTCGGAGAGCGCTTATCCGTTCCCATCCTGGCCCGGGCATGGCAAATGCTGCTCAAGGGACTGGAGGAAGTGGCGGCGGCGCCAAATCAGGCCGCCGCGGCCGAAATGGTGCTCATTCGCCTTGCCTTTACGGCCGATCTGCCCGCCCCCGATGAGGTGTTGAAGGCGCTGGGCGGGCTTCCCACGTCGCGGCGCGGCGCCCAAGCGCCCAGCCCGCCGGCACCACAACCGGCCCTTGAAAGTTCCCTTGCTCCCGCCGACGCGGAGGCCGAGGAGGAGGACGGCGAGCTTGCCGCGACCGCGGCGCGGCCACCGCTCCTGTTGTCATTTGCCGACGTCGTGCGCCTCGCGGGCAAGCGGCGCGACGCCAAGCTCAAGGTGCACCTGGAAGAACACGTCCGCCTCGTCAAGTTCGACCCGGCCGGCAGCATCGAGCTCAACCTGCTCCCCGGGGCGCCGAAGGAGTTGCCCAACGAGTTGCGCGAAAAGCTCAACCAGTGGACCGAGGGGCGCTGGATGGTTGCCCTGAGCAAGGCCCCCGGCGAGCCGCCGCTGGGCGAGGTGGAACGCGCGCGGGCTGCCGCCGAAATCGCCGAAATTCGTAAACACCCCGCGGTTGCCGCCGTGCTGCAACAGTTCCCCGACGCCGAAGTTTCCAGCGTGCGCCCCCTCTCGGGACCGGAGGCCGATGATACCGATGCTGCCGATGATACGGGCACCGGCTAAGCGCCGGCGTGCGAAGGATGAAGGGCGGGCTCGCGTGGCCGAGCTTTGCCGCTAAGCCCCGTGGATGGAGATGTTATGAAAGATCTGATGAAAATGATGAAGCAGGCCCAGGAAATCCAGGGCCGCATGCAGCAGCTGCAAGACGATCTTGCCAATCTCGAGGTCGAAGGCCAATCGGGGGCCGGCCTTGTCAAAGTTACGCTCAATGGCAAGGGTGATGCGCGCGCGATTAAAATTGATCAGAGCCTGATCAAGCCCGAGGAAACTGAAATTCTCGAGGATCTGATCGTGGCCGCCCTGCAGGATGCCAAGAGCAAGGTCGAGGCGGCGGTGCAGGGCAAAATGCAGGAGATCACAGGCGGGCTTGCATTACCGCCCGGCCTCAAGCTTTTCTGAAGCCTAGGCTCACCTGGCGCTTGTGGCCAGGTGGATTGCTTTTCGCACAATGAACCGAAAATCCTCAGGCAGCGAGATCGAACGCTTGGTCGGCCTGCTGGCGCGCTTGCCGGGGCTCGGGTCGCGCTCGGCGCGCAAGGCGGCGTTGGCGCTACTCAAGCGCCGCACCGAGCTCTTAGAGCCGCTGGCGGCCGCGCTCAGTGCGGCCGCGGCCAAAATCGTCGAATGCCGTACCTGCGGCAATCTCGATACCATCTCGCCGTGCACGATTTGCCAGGACCCGCGACGCGACGCCAGCCTGATCGTGGTGGTGGAGGAGATCGGCGACCTGTGGGCGCTCGAGCGCGCCGGCGTCGTGAACGGGCTCTATCATGTGTTGGGCGGGCACCTCTCACCCCTCGACGGCGTCGGCCCGGAGCGGCTCAATATTGGCCGTCTGATCGAACGGGCCGCCCCGCCGGTGACGGAAATCCTGCTGGCCTTAAACGCGACGGTGGAAGGCCAATCGACCGCGCACTACCTCACCAGCCAACTGCAGGGTCGAGGCATCGCCGTGACGCGGCTGGCCCAGGGTGTGCCGATCGGCGGGGAACTCGATTATCTCGACGACGGCACGCTGGCCGCGGCGATCAAGAGCCGGCGCACGCTCTAGGCCTGCCCGTTGGCCCGTAGCGCCGCTTGCCGCCTTGAGCCCCGCGGGGCAGGTTCACGGCTCGCAAATGGCGAGGGAGAAGGACATGAGCCTGCGTTTGGGATACTTGCTGCCGACGCGCGAACAGGTGATGGCCGGGCGGTCGGAGACGGGCTCGCTGCTGGGGCTCGCCAGCCGCGCGGCAGGCCTGGGGTTCGACTCGATCTGGGTCGGCGATTCCGTCCTCGCCCGTCCGCGCCACGACCCGCTGACCCTGCTTGCCGCCCTCGCCGCGCGCCTGCCCAAAGTCGAGCTCGGCACGGCGGTGCTGTTGCCGGCGCTTCGCAATCCGGTGCTCTTGGCGCATCAACTGGCCACCATCGACCAGCTTGCCGAAGGCCGGCTGATCCTGGGCGTCGGCATTGCCAGCGACGTGCCGAACATTCGCGCGGAATTTGCCGCCGCCGGCGTTCCCTTCGAGAAGCGCGTCGGGCGCATGTTGGAGGGCCTCGGCCTCTGTCGCGCGCTTTGGACCGGCCAGCCCGTGGATTGGGATGGCCGTTGGCAGGTGGCGGGGGGCAGCCTGGGGCCGCTGCCACATCGGCCGGGTGGACCGCCAATCTGGGTAGCGGGGGCCGAGCCGGCGAGCTTGGCGCGCGTTGGCCAGCATTTCGACGGTTGGCTGCCGAACTCGCCCACGGCCGCGCGCTGGGCCGAGCAGTGGCGAGATATCGCTGCCATTGCCCGTGCCGCCGGCCGCGATCCTGACGCGCTGATCGGTGCCATGTATCTAACGTTGGCCGTCGATGCGGATGCCGCCCGTGCCCAGACCCGGTTGGAGACCTATCTCGGCCAATATTACGGCCGCCCCGCCGCCGAAATGCAGGCGCGCCAGGCCTGCTACGCGGGCCCGGGGGAGGGGTTGGCAGCATGGCTCAGGGGCTATGCCGAGGCGGGGGCCGGCCATCTCATCTTGCGCTTTGCCGGTGATCACGAGCGCCACCTCGAGACCGTCGCGGGCTTGAGCGCCGAGCTCCGGAGCGCCCGACCCGCGACCTAGCCGCGCGGCCTGCCGACTATCGAGACGGCGTGGCCGGCGCTAGAACCGGTTCGGCAACTGGAAGGAGGCGTAGGGCATGCAGACGCTTACGGGCAAGGTGGCGTGGGTGACGGGGGCGGGCACAGGCATTGGTGAGGCCGCGGCGGTGGCGCTTGCCAAGGCGGGGATGACCGTGGTGCTGACGGGCCGGCGTGCGGCGATGCTCCAAGCCGTCGCCGACCGCATCAATGCTGCCGGTCCCGGCAAGGCCCAGGTCCGCGCCGCTGACCTCACGAACAGCAGCGCCGTAGACGACGTTGCCGAGGGCCTCAAGGGCCAGCTCGGTCGCTTGGATGTCGTGGTCAACAACGCGGGGGCGAACCTCCCCCATCGCGCCTGGCGCAACCTGACGCCGGACGGCATCGACACCCTCATTAAAGGCAATTTGACGAGCGCGTTCTACGTCGTTGCGGCAACGCTGCCGATTATGCGCGCACAGGCTGACGGCCTGTTTATTCATACGGCCTCCTGGGCGGGCCGTTTCATCGGTCCGGTCTCCGGCCCCGGCTATACCGCCGCCAAGCACGGCATGGTGGCGATGAGCCACACCATCAATCTCGAGGAGTGCATGCACGGAATCCGCTCCTGCGTCGTGTGCCCGGGCGAGGTGGCGACGCCGATCTTGAAGAATCGCCCGATTCCAGAAACCGCCGAGACGATGGCGCGCATGCTGCAGCCCGAGGACTTGGGCGAGTTGATCGTCTTCCTCGCCAGGCAACCCGCGCACGTGTGTATCAATGAGGTTCTGATCAGCCCGACCCACAACCGCGGATACATCGGCACCATGCAGGCGCGCGAGGCGGCCCTCGCGGCGGCGGCCAAGACTTAAGCGCGTTGGCGAAAACCTACCTCCATGGGCACGACGAGCACCCACAGGCGCTGCTGCATCGTCGGCGGAGGTCCCGCTGGCATGATGCTGGGATTGCTGCTGGCGCGGGCCGGCCTCGATGTTGAGGTGCTCGAGAAGCATGGGGATTTCTTGCGCGACTTTCGCGGTGACACCATTCATCCCTCGACGTTGGAGGTGATGCACGAGCTCGGATTGCTCTCGCAGTTCCTCGCCCTTCCCCACCAGAAAATCGAGCACCTCGCCGCCGTCATCGGCGAGGCGCGGATCCCGATTGCGGATTTCACGCACCTTCCCACGCACTGCCGCTTTATCGCCTTGCTGCCGCAGTGGGATTTTCTCAATTTCATTGCCGAGCAGGCGAAGCGCTATCCGAGCTTCCATTTGCGCATGCAGGCCGAGGCAACCGACCTCATCGCGGAGCAAGGCCGCGTGGTGGGCGTGCGTGCCAAAACGCCCGAGGGTCTGCGCGAGGTGCGGGCGGACCTGATCGTCGCCGCCGATGGTCGTGGCTCAAAATTACGCGATGAGGCCGGGCTTCAGCTTAAAGATTTGGGCGCGCCCATCGACGTCTTATGGATGCGGCTGTCGCGACACCAGGGCGATCCCAATGAAGCGCTGGGCCGCATCGGTGCCGGCGCGCTGCTCGTGATGCTCGACCGTGGCGACTACTGGCAATGCGCTTATCTGATCGGCAAAGGTGAGGCGGAAAAGCTGCGCCAAGAGGGGATTGCAGCCTTTCGCGCGCGGGTGGGCGAGATCGCGCCGTTGTTGCGGGCCCGACTCGCCGAGCTCAAGGATTGGCATGACGTGAAGCTCTTGAGCGTCTCGGTCAACCGGCTGGTCAGGTGGGCCCGGCCCGGGTTGCTCTGCATCGGCGATGCCGCGCACGCCATGTCACCGGTGGGCGGCGTCGGCATCAATCTTGCGATTCAGGATGCCGTGGCAGCAGCCAATCTGTTGGCGGAGCCCTTGCGTCGGGGCCGGCTGACCTTGCGCAATTTGGAGGCCGTGCAGGAACGGCGTATGTTCCCGACGCGGGCCACGCAATGGCTGCAGGTTCAGATCCAAAACAATTTTCTCAGCCGTGTGCTGGCGCGCCGCACCGCGCCGCGGCCGCCCCTGCCCGTGCGCTTGCTCGGGCGTTGTCCCTACCTCCAGCGTCTGCCGGCGCGCCTGATTGGCTTGGGGTTCCGGCCGGAGCACGTACACACGCGCGCGCTGATGGCGGCGAATTAGCCGGGCACGTCGCTTTAGTAGCGATGGCTGATCGGCAATTCCTCGGCCGGAAACAGCGTGATGACACGGCAGCCTTTGTCGCTGACCACCACCTCTTCCTCGATGCGGGCGGCCGAATAGCCATCCTTGGCCGGACAGTAGGTCTCCAGCGCAAATACCATGCCCTCTTTGATCTCCGTTGGATGGTCGAGCGAAATCACGCGGGAGATGATGGGCCGCTCATGGATGGCGCAGCCGATACCGTGCCCGAACTGTAGGCCAAACGCGCTCATTTCGTCGGGAAAACCGAACTGATCCGCGCGCGGCCATACGCTTGCCACCTTATCCGTCGAGACGCCGGGCTTGATGAGTGCAATCGCCTTGTCAAGCCACTCGCGCGCCTGCTTGTAAGCATCCTGCTGCACCGGCGTGGCGCGACCGACATTGAAGGTGCGGTAGTAACACGTGCGGTAGCCCATGAACGACTGCAAGATGTCGAAAAAGGCCTGGTCACCGGGTCGCAGCATGCGATCGGTGAAGTTGTGCGGATGCGGGTTGCAGCGTTCCCCTGAAATGGCATTGATCGCCTCGACGTCGTCGGAGCCGTGGCGGTAGAGGAACTCATTCACCTTGGCGACAATATCGTTCTCGCGTACGCCGGGCTTGAGCTCTTCGTGCACGAGGTGATAGGCGCCATCCACCATGGCCGCGGCCCGGTTCAATAGCGCGATCTCATCGATGCTCTTGATCTCGCGCGCCTCGAGCATGGTCTGTTGTCCGTCTGCGATCTTCAGGCCCGCGCGCTCCAATTCAAACAGCATGGGTGGTTCGATAATGTCGACCCCAACCGGCATATTGGCGACGCCCGCCCCCCGAATCAGGGAGGCGATTTCGCCGGCATGCCGCTGCATCAGGCCGAAGGAGGGAGAAACCGTACCACGCAGCCCGAGCAGCCCCGCTTTGCAGTTCTCCGGCTTGAGCCAGGGGGCATAAAGCCGATGGTGCACGGCGGCAGAGCCGAAGTCCCATAGGATGGGATCGGCACTGCCGCGCGTGAGCAGCGCCCAGCGGCAGATCTTGTCACGCTCCCATTCCCCGATCTTGGTAGAGGTGAGATAGCGGATGTTGTTGACGTCCATCACCAAGAGCGCACCGAGCTCGGACTTCTCAAGCGCCATGCGTGCACGGCTGAGCCGGTAGGCGTGCAGGCGACGGTAATCGACGCGCGCCTCGAAATCGACGCCCATGGTTCCAAGCGCCGGCAGCGCGCGGTCCCAGCGATAGCGCGGATCGATGTCTTCGGCACGTATGCTCTTGGGTTCAATCTCGGTCGTGCGCATTTCTGCCTCCCTGGAGGCTCGCGGCGTTGCGGCCTTTAATCGTGCAGGTTCGCGCAGCTTAGCGAACAAGAAGAAGGGAGCGCAAACGCGAAGCGGGCGGCGCTTGCCGCCCGCTGGCCTGCGGCGGCCTCGCCCGCCAAGCGGCTAACAGCGATGGCAGTGTCGTACGCGTTTGCGGCAGATGCCAAACACACGCCGCAGGCAGCGGCTATGGCAGTGACGATAGCGGCGGCAATGGATCGGGGTGAGGCCGGCGTCTTCGCTCTGCTCCAGCCCCGGCAACATCGATTGCGCGGGAGCGGCATGGCTGCTGAGCGAGGGAGCGAAAATGAGGCCTGCGCCAAGCGCAAGGGCACCTGCCCAAGGCAACAACTTCTGCATCGATTACCTCCTCCTCCGGGTGCATTGATCGACCCCCCACGCCTATGCCCGCGCTCCCCGTGCAGCAACCAATGCAAGCCATCGGCCGCTGCACGGGGATTGGTGTCGCCCCCGGACAGCGGCCCGGGAGGAGGGCGCCTCGCCACCCGCAGGGGGGTTCCCCCGCTCGCTGCCACCCACGACACTGCCACGACGCAGGGGTGGTGCGAGGCGCATCACGCCTCGAAGATTTCGCTAATCTCGGCGATCTGGGAGGGTAGCTCGCCCGTGCTGTCGGGGTTGGGCCAGAGCGCCTCGGCCTGGCGCGTGCCGCCGCTGCCATCAACCGTTACCTCGGTGAACCCCGCCGCGCGCAACTTGCCGGCGATCAGTTCGTTGCTGGCCAAGGTTTCGAGCCAACCAAGTTCGATCCGCGCGCGATAGCGCTTGCCCTGCCGCACGGTGAACGTTGCCATGCTCCAATCCTCAGCGGCGAGCTGCGTCCCCGACGGCGCGCGCGCCGGGCGGGCGCCCGCTTCAGCCCATGCGGTCGGGAATTTCGACCACGAAAACGGCACCAATTTCGGAGTCCCGCAGGCGGATGGTACCCCCATGCGCCGTGATGAGCTCGTGCGCAACGGCGAGGCCGAGGCCGGTACCACCCTTGCGCGCGGAGCCCTGGAAGGCCTGGAACAGATGGGCGCGCGCCTTCTGCGGGACACCTGGTCCATCATCGCTGACTTCGATCATCACGCGCTGGCCGTTGCGCGCCGCCGAAACCTGAATGTGGCCCTTGATGGGCTCGCGCAGTTCGATGGCCTGCAGGGCGTTGCGGCACAGGTTGCTCAAGACACGGAACAGTTGGTCGCGATCGGCATCCACACGCAGTGCCGGATCGATCTGAAGCGTCCAGTCGATGGCACCCTCGCGGGGCAGGCCAAGTCCGTCGGCCACTTCGGCCAGCAGCGCACCGAGGCTCATCTGCTCCCGACGCGGTGCTGCTTCTTCGGCGCGGCCGAACTTGAGCGTGCTATCGGCGAGCGTGATGGCCCTACCCAGCGAGGCGATCAGTTTTGGTGCGAACCGCTGCACTGCGGGATCGGGCAGACTGACCAGCCGATCGGAAATGATCTGGGCGTTGGCAAGCAGGTTGCGTAGATCGTGATTGATTTTGCTGACCGCAAGTCCCAACGCGGCCAGCCGGCTCTTCTGATGCAGGGTCTGCGCCAGCTCAGCTTGCATGTGCGCGAGCTCGCGCTCGGCAGTGCCAATCTCGTCCTGCCGCTCTGAGGGCACGATAATGCGGCTTGCGTCCTCTGGACGTTCGCTGAAATGCAGCATGTTGTGCGTCAATCGCATCATGGGCTGCACGAGAAGCCCATTCAGCGCGAAGTAGACCAGGGCGGCGGTGATGATCGAGATGATCACGGACAGCCCCAGCACATTGAGGCCATAGCGGATCATGGCCGCCTTGAGGGGTGCCTCCGGCATGACGATCTCGATGAAGGCGCCGGCACCCATGCCGGGCTCGCCGACGACGCGAATGACGCGCGCTTCGTCGGCGAAGAATACGCCGAGTGCGTCCCAGATCAGTCGGAACCGGAGCGCCAGTTGATCGACGATGCCGGACGGCCGCGCGCTGGCCCGGAAGTCAAAGGTGTCATCGAAATTCAAGCTGCCATCGGCCGGCAACACCAGGCGCCGCTCGTTGTCGCGCTTTAGCGCGACCGCCTTCACCTGCGCCGTGCGCAGCAGTTCGAGGCGCAGGGCATCCGGTACGACGCCTCCGGGAACCGCCTCCGCCGCCAGCGCGGCGAGCTGCGCGGCCGTGAGCCGGTCGCTCAGCCACGTGATGCGGAAATTGGCGACCGAGGGCACGAAGATCAGGACCTCGGCCAGCATCACGAACAGGATGGTGAGCAAGAGAAGCTTGGCGGACAAGCCAAAGCCGCGCCGCCGCGCCCACGTCCCTTGCAAGGGCGCGGCGGACGACTTCACGATCTGCCAGAATCTGCCCGGCCAGGCCATAGCCTCACCGAGTGAATCGCGGGGCACGCTCTATGTTACTCCCAGGTTACTCCCAGGTCACCAGTCACCCAAGTCTCGCAAGCCAGCCGATGAGTTTGCGTACGAGTGGGTTTGCCGCAGCGCTGACATAGTATCCATAGGCGACGCGTTTGTTGACCTCACAAAGCGCCGGGTAGGGTGAAATCCAGCGCGTCATGGCATTGATTTTGAGGCCCTGCGCGACGGCCAGGCACCACATTTGGATCACCTCCCCGGCCAGCCTGCCGACGACGCTGGCGCCCAAGATGCGGCCCTTGCCGTCCGTAATCACCTTCACAAAGCCATCGGTGGCCCGCTCCGTCTGCGCCTTGTCATTTTCGTGGAATGGCCAGCGTAGCACGTGGATATGGCCAAAGCGTCGCTTGGCGACGTCCTCGGTCATGCCGACGTGGGCGAGCTCGGGATCGGTGAACGTAGTCCAAGGCAGAATGTTGGCGTCGAGTTTGGCCGGGAGGCGGAACAGGGCCCGGCGCAGGACGATGTCGGCGTGATAGTTGGCCACATGCGTAAATTGCGGGCCACCCGTCACGTCGCCAATGGCGTAGACCCGGCGGTTCGACGTTTTGAGGCCGGCATTAACCTTGATCCCGCGCGTATCGTACTTGATCCGGGCTGCTTCCAGGTTGAGTCCCGCGACGTTGGCCGTGCGTCCCGTCGCCAACAGCAGATGCGTTCCTTGCACCAGGCGGTGAACGCCACCCTCGAGGACGTGCACGTCGATGGCGCCCATTGCGCCGGCAACGCGCACAATCTGCACGCCTTCGCGGATATCGATGCCCTCCGCCATCAGGCGTTCCAGAACGAGCTCCGACATTTCCGGGTCGTCTTTGCTGAGCGCCTTCAGCCCCTCGAGCACGGTGACGCGGCTGCCGAGCCGCAGATGCGCTTGCGCCAACTCCAGGCCGATCGGCCCGGCGCCGAGCACGAGCAGATGCTCAAGCTTGTCGCGGTTTGCGAAGATCGTCTCATTGGTGAAGTAGGGCACCTCGCTCAAGCCCTCGATGCTTGGAATCTCGGGGGACGAGCCGGTGGCGATCACGAAGCGGCGCGCCTTGATGCGGTATTCACCGGCGATGACGCGCTTGCGGTCGAGGAAGCGGGCGGGTGCACCGATCACCTTGACGTTGAGGCCGGTAAAGCGCTCCGCCGCATCATTGGGGGCGATGGCCGCAATCACGCCGCGCACGTGGCTATTGACCGCGGCATGGTCGATGGCGGGCCTTACCGGGGCAATGCCGAGGGGGCCTGCCGTGCGCATGGCGTGAGCGCGCGCGGCGGCGGCGAGCAACGCTTTCGATGGCACACAGCCGTAATGCAGGCAATCGCCGCCCATTTTGTGTTTTTCGATGAGCACGACCGACACGCCGAGCTGGGCCGCGGCCGCGGCGACCGAAAGGCCGCCGGAGCCGCCACCGATCACGCAAAGATCCGGGCGCAGCTCGTTCGGCGCTGGCGTCGCTTCGTTCGGCAGGACGCTATTGTGGTCGCGGGAACGCGCCGAGATCTCGGCAGCGCGGTCATCGAGGCCTACGCGTTGCGCCACCTGCTCACCTTGCCTTGGCATGGCACGCCTTCCATTTTTTGAGCCCAATTGGAATAAGCGCGGCAAACCCTAAGAGCACCAGCGCCAGCAGGATTTCCTTGGTAATAAGTGCGTGGGCGTCGATCGCCAGCCGGCAGGCCTGAGCCGGCTTACTGGCCAGGCAGCTTGCATAATTCTCCTTGGCCGCGGCAATGACGCTGTCGAGACCTGCACCAGCCGCCGACAGCGCCAAACTTCCCGGAATGATGCCAAGGAAGGTCGTGATGACATAGGTGCGCAGCGGGACACCCAAAATGGCCGGCGCAATATTGACGAACCAGAACGGAAAAGCGGGGACGAGCCGCAAAAACAACAGATAATTAAAGGCATCCCGGTTGAAGCCGGACTGCAGCTTGGCAAGCCACGGGGCGGCTTTGGTGTTGAGCCCCTGCCCCAGCGCCGTGCGCGCAATCAAGAACACGATGCTCGCCCCGGCGGTCGCACCGAGGATGGAGGCGATGCTGCCGATCAGCCAGCCGAACATCAACCCGCCGGCGACCGTCAGCACCAGTCCTCCGGGCAGGGATAAGGCGGTCATCAAGATGTAGGCCAGGATGTAGACGAGGAGGCTGGAGAGGTGATGCTCGTTGAGAATGAGATGGAAGCGATCGCGAAAGGTGACGACGTTGCCGAGCGTCATATGCTCGTGCCAGCCGAGCGCCAGGACCCCAAGCGTCAAGCCGCCGAGCAACAAGAGTGGCCACCGACGCGCCCGCAGGCTGCGTGGACTTGGCACGCAGGCCCTGGCCGGTGCCCCCGGCCGAGCCTGGGGCGGATCGGGCGGTATCCTTTGCTTAATGCCGTTCATCGTCGCGGGCTGCCTCGCATGCGGCACGTTATTACAACGCACCTCGCCGCGGCAGTTGCCAAGTCCTGGTGCGGCCATCTTCAAGCACTCGTGAGAGGAGATGGCGAAAAGTGATGCTTTGGCAGGCCGGCGCGAACGCGCTGGCGCGGGATTGACTTGAAAAAGGGGCCGGATTGACTTGGCAAAAGGTCGCCCCTATAAGCGCGCAAACTTTCGCCAGGCTCGACGCCGGCAGTGGCCAACACGCAGCAGATCTGCGATGAAGAGCTCTTGCAGCGGCGATCACCTCGCCGCACGGCGGCTTTCGGACGGAGTTTAGAGGTGAAACGAACGTATCAGCCGAGCAAGCTCGTGCGCAAGCGCCGGCACGGTTTTCGCAAGCGCATGCTCACAACCGGCGGGCGGCGTGTCGTCGCCCGGCGCCGCGCGAAGGGACGCAAGCGTCTTTCTGCTTAACCCGCAGGGACTGGCGACAGGTGCCAAATGGCCGCCGCAGGGGCTGAGCCGCACATCTCAGCATGGCGCCTTGCAACGCTGAAATGTCGCAGGGATTTCCTTTCGGTCCGCAAAGGCAGCCGCTGGTCGACGCGGGCATTCGTGCTGGAGGGACGGCAGCGGATGGCCGCCGCGCCTGGCCCGGTACAGCCGAGGTTCGGCTTCACCGTGGCCCGCGCCGTCGGCGGCGCCGTCGAGCGGAACCGGATCCGACGCCGTTTGAAAGCGGCGGTCAGACACGTCCAGATGACGCATGCGCGTCATGACTTCGATTACGTCATAGTGGCCCGGCGCGGGGTGCTGGAGGCCAAGTTCGAGGAACTCGTTGGGGAGCTGGCCAAGGCGCTGGATCGCCTGCACCGTCCACGGCGGCGAACGACAGAGGATCGCCTGCGGGGCGCGGGAGAAAAGCGCAGTTAAGCTCATTTTGCGGAAGCCACATGCCACAGGATCAAGACCATCAGAAGAACCTGCTGCTCGCCATCGTGCTGTCGGTGGCGGTGCTGCTGGCGTGGCAGATGTTTTATGCAGGCCCCAAACTCAAGGAGGAACAGGAGCGGCGGCAGCGGGTCCAGCAGGAACAGACCCAGGCTAAGCCCTCTGCTGCGCCAACGGCCACACCGGGCGAGACACCGCAGGTGGCAGCCCCCTCCGCGGTCGCCCCGGCCGAAGGGCAAAACCGCGAAGCCGTTCTGCGCTCCTCCGCCCAGGTGCGCGTGCCCATCAATACCCCGAGCTTGCAGGGTTCCATCGCCCTTCAGGGCGGGCGCATCGACGATTTGGTGCTGCTCAAGTACCGGGAGACGGTGGCGCCGCAAAGTCCCAACGTGGTGCTGTTTTCTCCCTCGGGCGCCCCCGCCCCGTACTACGCCGAATACGGTTGGGTCGCCGGACCCGGCGTAGCCCAGCCGATGCCTGGCAATGACACGCTTTGGCGATTGGAGAAAGGCAGCGTCTTAACCCCATCTGCGCCCGTCACGCTGGTCTGGGATAATGGCCAGGGCCTTATTTTCCGGCGCAGCATCGCCGCCGATGACAACTACCTCCTCACCGTGACGGATACGGTGGAAAACCGGGGCGGGGCCGAGGTTAGCCTCTACCCCTACACCTTGATCTCGCGCCACGGCTTGCCGCAAACGCAGGGGTTTTACATCCTGCATGAGGGACCGATCGGCGTTATGGGCGATGAGGGTCTCAAGGAGCTGCATTATGCCGATCTCCTCAAGGATGGCGGCAACAAGACCTTCAAGAACACGGGGGGCTGGATCGGCATCACCGACAAGTACTGGGCCGCCGCGCTAATTCCCGACCAAAAGGTTGCCTATACGGCTTCTTTCCGTGGCATCAAAGGGAGCAAAGATCGGTTTCAGACCGATCTGCTGTTGAACCCCATCCCTATCGCACCCGGCGCGACGGCCGCCACGAGCAGCAATCTGTTTGCTGGTGCCAAGCAGGTGACGCTGATCGAGGCCTATAAGGAGCAACTCGGCGCCAAGCAATTCGACCTGCTGATCGATTGGGGCTGGTTCTATTTCATTACCAAGCCGCTCTTCAAGCTGCTGCACTGGCTCTCCCAACTGCTCGGCAATTACGGCCTCGCCATTCTTGCCACCACCGTGCTCGTCAAGCTGGCGTTCTTTCCGCTCGCCAACAAGAGCTACGAGTCGATGGCGAAGATGAAGAAGCTGCAGCCGGAGATGGAGAAGATCCGGGAGCGGTTCAAGGACGATCGCGCCAAGCAGCAACAGGAGCTTATGGCGCTTTACAAGAACCAGAAAATCAATCCGATGTCGGGTTGTCTGCCAATTCTCCTGCAGATCCCGGTATTTTTTGCGCTCTACAAGGTTCTGTTCGTTACCATCGATATGCGGCATGCGCCGTTTTTCGGCTGGATCAAGGATCTGTCCGCGCCCGATCCCACGTCGTTGTTCAATCTTTTCGGTCTGCTCCCCTATCAAGTGCCGGAGTTTCTGCACATCGGTGCCTGGCCGCTGATCATGGGTGCCACCATGTGGTTCCAGATGCAGCTCAACCCGCAGCAGCCCGATCCCGTGCAGCAGAAGATCTTCAACTGGATGCCCGTGATCTTCACCTTCATGCTGGCCTCATTTCCCTCGGGCCTGGTGATCTATTGGGCCTGGAACAACGTGCTCTCGCTGTTGCAACAGTATGCGATCATGCGCAAAAACGACGCGGAGATCCATCTTTGGAAGAATCTGGGCGCCGACAAGTGGAAGGGGCGGGTTGAGGCCGCAAAAGCGTTTGGCACGCAAACGCTGGCCCGCGCCACGGCTGGCGGCAACAGCAAACCTGCCGCGGCCGAGCCGAGCCAGCGTGGCACCGCTTCCAAGCCACGCGCGCCGAGCCTGGTATCGGAGGCCCCGATGACCCGTGAGCAGGCGCTACGCACGCTGGGTCTCGACACCGATGCGACGGCGGCCGAAATCGAGCTCGCCCTGGCTAAAGTGGCGCCCGGTAAGCAGCTGGGTCTGAACGGCTCCGATCATGCGATCGCGGCCAAGATCGACGAGGCGCGGCACATTCTCAGCGGCAAGGAAGGAAGATGAGGCGGTCCACCGCGGCCGGCCTGCAACCGAGGGCGTGGCATGTCGCATGACCGCCGCCAGCTTTACGCCTGATGAACTGGCCGCCGGAGAGGCGCTGTTTCGCCGCCCCTGGCACTTCCTCAAGAGCGTGCCGGAGTTGGCCGGCCTGCCCGGGGCCGAGCGCCCCGAGATCTGCTTTGCCGGTCGCTCCAACGTCGGTAAGTCGAGCCTCATCAACAAGCTCGTCGGGCGCACCTTGGCGCGCACCTCCAACACGCCCGGCCGTACGCAAGAGCTCAATTTCTACGCGGCGCCCGGCGCCGCATTGTTTCTCGTCGATCTCCCCGGCTACGGCTTTGCCGAAGCGCCGAAGGCGCGCGTGGCCGCCTGGACCAGGCTCATGCGCGACTATTTGCGCGGGCGAGCGAGGCTCGTGCGCGCCTTTCTGCTGATCGATGTGCGGCGCGGCCTCACCCCGCCCGACCTTGAGATCATGCGCCGCCTGGACGCCGCGGCCGTGTCCTACCAGGGGGTGCTGACCAAGATTGATAAGGTCAAGCCGACGCAGCTTACGCGGGTTGTGGCCGCGACCGAGGCTGCGCTGCGCCGCCATCCTGCGGCGGCGGCTGGCATTTTTGCGACCTCGGCGGCGACAGGTGCCGGCTTGGCCGAGCTCAAGGCACAGATCGCCGCGCTGGCAGCCGCGAGCGGTGCGGGGATTACCTGAAGGCCGGCGCTCGGCCCTAGGGGCAGGCATGGGTTGCGGCCCAAGCTCAGCTGCCGCTCATCTGCCGGATCAGCACCTGGAGGCTCGCCCACAGCTCGCCGCCGAATTGACCGAGCGCCACACCGGCGGCGATCGCCACCAGCCAACCGGCCCAGCGTTGTGCCAGGCGGCGATAGTTGGGCGCAATCTTCACCTCGATCGATCGGTCCGACGGCGCTGCTTCGGCCACCAGGCCATCGGGTCCAATGAGCCGCGCCGACACGGTCAGCAGCAGGCGATTGCGACCGTGCCGCTCGGGCGTGATGGTCCAGCGCCAGGCGGCAAACGCGTCGCCGGGGCTACTCGGCGCCCGGTCGATCCACTGAGTTTCCGGCGCATTGGCCTCGATGGCAAAGCCCCCATTGGGCGCCCGCAGCCGCACCGCCAGGGTGCGGGTCGGATAGGCTTCCGGGCGCACGCCGCGGTTGCACAGGGCCAGCATCAGGCTGTCGATCTTATCGCGCGCAATGCGCACTTCGGCGGTGGCCGGCATGCCGCTGCACATGCGCCGAGGGACACTCTCGGCCAGCGGACCGCGTTCGGGGTAGCTCGCCGGCGCAGCTGGGCCGCCGCGAGGTTGCAAGGGCACGACAATGCCGCCGTTCGCGTCGGCGGAGGGCATGGGCATGCCGGCGGGCCGTGCTGCCTGCGGCAGGGCGGGCCCGCCGCCGCCGTTGGCGCCAAAAGGCGCGCGGGCACGGCGAAGCGGCGCACCGAAGCCTGGCGGGGCCCGGTTCGGCGGACTGGCCGGAAGGGGCGGCCGCACCGCGCCGTCTCCCGGTCGCAGCGGCCGGCCGGGCCCCGCTGCCCGGTTCGGCGGCGCTTGCGGTAGCCGGGCCACGGCGGCTGGTTCCGGTGCCGGTGCTGGGGTGCGTGGCGCCAGCGTAGCGGCACTCTCAACCGGCGGGCGCGCCTCGGGCGCCGGCGGTGCCGGCGCGCCAGCTTCCTCCGCCCGCGCCGTCGCGGCCGCCGTCGCCGCTTGCGGTGCCTCGGTCCCGCCTTCGCCGGCAACGTCGTGCATCGCCGCCGCTAGGCTCGAGGGGTTGAGATCGGCGCGGCCGGATGCGGGCAGGTGCGTGGGCGGCCTTGGTCGGTCCGCGGCCATCGCCGCCAAGGGCGCGGCGGTGTTGGGGGCGGCGGCCGGTTTTTCCCCGCCGCGCGCGGCGGCGGCGCGCTGCTGAATGCGCGCCCGCGCCGCCGCCAGAAACTCCTCGGCGGAGGTGGCGAGCGAAATTTCCGGGCTCGCCTGCGGCGCCGGCGATGGCGCCGGCGGTGCGGCCCTTTGTTCGGGGCTGGCGCTAGCGCTCGCGGGCGCCCTGGCGGGCGCGCCCATGTGCGCCGCCGCCTTGGCGCGGGTCTGCGCATTGGTGCGCTGCAGGGCGCGGATGGCTCCCTCGAAGGTCAGGCCGAGCGCCTTGAGGAGGCCGGCCGCGGCGCTTTTGGCGTCGCCGACGATCGCGGCCAGCACGATGGCGCCGTCAATGTGGCGTCGGCGGGATTGCTGCGCCGCCGTCGTTGCCGCCCTGAGGACGCGCAGCAGATCCGCGTCGGGGCGCAGCTCGGCCTGAGCCTCACCCCGCATGTCCTCCAGCAAGCCCCCGAGGTAGCCGGAGACGTCGGCGCTGAGCCGCCCAAGATCGACGCTTGCCGATGCGAGCATGCTGGTCGCATCGGCGTCCTCCGTCAGCGCCAGCAACAGATGTTCAAGCGTGACCAGGCGATGCGATTGTTCACGGGCGAACCGATACGCGCGCTCTAGGCTCTCACCCAGCTCAGCCGAAATGGGAAAAGATTTGAACTCGTCCGCAAAGACTTGCGGCATCAGCCACTCCCCAATAGAGCGCTAGTCCCCCGATCAGAGCCCGACAGTGGTTCGATCGATGCCGGCCGAACCTGCTGCGGGCGAGCCAAACGTTAGCCAAACGACCCAAGGGTTTTATCAAACGCGGCTCCCTTTGTGCAGCCCCGGCCGCACTCTCTTGCGCAAATTCCGTTGAGCCGTCGCCATGACCGTTATAAGTGCTTAGGCAAGTCGGCATCATCGAGGCTGGCCTAGATGGCAAAATTCCGGGCAGACACGAAAAACAGTGCCGCGCCACCCTCGGCGCATACGCAAGCGCGCATTCTAGCGGAGGCCCTGCCGCACATGCAGCGCTACGACCGGCAGACCGTGGTGGTCAAGTACGGCGGCCATGCCATGGGTGACCCGGCGCTGGCCGCGGCGTTTGCGCAGGACATCGTTTTGCTCAAGCAAGCAGGCGTAAAGCCCATCGTCGTGCACGGCGGTGGCCCGCAGATCGCCGGCATGCTGAAACGGCTGCAGCTGAAATCGGAATTTGTGCATGGTTTGCGCGTCACCGACAAGCCGACCGTCGAGGTCGTCGAGATGGTGCTCGCCGGTCTCATCAATAAGGATATCGTGACCGCGATCAATCGCCAGGGTGGCAAAGCGGTCGGAATTTCTGGCAAGGATGCCAACTTGATGATCGCGCGGAAGATCACCGAGATGCCGGATCCGCAGTCAAACCTAATGCAGGCCGTCGACATCGGCTATGTTGGCGATCCGGCCGAGGTCAACCCGCACATTGTTGATGTGATATCGGCGTCCGACCTCATTCCCGTCATTGCTCCGCTCGGAATTAGCCGTGACGGAGAGACCCTCAACATCAATGCCGACACCTTCGCCAGCGCCCTGGCGGCACGCATGAAGGCCAAGCGGCTGCTATTGCTGACCGATGTGGCCGGTGTGCTCGACAAAGACAATAATCTCATCGCCCAGCTTTCCGTTGCCGAAGCCCGCGAGCTCATACGCGACGGTAGCATCAGCGGCGGTATGATCCCGAAAATCGAAGGTTGTATCGAGGTGGTCGAGGCGGGCGTGGAAGCCGTCGTGGTGCTGGATGGACGCGTGCCACACTGCGTGCTGCTCGAGCTCTTCACCGAGCACGGCGTCGGCACGCTGGTAAGCCGCAAGGCGACAAAGGCGGCGTGAATGGTCTCCCTGCCCTCAGCGCGGCGCACCTTTGAGCGCACCCAGGTGTGGATCTTCGATCTCGACAATACGCTTTATCCAATCGAGTGCAACCTATTCGGCCAAGTCGACCGGCGCATGGGCGAGTTCATTGCGCGCTTTCTCGGTGTGCCCGTCGAATACGCGCGCCACCTGCAGAAGACCTATTACCGGCAGTTTGGCACCACGTTGTGCGGGCTGATGCGCGTGCATGGCATGGATCCCAAGCCATTTCTTGACTACGTGCACGACCTTGATCTTTCTGGGCTGGCGGAACATCCCGAGCTCGCGGCGCACATCGCGCGCCTTCCAGGCCGCAAGCTGATCTTTACCAACGGATCGCGTGCCCACGCCGAGCGTGTCGCGGGCAAGTTAGGCATCCTCAATCTCTTCGATGGCATCTATGATATTTGCGATGCTGGTTACGTACCAAAGCCTTCGCCGGCCTGTTATGAGCATTTCCTCAAGGTGCACGGCGTCAGGGCGCCGCTATCGGCGATGTTTGAGGACATACCGGGCAATCTGGAGGCCCCGCACGTCTTGGGCATGACCACGGTGCTCGTCCATGCCGCAAGCAACTACGACCACCCGGTGCAGCAAAAAATCCGCGCTTGGCTTGAGCCACCCGCGCACATCCACTACATGACCGATAATCTCGCGGGGTTTCTGGCGAGCATCGCAGAAACGGCGCTCAAGACCTCGGGGATGAGCGGGGCTGGTGCAGCAAGCAGCGCAGAGCCGCCTATGGGAGCAAGCTCATGAGCGAGACATTGTCGCGACTGCGCCCGCTGGCCGATCACCGGCCGGCACGCGCCATCCCGGAGGGAACCCGCATCGGCCATGTCCACCTCAAGGTGGCGGACCTGGAACGCGCCTTGTCATTTTATTGCGGCGTGCTCGGATTCGAGGTGACGCAGCGGCGGCAAGGCGCAGTCTTTATCTCGGCCGGGGGCTATCACCACCATATCGCGCTCAATACTTGGGAAAGTCTCGGTGGTGCGCCGCCGGCACCCGGCAGCACCGGGCTCTACCACCTTGCCATCCTCTATCCGACGCGGCGCGATCTTGCCGATGCGCTGCGCCGCGTCATGGCGGCCGGTATCGAGCTCGATGGTGCGAGCGATCACGGGGTCAGCGAGGCGCTTTACCTGCGCGATTATGACCAGAACGGCGTGGAGCTCTATTGGGATAAGCCGCGCGCGCAGTGGCCGGTCACGCCGGCCGGCGAACTCAGTATGACCAGCGCTCGGCTTGACCTGCGCGGTCTGCTGGCCGAGCAGTAGGGTGCCTGGGCGTTGTCGCTCAGGCCTAGCGCCCGCGCGCAAGCGCGGCGCCTTGCACCAGTGCCCGCAGCTTGGCGTAGGCGATGTCCCGGCGCATGGGGGCCATGCCGCAATTCGTGCAGAGCTGGATGGCTTCGCTGGGAACGTACTTGGCGGCCTCTTCGGCGACCGCGGCGACCTGTTTGGGGGTCTCGATGATGTCGCTCGCGACATCGATTGCCCCCACCAGAATGTCCTTACCCTTGAGCAGGCCGAGGAGGCTCACGGGAACCTTCGAATTGCGGCATTCGACCGACACCTGCTTGATGCGGCTGTTGGCAAGCGCGGGAAAGATGGCCTCGTACTGACGCCACTCCCCACCCAATGTTGCTTTCCAATCAATGTTGGCTTTTATGCCGTAGCCGTAACAGATATGCACGGCGGTGGTGCACTTTAACCCCGCTGCTGCCCGTTCAAGCGCGGCAATACCCCAAGTGTTGACCTCATCCATGAACACATTGAAGGCCGGCTCGTCGAACTGGATGACATCGATGCCGTCCTTCTCGAGTTCCTTGGCCTCCTCGTTCAAAAGCTCGGCGAAAGCGAAAGCCATTTTCACTCTGTCGCCATAGTAGCGATCGGCCACGGTGTCGGCGATCGTCATCGGCCCGGGCAAGGTGAACTTGAGCTTGCGTCGGGTGTGGGCGCGCGCGAGCTGCGCTTCCATCGCGTGCACGCGCCCTTTTAGCCGCAGCGCTGCCACCACCTGCGGCACCATCGCTTTATAGCGGTCCGCGCGAATCCCCATCTCGACCTTATGGTCCCTATCGATACCCTCCACACGCTCCAGAAAGCCGTGAACAAAGTGCTGACGTGCCTGTTCGCCGTCGCTGACAATGTCGATGCCGGCATCCTCCTGTTGCTTGATAGCGAGCAGGGTCGCGTCCTGTTTGGCGGCTTCCAGGGCCTTCCCCTCGAGGCGCCACGGCGCCCACAGTTTGTTGGTTTCCGCGAGCCAACCGGGCTTCGGCAGGCTGCCGGCGATCGTGGTCTCGAACATTCTTCCTCCCGAACTGGACGGCGGCCGTTTCTAGCGGCAATCTGGCCGTCATTATAACGGGGAAATGGTGGCACTGAAGCCTTCGGCCGCCCGGCCGCGGTGGGCCGCCGCCCAAAGGATGGATCAATGTTCGCCCCAGCCGAGGCCGTACGCTTTCTCGACGACGCTCATCGCACCCGCGCGCGCTATCAAAATATCCCCACCGAGATCGGTCCCACCACCGTCGCCGAAGCCTACGACGTGCAGGAGGCATTGTGCGCGCGTTGGACCGAGCGGCTAGGTGCCGTGGCTGGCCTCAAAATCGCGACCACCACCAAGGTCATGCAACAGCTGATGGGCATCGATCATCCCTGCGGCGGGATGATTTTTTCTTCGCGCGTGCACCGCTCGCCGGCAAGCCTCCGCAAAAACGACTATGTCAATGTGCGCATCGAATGCGAACTGGCAGTGCGGCTTGGCCGCACCCTTGCACCCGGGCCTTCGGCCTATACGCGCGATAGCGTGCGGCCCGCGGTCGCCGAAGTGATGGCCGCCTTCGAGCTGATCGAGGATCGCCATGCCGACTACAAAACCTGCAAGGCCCTTTCGCTGATCGCCGACAACGCCTGGAACGGCGGCATCGTGATCGCTGCGCCCAGGCCATTGCCGGCTTCCCTGGAACTGGACGGTATCGCGGGCCGCCTATCGCGCAATGGCAAGCTGGAAGCCGCTGGCCGCACCGATGATCCGTTGGGCGCGTTGGCGTGGCTTGCCAACTTGGCCATCGAACGGCGGCGGCCGATCGAGCGGGATATGATTGTCATCACCGGCAGCGTCGTCACAACGGTGGACATTGAGCCCGGCGAGCGCCTCGACTTCGTGCTCGACGAGGTAGGCGAGGTGTCGCTGAGCGCGGCCTAGAGCGCAAAGCGCGCGCGGGCGTGCGGAGTTAGTCCAAATGCTAACAGCCCGGCGGGCCTTCGCGGGCTTGTTCGTGGCGGCATTTTCCATTGTTGTTTCAGTTCGTTGTCGCGCCGGCATAAGCCAAAAGGTTAATAGACTTTAGCGTGGGAGGGCAAACGCGCTGAGCGTGTGTCATGTGAGGCGCGATGCGGCTTTGCGCTCGCCTCAGCACCGTTGGGAGACACAACGCTAATGGCAACGACTCAGGACGCCGTTTATACCGATCGGCGCGGCAGGGGGATGACCAGCGATGAGAGGCTGGTGATTTTCGCCTCTTCGCTTGGCACGGTCTTCGAGTGGTACGATTTCTACATTTACGGCACCCTTGGTGTCTTCCTTGCCAAGTATTTCTTTTCCAACGTTCCGGCGAACGTCGGTTTCATCTTCACACTCCTTGCCTTCGCGGCGGGCTTTGCGGTCCGCCCACTGGGTGCGCTCGTTTTTGGTCGCATCGGCGATATTGTCGGACGCAAGTACACATTTCTCGTCACCATGACGTTGATGGGTTTGGGCACATTCTTCATCGGCGTGCTGCCGTCCTACGCGCAATGGGGAATCTTGGCACCAATTGTGTTGATCGCCTTGCGCCTGGTGCAGGGCTTGGCGCTGGGCGGCGAATATGGCGGGGCAGCCATTTATGTGGCCGAGCACGCGCCGGCCGACAAGCGCGGCTACTACACATCCTGGATTCAGACGACGGCGACGCTGGGCCTGTTCATGGCTTTGCTGCTGATCCTCGGCATCCGCAATATCATGGGTGAAGCAGCCTTTGCCGACTGGGGTTGGCGTGTGCCTTTCCTGCTCTCGATCGTGCTGCTGGTGGTCTCGATCTGGATCCGGCTCAAGTTGAACGAGTCGCCCATTTTCCAGCGTATGAAGGAAGAGGGACGAACCTCCAAACGGCCGCTCAAAGAAGCCTTCGGCCAATGGTCCAATGCCAAAATCGCGCTGTTGGCGCTGCTGGGCGCGACCGCCGGCGAAGCCGTGGTCTGGTATGGGGGGCAATTCTACGCCCTATTCTTCCTGACGCAGACACTGAAGGTCGATGCAACAACGGCGCAAGTCATGATTGCCATTGCACTCGCCCTCGGCACGCCGTTCTTCATCATCTTTGGCTGGCTGTCGGACAAGGTGGGGCGTAAGCCGATCATGCTGCTGGGCTTTGCGCTGGCCGTGCTGACCTATGCTCCGGTCTCGCCCGTCAACATCTTCAAGGCCATCACACACTATGCCAATCCGGCCCTGGAGAACGCGCTGGCAACCGCGCCCGTGACGGTCGTAGCCGACCCCGCAGAGTGCTCCTTCCAGTTCAAAATGACGGGGACCGAGAAGTTTACGACCTCCTGCGATACCGCCAAGGCGGCGTTGGTGGCGGCCTCCGTGAACTACAAGAATGAGGCCGCGTCGAAAGGAACCGCCGCTGTCGTCAAGGTCGGGGAGGAGACCATTCCCACCAGCCGGACAGACTTTAACCAGGCGTTGCTGGCAGCAATTGCCCGTCACGGCTATCCGGCCAAAGCCAGTCCCGATCAAATCAACTACACCTTCACGGTGCTGTTGCTGACGGTGCTCGTGATTTTCGTCACCATGGTGTACGGGCCCATTGCCGCTTGGCTGGTGGAGCTGTTCCCCACCCGCATTCGTTACAGCGGCTTGTCCTTGCCCTATCACATCGGCAATGGTTGGTTCGGAGGCTTTCTGCCGGCGACCGTATTCGCCATCGTTGCCGCCACGGGGGATATCTACTCGGGCTTATGGTATCCGGTAGTCGTGGCGGCCATGAGCTTCGTGGTCGGCCTGCTGTTTTTGCCCGAAACCAAGGATGTGGACATCAATCGCTGAGACACCAGCCCGACGCATCCAAAAAAGGCGCCCTTTGCGGGCGCCTTTTTTTGCGGGCTCTTGCGGATCGCCAGTTTGGTGGCCGATCTTAACAGACCACTCACGCGATGTTGCGGATAGGCGCGTGCGAGGGCGCTTTTTTCTCGTCAAAGGGCAGGGCCAATGTTGGGCTGGCACGCGTCCGTGCGTAGCGTGCCGCACACGGCGATGTACATCAACGCGGAGCCTCCCAAAAGCAAGCGGTTCGGCCGGCTGATTGCCTGAATGCCGTTGAGCGCACGGAGGTTGGCGGCATGAGCACGTGTCGCCGTGGAATGGCGGTACGTTGCCGGCGGGCAATCTCGTCTTCCAAGGCACGCCGGACGGCCGGTTTGTGGCCTACAACGCCAAGCCGGCGCCAAGCTATCGGAGACGGCGACAGGTACCGCTGTCGTTGCGGCGCCATCGACCTCTGCAGTCGACGGCAGGCATTTCTCTCGATCACGGTCGGTTGGGGCGGCGTCTCTGGCATCGCTCAAGGCGCAACCGCAAAAGCGCCTGATTTCGTGGCCGATCAGCAGGGCGCGGGAATTTTGCAGGAGCGGCCGGTGTCGCCGCCGTTCGTCTCCTGGCCTCGGCGTCGCAAATTTGGCGTGCTGGGGCTCGAACTACGCGAGACGGCTCGCAGTGAAAGATAGCTGCGATTCGGACGGGCTCTTCATCGTTCATTGCGGCGTCCACGTGGTTATGGGCTTTACGCTGGCGCCGCCGACGTCTCCGAGCCAGCGTCAGCAGCAAAAGGCAGTCAAGCCAAAAGCCAGCGTGCCGAAAAACGTTTCTCACGTTCGCGTGAAGTGCGCCAACCTCGAGCGAGATTGCCATTTGCTCCGGGTCGATACTGATCCATCCGAGGCCGCGGGCGTTCGTGCTGCGTGATTGGCCAGAGCTCGCGTCCAGCCGCATCCTCGAGAATTCAGTATTTTTTCGCCAGCATTTGCGGGTAGTGCTGGATCGACGCATGGGCTGGAGAAAGGCCTAGTTGACGCGCACGAAGCGTGCTCCTCCCAATCCATCCAAATCCCACAGCGCAGGAGATCATCATGGCACGAAAAGCTTGGTTGCCGGGCTCAACGATTGTCTTCGCCCTAGCAGCGATGAGTGCACAGGTGCAAGCCGCACCGGTTGGGGGCACAGCCAAGGAGCTCGTATCGGCGGATATGGCCGCCGCTAGGCTTCAGCAGGTCGCGAGCCGTGTGTGTTGGACGCAGGGCGGCATTCGGCGCTGCAGATCGCTCAATAACGTGCGGGTCTATGGCTATCAGGGCCGGCGCGCTTATGGCTATCGAGCGCCAGCGGCGGGTTATCAAGCGCCAGCCTTTTACGGCGTTGGTCCGCCCATCGGCTATGGTTATATCGCCCGCGAACAGGTCGAAACCGATCCCAATCTCTTCCCGGTAGGTTCGATGGACTGGTGGCAAGCGATGGATGCATTGGATCGGGGCGGGCAGGGTAATGGCCAAGGCCAATAATACCAGAACGTCTCATAGCGCGCCCCTGGCTTCACAGCTCGGGGGCGCGCGCACATTCTGCGCGGGGCAAGCGTTACCCGCAGCACTCTCGTGCTTTGCGCTTGAGCGCTCCTCTCACCTGGAGGCATCAGCCGCGGCCCTGAACGGCAACGCGATGCTTTGTCTTATCCCACTCTGCCGACACCAGGTGTGACCCAGAAAAAGCTTGGGCAAAGGTCTCCTCGGGCGTGCCCGTCGGCGCGGTTTTGCGCGCCACTCGTCACTAACGTGGTCTTGTCGAGAGCACTCCCGCGCGCCTAACCTCACGGGCGTTGTTCAAAATTGCGCGAGCGCGCAAATTCCGGCACCGAGAAGGAACTAATCCGGCGCACACGCCAAGTGCTATAGGGCTCTGACTTTGTGGCCTGATATTGAAGTGCGCAGTTTGTTCCCCACCTGTCTAGCGCTGTCCGTTGGCCCGGGGGTTTGCATGGCATCGCCGAGCGTTGGTCCCACTGCTGCGTTGGCTCTGTCGGGCGTAGCACTCTTTCTCCTCGTTCTGGCCCCGCTCGGTTGGCGGCTGGAATGGTGGGCATACGGTGTTGGGCTCTACAGATTGATGCCCATTTCCGGTGTGCTGGCGGCAGGTGCGGTCATCCTCAGCGGGGCGATGCTCGCGCGCGGCTGGTCCCGGTTGCGCCGCCGCAGTCGCTTTGCGCTGCTGGTGGCTTTCTTGTCGGGTGTGGCACTCGTCTATGTGCCCGCACACTACGCGCTACGGCGCACTCTCGTCCCGGCCATTCACGATATCACCACCGATCCCGACAACCCGCCACAATTCCGGGCAGTTTTAGCGGCGCGCTCCAATCAGCATGCCTCCAGTGTCGAGGATCGCTGGCTACAACTTACGCAGCTGCAAAAAGCGGCCTATCCCGATCTCGTACCACTCCGTTCCGCGATGAGTGCGGAAAGGTCGTTCGACGAAGCGCTCAAGGTCGCACAATCGATGCCGGGATGGACGATTGTTGCTGCCGATCGCACTGCGGGACGCATCGAGGCAAGTGAGCAAAGCCGCTGGTTCCGCTTCACCGATGACGTCGTCATCAGGGTTGTCGGCGATGAAGTCGGGAGCCGCATCGACATGCGTTCCACCAGTCGCCAAGGCACCAGCGACTACGGCGTGAACGCGGCGCGCATCCGTGCCTACATGGGTGCGCTGCGCAGGCGTATCGTCGAGTGACGCCAAGCTGCCGGGCACTTCGCAGAGACCGCGCACGCCACATTCCATTTTGCGCTGGGGATAACGCTGCCTTGCGTACAGACGCGGCGGCTCTTGCCCGCTATGGCAGCCTGGGCAGGTCTTCCGAATCGAGGACGTCCAGATGAGTTCGGGATACAAGAGCACATCTGTCACGCATCGAGGCCGCGCCGGCCTGAACTTGACCCGAGAGGTGCGCTGGTATCCTGCCAATCGCCAGGCCTATCGTTGGAGCGAACAGGAAGCACGCTGGGTTTACCTCGGGCACACCGATAGTTTGGACGAGGCCAAGCACCTTGCCTCACTCGACATGCACGAGGCCCACCGTCGCGACGACTAAGCGGCGATTAAGGGCCGACCCGAAGACGTGCAAAGCCAAGGGCCGGCGCTAGCAACGGGAGGTTCGCGGTCCTAGGCGCCGCCGCCGAACACGAAACAAAAGATTATCCTGCCCATATGACAAAGATGGTTGTGCATATCGGGTGCCTGGTAAGGGCGTATCTTCTCAGGCGCTACCGGGACCCACTCGCCTTCCACGTACACCTCCACGACCTGGTTGCGAATGCGAACATTCGCATCATCGATTGGCTGACAATCCTTGGCGTTGCAGCAGGAGATCCCCTCCCTCGTTACCCAGTTTGAGTAGAACTCGGCGTGGTAGCGATCGTGTGTCGCCGCGGGCAGAGGCAGCAGGCCGCTCAGCAGCAGGGCGCCCAGCGCGCTAGCGACAAAACGCTTTGCACGTTCGCGAGTATTGAGTTTGAGCATGGGGCGCACCAGTGCCGACTACCGCGCCTTGCAATCATGCAACATCGAATAGAACTCTTTTGGCTTATGCAAACCGTCGGGCCGGGTGACGCCAGGGATCGGGGCCTCGCTTAGCGTTCGGCTGCTGCCGCTGCACCTGGGCTCGGTGATGGTCGCGGCGAAATCGGCTGCGCGGTGCGCCATGCCTGACCGCACCGGCTCGGGACATCCATGCATGCCAAACCTCTGCCGTTGCGCCATGCCAGCCCGCCCGCAGTCATCACTTCATGAGATCGCGGGCGAGAACATCGCGACTTAAGCCTCGATGCCGAAGTTCCGCGTCCGACAAGCGCGAGAGGTTTTCGTAGGCGGCCGCCGCGGCATAAGCCTCAGCGCAGCCTTTCAGCCATTTGACAAGCCTGGCATAAAGCAAGCGCAGCCGAGAGCGGGCCTCGATCGACGCGCTGGTTCCTGACTGTGGGATGGCTGCCGGCTCGGAACTGAGCTCGCCCTCTCGACGGCGGCTCACGGGGTAGGTGCCGATGTCGGTTACCCGCTCCGGATCCGGAGTTTGCCGGAGCCTTGTAGGCGCAATCTTGTAGTCCTCAGCAAGAAGAGTTTGGGTCATGGCCGATTTGCCCCTCGGGGTTTTACCGAAGGTCAGAGTACATATTGTACGTAAGCGCTTCCCACCCGGACAAACCCTGATGCAGGCAGGTGCAGCTTTTGCATCTTAGGAAATGCGGTTAACGCGGAGGCTGCGCGGCAGGCGCGTCGAGGAGATGCAACTCGCGCCGCGCACAGGGTCGGCCGCTGGTCAGCTGTCCCAAACCTTTTCCGGCATGGGAAGCCCGATCCAGGTGGCGGGATCGATGGGCCGATCGGGGAGGATGTGCAGCTTGTCCTCGAGAATCCACATCAGCTGACGCGAATGCTGACCAGCATGCCACGTCGTGCGTTCCAGAAATTCGTGCCGGCTCACATCCGCGTAGTAAACGTTGGCGCGGCTCGCCCAGTCAGTTCTGGTTTTCGCGGATTGCCACCACGCCTCAAGGCGTGCGCGCACATCGGCGCCGTAGGCCAGAATTTGCTGGCGCGTCGTGCCCGGTTCCGGCACACGGTTGTACGCCGTCGCTTGCAAGGCAGTGCCCTCTTCGTGCTCCAAGAAGGCGTCGACAACGTTGAAAAGATGCCAGGCAAGCTGAGCATAAGAGCGCGGACGACCTGGCAGCTGGTCATCCAAGTGGTGCACGGGAATTTGCGCGAAAAACCGCGCCGCGCCGTCGAGGACATGGTCAATGCGCCGTACGAGCTCGGCGGGTGGGAGGTGACGGACAACGCCGAGATCGATGCCCACGAGCCGGGCAATCTCTTGCAGCGATTGGCCGTTTACCCAGGACTGACCCCGCGCGATAACGGGTAGCTGTCGAGTCCCAAGAGCCAACAGCTCATCGAGGGCGCCTGCATCCGTTAGAATGTTGCGCGAAATGAACGGGATTTGGTGTTTGCCAAGGAACTCCTTAGTGCGCAGGCAGCTGGTTCAACCAGGCTGCCAGTACACTTTTATTGGCTCCTCAGAACGTGTGCGCGTCATGCTCGATACCGTTGCGGTTTGCGCTACCCTCTAGCACCGCTGCGCAGAAGAAACAACCAAGCCGTCGCGACGCGCCCATCGGTGACCTTTTTTGGCCACGGCAAAGCGGCGGGCAGGTGGGACAGCATCTGCTCGCTGCTTTTGCGTCCTTGTCGGCCAGCGCCGCGGTCGGGTGGCTCTGACGGGGCGGCCAGCGATGCGGTGTGGCGCTTATGGGCCTGAGCCTCGCCGCGCCAGCGGCAAGGCACCGCTCATATGGCGTGCCGAACCTTGGCCGGCATCCGTTCCCTGTGGCCGCGCTCGCGTTTTCGCAACAGGAGCCTGTGGACGCCCTGCCCATGCTGGTGCGCAAACATGGTTCGTGTTTGGCTTGCATCCCCGCGGGAACAGGATGAGCGACCGTGCGTTCGCCCAACAGTTACATGCCCTGGTGGCGCGAGGCACACATGCATCGAGCGTTGTACGGCCTAGCCTTTTGCCTTTTGACCGGTCAGGCGATGGCGCAGACGGGAGGGGCGACGTCTGGAGGCGCTGGAGCACCGGGAGCCGCGACGCCGAGCCCGGCGCCGTCTGCGGCGCCAAGCGTGGCGCCGGGTGCGACAACCTCGCCGCCAACTTCGACCGCTCCGCTCAACACTCCGCCTTCGCGGTCATTGTCAACGCCCGCGCCAAGTACGAGCTCGCCGCCCCAACCCGGCAGCCCCGCGGCAGGCGCGCCGGCCGCGCCCGATCCCAATCTGCCCGCTACCGCTTCGGGTGGCCGGCCGCAGCCAGGTGGCGCCCAGCGGACCGGAAAGAACCCCATCAACGAACGCTATGCCGATTGTGTGAAGCTTTGGGACAACCAAACCCATATGAGCAAAGCGGAATGGTCAAAGACTTGCCGGCGCATCGAGAATAGGTTGCAAAATCTGAACGTCGAGAACATGGACGTCGATGTTTCGGGGCCGAAGCCCCGCCGCGCCGGCAAATCACCGGGCAGCGGTTAGGATCGCCCCAGGGCTGGCCGGTGTGGGGCGCCGGCGGAGCGCAAGGGCTGGCAAACCCAGCAACAAGTCTGCTGAGACGAGTTGAACGACGTGCGTGCCGTCCCGATTTCGGAGCACGCCTTGTGCCGTGCGGGCAGAGTGGGATTGGCGTCGTGCTCCCGTTCGGCAATGCGGCCTCGAGCCTAGGTTCTTGGGCGAGGGGCCAGCCTCGGGCCTGGGCGGCGCCAAGTGCGTGCCGCGCCGGCCAGACGTTCCATATAGAGGTAGAGCACGGGGGTCAGATAGAGTGTCAAGAGCTGGGAAACGAGCAGCCCTCCGACGACGGCGACGCCAAGCGGTTGGCGCAGTTCAGCGCCCGCTCCTGCTCCAATCGCGATCGGCAGCACGCCCAGCAGCGCTGCCATTGTCGTCATCATGATCGGGCGGAAGCGCAACAGCGCCGCCTCGTAGATTGCCTCGCTTGCCGGTTTCCCATCGCGCTGGGTTGTCAGCGCCACGTCAATCATCATGATGGCATTCTTCTTGACGATACCGATGAGCATCAGCAGTCCGATCACGGCAATCAGGCTCAGGTCCATGCCAAGGAGGCGGAGCGCGAGCAGTGCGCCCACCACGGCGGAGGGCAGGCCGGTCAGAATTGTGAAGGGATGGATGTAGCTTTCGTAAAGGATGCCCAGAACAATATAGATCGTAACCACCGCGGCAATCAGCAGGATACCCTGGTTCGCCAAAGAATCCTGATACGTTTTAGCGCTCCCCGAGTAGGTCGTCGTGATCCCGTGCGGCAAGCCTAGCTCAGCCTTCAGCTGATCAATGCGCGCGACCGCATCGCCAAGCGAAACATTGCGCGGCAAATTAAAGGAGATTGTGATGGCCGGTAGCTGGCCAAGCTGATTGATGGTAAGCGAGCCGGCCGTGCGCTCAACACGCGCAAAGGTTCCTATTGGCACCAATTTTCCCGAGGCGTTGCGGATACGTACATCCGGCAGGATAGCGGGCGTCCAGTTTGCCTTGTCCGTGAACTCCATGATGACGCTGAAGGTATCCCCCGTTTTGTAAATCGTCGAAACCTGCCGGCTACCGAAGCCGGAATAAAGCGTGGAGCGAAGCTTTTCGGCTGAAATGCCGAGCGAATTGGCCTTGTCCTTGTCGATCACCAAGGTCGCTTCGGTGGCATTGACCTGCAGGTCGCTGTTGACATCCGCAAAACGCGCGTCACGCCCCATGGCGTCAGCCATTTTCTGAGACCACTCATAGAGCTGGTCGCGATTCAAACTCTGCATGACGAACTGGTACTCGGCGCGGCTTGCGCGGCCGCCAATCCGAATATTCTGCACCGGTGTGGCGTACGCATTGATGCCAGCAATGCGGGCGATCTGGGTCCGGAGATCCGCAAGAACGCGTTGCAGCTCGGGCCGTTGTTTGCGTGGTTTCAGTTCAACAAACATGCGCCCCGTGTTAAGGCCCGAGCTTTGTCCCGAAGAGCCAACTATCGAGGCGACGTTGGCGACATGCGGCGAGCCGCGGATTACATCGGCCACGCGCTGTTGCAAGGCGACCATGGCGTCGAAGGAGATGTCTTGCCGGGCTTCCGTGGAGACCGAGAGCTGGCCAATGTCTTCCTGTGGAAAAAAACCTTTCGGCGTGATGAAAAGCAACCAAACCGTGGCCGCCAGAGTGGCGAAGAAAACGAGCAGGACCACGGGCTGGTAGCGCAAGCTGACCTGCAATGTTTGAGCATAGCCTCGCGTCAGGGCGTTGAAGCCCCGCTCGAACAGGAGGATCACGCGGTTCTCGCGCTCGGCACGCTGCGGCGGCTTCAACATCTTGGCCGCCAGCATGGGGGTGAGGGTCAGTGAGATGAAGGCCGAGGCCGCGATTGCCATCGTCACGACCACGGCAAACTCATTAAAGATCCGGCCGATGATACCGCCCATCAGGAGCACCGGAATAAAGACCGCGACCAGCGAGAGGGTAATCGACATGATGGTGAAGCCGATTTCTCTGGACCCCTTCAGCGCTGCTTCGAAGGCCCCTAGTCCCTCTTCCTCCATATGCCGATAAATGTTTTCGAGCATGACGATTGCGTCGTCGACCACCAGCCCTACGGACAAGGTCAGTCCCAGCAGCGAGATGTTGTCGATGCTGAAGCCGAGCAGGTACATGCCGCCCAGCGTTGCAATAAGGGAGATAGGAACGGCGAGCGCCGGGATGATGGTGGCGGTCACACGACGCAGGAACAGATAAATCACGAGTATGACCAGCACGATGGTCAGCCCCAGCGTGAACTGAACGTCGTGGACCGCATCGCGGATAGAGACCGATCGATCGTTGAGGACGTTTAGAGTGCTCCCACGCGGAAGTTGGCTATCGAAGTCGGGCAACAGCGTCCTTACACGGTTGACCACGTCGACGGTGTTCGCTTCCGGTTGGCGATAGACCCCGAGGATGATGGCCCGCGTTTCATTGTACCAGCTTGCCGTCTGGTTGTTCTCGACGGAATCCGTCACCACGCCCAGCTCGCCGAGGCGCACCGGGCGGCCGCTGCGATTGGTCACGATAATGCTGCGAAACTGGTCAGCGTTGGACAAATCAGTGGTTGCCTGGATTGCCAAGGACTGCTCGGCGTTTCGCAGCGTCCCCACTGGCGTCACCGTATTTGCCGAGGCAACAGCAGCTTGTACTTCATCGACACCAATGCCGCGGGCCGCGAGCGTGTCCGGGTCGAGTTGAATGCGGACAGCATATTTCTGGCTTCCGAACACCTGCACCTGGGCCACACCCTCAATGGTCGAGAGGGCCGGTGAGATCACCTGCTGAGCAAAGGCGTCCATCTCCGGTAATGGCGTGATGTCGCCGCCCAGCGCTAAGATCATGATTGGCGCATCGGCCGGATTGACCTTGCGGTAGCTGGGCGGTTCGGTCATCTCGTCGGGCAGCCGCCTTTGCACCCGGGCAATCGCCGCCTGGATATCCGCTGCGGCACTATCGATGTCTCGATTGAGATTGAACTGCACAGCGATTGAGGTCGAACCCTGTGCGCTGGTGGCACTGATCGTATCAATCCCGGAAATCGTGGCGAACTGCTTAATGAGCGGCGTTGCTACGGCATTGGCCATCGTGTCGGGCGAGGCGCCCGGCAGGGAGGCCTGCACATTGATGACCGGAAACTCGACACGGGGCAGCGCGGCCACAGGCAGGAAGAGATAGGCGAAGATTCCACCCGCCACCAAAGCCACGGACATGAGGGTTGTGGCAACGGGATGGCGAATGCAGAATTCCGAAAGGTTCATGGCTTGGGCGTCTCTATCGCGGCCGCCGAGTTGTTTGTGGCGCTCGAGCTCACCTGGTTGGCGCCCGGCACGTGTTCCGCCTCATGCCAGTGTGTGCCTGGCGTCAATCGCAACTGCCCTTCAACGACGATCCGCTCGCCCGAATTGAGGCCTGACGCGACCGCCGTGCGGTTGCCCTCGGCACCGGCGAGCTCGACCTTGCGCAACTCAACGCTTTGATCCTCCTTGGCAACAAAAACGTATGGTCCCCTCTGACCGCTTTGGATGGCGACCGTAGGCACGCTGATCGTGTTCGGCCATGTGGCGAGGTCAAGCTCGACATCGACATATTGACCGGGCCAGAGCTTATAGGTCTCGTTGGGGAACGTGGCCTTGGCCGCGATGGTGCCCGAGGAGCTGTCGACACTGCTGTCAACAAAGTCGAGCGTGCCGCTCGAAAGTGGCTCGGGCTCCCCGCTCGTATAAACCCGCACCGTTGCCGGCGGCGTGCGCTGAGCGGCCTCGCGGAGAGCCGCCAAATCTCGCTCTGGCAGCGTAAAACTCACGCGTAAAGGCTGCATCTGCGTGAGTGTTACGAGGCCCACCGTATCGTTGGCAGACACCAAATTGCCGGGTGCCACGCGAATGGCACCGATGCGGCCGGTGATTGGAGCCTTGAGTTCGGCATACCCTAGGCGTAAGCGGTCGGCCTGCAGCACGGCCTCGTCCGCCTCCACCGTTTGCTGCGCGGCCTTGTAAGCGGCCGTCGCCTGTTCCAGTTGCTGTTGGGGGGCGACGTTCTTGCTGATCAGCTCCTGTGTGCGCCGGAGCGCCGCCGCCGCTTGCGTCAGAGCCGCCTGATCCTTGGCGACGGTCGCCTCGTCGCGGGCAATCGTGGCTCTTATCTCGCGATCATCCAGCGTGAACAGCAGATCGTCCTTCTTCACGATCTCACCATCCGTCACATGCTGTTCGAGAACCTGGCTATCGATGCGCGAGCGAATAATGACGGTCGCCGGAGATTCGAGGATCCCGATGGTCCTGCGCCGAACCGGGAAGTCCTCAACCGTTGCCAGTTGGGTAATCACGGGTGCCGAGCCGCTGCGTGTGGGGGAGCGCGAGGCCTTCTTTGCTGCAATCCCGGCACGTTCCGTCGACGGGGAGTGGAACCAATAGATCACACCTGCCGCGATGGCGACCGCGAGGAGGCTAACGAGAAAAAGGCGGTATTGCCGCATGGATGACTCGCACCATCGCCGCTGCCGGCTTGGCGCGGGCTCGATCATCCGCATAAATTCCGCGCAACCGAAATGGGTTCCCAGCCGAAGCTCGTGTTGTCGGGCGGGAGGGGGCGGTGTAGCCAGCCATTGAACGTCGCTTTAGGTGCCGCTTGCGGCCCGCGCTTGCCGCAGGAAAATGCGCCGAGCACGCCGACAACGCCTCTGTGTGCTGCGGCCAAGGATCTTAAGACCCGACCGACTTGCCGGAACAGGAGCCGCTTCTGGTCGTTTTTACAGCAAGACCGAACTCAATGTTGCGCGTGCGCGCAGGAGGCATCAATGCGAGCCCCTACAATAGCTTTGGTCGTCAGCACGATGTGTGTTCTAGGCGTGGGCAGTGCGAGTGCCGGACCCTGCAGCCAGGAAATCGCCGACGTGACCAAGAAGCTGGCCGCAAGCGATGCCGGTTCTGGGCCGACCACGGGCGCGCCCGGCCCAAGCGCGGGTGATCAAGCCGGTCGGCATCCCGGCACGGGTCTGATCAGCAAAGAAACTCAAGGGAAGGCCACATCCTCGGAAGATGCGCAGCGCCAATCAGGTGTCAAAGCCGATGCCAGTCAGGCTTTGGAGCGCGCGCGCGGACTTGAGGCGCAGGGCAAAGAAGCTGAGTGCATGAACGAGGTGATGAACGCCAAACAGTTGGCGGGCCTATGAACCAACCCTGACTTGGCGGCCTCGTAAAAGAACCCTGCGCGCGAATTTCATTTGCCGGTGGACGACCGGTGGCGACCGTGCCGGCCGCGTGTCCCGGTGCTTTTCAGGGCAAAATGACTTGTACGCTGGCGCACAGGACACCATCTGCATGGACCGCCACCCAGCGAGAGAGATGATGATGAAGGGGCTAGTCGTCGTCGCGACCACACTTTTGCTTGCCTTTTTGGGCCTCGCTCTCGGCCCCGCTGGCAGCGACGCGCGCAGCTATAAAAAGCAGCCTCGCCAATCCGACAGTTATGCCAAAAGATACCCCTTTGCGACCCAGCGTCAGCTGCGCAATGCGAGAGCGTACGATCGCGGCGACTACTTTGAGCAAGACTCCAACGCCCACCCGGTCGGTAGCAGGGGCTGGTGGGAGCTGAAAGAGCGCGAGAGCGGCGATCGTTTGCGCTTCTAATCCCGAGAGGTTTTATCGCCGGGCTCGAGGAATGGCTGGTGAACACGCTGTGTTGAGCCATCCCCCGCGAGCAATCGAACGCGCTGGGGGCGCGCGCGAGGAGCGGCGCATCGTGGCTGCCCAGCGCCTCGCCCCGGGGTCTGCGGTTTTCCGCCAACCGCAGACGCTTGCTTGTATGGCAAAGCATGCGTCGTCAGATTAGCGCAGCGGATCGGCGCTCCCTATGCGAGCTGACCGAGGCCGCGCGTGAATGGGGGGCTTTGGACTTAAGGCCTAAACCGTTTCGCCGATGGTGCCTAGCGGAGGTTGCCTGCGTTTCGCATAATCACTCGCCAGCAATTGGCAGGCCGCACCCCAACTCACCTGCCCGGTTGTTGGTCGCCTTTACTTTCTGGCTCCCTATGGCCCATGGGAGCCAGTTTTTTGCGGGGACGCGGCGCTCAAGGACACCCCGCGATCCCCCTGCCCACGCGCCCGGCCAAGCTTAAGCCATGCGAGGACCAAGGGCCTGCTCGTTTGATCTTATGCGCTAGGGATATCCCGTTTCCCAGCTGACGAGGCGGCGCGCCCCACCTCATCCAGCAATCGATCACGCTCGTGTTTTGCGTCCCCGCGCGACGGCTGCTTCGGGCGTGCATGCGGTCAGGAGCTGCTCGGCGCGAAACTCCAAGAACTGCGATTTCATCGTCCGTCGCCCGTGGCACGGACACCTCCAACGAGACCGGCGCCCTTCAACGCCGATGCGAGCCCACGGCGCGCTTGCGAGCGTCCAGTGCCGGACGGAGCGGCCGGATCGCTTGCAAGCAGCCGAAGGGGCGCACCTCAGCTAGGGCTCGGCCCATCGGCCCACTTTATCCTCATGCCGTCGTCGGTGCGTCACAGAGGATGATGGCAGCACCCATCAATGGCCTACGTGACGCCACCAGCGCGCAAGACTGTTTCGGTCAGGGAGCTCAGGTAACTGCGCGAGCAAACGCTCCATCCGCGATGGTGGCCGCCGCTGGCCGAGCTTCCAAATCGCCCCAACGGCAAATGCCAGGCCAGCGGCAATCGCCAGTGTCGTGTAGGGGCGCTCGCGAATAGAGGATGCAAGCTCTTGCGCGATGCTGCCAGCCCGTTCGCTCATGTCGCGGGCAGTGTCGCTGACCTGCTCCATAATGGCCGGGGACCGTTCCTCACGGGTCCCTGTGCTGCTGTAATAATTCGATGGTTGTGGCGGAGCCATAACGCACGTCTCCTCAGGCGTTGTCTTGGATCCTCAACGCGGTGTGCGAGCCACTGTTCCAGGCCGGCTTTTGGCCTGAGCCATGGCATTGCGCTGGGAGCGAAGAATGAGGGGGGAGATGTGCCAAAGCCCTACCAATGCGGCGAGGGACAAGAGCGCTGCACCGAACCCAACCGCCGCACCAGCTATCTTGGCGATCACGACATAGACGTCGGCGGAGAGACCAAGTGCGAGAGCGATGGTTGCCGCCAAGACGAATTTGCTCCCGAGGTGATGCAACTGCGGTGATGCTTCACCAGCGTAAACGATCCTGTGGTAGGCCGCCGGGGCCATGAGCAGGATCGTGCATAGCGCAACGAGGGCCAGTGCCAGAGCATGCACCGCTTTGGACTGGGCGGACAGCCTATCGAAAGCCAAAGTAAAAACCACTGCGAGCTGAAACCCCAGCAGCGCTTGGGCGCCCGGCAGTATCACCCGCGCTTCGGTCAGCAGTTGGTCAATCTTCTTGAGGAGTGGGGTCGGTGTATCGGCCATTATTGGATCCTTTCCACCTCTGCGTGTTAGCGCCAGCCCCCCAGCGCCAAACCAAAACCACAGGGCGAGCGCGAGGATGGCTGCCGCGCCTGCGACCGCGCAGTAAACATCGGTCATCCGTGAAAGGACGATGAAGGCGTTGATCCCTAAACTAAGCGCGAACAACGCCAACGCTGCGGTCATGGCAGTACTGATCACGCGCATGATGCGTGTGGTTGCGTCACCATTATCAACGACCCGGTGCTGGATCGCCGGTGCCACCAAAAGCCCAACGACGCTAACATGACCAGGAGTGCGATGCCGTCGCCTGCTTGTGCAGGGTCGGCAAGGGCAGCGAACCCGTCCTCGAAGGCGCTACGCAGCTGGTACCCCAGCAGCACCTGAGCGCCGAGCACCAGCATGCGCGTCTCGTCGAGGGCGATCTTGACCTTTTCGACCGCATCCATGCTGTGAAAAACGCGGGGTTTTGAGCGACGTTCCTGGAACCGCCTCACGCCGCAGCGCATTGACCGAGCAGCTCAATTGGGCTTAACACGATGCCAGCAACGCTTACCGCGGTCGTCTTCTATGTCGGGGGACCTTGCGTTCCACACACCTGGAAAGCTGGCGGGGTATGCTCCCAGATGCGGGTCTCAGCCCGGCACGTCCTCAGCACTAAGACTTTGCGGCCCCGAGCACGGGAAGCCTCGTGGATTGCCCGCGGGTAGTGGCCCGCGCGTGCCACGCGTCGTGGGTAAGAACACGACAGCTAATGAAGGCCAGCACAGGCTGGGGTAGCCCGGTTCGCCGTGCATTGCGTCCGGAGCCGGGTGAGGTGTCGATGCGCCTGCTCCGCCGTTGGGTCGAGTTCAAGCGTGCGCCGAAAATCTTCAGCCGCGCCCGCTACGTCGCCTAAGCGTTCACGCGCAATACCGCGATTGAGGTGGGCAAATGCAAAGCCTTGATCAAGCGTCAGAGCCTGCGTGAAGGCTTCTGCAGCCGCGCTGGGCTGGCCGGAATCGAGATAGGCGTTGCCCAAATTGTAGGGAATGAGTGGATTGCTCGGATCGAGCTCCAGCGCACGCCGGTAATCGGCGAACGCCAGCGCGTAGCGTCCCTGGCGCGCGTAGATGTTGGCGCGATTGAAAAGAGCCGTTGCGACATTCGCGGGCTGGTCGGGGCGCGAGCGAATATAGGCAGTGCAACCACGCAGCTGCCGATCAGGGTCGCGCACCTGATTGCAGTCTTCGACGGGCCCGGCGCAAGCGATGCTTGCCCCGACAAGGATCAGCAGTGGTAGCGGGAGGGCAAACCACAGCGGCTTTGCTTGCAAGGATGCGGCCAGAGAGGACCGCATTGACCACTGCCTCATACGAGCTCCACGCGCCCTGCTCACACGCTGTTGCCGCCGCATAGAGCACGCGCGAGACAGGACGTCTCCCTTGCGCTCTCCCAATGTGCCACGCGTGCCTCCAAAGCTGCCCGCCGAGCGGCTCGTCGCGAGCGCTGAGGGGGCCTGCCAAAGGTGTTGAACTGGTCTTCGGACTGTGCCTGCCGACGCGAGCGCAAGGCTCATCCGCAGCCGCCTCGGATCCTGAAACGGGCGAGGTCCGAAGACCTCACCGTCACCCACTTAGAGACGGCAGCAACCAAGTCAAGGGGTTGGCCTGGGCATTTGTTGGAAGCATCGAGCCGCCGGAGCCCGGAACCGCAACTGCCACGCGCGAAAGGCGCTGAGCATGCGCCACGGATCACCGCTTTTTGCCACAGTCCCTGACCCGAAGGGGCCCGCGCATGCCGGCCCGCGCGCTCCGAAAGCGTTGGTTAACCTTCGGAAATTGTGGAAAATTGTGGCGCACCGGGCAGGATTCGAACCCACGACCCCCAGATTCGTAGTCTGGTGCTCTATCCAGCTGAGCTACCGGTGCCCTTGCCACTCGCAGCCCTGCGTTTGGCAACCTGGAGGACAGTGGTCTCAATCCTCCCTTGCGACAGACACCTAATGGCTTGGGACCCGGAAATCAAGCGCGTGTCCGGGGCTTGAACGTGCGAGATACTCTGCCAACGCGAGCACCGCCTGCCCGCAGTGACCCGCAATGGCGATCAGGCCGGCCGCCGCCCGCTAGCACAGGTGAACATGAGCATGGATCTGCCGAGCGATCAGCGCAAACTGTCCGCCGTTTGGCGCGGCCGGCTCGAGAGTGCCCTGCTGGCGCCCATCCGCGCGATGCGCGTGCGCTATCTGCCCCTTTTGATGGTCTACTTTGCCTACGGCGCCCTTGGACTGACCGGCATCGCCGAAGTCTTTTGGATCAAGCAAGCTCTGACCATGACGCCGGCCGAGCTCGCCGCGCTCGGGGTTTGGCTGACTTTGCCGTGGACGATCAAGATGGTGTTTGGCGAGCTGGTCGATACCGTCCCATTGCTCGGCTCGCAGCGCCGCGCCTATGTCTTTATAGGCGCGAGTTTGATCGCGGCCGGCTTCATCCTGCTCGCAGGTGCCGCCGGTGGTTGGATTAAAGGCTTGCGCCTCGAGGTGCTCTATGTGCTGGCGCAGCTGCTCAGCGTCACAGGGGTCGTGATCCAGGACGTGGTCGCTGATGCCATGAGCACCGAGGTGGTCCCACGCGTGCATGAGGATGGGAGCCCCCGCGCCAAGGCCGAGATCGATCATGACCTCGGTATGGTACAGGTCCTCGGTCGTTTGGCATTGTCGTTCGGCATTTTCTCCGTGGCCGGCCTATCGGGCCTATTGGCACAATATGTGTCCTATCAGACCGTATTTCTGTTGGGTCTCGTTGTGCCCCTGATCTCCGTGTCCGGCGCCATCTTGGCAAACTCGGAAACCAGCGAACGCCGTCTGACCGACTGGCGCATTCTAGGCGGTGGCGTGGTCTTCGGTGTCGTGGTCGTGGCACTCGGACTTTCTTCCATTCCCTTCAATCAGGAAATCGTTTTCGTCATATCCATGGCGGTGGTCATCGTCATGTTGCGGCGAATTACCAGCGACGTCGACCAAGACACCGCCAAGCATATCTTCTTTGCCTCAGTCATTATCTTTGCATTTCGGGCCACCCCCAACGTGGGCGAAGGCTACCGTTGGTTTGCCATCGATGTGCTCGGTTTCGATGAGGCCTTCTACGGCATTCTGCAACAAACCGGCGCGGCCATCGCGGTGCTTGGCGCCTGGCTATTATCCGACCTTATCACGCGGCATCCGGTGCCACGCGTGCTGCTGTGGCTCACGGTATTGGGAGGTATTCTGTCGCTGCCGACGCTGGCGCTGGTGTTCGAGCTGCACCACATCACCGAGCGCCTGTTTGGCATTGGCGCCCGCAGCATTGCCCTCATTGACGAGGCGGCTACCTCACCCTTGGCGCAACTGGGCCTTATCCCGCTGCTGACACTCATTGCCATCTATGCTCCGGCGGGGCATCGCGCGACCTGGTTTGCCCTGATGGCATCGCTCATGAATTTGGCCCTGGTCGCGGGCAACCTGGGCACAAAGTACCTGAACCTGCTCTTCCCGGTCGATCGCGGCGACTATGCCAATCTGCCAGCCCTGGTCGTTGCGTCCATCGTGATCAGTATGGTTTTACCGCTAGGCGCCATCCTGCTATTTGGCCGGCGCATCGGTTGACCCCGTGCGCACATGTCGCATCCCGGCCACAGAGAGGCCTCAGCCGTTCTTCATCAATCGATGGTGATGATGGCTTTCCTTGACGTTGCCAAAATCCTAACGGCAATGATCGTTGTCGGGGGGGTGCCGTCGCAGGCGGCGCTAGGCAGGGAGATCCGGGTATTGTCGTCAGCTTCGGCCAAAGGCACGGAAGGGGCAACAAACGGCCAGCGGCCGGTGCCCCAAATAGCAACCCTCGGCTGGGCATTGCGGCGGGCGGCCTGGGGCCTGTTGGTGCTCGCCGTGACCGTCATGCTGGGCGCCTGGCTGCTGTATGCGAGCATTGATCCGGACGAGGCCGCCGCGAGCGGTGCCTCCGAAGCGGTGGGGACGGACGCGGCAACGAACTAGCGCTCACGCAAGCGTTAGCCCTCTCCTCGCCCAATGGACGCGCCAAAGCGTCCTTTGCTCCAGCCCTGGATATGCTCTATCACGGAGGAATGCAGATCCTTTCTGGTGGGGCGCAGCGCGGCTCCAGGGGCGGCCAGGGGCGCGGGCACGACACATGAAGCTCGTCATGCTCGCGCGCAATCCCGGACTTTATTCGCATCGGCGCATCATCGAGGCTGCACGACAGCGTGGCCATGAGATTGATGTCGTCAATACGCTGCACGTGCACATGAACGTGACGTCGAGCAAGCCCACCCTCAAGTATGGTGGACGGGTGCTGCCCTGCTATGATGCCGTCATCCCGCGCATCGGTGCTTCAATTACGCATTATGGCCTTGCGGTGCTGCGTCAGTTCGAAATGCAGGGCGTGTTTCCCTTGAACGAGAGCGTTGCCATCGGCCGTTCCCGTGACAAGTTGCGTGCCCTACAGCTGTTGGCACGCGAGGGGATCGATTTGCCGGTGACCGCCTTTGCCCACGATCCACGCCGCGCCGAAGACGTTGTGAAAGAAGTCGGCGGCACGCCGTGCGTAATCAAGCTGCTCGAGGGCACCCAGGGCCGCGGCGTCATCCTGGCCGAGACCGCCGCCTCCGCCAAATCGATCATCGAAGCCTTCAGCGCCGCCAACATGAACATCCTTGTGCAAGAATATATCAAGGAGGCAGGCGGTACTGACATCCGCGCACTGGTGGTGGGCCGTACGGTCGTGGCCTGCATGAAGCGTTCCGGCAAGACCGGTGACTTTCGCGCCAATTTACATCGCGGTGGACGGGCCGAAGCCGCCGAGCTCAGCGGCGAGGAGGTGCGAACCGCTGTGCGCTCGGCTGAAGCACTAGGTCTCAATGTCTGCGGCGTCGACCTGCTGCGCTCCAATCGGGGCCCCGTCGTGCTCGAGGTCAACTCTTCGCCGGGTATCGAAGGCATGGAGGCGGCGAGCCGCGTCGATGTGGCGGGTGCGATCATCGAATTCCTTGAAAAAACGGCAAAACCTGGCGAGACCGGCACCAGAGGCAAGGGGTGAATTGGGTCTATGGCAACAGCGCGGAATACTCTGATCGCACCCTCTATCCTGTCGGCAGATTTCGCCCGCCTTGGCGAGGAAGTACGCGCTATTGATCGGGCCGGTTGCGACTGGGTCCACGTCGACGTCATGGACGGCCACTTTGTGCCAAACATCACCCTTGGCCCCGTGGTCGTGAAGGCCATTCGTGCGCACACGCAAAAGCCGTTGGATGTGCATTTGATGATTGCACCCGCCGACCCCTTTATTGCCGCCTTTGCCGAGGCGGGCTCGGATATCATTACGGTCCACGCTGAAGCCGGCCCGCATCTTGACCGCACGCTCGGCTTCATTCGCCAGCTCGGTAAAAAGGCTGGCGTCTCGCTCACGCCACACACACCGGAGAGCGTGCTCGCCTACGTGCTCGAACGGCTTGACCTCATCTTGGTGATGACCGTCAACCCGGGTTTCGGGGGGCAGGCTTTTATTCCCGCCATGCTGGAGAAGATTACACGCGTACGTGCCATGATTGGCTCCCGGCCAATCCAGCTCGAAGTGGATGGCGGCGTCACGCCCGACACGGCTGCGCTCTGTGTAAGGGCGGGGGCGAACGTCTTGGTTGCCGGCTCGGCCGTGTTCAAGGGCGGCAAGTACGCGGACAACATCGCCGCCATCCGTGCGGCGACGGCTTGACGGCAAAGACTTGGCGTCGGCCAAGGCCGCTGCTTGTCTGACCCGCGAGCGCGGGGAAAATCTTCGACCCTGCCTCTTCAGCCTGGGCGGTTTCAGACTGCTTCGCCCTCGGGACCGTTGCCCGCCGTGCCAATGATACGATCAACCTCGAATGACAAATCGCTCTTTGCCTTCTGCACGGCGCGGACGAGTTTATTGCGCTGATCCCAGACGCGCCGGTGCGCTTCCTGCTCTTTGGCGTCGAGCTCAAGCATTTTGCTGGCTTGTGCCTCTACGTGCTCGACCAGCTGCTTGAACTGCTCCGAGGTAATAAAGGCATAAAGTTCGACGGTCTTGCTGCCTCGCTGCTCATTGCTCACTCTGAGCTCGTGCATGCGCACGAGCTGATCGCGTAAAATTTCAACGATCGCCACCACGCGCATGGGATTGGCCACGATCACACCGTCCTGGCAGTGAATCTGACTTTTGTCCTTCGGAAACTTGTTGCTCGAGAGGATCGCGTGGTCTGCCCCTTGCGCCAGCTTGTCCGCCTTGAGCTTGCTGGCGAAAGCATTCTGCCAAGCGTCCCGGTTCTTGGCATCGAAAATGATCTTCCCGCAGACCTTGCCGTTGTGCACGACCTCCTGAATGACGTCTGCCCCATTGACACCTTTGGGCACGCGTTGGATGCGATCAAATTCGAAGGCAGCGCGCAACTCCTGAAAAAGGTCGACCTCGGACCCCTCGCCGAGTTCGTGCGCGGATTTGCCTTCGAGCTTGCGCTGCATGTCCTGCAGCTCTGTTTGCAGTTTCAAAACCTTGGCCTTCTCGGCCAGCACGGCGCTTTCCTTTTCGCGCTGCAGGTCCGCTTTCAAGCGTTCAAGCCCATTCATGAACTCGGCCACGCGTGCGTCGATGACGGCCTGCTGTTCCGCCTTAAGGGCCGCCATCTCATCCTCGGCGGCGCGGCGTATCTGTTGCTCCTGTGTCAGCTTCGCCTGAAACTCGGCGAGCCTCGCCCCCAGAGTGACCGCCGCTTCCCGGGAGGCCTCGCTGCGGGCGTCCGCTACCTGCTGTGCAATGCTTGCGGCGGCCTCGGCACGGGCCCGGCGCAGCGCCGTCTCATATTGCTCGCGCTGGCGCGTCTCGATGCGCCGCACGATATCCTGGCCGATGGCTTGCTCGCACACGGGGCAACGGTGCTGTAGCCCCTGCCCGAGCGGCTTGAGCGGCGGGTGACTGGACGGCTGATGTAGGGCCATCGGAAAATCCCTCGGCTAAGCTTGGGGGCGCGCGCGCCGTGTGCTGCATGTAAACTGAGTCGTCGCCCGGTGGCCAAAGCGTAGCGTACCGGTTTTGTTCTTGCAACGTTCGCGCCCTTGTTCGCGTGGTATCCACAACACAAGACTTCCGCGGAGGCACCTCCTCGGGGCGGCTGTGGCCCGGTGCGGCCTCCTAGCGCCTCGAGGCCTGAAAAGCTTTTTGCCGACTTGCGCCATACTGTGGCAGGCGCGCCTTCTGGCGCGAGCCCGGTCGGCCCCATTAGCAGGGAACGTTGTCATGAGCGCGGACGTGGAGGCCATTGTCGTCGGCGCCGGCGTCGTCGGCCTTGCCGTGGCGGACGCGCTCGCCAAGCGCGGCCGCGAGGTTGTCGTCTTGGAGCAGCACGAGTTGATCGGCTCGGAGACCTCATCGCGCAACAGCGAGGTGATCCACGCCGGCATCTATTACCCGCCGGGGAGCCTGCGCGCGCGCTTGTGCGTCCGCGGCAAAGACCTGCTCTATCGGTTTTGTGCCGAGAACAGCGTGCCACACGCACGTTGCGGCAAGCTGCTGGTGGCCACGCAGGAAAACCAGCTGCCGAAGCTCGCGGCGATTAAAGAGACCGCCGCCAAAAACGGCGTGCATGATCTGGAGGTCTTGTCTCGGTCCGCGGCAAAGGCGCTCGAACCGGAGCTGACCTGCGTCGGGGCGCTTCTTTCGCCATCGACGGGCATAATCGACAGCCATGCCTTCATGTTGGCGCTCGAAGGCCATGTCGAGGCCAGGGGCGGCACGGTCGTTCTGCGTTGTCCCGTCGAGGGCATCGTGCCTTGCGCTGCAGGGTTTCGGCTGACGACGGGCGGCGCGGCACCGGGCCAAATCTCGTGCCGCCAGCTCGTGGTGTCGGCCGGTCTGCATGCCTCGCGCTTGGCCAGCTCGCTCGCATTTCCAAACGGCTACCGGCCGCCGGAGACCTACTTTGCCAAGGGGCAGTACTACGCGTTGTCGGGTCGCTCGCCATTCAGGCGCCATATCTACCCAATGCCGGACGGCGCCTGGCTCGGCCTCCACGCCACGGTCGATATCGGCGGCCGCTGCAAGTTCGGCCCCGATATCGCATGGACGCCCGCTATCGACTACTCGTTTGAGCCCGCGAAACTCGACCAATTTCTCGAGTTTATCCGCGGCTACTACCCTGCCCTCGATGTGGAACGCCTCCACCCCGACTACACGGGTGTTCGGCCGAAACTCTATCGCGAAGGTGAGCCGGTTCCCGACTTTGCCATTCACGGTGCCGAGATGCACGGTTTGCCCGGGCTCGTGGGCCTATTCGGCATCGAGAGCCCCGGGCTCACGGCCGCACTCGCGATTGGCGAGCAGGTGGCCGCCCGGCTCCAGGCGGCGTAAGTCTCGGCGCCCTTTGTTACAGTCGCGGGTCCTCTGCGTCGTGCGCGTGCCGGATGGCTTCACGCAAGCGCTTGTCGAGCTTGGCCCCGTTGAGAATGACTTTTTGTGCGTGCACCGCGGCGACCGCGGCGAGCGGAACGGTAAAGTCGCCGGCGTTCTCCACGTAGATCACCAGCCCACCGCCGCCGTGCCGCGAAATTTGCCGAACGGCGCCAAAGGGCTTGTCGTGGTCGGAGACGAAGACTTCGAAGCCTTCCTGGATCGCATCCATCTGCTACTCCCGCTGCATTGCGCAGCCTGCAGCCCAAGGGGAACGTCTGAGGCTGGGCCACTTAACGCCGGTCGCCCGCCGCCAACCGCCGCTCGACCATTTGCGAATAGCGCGACATGCCGAAACAGAAGATCCAGAAAACAAAGCCAGCAAAGACGTAGCCCGTCATCGCGGTGGTTGGCGAGAACCACTTGGAATCGGCGTTGTTGAGCTGCACGATGCCGAGCAGATCGAAGAGGCCGATAATGAGCACCAGGCTGGTGTCCTTGAACAGGCCGATAAAGGTGTTGACGATGCCGGGGATCACGAGCTTCAGCGCCTGCGGCAGAATAATGAGCCCCATTTTCTTACCGTAGGACAGGCCGAGAGCATCGGCCGCTTCAAATTGACCGCGCGGGATTGCCTGGAGCCCACCGCGAATAACCTCGGCGAGGTAGGCGGCGGCGAACAAGGCCACGCCGATCAGGGCGCGCAGCAGCTTGTCGAACGTCACGCCGGGCGGCAGGAACAGCGGCAGCATGACCGAGGCCATGAACAGAACCGTGATCAGCGGCACACCACGCACGAATTCGATGAAACCCACCGATACCCAGCGCACGATCGGCATTTTTGAGCGTCGGCCGAGCGCGAGCAGAATGCCGAGCGGAAAAGAGCCCGCGATGCCGACCGTGGCGACAACCAGCGTGACGAGCAGGCCACCCCACAGCGCCGTATCGACGTGCAACAGACCGAACACGCCGCCCACCAACAGCACGTAAGCAATGATCGGGAAAATCACGAAGACATAAATTGCGTTCCAGAACTTTCCGGGGATGCGCGGAATCATGAGTGGGATGAGCCCAGCAAGGGCGAGAAGGTAGACGAGGTCGACGCGCCAGCGCTCCGGCTCGGGGTAGCGCCCGTACATGAATTGCGCAAACTTAGCGGTAATGAACGGCCAGCACGCGCCCGCGCCCTCGCGGGTGCAGACGCTACCGTCGGCCCCCGTGAAGGTGGCCGAGATCAATCCCCAATGAACGAGCGAACTCGCGACCTCATAGGCGAGATAGAGGCCGAGCACCGTCAAGAGCGCGTTCGACCAGGACGACAGCAGATTGGTGCGAATCCAGGCGATCGGACCCACGCTATTGCGCGGCGGGGCTTCGACCTTGGCGGCAACGTCGGTATCGGCAACCATGGCAGCCCCCTATCGCTCGACCAGCGCCATGCGCCTGTTGAACCAATTCATAAAGGCCGAGGTAATGAGACTGATGGCAAGGAACACACACATCGTCACCAAGATGACTTCGACCGCCTGCCCGGTCTGGTTCAAAACCGTTCCGGACCACACCGACACCAGGTCGGGGTAGCCGATGGCCACCGCCAGCGAAGAGTTCTTCGTGAGGTTGAGGAATTGGCTTGTCAGCGGCGGGATAATGATGCGCATGGCCTGGGGTATGACAACCAAGCGCAACGATTGGCCCTGCGTGAGGCCGATCGCGAGCGCGGCTTCCTTTTGGCCTTTGCTCACCCCCTGGATTCCCGCGCGGACGATCTCGGCAATGAAGCTCGCCGTGTAGATGGAAAGCCCGAGGAGTAGGGCCAAGAACTCGGGCTGGAGCACCATCCCGCCCTGGAAATTGAAGCCCTTGAGCTCGGGATATTCGAAGGCGAGGGGGCTACCGCTCAGCAAATGGACGACGAGTGGAATACCCACGATCAGCGCGAGCGAGGTCCACAGCACCGGGAATTGCTGACCCGTCAAGGTCTGGCGCCGACGCGCCCAAACGTAGACGGCGATCGCGGCGGCGATGCCGGACAGTAAGGTGAAAGCGACGACCTCGAAGCCAGGCTCCGGGATGGGCGCCGCCAGGTAGAGGCCACGCACATTGAGAAAACCACCGCCTATGACAGACAGGCTCTGGCGCGGCGGCGGCAGCGCCTTCAGCACCGCGAAATACCAAAAGAATAGCTGCAGCAGCAGCGGCACGTTGCGAATGACTTCGACGTAAATCGTGGCGAGGCGGGCGATCAGCCAGTTACTGGAAAGGCGGGCAATCCCGATGACAAAGCCCAGGATCGTCGCTGCCACGATGCCGAGGCCGGCGACTAAAAGCGTGTTGAGGAGCCCGACCAGAAAGGCACGGCCGTAGGTCATTGAGCTGTTGAAGGCGATCAGCGACTGGGAAACGTCAAAGCCCGCGGTGCGATCGACAAAGGCGAAGCCGGAGGCGATATTCTGCTTGCGTAGGTTGGCGGCCGTGTTGTGGATGAGCATGTAGAACAAGGCCAGCAGCAAGATGACCAGTATCGCCTGATAGATGACTTGGCGCACCTCGGGGCGATAGAGAAAGCTGGCTTGCGTGGCTGCGGCTTGCCTGCGCCCCCGGTCGCTCGTCACGACAGCCATCGCATACTCCCAGCTCTGCGCGGACCCATAAATGGCAAGAGCGCCGGCACGTTGTCGGCCGGCGCTCTCGTGTCTTCACTACCGCAAGGGCGGTGCGTATTGGATCCCGCCTTTGTTCCAGAGTTTGTTCAACCCGCGATCGATCTTCAGGCGCGAACCCGAGCCGACATTGCGCTCGAACGTCTCACCGTAGTTGCCGACTGCCTTGACGATATTGACGACGAAGTCGTTGCCAAGGCCGATACCCTTGCCCAGCTCGCCATCCTTACCTAGCAACCGCCTGATTTCCGGGTTCGTGGAATTCAGCATCTCGGCAACGTTTGCCTGGGTGACGCCGGCTTCCTCCGCGTTGATGAGCGCATTGTGCACCCACTTGACGACGGTGAGCCACTGGTCGTCGCCCTGGCGCACGGAGGGGCCCAACGGCTCTTTGGAAATGATTTCCGGCAGCACCAGATGATCGTCTGGTTTAGGCTGCTGCACGCGGATGGCATAAAGGCCCGATTGATCGGTGGTGTAGACATCGCAGCGCCCGGCCAGGTAGGCCTGCACGGTCTCATCGAGCTTCTCGAATACCACCGGTTTATAGGTCATGTTGTTCGCCTTGAAGTAGTCGGCGAGGTTGAGTTCGGTCGTGGTTCCGGTCTGCACGCACACCGTCGCCCCGTTGAGCTCCTTGGCGGATTTCACGCCGATCGACTTCTTCACCATGAAGCCCTGGCCATCGTAATAGTTGACGCCCGCGAAGATGAGGCCCAACGAGCTGTCACGCGCGATGGTCCAGGTCGTATTGCGGATCAGCACGTCGATCTCGCCCGACTGCAATGCCGTGAAGCGTTCCTTGGCGGTGGTGGGCACATACTTGACCTTGCTCGGGTCGCCGAAGACGGCGGCTGCAATGGCCTTGCAGTAATCGACGTCGAGCCCTGTCCAGTTGCCCTTGTCGTCGGGCTGACTGAAGCCGGCGAGGCCCACGTTCACACCGCAGCTCAAATTGCCGCGCTGTTTCACGGTGTCGAGCGTCTTGGTCTGGGCGCTGGCGCCGCCGCTCATTGCGATCACGCCAACGGCAGTGGCAAGAACCAGCCTGTTTAGGTACGTCATGGTCTCAACTCTCCTCGCTACAGCTCTTTCCAGTTCGGATGCTTCGTTTAGTGATTAAGGATTTGGGATAGGAACAGCTTCGTGCGTTCGGATCTCGGATTGGCGAAGAATTCCTTGGGCGTCCCCTGCTCGACGATCTCTCCGCGGTCCATGAATATGACGCGATCGGCAACCGAGCGCGCGAAACCCATTTCATGGGTGACGCACAGCATGGTCATGCCGCCTCTCGCCAGCTCAATCATGGTGTCCAGCACCTCCTTCACCATCTCTGGATCGAGGGCGGAGGTGGGCTCATCGAACAGCATAATGTGCGGGTTCATACACAACGCGCGCGCGATTGCGACCCGCTGCTGCTGGCCACCCGACAGCTGGCCAGGATATTTGTGGGCCTGCTCGGGGATCTTGACACGCTCCAGGTATTTCGTCGCGATCTGCTCGGCCTCGCGGCGGGGCAGCTTCTTCACCCACACCGGCGCGAGACACAGGTTGTCGAGCACGGTCAGATGCGGGAACAGATTGAAACTCTGGAACACCATGCCGACTTCGGAGCGGATCTTGTCGATCTGGCGCACGTCGTTGGTGAGCTCGATACCCTCGACGATGATCTGACCTTTCTGGTGCTCCTCCAAACGATTGATGCAGCGGATCAGGGTCGATTTGCCCGAACCGGAAGGGCCGCAGATTACGATCTTCTCACCCTGATGCACCGTCAGGTCGATGTTGCGCAGCACGTGGAATTCGCCAAACCACTTATTCACGCCGATCATCTGCACGGCGGGTAGGTCATTTGCTGCCGACGCAGCGCTCGCGGCTTGAGCCATAGAATCTCCCAGACTCGACGACATCGGCAGGCCGCGAAATTGGGGCTCCCGGTCTTGCCTACCGACGAACGGACACGGATAAGTATGCCCGAGGCTGATGGGTCGCGCAAATGCGGTCTCCTGCGGCGCAATAAGGCAAATCGCTAGCGATCGGGCGCGGGACTGGAGCCAGCCGGCTATGCCTGCCGCCGCCGCTGGGCTAGCCTGTTTCCGCCAGCGGTGCGCATCAGTCAACCCGGCGAGCCTAGAACCCGAGAGAAACCGAGATCCGGTTAACAAAGAGGAAAGGTTTATGACCGCAAGCGAGCTCTACAAGAAGGGTGAGGCCGTGCGCCGACGGCTCAGGGGTGATGCGGATTTCGAACGCAACAAGCGCGAATACGCGCGCGACCCCGTGATGCAGAAGTTCATCGAGGTGGCGACCGAAACCGTGTTCGGCGCGCTCTGGACCAGGCCCGGGCTGGACATCAAGACGCGCACCCTGATCTGCGTCATTTCCGATGCTGCGACGGGGCGGCATCCGGAGCTCGACATCCACCTGCGCTTCGCCCTGAAGGAGGGCTGGACGGAAGACGAGCTGACCGAAGCCCTGCTGCATCTCTCAGGCTACGTTGGTGTGCCAATCATCCGCGAAGCCATGTTGGTTGCGTCCAAGGTGTTCGCGGACGTCAAGGAGCGGTCTCGCACGGGCTAGGCCGCGGCCGCGGCGCCCACAACGCGAGCCAAGCAGGAATGGGCGGAGACATGAAATTTGGGCTGAGTACACTGACCCGCGGCCTGTTGACCACGCGCGAGGCCTACCAGGCCATTGCCAAAGCCGCCGAGGGTGCGGGTTTCGATTTCCTGTCGGTGAGCGATCACGTCGTGGTGCCGGCCACGCTCAAGTCGGCCTACCCCTACGCTGTGGGCGGCGTGTTTGGTGCAGCCGAGCACGGACACTGCCTCGACCAGCTCGCTACCATTGCCTTCCTGGCGGGCTCTACCGAGCGCCTGCGCTTGCTAACCTCGGTGCTGGTTGTGCCGCATCGTCCCGCGCTCCTCACGGCCAAGCTCCTGGCAACCATCGACGTGTTGTCCAATGGACGATTGATCATAGGTGCGGGTGCAGGTTGGATGAAGGAAGAGTTCGCGCTGCTCAACCTGCCGTTCGAGGCACGGGGGAGCGTGACCGACGAGTACCTGGAGGCCTTTCGCGAGCTCTGGAGCAAGGACAGGCCCGTTTATTCCGGCAAGCATGTACGTTTCGCCGAGCTCTTGTTCTATCCCAAACCGCTGCAGCGACCCCATCCCCCCATATGGATCGGCGGAGAAAGCCTTGCTGCACGCAAGCGGGCCATCAAATTCGCTGACGCTTGGTATCCCGGCAACAACAACCAGCAACGGCCGCTCGATACGCCAACGCGTCTTGCCGCCGCTGTTGCCACGCTGAGGGCGGAGTGCGAACAGGCCGGACGGGATCCCGGCAAGCTCGGCATTTCGCTGCTCGTGCAAGACCCTTTCCAATGGAGTGCACAAAAAACCCAGGACGGCAGCGGGCGACGGCTGTTTACCGGCTCCTCCAGCGAGATGATCGCAGACGCCGGCGAGCTAGCCGGCATCGGGGTCGGCCATGTCGCGGTTCGGCTCGGGGGTCAGTCTATCGCCGATGCCGTGGGACGCATTGAGCGGTTCGGCGCTGAGGTGATTGCCAAGACCACCTGAAACGCAGCTAGCTGGCGACCGCGGCCAGCAACCGCCGCAAAAAGCCGTCGACGGCGGCCTTGTCGATCCAGCGCAGCACGCTGACGAGATTATGTTCGGGATCAATCCAGATGATATTGGAGCCAGCCCCGAGCGCGAACACACTGCTGGCCGGTGCGCTCGGGTGGCGCGCCGCGCCGCGGTTCAGCCACCATAAATAACCGTAGCTCTCGTTGTTGGGCGAGGGCGAGAGCATCGCCTCCACCCAGGCCGAGGGAATGAGCTGGCGGCCCTGCCAGGCCCCGCGGCGCGCAATCAGTAGACCGAAGCGGGCGTGATCGCGCGCCGAAATGAACATGCCGCCACCCCAATGCGAGCCGCCCGAGACCGACTGCACAGGTCGGCCCGCGACCTCGGTCCAGGACGTGCGGTAGCCGTGCCATTGCCAGCTGGCGGAGGCACCGATCGGCTCCATAACGCGTTCGCGCAGCACGTCGGGTAGCGCGCGGCCGAAGCGCTGGAGTAAACAGAACGCCAACAAATTGACGCGCACATCGTTGTACTCAAAGTAGCTGCCGGGCGCCTTTAGGGGGCGGCGGACACCCTTGCACGCGTTGTCGGCCCCGGCGCCGACCTGGCGATTGTGATCAACCTGATCGGATTTGCCCCACAGCTCGCCCTGCCATTCGCTCGATTGCTGCAGGAGGTGGCGCCAGGTGATAGGCGCGTTGTGCGGGCTGGCAAACCAAGGGCCCGCAATGCTGGCCGCCACGGGGGAATCGACGCTTCCAATCAGCCCGTCCGCCACCGCGAGACCGGCGAGCACCGCCAGGTAGCTCTTGGCGATGCTGAACGTCATGTCGAGGCGGGCGGTATCGCCCCATTCGGCGACGATGCGGCCCCCCTTGAGGATCAGCCCAGCCGGTCCGCCACGCGGCTCGACCGGACCCGCAACCTCGCTCCAAGGTCCAGTTTCGTTCCACTCGACAATGCCGACGTAGCGCCCGTCGGGGTAATAAAGGCTGCGCGGCCAGGGACTGTCGTTGCTGAGTGCGAAATCGATGGCAGCTCTCAATTTGGTGGCATCAAGGCCTGCCTCGGCGGCGTCGATGTGCTCCCAGTCGCGATCCTCCTCGCGGGCGGGAACATAGGGCAAAAGGTCTGCTGTTGCCGGTGGCATCGCGTGCGGGCTCCCTCTTTTTCGCCTTCTGCAGCGCCGGGCCTTATCACGCCTACCTGCCGGCGGCAAAGCGCCTATGCTAGCAAACCCCCGTCGCGCGTGCGCTCCAGCGTGCCCGCCCGATGCAGCCCCAACAGACCGGCAGCTCCGAACAGGGAAGACGTCAACATGGTCACCCGCATCAATCGAGCCATCGAACTTCTGGCCCAGGATCAGGCGATCTATTACGTGGGCCAACACACGGGCCACGCCCTGAGCTTCACCCAGGGCCGGGCGGATGCCGGAACCTGGGCCGATTACATTAATATCGGCATGGAGCATGGCGCATTCGACATGGCGGGCCTCGCCGAATATCTGCGGGGGCTCGTCGATGGCGGGCCGACCAATTCCGGCCATCGTACGCCGGCCGTAATCGTCGAGGTGCCGGTGCGCGGTACCGATCCGGCCGGCGTGCGCAGCAACACCTGGCAATTCCGGCAAATTCTCGCACGCGGCGTGCACGGCTTGCTGTTGTGTCAGGCCGAGTCGGCGGAGGCTGTCCGTCTGTTCGTCGAGGCATCGCGCTATCCACAGCACAGCTTGGGCGTTGATCCGAGCCTGCCCTCGCCGATCGCACGCATGCACGGTGAGGTCGCCGGAGGGGATCGGGGGCGTGGCGCGCTGGGTCAGCCTTGGCTTGCTGTCGGCAGCCGTGGGCGCGGTTCCGAAGCCACGGCCGCTGCCATCTGGGGCTTGTCAGCGGCGGACTACATGGAGCGCTGTGATCCCTGGCCGCTCAACCCCACCGGTGAATTGCTGCTGGGCGTCAAAATCGAGAGCCCCGAAGGGGTGGCCAATTGCGAGTCCATACTTAAAGTGCCGGGTCTTGGCTTTGCCGAGATGGGACCCGGCGATCTCGGCTTAGCTCTCGGCTACCCCCTCGTGCCACGCGAGCCTTATCCACCCGAGATGCAGGAGGCGCGGCGGCGCGTATTCGCTGCCTGCAAGAGCAACGGCGTCGCCTTTCTCGAGGTATGCTCGCCAGCCAACATCACCAGCAAGCTCGACGAGGGGGTCCGCGTCATCGCCGGACAAGAGCCGGCCACGGCCGTCATCGGACGCGCCCACCAGAAGCGCTCGCTACCAGTGTAACGCCTGTAGGCGAGCTTTTTGCACGGGCGCAGCCTTGCAACCCCATGCCGTTGCGCGTAGAAGGCAAGCCGCCGATGGGGCGTAGCCAAGCGGTAAGGCAGCGGATTTTGGTTCCGCCATGCGGAGGTTCGAATCCTCCCGCCCCAGCCAACAGATCCGAGGGTTTAGCTCCTCTTCCCGTCGTTCATTCCGACTCTTACCCACGACCTCATTCCGACTCTTGTGCTGTTTCTGTTCGCTGTGTCAGGAACCGCGCTCGACAAACTGGCGGCGCTTGCGTGCCGCGGTCACTCGCTGGAGCTCAGTCCGCTTCACGTACACACGCGCCGCGGCCGGCGTCTCATGCGCGGACAGCGACATGATCTGGGCGTCGGTCAGTCCGGCATTGCCAAGTTCTGTCATGCCGCCGTGGCGACAGGCAGCCAACGTCACATGCTTCGGTAATTCGGCTTTGGCCCGGGCCTTCTGAACGAGGTGGCGCGCATGCTCAAGGCTGTAGAGGCGCGGCGTCCGCTTGCCGGTAATGGTACTTTTGGGTCCACGCTCCGGTTCAAGCAACACCATCGGGACTCCGAGCCTGGGCACCCGAGCGGCAAATGCCTCGATCTCCGGGTAGAGTTTCCCGTCGTCATCCTCGAGCGGTTGCCAAATCTTCTTTCGAGTCTTGTGATGGTCGATGCGGACGGCAAGCGGGTGATGTGTCGGCCTGTAGTCGGTCCATGAGAACTTACCTGCCAGCACGTTCTCGGGCCGCTGCAGCCACTCGTAGCAGATCAGTGCGGCCAGCCCCAACGCCGGATGTCCCAGGGCAGCAAGGGCTTCGGCGAGGCGATAGGCCTCTACCCTGCTCGCCGGCCCAGTCGTCCCGTCGCCTCGAACCCGTTCAACGCCTACGAACGGATTGAGCGGCAGCCGCTCTCTCGGGTTGGACGACGGATTGGGGATAAGGAACTGTGTCGGATATTTCCGCGCGACAACCTTCCAGGCGCGCCGAGCTACATCGATCGGGTAGTTCGCCTGGCGCACGGCGCCTCCGGCCCGCAGCAAGCCATAGAGCTTGTCGACAGCCGCCGGGGACAAGGATGCGGCAGGCAGCGCGCCTACTCGGCCCTTCTCGTCCGTGCGCAAGTCGGTGAGATTTGTTTGAAGATCTGTTAGCCGCTGAAGTGCTTCTCGATAGTCTTCGCGGGTGCGTGCGGACAACTTTGTGTAGGCATCTGCGCGTTGGTACGTTTCAATCCACCAGTCGACGCTGCCGAAGCGTGCACCGACATCGATACTCTTCGGCTCGCCTAGACCATTTCGCCAGGCATCGAGATGCTCATTGAGCAGTTGTGCGCGAACGAGCGCGCCGCCGTAGTCGGCGCCTAGTGCTTCCGCGTGAACGGGACAGTTCTTCGCCATGTCGCGGCCCGGCGGGCGCCAGTAATAGGCCACCCCCGCTTGTGTGCGTTTCTCGACCATATAGCGTGGCCAAGACGCAGGCTTCACGACGCGCCTCCGAGGACGGTTGCGGCATCGAAGATCTGCGTCGGTTCGCCCTTCATTCGGGCCACCGCCGCGTCCAGGTCCTCCCGATCCCATTTCTGACCCTGTCGATTAGAGGGGGATAATGCGGTAGCTGGTCGGAGGGTGTTGCTGGCATGTTT
>Ga0081455_10000171_pt1 | contig 80763 bp, 82 predicted proteins | sample TabmetS3T2R1_FD_70207 | JGI IMG/M metagenome (GOLD analysis project Ga0081455, IMG submission 70207) | Tabebuia heterophylla rhizosphere microbial communities from the University of Puerto Rico - S3T2R1 | ecosystem: Host-associated > Plants > Roots > Rhizosphere ...
GGAAGCGGCGGCCTGCTCGTGAACCCCTTTCGGAGGTCCGCCGCCTTTACACTTCAGAAGACAACTGCAATAGCCTGCAGAAAGAGAATCGGCAAAGATTTTTCTGCTGCAAATTGGCTTGCCTCTCGAAAAACAGACCGGCTACGCTTGCACCATGAATACCTCCATCAAACTCATTAGTCTGGTTTGCGCATTACTTGTCACGATCACGTTGTCGATTTTTGCCGGCACGTCCCCGCAAGAAAAAGCATTTACCGACAAATACAAAACTGCGTTCGAGGGAAAGGACACAGCGACGTTGGAATCATTCCTTTACACGCAAGGCGCCGATCCGGCGATTCTCGGTTTCTACAAAATGATGCAGTCGGGAGAAGCCGGAGAAAAAATATCAACCATCGAGCTTGTCGATCTTACGCCGGAAGACGCAAAAAAAGCGGCGACGCCAATGGATTCGCCGACGGGCGGCAAGGTCTGCCTTACCCTTAAACCGACCAAGAAACTCATCATTAAGGTGGAGAAAAAAGACGCCAACGGCAGCTCAACCAGCTCGAGCGAGAACTTTATCGCCGAGAAGGACGGCAAATTTGTCATTCCTGTGCCCGGACCGTGTAAGTAGGATCACGGCCTTTCAGGCTGTTATGGCGAACCAGGGTGGCGCGCCTGTTGCGTGAGGACATGCGGCAGCCTGCCTGCCATCTCCATCACTTTCGTTCCTCTCCGAAAAGCGTTCCCACGGTGCGTTGCTCCGACGGAGGTTCAAGGGAGTTAACGAAATTCCGAAACCGCTCCGAGAAAACTTCAGGACGAAGCTTCCAGTAGTAAGCCATCCCGGGCGCAGCAATGTAATGACGGAGAAGCCCGTGCCAGCCTTCAAAGAGCTCTTTATCCATCAAGCCGTAAACATAGTGGAAATGAATCGTTTCGAATGCTTTCAAAAATTGATACGCAGCATGAAAAAAGCGCGCCCGGTCTTCAATGGACAGCGTGCCTAGGTCTTCGAGCCCTATCCGCCAGATCCGCTCGAGTTCCGCGTTCTGCATCAAAGGTTTGGTCACGTCGCGGAGGGCCGCCGCCGCGGCGTCTTGTGTGGCAAGCCTGGCCACACGGGTACTCTGATGGACTTGCAATGCGAGGTATAACACCGACAAAACGACCGCAATCGAGCCAACTAATTGCGAAACGGCGCTAATCGCGTCCCAGTTCATCGCTGTGTTATAGCACGTTACGCATTTAGCGTGGTTTTGAGACCGCTCAGTTTTATTGACCTTTAACAAACGTGTGCAAGACAGCCAGCCACTTTCCGCCGCGTTTGTTCCACACAGTCGCCGCGTAATAGGTTCCTGACGTGTCACGACCGGATGAGGTGGATTGGGTAGTGACCTTGTAAGTGACCATCGCCATTTTGGGACTTAGGAGCGTCACTTTCATATCGGCGAACGTGTAGTTGCTTAGCTCGGTGTTCTGCATGTCCGCAATTTCGGCGTCCGCATCTTTGACTCCTTCCGCATCGACCGCGCTAAACTCGGGCGCCAGATACTTTTGAAATACCGCGGTCTGTTTGTTCTTAAACGCCTCGGTGACCGCCTTCTCCAACTTCACAATTGCTGCCTCCTTGGTTGCCGATCGCAGCGTCTTGAACGGAGACGCGGTGGGACTTGGGCTCGGACTTTCCTGGCCGAGGCAAACGGAAGCAGCTATCGCCAGGCTAAAACAGCAAAGAACAAATTGTTTCTTCATAGTGGATTCTTAGGACAGCCGAATGGCATGGTCGAATCTTTTTTGGATCTCTGGCTCCAGTCTTTGCCAGCCCCGTTATGTCGTTGAAGATGATGGTGCCTCTGGCGGCGGATTCGGGGACGGTACGGCCGGCGGCGCGATCGGCGCTCCGGACAAGACAGGTAGAAATTCCGGTGGCACGAAACCCACCCAGACATCGTAGCCCTGACCGAACTGGCGAAGAAACACAAGTGAAAATGAGCGAAACAAAATAAACACAGGCAGCAAAATCACGGTCCCGATGTAAGGAAGCGCCGCGACACAGCAGGTCGCACAGATCGCCAGACAACTGACCAATCCAGTCGCGATCGCGAGGACGATCAGGAACAAACAATAAAGGAGAATCTCGCCCGGATGCGCCGCGATCAATGACAAAACCGCACAAAAAGCTTCATACGCCCGGCAACGACGAGAGTACATCACCGGTACCATAAAGGTCGCGACCAGCGCCCAGGCGATGATCATAAGCAGGATCACGAACACCCAGCCGGCGATTGTCAATATCTCGTAAATACCCAGGCGATCATGTTGCAGATGCAAGTCGTAACGGCCTTTGATCGCCAGAATGATCAGCGGCAGCGCCAACAGCGCTGCGGAAATGATAAAGACAAAAGTGATCGCTAACGAAAAGAGAAAATAACTGTTACCTTGTTTTCGAAATTCGCGCCAGGGTTCGGCAATCGCGGAACGGTTCTTTACGATGCAGTCGATAAAAATAAAGCTCCCGCGCGCTCGCAGCCAGGCAAACACGACGATCGCAGTAAGCACAAAAAGAATGAGAAGAGAAACGCCAAGCACCAGAACCGGATGCGGGATCTGGCTGATCGCGTCATTTATCTTCTGCACATCATCGTGGCTATTGAACTGATAGTTGAAACCGCCACCACCACCACCCAGGTTCGCCAGCCAGGCCGCGAAGCCAATGATAAACCATTTCTTTAGATCGAACGGCTGAAAAAGAATCTTCTTCATCAGATCGAACGCCTTACCAAACGGCGCGAAGATTTCGACATTGGGTTCGGCACCATTCATGAACCGGGATTCTGAAATGTTTTCAACGAGATGATCAAGCCTGCTGTACCACAGTATTAATCCTTCTATTGCTTGCTCAACCCGCCTTCGGACGTTGTTTCACACGATTTGAAGAGGAAAACTAAAATAATGAACAGTCGCTTATGCGTAAGAACGACACGGTGAGACTCGTCAAACGCCGGTACCCGATCGGGGCCGAACTAACTGGACCAGATCAAACGCACTTCCGCGTCTGGGCGCCAAAGGCCCGGCACGTTGATCTGGTTTTGGAAGACGGCACAGGGAAAAACTCACGGCAGACATGTTATGCCATGGCAGCTGAAGAGGCAGGCTACTTTTCCGGACATGCCAAAGCTGGCGCCGACACTCGCTATTGGTTTCGCGTAAACGATCATCTTTACCCGGATCCTGCATCACGTTTTCAACCTGACGGACCCCACGGTTCTTCATGCATTGTCGATCCCGCGCGGTTTCAATGGACCGATTCTAAATGGGCCGGCATTTCACTGAAGGGGCAGATCATTTACGAGATGCACGTCGGCACATTCACAAGAGCCGGGACGTGGCGCGCCGCCGCAGAGCAATTGGAGGAGCTGGCACGCATCGGGATTACCGTGATCGAGATGATGCCCGTCGCCGAGTTTCCCGGGAGATTTGGCTGGGGATATGACGGTGTTGATCTCTTCGCGCCTTCGCATTTGTACGGAACGCCAGATGATTTGCGGGCATTCATCGACCGCGCTCACTCGTTACGCTTGGGCGTGATCCTCGATGTCGTGTATAACCACTTTGGACCTGACGGAAATTATCTTGGCGCTTTTTCCGACGATTACCTGACTCGCGGAAACGAAAATGAATGGGGCGACGCGGTCAATTTCGATGGCCAGAATTCGGGACCGGTTCGCGAGTTTTTCATCACCAATGGACGCTACTGGGTCGATGAATTTCATTTTGACGGGTTTCGGTTCGACGCCTTACACGCCATCCGGGATCAATCCAGCGAGTACATCATTGGCGCGGCGGGCCGCGCAGCGCGCAAGGCAGCCGGCGCGCGCTCAATTATTCTGATCGCAGAGAACGATCGCCAGGAAGCCAGAATGGTGCGGCCGCACAGCGAGGGTGGTGACGACCTAGATGGAATGTGGAACGACGATTTTCATCACAGCGCTGTGGTTGCGTTGACCAGTCGCAAAGAAGCGTATTTCGGCGATTACCGTGGCGCGCCTCAGGAATTCATTTCTGCCGCGAAACACGGTTTTCTTTATCAAGGTCAGGCACTTTCATGGCAAAAAGCGTTGCGCGGATCTTCCGCGTTTGGCATTTCCTCCGAAGCTTTCGTCTGTTTCGTCGAGAACCACGATCAAATCGCGAATACCGGACGCGGTGAACGAGTCCGTTTTCGAACTTCGCCCGCCCGTTATCGCGCGATGACCGCTCTTCTCTTGCTTGGGCCGTGGACGCCTCTGCTATTTCAAGGAGAGGAATTCGGCGCGTCGAGCCCGTTCATGTTTTTTGCCGACCTGGGCGATGCATCCGTGCGCGAAGCCATTCGAAAAGGCCGCGCCGAGTGGCTCGCGCCGTTCCTATCGCTTAGTGAGGAAGAAGCTTTACGAACCTTGCCTGCACCCGACGATCCGGAAGTATTTGCCCGCTGCAAACTCGATTTTTCCGAACGCGAAAAGAACCGCGAGCTTTACGATCTGCATCTCGATCTCTTGGCATTGCGACGGGAGGATTCGCGCTTCCGCCAGCAAAATTCTGGCAACATCGATGGCGCGGTTTTGGGACCGGCGAATTTTGTGCTCAGATATTTTTCGAAAAAGCACGACGATCGGCTCTTATTGGTCAATTTCGGAGATAGCCAGGAGCTGCATCCTGCGTCAGAGCCTTTGCTTGCTCCGCCATCAGAATGCGGGTGGGAACTTCTTTGGACGAGTGAGTCGTTACGCTACGGCGGCGCAGGTTCGCCTCCTACCGTTGCTCCTAACCACTGGTTTCTGCCAGGCGAAGCTACAGTAGCGCTGCGACCGACGCGAGGAAGATAACGAAGCACGTACCGGCCGAACCCACGCGACTCGGTATCGCTTGCGAGCGCGTTTTGTTCTCGACAGGCTGCCGACATTCTCGTCAAGCTTTGCCCATGAAAATAGACACCCCACAAATTCTAATCGTACTCGTCTGTGTCTGTCTTGGCCTTCTGCCAAACGCCTACGCCGTTAGCCCGCCGCCCGATGGAGGTTATCCTGGAGGCAACACCGCGGAGGGAGACGCAGCGCTTTTGAGCCAAACCACCGGGTTTTACAACACAGCACTCGGCATTTATTCGCTGCTGAGTCTCTCCGATGGGAATTTCAATACCGGCGTCGGCGCAGGCACGCTCCTTGTGAATACAGCGGACTCAAATACCGCAACTGGCGCCGGTGCACTTTTCAGTAACACCACTGCCACGGCTAACACCGCCAATGGAACGTTTGCCCTGTTCACCAACACGGAAGGCAGCAACAATACAGCCGTCGGTTCCGATGCACTTCTGAGCAATACGACTGGCAGCGAAAACACGGCTGTCGGCGGTCAGGCACTCGAGAGCAACACAACCGGTGTCGATAACACAGCCACTGGTTTTCGCGCGCTGATGAGCAACACCAGCGTCGAGAATACTGCAAACGGGGCGTTTGCGCTCCAGAACAACACAACTGGCAGTGATAACACGGCCCTCGGCTCCCAAGCAATTTTCACCAACACAGAGGGCTCTAACAATACCGCCACCGGCGCGTCTGCGCTTTTCGGCAATACTACTGGTAATGACAACACGGCCATGGGTGTAGAGGCACTCTCTGCCAACACGACCGGCGCACAAAACACGGCCATGGGATCCGGGACCCTTCTTAGCAACACGATAGGTGGCGGGAACACGGCGAACGGCTATCAAGCGCTACTTAGCAACACCGACGGCCTCCTCAACGCCGCTGTTGGCTATCAAGCGCTCCTGAACAACACTCACGGCGACGGCAATGTCGGCATTGGCCCGGCCGCGCTCGCCAGCAATACCATCGGGACCGAAAACACCGCCTTGGGTTTCAATGCGCTCACTAGCAACATCGACGGCAATAACAACGTGGGGATTGGTAATGGTGCGCTGGCAAACAGCACTGGCGACTTCAACGTGGCTGTAGGCGGAGCTGCGCTGTCTAGCCCTAACACTACAGGCGGCGAAAATGTTGCTGTGGGACATGGTGCCGGCATCGGCGTTACCACTGCCAGTAACGTCATTTGTATCGGCTCGGGTGTCAACGGCGATAACATCAGCGGTAGCTGCTACATTGGGAACATCCACGGGGAGCCAGTTGATCCCGCCACCGTGATGCTTGTGGGAGTGGATGCCACCGGGAAGTTGGGGACTCAGACCTCATCGCGACGCTTCAAGCACGACATCAAGCCAATGAATAACTCCAGCGAAGCTATCCTGGCGCTCAAGCCGGTGATCTTCCATTATAAAAGTGACGCCAAAGATACGCCGCAATTTGGTTTGATCGCCGAGGAGGTGGCTGAGGTTAGCCCGAACCTCGTGGTGCGCGACAAGAACGGCGAACTCCTTGGCGTGCGCTACGAAGCCGTGAATGCGATGTTGCTCAATGAGTTCCTGAAAGAGCATCGCGCGCTCCTGGAGGAACAGAGCAAAGTGCAAAAATTAGAGGCTACGCTTGAGACAGTGAACGCGCGCTTGAAAGAACAAGACGCAAAGATCGAAAAGGTGAGTGCACAGGTACAGACGAGAGTTGAGCTGCAGGTAGTTCAGGTTCCCTGAAATCCACGATCAGATTTTGCGTCCGAATTTTTTTTCTAACTCCGCCAGCGAAATCTGGATCATGGTAGGCCGCCCGTGGGGGCAACAGTAAGGGAGATCACATTCCAGCAGATCGCGAATCAGTTTCTCGATCTCGGGGTAACGCAATGGATCATTGGCTTTGACGGCGTGCCGGCACACTGTCTTGGCAATCATCTCCTCACCCAAGCGCATTGGAGAAGTGCTGTTGCCAGCGCTTTTCAAGTCGTCGATCACCTTGCGCATAAACTGCGCCGGATCTGAGATACTCAAGAAACCAGGGACGCTATCGATTTTGAAAGTGCCTGGTCCGAAACTTTCGATTCCTATCCCCATCTTCTGGAGGATCGATATATTGCGCTCGATCCAATCGGCGTCGCGGGGCGGCACATCGAATGTCTGGGGCAGAAGCAGCTTTTGCGTTGGGACGCCCTGCTCTTCCATTCTCTGCCGCAATTCTTCGAATAGGATGCGCTCATGTGCGGCGTGCTGATCGACGAGGACGAGTCCATCTGCGTTTTCCATCAAGACGTAAAGCTTGCTTAACACACCGATAATTTGAAACTGCTGTTGGGGATCGCGCTGCTGAGATCGTTGCAGGGCAAGCGCATCGCTTCCCGGATCAACGGGCTCGGCTGGTGGGCGGGACGCTTGCCTTACTACGTCTGGAAACTGCGCCCGGCCGCGGTCAACGACCCCGGCTGCAGCTGGGCCGAGGTGTGGTAATTCACGATGGGATTCTTGGGGAGCCGCTACTTGAGCTCGTAACTCAAGATTAGGGCCTGCTCTCTCTGGAACAGACTTAAGGGCGATCACAGGTGCACGAAATTTTTCCTGCCATTCCTGGCGCCCGCGTTCCAAGGTCTGTTGAATAGAACGAACGATCGCTTCCCGGACTGCATTAGGATCGCGAAAACGCACTTCGCGTTTTGCCGGGTGAACGTTTACGTCCACCGACGCCGGATCGATCTGGAGAAAGAGAAATGTTACCGGAAACTGGCCTTTCATCAGAGCGGTGTGATAACCCTCGCGGATAGCTGCCGTGAGAAGCCCGCTTTCAATGGCGCGGCCATTTACAAAGACGAGCTGTTGCGCCCGTGTCTGCCGGCTCAGTCCTGCCTGGCCAATAAATCCACCTATCTGAATGTTGCGTGAAGGCGCGCCGTCTACCTCAACAAGGCGTTGCAGTAACTCGATACCATACAAGTCTCGGATTCGATCGCCCAGTGTCGCGGCCGCCGGTAACTGGAATAACATGCGCTCGTCTCGCAACAAAGAAAAGCCGATCTGAGAATGGCCGATTGCCTGCAAATGAATCTGGTGCTCGATATTACGGCTCTCAGTATTTTCGGAGCGAAGAAATTTCCGCCGCGCGGGCAGGTTGAAAAAAAGCGAGCGAACCTCGACTTGAGTCCCGGGCGCTTCGCCGCCGTCGCGTACAACATCGATCTTGCCGCCGTTCACGATGATTTCGGTTCCCGAAACCACGCCAGCCTCTCGGGTGGTCAGGCGAAATCGCGATACGCTCGCAATACTTGGTAATGCTTCGCCGCGAAATCCCAATGTCGCCACAGCTTGCAGATCGGCAGCTGACCGAATCTTGCTCGTGGCATGACGCTCCAGCGATAACAACGCGTCATCGCGATCCATTCCGCAGCCGTCATCGATTACCCGGACAAGCGAGATGCCTCCGCGGCGAATAACGATGTCAATTTTGCGGGAGCCAGCGTCGATACTGTTCTCAATTAGTTCTTTCACAACAGACGCTGGGCGCTCCACCACTTCACCCGCTGCCACCTGGCTGGCCACGGTCTCTGGCAACAATCGGATCCGGCTCATTTTCTATTCGAATTGTAGATTCCAAGTCGCCGATTGCGAAGAAAAACAGCGGAACCGAGCATTGTTGTAGCCGCCTCGATGTGTCGAGGCGTTCAATGTTGCGAACCCGCACGGCGCACAGTGCCGTGGCTACAGCACTTGCGACGAAGAACAGTGGTCCGCGCCAATTTTGACTTGGTTACGCTACAGCCGTATTTTGTACGAGCATGATTAACGTCACAGACAGCGCTGTCCGACAGCTCCAGAGCCTACTTCCGACGCGTGAAGAAAATTCGCAAAGAGGTCTGCGCGTCCAGGTTGCGAAAGGCGGTTGCTCGGGTCTGCATTACGAAATGACTCTCGACGAAAAAAAAGATGGCGACGCCGTGGTGGAACGCGGTGGAATGCAGTTTTTTATCGACGGTGAGAGTGTTCACTATCTGCGCGGTGCGACGCTGGATTTTAGCGGTGGTTTAACCGGCGCCGGCTTTAAGGTCGTTAATCCAAACGCGTCGCGCACGTGCGGATGCGGTTCGTCGTTTGAAACATCGCAATCAGCTTGAAACCAGGTAATCTTCTCGCGCTGGCTTGATGGACTATGGTTTTTATCCATATGACGAGCCATATGCTCGTCCGCGAAAACGCACTAACTATTTCGTCTGGACGATTGTCATTCTTCTTTTGACCGGGTTCGCGTTGGCCGCCTGGCTGGGCAGTTTTTACATCTTTAATCAACCGGAACGTCCGGACAGCTATCGGATTTTACAAAGACTGCACAAGATCGAGGCGCCCAAGCGTTTTGAACTGACCGCGGCGCCGGCAGGCGAATTTCTGAACTCGAAGCAGCTCTACGAGCGCTATTCGGGAATGGGCAACGCGGAGCTTGCAAGGACGAACGGCGAGCTCGCGCGTAATTATATTCGGAATTATCAACAGGTACGCGGCCTGGTTCCCTATGTGGTGGGCCGGTACAAGATTGTCGCCACACGAGAGCTAGGACCCGGCGATGTGTTTACCTCTGGTATGGTCGCCTTAACCAGCGCCGTCGATAACGGCGAGTTGCTCATGGAACATCTTTACCCGGCAAAGCCGGAGGCGCTGCCATTGATGAAGCAGACCCTTAATGTTGGATTGGAAATCAAGCTGGAACGCTCGCATGACATTTCTTCGGTGCTTCATGCCGAGCGATTGATCGATGGCCGCATCATGATTACCGCGGTGCCATTGCTTTATGGAAGCTACACAGTCACACGTGGTCTGGGAACATTTCGCCTTGAGCCGCCGCTCAGTCTCAACCTTGCCGCAGGATGGCCGTTATTTAAGACATCAGAACGCAACACGATCGAACAGCACTACGCAGAGTATCAGCAAAAAAACGCAGTCGCCCAAGGCGGTCCAATCTCAATACCGGGCTTCACTCCCAGCGCGACCGCTCCACCAGCCGCGAATCAATTGGTGCGTGTCGAGCAAGCGATTGCCATTGGAACACCGCCGACTGCGCCAGTTATAGCAAAGAATGAAAAAGTGGCTAACCCCACGCCGCCACCAAAAGGTAGAAAATCGAGTAAGAAACAAAAACTTGAATCTCCATCTCCCGCAGTAAGTCCGGCGCAGCCGGTTATTGCGCAGAAACCAGGTGCGCCAAGTGCAACGCCATTCACAGTCGCGTCTGCCGCGACGCCGCCGAATGTTCCTGTGAGCACACCAGCGCCGGCCGCGAACCTCTCCACCGCTCAAGCTCCAGCGGTCGCCCAGGCTCCCTCTGTTCCGACGGCGACGCCAGTGCCAGTTCTGCCAGCTCAATCCGTTCCTCCCGACGCTTCCAATGTTGCTTTGGCTTCAAACGCCGGTGGGGGCAGTTGGAAAACATTTGCGCCGGGCAAAATGCCGCTTGGCCGACTTATAGGAACCGGCGATCTGCGGGACGTCGCCGACCACGGGCTTGCCGGCGAACGCGTCTATTTGAGGGGACAGTTTGTCGTGAACTTTTCCGATGCTAACAAAGCAGTGTTACGTCCGCGCACGAAGCTAACAGACAAGGTGCTACACTTCGGCGGCGGTTCTTCGACGCGTATCATCGTCGAATTTCCAGCCGGCTATGTGCCCCCACGGCCAGGCGCGGAAGTAAACCGGGATGAAGCGAGGCCCTACGAGATCACTGAAGTGCGCAAACAGGAAGACGGACAGCTTAACGTGTTTGTGCGCGAGATCATGCAGCCGAATTAATGGTAGGAACGGATGACCGGCAGCGGAATGTCGCCGCTAAGGTCCCTACCATTAGCTATTCAGTTCGCGATTTTAGAATCAATTTCCCATCCCGGATTTCAATCGCGCCGACACCTGAGTCATTCCGGTATTCAGCGAGATAATCTCGCAATCGCTTTGAGCGATATTTCCAATTCAACAAATCACTCGGAACAGGCTCGCCGTTTACAATGATTCGGTTCAACTGCGGGTTCTCAAGTGATTCCGCGTTTTTTAGTTCGACCGCGATGTCACCGTTAAAATAATAACCCGACCTTCCAATAAATCCCCCGAGAGGAACGCTCGCCTGACAACGCAGGCGGTCCCCATCAATCGAGACAAACACCTTTCCGCGGGCGTCCTGGTTAGCGGCGATCAGAGTATTGATGTCATCCGGTGTAAGCTCGAGCTCTGCGGCCTGGCCTGCGCGGGCTTTTTGTTCGAAATCCTCACACCGCTCGTGGACAGATTGAATTTGCGCGTCCGACGCAGTGAACTGAGGTACCGATACGGGCGTTTGAGCAATGGCTTGCGCCTTCGTCAGCCAATATAGGCCGTGGAAAATTGCCGAATGCCTGTGCAAACCCCAATACATTCCGGCAAAGCAAGCGATTCCCAGCACAACCGCAAACACAACGAGAATGAGGCAGCCTCGCCCGAAACAGCCCAATCCCCGTTTTGGTGGCGGCGCGTCAACCCAGCCGTTCATAACTTGTGACGCAACTCTGCGTCCACCCTCACCTGCGCTTCCATCAACTTGTCATACAGGGCGCGCAGTCCTTCACCAAGCACACGCGTTCCGGCGAGGATCGGCATGAAGTTCGTGTCGCCGCTCCAGCGCGGGACGATGTGAACATGCAAATGATCCGTCACACCTGCACCCGCGCACTCGCCAAGATTCAATCCGATGTTAAATCCTTGCGCCTTTGTCGCGGCGCGCAGAAGCGCTTGCGCATGCGCAGCCAGATTCCACAGCTCGACGATCTCATTTTCTCCGAGCGCTGAAAGCTCCGCGACTTTTCGATACGGCACAGCCATTAAGTGACCGACTGCATACGGATAGCGGTTCATCATCAAAAATGCATTCTTTCGCCGTGTGATCACAAAATGCTCGGCGTCATCGCTCGCCTGAGCGGCCGCGGAAAGAAAATTCAGGTCCCGCGGTTCTTTCTGGAAGTACTCAACGCGCCACGGCGCCCAAAGCGTCTCCAGCTCTTTCTTTGGAAATTCCTCCGACATGTCAGCCGCACATCTTAAGCGGCCAGCGACATGGAATGCGACGCAAAATTATTGTAGCCGGGGCGCTGGCCCCCGGCTGGGTCGCAGGACGCAGATTTCTCTCGATTCATGTCTGGATTTAAATCGCGAATCGAATTAGAACATCGGTATATCTATGAGATTTCGTTCATTAGTCGCTGGATTGCTTCCGATCGTTTCGTTAGCCGCAGCAAATACTCCGGACAGCAGTAACGACCTAAAGGCTTTACAAGGGAGTTGGAAATTGGTGGCCGGGGAAATCGGTGGGCAGAAAATGACCGAAGAGCAACTAAAGAAGGCAAAGCTGGTCTTCAACGGCGATCGCTACACGGTCCGCCGCGGCAACGGCCCTACTGTCATAGGCATCGTCAAACTTAATGCGACGAAAAACCCCAAGACTATCGACATCACTGACGCCAATGGTTCATACAAGGGGAAGATGTTTCCGGGCATTTACTCACTTAGAGGCGACGAGCTGACGGAATGCTTTGCGCCTCCCGGCAAAACGCGACCGGCAAAGTTCGCCACCCAGGCCGGAACGAGCCAGTTCCTTCATGTCTGGAAGCACGTTAAAGACTAAGACAAGTAACATAATCGAATTACAACTTCGGACCATGCGAACTTCAATAAGGCTAATCTTAATGGCCGTCGCTCTCCTTTTGGTCGCAACAAGCCAGTTAGACGCTTCTCCGGAAGAAGATGCTAAAGCCGTTGCCGCATTGGACACAAAATATCAAGCAGCAGTAAAGGCTAACGACACCACGACAATGGACCAGATCCTGGCTGATAACTTCGTGTTGGTAACCGGACGCGGTGCTGTTTTTAGCAAGGCCGACCTGCTTGACTCAGCTCGAAAGAAAGAAGCCACCTATGAGCACCAGGACGAAGAACCCGGAACACAAAAGGTCAGAGTGTGGGGTGACACTGCAGTAGTAACTGCACTCCTATGGATCAAGTCGGTACAAGGAGGTAAACACGCTGATTACAAGCTATGGTTCAGTGATACCTATGTTCGCACTCCGACCGGTTGGCGCTACTTTTTTGGTCAGGCTTCCTTGCCCTTACCCAAGGCGGAGTGACGGACCAAGTCGCGTGCTCGCGAAAAAGTGAACGAGATCAAGCGAATGCCGAGGCGACTCTTCGCCGGAAGAAACCCGGGCATACGGCACGTACCGCCTTGCAACTAGCCAACTTCGCGGTCCTGCTATGGGCGGTCGTAGCAGTGGCGAGACAAGTTCACATTTGAAGTCGGTTTCGGACATTGCCTTTTTAGGTGCTTTTGACCGCCTCCGCGTTTCGGATTAGAACGGTCGGGTATGGAAATTTCCGCGGAAGCGTATCAGAACGAACCTGCACGATACCCCTCGTTACATGTCGTGGATCTAAAGGAGGAAAGCGCGAGGGTTACCGACTCATACCGCAACATGGTGATCAACCGGGTCAACGATAGCTGCTTGAGACTTGCGGTTTTCGATGGCGACTATCGATGGCATTATCACGCTAAATCAGACGAATTGTTTATCGTGGTCGAGGGCCTGCTCGCCATCGACCTGAAGGACGGACGGGAGCTACGTCTAAAACCTTGGCAAAGTGTGACCATTCCTGCGAAGACGGTTCATCGGACCCGCGCGATCGGCCGCACTGTAAATGTATGCTTTGAAGAGCTGGCGGCAGAAACGGTCTTTGTGGATCCCGAAAAGGGCGCCTAACCAGGCAATACAGCACGCCTGGAAGACGGCTACGACTCATCACTAACCTGGATAACCGACGTTGGAATGGTGCGGGAAATCGAGATCAAAGAATAATGCAAAGATGAATGGTTTCGTGTCGCGTGCTTGAGTAATCAGCATGAACATCGATAAGCCGAATGCTCGAGACCTCATAGCCCGGAAATGCAGAATACTAATTGCCTCAATCGTAATACTGATGGTCGGCGTCATTGCTGGTTCATTGGCAAGCGCCGCCGAAGCACAGAACGTCATTCATCAGCTGCGGATCTACGAAATATTTGATAGCAATAAAAGCGCGTTTCACGACCGCTTTCGAGATCACGCCATGCGCATCATGGCGAAATATGACTTCAAGATAGTTGCCATTTGGGAATCGAAAAAAGACAATCGAACGGAGTTCGTTTATCTGCTTGAATGGCCCGACAAGGAAACAATGACCGATCGTTGGGACAAATTCCTGCATGACAAGGAATGGATTAAAATCAAGAAAGAGACGGGAGAAAAATACGGCAATCTCGTCGGGGAGATCCAGGATCGAACCTTGGATCTGACCGACTATTCACCGCGCAAGGTGTTAACAAAATAAGCCTGGGTCAGCCGCTGAGCGCACCGTCATTAGATGTCGATGTTACATTATCGTTACGACTGAATAAGACCCTGATGTGGCAAGGACAGCCAGTTATAGACCAGCCCACGCAAGAGAAAGGATCAGACTATGTGGGACCAAATTTATCGCGCTGACCGAATCAAATCGGGCCCTGCCCCATTCCCAGGTACGAAGGGCAAACCAACGGTTCAGGTAGTCAACGCGGACCCTGCGCTAGGCCCTGGCCTCTTACGCATCGTGATGTTTACCGGCAACGTCGATCTAACTGATTTCAAACTTTCGGAAGGCGTCGAATAGCGTTTCGCTTAAGCCAGCATCGCGAGGAGGCAAATAGTTGTAGAGGCGCTTGTGCCAAGCGCCTGTCGAAGCGCTCATTCTAGGCTCGGCGGTCCCCGTCCTTGGAATGAGCTTTGACATGACTCTTTTCCGGCATTAGGGACGCCAAAAATTTCTTAAAAAAAAAAGCTTGCGTGTGATCTGGTGTTATAGTTAACTATATCACCATATGAGGCAGAGCAAGCAACAAGAAGGGCTGCGCGCGGGTTCGCCGCAAAGGGAGTTTGGAGCACCGGATGAATCGTGAATGGAATGATAATCAGCCGATTTACCGACAGCTTCGCGACCGTGTCGTCCATATGATCCTCGACGGCCTCCTTAAAGAAGGCGATCCCCTGCCCTCCGTGCGCAACGTGGCCGCTGAATATCGAGTAAATCCCCTCACCGTTCTCAAGGCATACCAAGAGCTGGTCGACGAAGAACTGGTCGAGAAAAGGCGCGGCCTCGGCATGTTCGTTAAAGACGGCGCGCACAAATCGCTACTCAAAGGCGAACGGCAGAAATTTCTTTCGGAACATTGGCCCAGAGTACACGCAACCATTCAGCGACTTGGACTCAACCCAAAAGAATTGCTCGATGCCGCAGCCCGCAGTTCAAATAGAAAGGAGCGGCAATGACAACGATAGAAGCACGCGGGCTCCGCAAAACTTTCGGCACAACCGTCGCGCTCGACGGGATCGATTTGCGCGTTGAAGAAGGGCGCATCCTGGGACTAGTCGGTCCCAACGGCGCGGGCAAAACAACCGCGCTCAATGCAATTCTCGGTCTCACCTCCTACCAGGGAGAATTAAAGGTGCTGGGACGCGATCCATGGACCCAGCGCGATCAGCTCATGCAAGATGTCTCTTTCATTGCTGATGTTGCCGTGCTGCCGCGTTGGATTCGTGTCACACAGCTGCTCGACTATGTCGCAGGCGTCCGTCCGCGGTTCGACCGCGCGAAAGCGGAGAGCTTTCTGGCAAAGACTGCGATCAAACGCACGAGCAAGGTAAGAGAATTATCGAAAGGCATGGTAGCCCAACTGCATCTGGCGTTGGTGATGGCCATCGACGCGAAGTTGCTGGTACTGGACGAGCCGACGCTTGGCCTGGACATCCTTTTCCGCAAACAATTCTACGATTCACTCCTGAACGACTACTTCGATCATAGCCGCACGATCGTCGTAACCACGCATCAGGTGGAAGAGGTCCAGGATGTCTTGACCGATCTCATGTTCATCGACCGTGGCCGGATCGTGCTCGAGTGCAGTATGGAAGAATTCGATTCGCGTTATGTGGAAGTGATGGTGAATCCCGAGCACATCGCAGCCGCACGCGCGCTGAAGCCAATTCACGAGCGCCCTGTTTTTGGCCGCAGTGTGCTGCTATTCGATCATGTGGATCGAGATCACCTCGCTGCGCTTGGCGAAGTGCGCAGACCCAGCATCGCCGACTTGTTCGTAGCCGTTATGAGTAACAATGCCGCCCAGCCGCAACCACCTCCACTGCCCACGGCGACCTACGGTGCCTCGAAAGGAGCTAACTAAGTGGATACTTCATCGAATAACACGCCTGAGTCTGCCGTGGTCAACGCCCATGGCTACAATACCTCGTCAACCAGGCCTTTCTACTGGTCTATGCGGCGCGAGTTATGGGAGAACCGCTCGATTTATATCGCGCCATTGATTGTCGCGGTGGTCGTGTTGCTTGGCTTCCTGATCAGCACGATCGGCATGCCCGAGCGCAGACAAGGCGTGTTGTTGCTGGAACCAACACAACAGCGAGCTATGATCGGAGTACCGTACGATGTCGCGGCGATGGTGTTAATCGTCACCGCGTTCATCGTCGGCGTGTTCTACTGTCTCGACGCGCTGCATAGCGAACGTCGCGATCGAAGCATTCTGTTCTGGAAATCGCTTCCGGTGTCGGATTTCACCACCGTCCTTTCAAAGGCCACCATTCCGCTTTTGATTTTGCCACTGATCATCTTCGCAATCACTGTTGTCGTACAGTTTCTAATGTTGCTGTGGAGCAGCGTGGTCCTGCTATCGAGTGGTCTGGCTGGAACCACATGGACTCGTTTCAATTTATTTCAGCAATCGCTGATATTGCTCTACAGCCTGATTGTGATCGTACTCTGGCACGCTCCAATCTACGGCTGGGCGCTGCTGATTTCGGGGTGGGCGCGGCGCGCCACGTTTCTCTGGGCGGTGTTGCCGTTTTTCGCTGTCGCTATTCTCGAGAAGATCGCGTTCGATACATCGCATTTTGCTTCAATGTTAAAGGCCCGCGTGTTCGACGCCGGCGATACAGCTTTTGCCTTCCGGCCACACCGCGGCCTGGTAATTGATTCACTGGCTCAACTCACACCTGGCAGATTCCTGGCCACGCCGGGTCTCTGGATCGGACTGGCATTTGCTGCTGCGTTTGTAGCCATAGCAGTCCGGCAACGCCGCTATCGAGGACCTATCTGATTCTCACATTGGTCAGCTACTACCTAAGAAACTCATGAAAATAGTCAGACCTGTTAGCGCTTGTTTCTTGCTGGTTGCAAGTTCGCTCTTTGCTTCGCCTTTGCAGGAACAAAATAAAGCGACGGCGAAGCGCGCATTCGAAGAGCTCCTCAGCAAGGGACGATTCGAACTTGCCGAACAACTTTATGCCAAGGATTTCGTTAATCACGGCATCCACAGAGATGTCAGCTTGGAAGAAGACCAGGCAGCGCTGAAAGGTTGGCACCAGGCGTTTCCAGATGTTGTCATCGTGCCCGAGAAGCTTATCGCGGAAGGCGATCTGGTGACGATCTACTGGGTTGCTCGCGGTACCAACAGCGGGACAGGTAACGGGCTGCCGGCAACGGGGAAAAAGGCAGAACTGGCTGGGATTACGATCTGGCGCATCGTCGATAACAAAATCAAAGAGGAGTGGTCTGCCTTTGATCAACTTTCCATGATGCAACAGCTCGGGCTGCTTCCGGAAAACAAGTAGCTATTTGAGACACCCATGCATCCAACTGTCAAAGCCGCACGCATCGCCGGCGCCATCTACCTTTCGCTCGTCCTCGTTGCACCATTCGCGATGCTTTATGTCCCGGGCAAACTGATCGTCCGCGGCAACGCCGCCGCCACGGCTGACAATATTCTGACACACGAAACAATGTTTCGATTGTCGATCTTCGGCAATCTGATCGGGCACGTAATCTTTATCTGCCTCGCGATCGCGCTGTATCGACTGCTTAGCAGCGTAAACAACACGTGGGCATTGCTGATGGTGAGCTTCGTTTTGGTTTCCTCTGCGGTAGGATTTCTCAATGCTCTAAACAATATTGCAGCGGTCATTCTTTTCCGCGGCGGCGAATTTTTGACCGTATTCGAAAAGTCCCAACGCGACGCGCTCGCCATGCTGTTTCTACGTTTGCACAATCAGGGAGAGTTCATCAGTGAGATTTTCTGGGGCGTGTGGCTGTTTCCTTTCGGATTGCTTGTCTATAGCTCCGGATTTCTGCCGCGAATTTTGGGCATCTGGTTAATTATTGCCTGCTTCGCCTGGGTCGCGCTGAGCGTTATGGCGCAGTTCTTCCCTACTCGGTACGGCGCAGCTTTTGGTTGGTTGCAGCCAGCATTCTTTGCCGAAATGGCAATCATGCTCTGGCTCCTGATTCGCGGAGCAAACGTCAAAGCGCTGCCCGCGGGAGTTACGACTTGTTAGGCCGATGAAGATCAGACGTTTTCTGAAATGGAGCCTACTTCTAATCCTGGTGGCATCGATTGCGTGGCTATTCATCGCCTATTGGACTTCGACTAACGACTGCGGACGCAACGCTGCTGCTCCGACCAATCCCATGAAAGCTATCGTGAATTGCGAATACGGCGTGGAGAATCTTCAGCTCCGGGACCTGGAGAAGCCATCACCTAACGACAATGAAGTTCTCGTTCGCGTCCGCGCGGCCTCAATTAATCCGGTCGATGGCCACATGATCCGAGGCAGTTGGCTGATGCGTCCGATGGGTGGCATGCGCAAACCAAAGAATACCCGATTCGGAACCGACTTCTCCGGTGTCGTCGAAGCAATTGGAAAAGATGTTACAAACTTCAAGCCAGGCGACGAAGTTTTTGGCGCGAAGAACGGCGCATTAGCGGATTACATATGCGTGAAAGCCGATCGGGCCATCGTGATGAAACCAAACAACATCACATTCGAACAAGCGGGCTCGGTTGCGGTCGCCGGTCTTACCGCATTGCAAGGTCTTCGCGACATGGGACGCATTCAGACCGGACAAAAAGTTTTGATTAACGGCGCGTCCGGCGGCGTCGGGACGTTCGCGGTGCAAATCGCGAAAGCGTTTGGCGCGGAAATCACGGCCGTTTGCAGCGCGCGCAATGTCGATCTTGTAAAGTCTATCGGCGCTGATCGCGTGGTCGATTACACCAAGGAAGATTTCACAAAGACCGATCAACGCTACGACATGATCTATGATCTCGTTGGCAATCACTCGTTCTCCGAGCGCCGGCAAATTTTGACGCCTAACGGCATTTGCGTGCTCGCTGGAATCGGCGGCGCGGGCTTTCATCCTGAATCGTGGGGACGAATTCTCGGAAACTTCAAGACTGCTTTTCAGTCAAGGTTCACTAACCAGAAATTCGTCTTCTACATTGCGAAACTGACCAAAGACGATCTGAATGTCTTACGGAACCTGATGCAGACTGGAAAAGTCACTCCGGTCATCGATCGGACTTATAAGCTAGGTCAGACAGCGGACGCGGTGCGCTATTTGGAAGAAGGTCACGCGCGCGGAAAAGTGGTAATCACCGTCGAATAAGGCTTACAAAAATGACAACTGACAAGATCGACAATGCACAGCGCACCGCCGCAAAAGTCGCCGGCGTCACGGGACTTCTCGCCTTTGTCCTCGTCGTTTTCGGCAATTACGTATTGCTCGGGCCGCTCATCGTTCCGCGTAACGCGGCCGACACCGCACGAAATATCCTTGCACACCAAACGCAATTTCGGGTCGCGCTGATCTGCTTCATTACCTACGGCACCGGCGCGATCGTTCTGCTTACCGCGCTTTATGTTGTGCTCGCGCCTGTGAATCGCGGACTCGCTCTGGCCGGTGCATTGTTTCGGCTTGTGTTTGCGATGTTGTGGCTCATTGCGCCGCTCAACAGTCTGGCGGCGCTTCGGCTTCTCGGCGACGCGAGTTACCTGAAGGTTTTCGAACCCGACCGCTTGCAGGCGCTGGCGCGCGTGCAACTCGCAGGAAGTTTCGATGACTACTATGTCGGCCTTCCGTTCTTCGGGTTGGCCGCCACGGTTTGCGCCTGGTTGTGGTTTAAGTCGAACTACATTCCAAAAGGACTGTCAATCTTCGGCGTGATAGCATCTGCCTGGTGCGTGTTCTGCGCCGTTGTTTATCTCATCTTCCCCAACTTCAACAAAATCGTGAACGATTACGTGTTCGATTCGCCGATGGCCCTGTTCGAGTTAGTCGTCAGCTTTTGGCTCTTGTTTAAAGGGCTGAAGGCGGGAGATAATAGCAAAGCGGACTGCATCGACGACAGCTCAGCCAAATCCCTTTCAATTCGGTTACCCATCTTGTTCTAAACCTATGAAGACACTAAAACGTATTCTAAAGTGGACTGTAGGGGTAGTGCTAGTCGTGTTGATAGTCGGGTTCTTTATCGCCTACTGGACGTCCACCAATGACTGCGAACGCTACGCAGCTGTTCCCGCCAATCCTATGAAGGCTATCGTGTACTGCGATTACGGCGTCGCGAATCTGAAGTTTCAAGACGTCGAAAAACCTACTCCGGCCGACGACCAGCTGTTGGTCAGGGTTCGCGCGGCGTCAGTGAATCCGCTCGACTGGCATTTTGTCGAAGGCACACCCTACGTCATGCGCGCATTGGCAGCGGGCTTACGCAAACCAAAGGACACACAACTTGGCGTCGATTTTGCCGGTACGGTGGAAGCGGTTGGCAAGAACGTCACCAAGTTCAAACCCGGTGATGAAGTGTTCGGCGGGCGAACCGGAGCTTTCGCTGATTATGTGTGCGTCCGCGAGAGTCGAGCAGTGGCATTGAAGCCGGCTAGCATAACGTTCGAACAAGCGGCATCGGTGCCGATTGCGGGGATTACCGCCTTGCAGGCCCTTCGCGATAAAGGACAACTGAAGGCCGGGCAAAAGGTCTTGATTAACGGAGCGTCTGGCGGTGTGGGAACGTTCGCCGTGCAAATCGCAAAATCGTACGGCGCGGACGTGACCGGTGTTTGCAGTGGGCGCAATGTCGATCTTGTTAAGTCGCTCGGCGCAGATCAGGTAATCGATTACACCAAAGAAGACTTTACCAAAACCGGTCAACTCTACGATTTGATTATCGACAATGTTGGCAATCGATCCTTGTCAGAATGTCGGCGCGTTTTGAAACCCAAGGGAACATTTGTGTTAGTAGGAGGCGGAAGCGCAAACGAACAGGGAGTAATAGGGCCGATGGCCAAACCACTAAAGCTAATGTTGGTGTCACCATTCGTGAGTCAAAAAATCGGCATGATCCTGGCGGAGTTGAACCACGACGATTTGGCCCTTTTGGCCGATCTCATGCAAAGCGGAAAGGTGAAGCCCGTTATCGATAGGACCTATAAGTTGAGTGACGTGCCCGAGGCTATCAAATATGTAGAGCAAGGCCACGCCCGAGGAAAAGTAGTGGTAAGTGTGGACTAACAATTCCTTTTCTAAAAGCAAACGTCCAACGCCGAACGCCCAACACGCAACGCTCAATGATCCAGACGCCGGTGCCGCACCAGAGGCAATTTGAAAATGTCATTCTGAGCGAAGCAAAGAATCCCTGATTATTCATCGATCAATCAGACTCTAACAGCCAGAGATGTTTCGCGTCGCTCAACATGACAGCAGCATTGTGATGTAACAAATCTTGTAGCCACCGGCCTATGGCCGGTCCAGTCTTTCATAACCATTTCTTTATATTGCGAAAACGGCCCGCAGGGCCGTGGCTACAGCGGTAGTCGACACTCGCTATTCAACAATGTCACTCGTTGTCCGGGTTCGGCTCGCCTTCACTCGATGGCTGCGCTTGATCTTGTGCCAGTGCGTGAATGATTTGCCGTCCATAAATGGTGGCACGTTGCTTGCCGCGGTTGACGAGAATAACAACACCTAGCTTCTGCTGTGGGGCAAACCCTATATAGGTCGATGTGTTTTGCAGCCCGCCGTTCTTGTCGATGATGGTGAGATTGCCAGCGCTGACAATCTGCCAGGCCAGTCCTATTGTTAAGCGCGGGCTGACAGTAAACACACCCTGATGAGCGAAGGCCATCGCATTCTCGATCGCACCATGGCCAGGGAGGTCTCCAAGATTAGCAGCCAGAAATGTAGCCATGTCGCGCGACGACGAATAGATTTGACCGGAGCCAGGCCACTCGAAAGTCCCGCCTTCCATACCGGGCCGCCCGAGTGGTCTACCCGATGGATTGTAACCCTGCACCGCGCGCCCGAGCAGATCGCGCGGTAAGGGAAGTGCAGTCGACGTCATCCCGAGTGGGCCGGTTAACCGCTGATGCATCAAAGCCGCAAACCGGATGTTAAACCGACGTTCGAGGGCAATCCGCAATAACACCATGGCTGCATTGGAATAAAGATATTGTTGCCCAAGTTCATGATTCGGGCCCGCCTTCCAGGAATTAAGGAACCGAACAAAATCCGGCCACGTATATCTACCCTTATGCCACGTCTCGTATTGCTGCGGTACGCGCGGTAATCCAGAGGTATGACTGGCAAGCTGTCCAAGAGTTATCCGGCGAATATCACCACCGCGTTGTAACTCGGTAACATACTTCGCAACGGAGTCATCGAGACTGAGCTCGCTGTTTTTTACCGCTAGCGCTAGCAAAGTCGTCGCAAATACCTTTCCGACAGAGCCAAGATTGAAAATCGAATCGGCCGTGACCGGTCGGTTCTGCGCATTGTTGGCCATGCCGTAGTTAAAGAACGAAGTCTGGCCATTCATCCGGACTGCGACCGCCACTCCGCCACCCTGCCCGTTTTTCGGCAGGATTGATTGAATCTTTTGCCTAACGATCTGTTCGATGTTGACTTGGGCGCGGGTAGAAGCGGCACTTAGTAGGGCTCCGGTCACCACTGTGACGAGCAAGCCTGTTTTAATCATGGGCGGGATTTTTAACCGCTGAAACAATTCCGTGCAACGTCGAACGCATCCGGTGCGGGCGCCGCCGGACTGTAATGAGGAAATAGATTAAGCGTGATCGAGCGGACTTTTCACCCCGATACCGGGCTTATTTAACACGTGCGTATAAATCATTGTGGTGCTCACGTCTTTGTGTCCCAGCAACTCCTGCACAGTGCGAATGTCGTATCCGTTCTCGAGCAAATGCGTGGCAAAGGAATGGCGGAATGTATGGCAGCTGGCCGGCTTTGTGATTCCGGCGTTGCGCACGGCCGCCTTTACAGCGCGCTGCAAAAAAGACTCATCGACATGATGACGACTGCTCTTCGCTGAATCATGGCTCAAGCGCGGATCGCTCGATCTACGCGAAGCCGCAAAAATGTATTGCCATCCAAACTCCTTCCCAGCGTTCGGGTATTTGCGGGCTATTGCATTTGGCAAAAAGACCGCGCCAAACCCAGCCGCTACATCTTCCTCATGCAAAATGCGCCGTCTTTCGATTTGTCTTCTTAGAGCCTCAACCAGACTCACCGGCAACATCGTCACACGATCACGACCGCCCTTGGCGTCGCGGATCATTATCTGCAAGTAGCCAAAATCGATGTCCTTGACTCGCAACCTTACACACTCGCTTACCCGCAAGCCGCATCCATAAAGCAAATTGGCCATCAGGCGGGCTGTGCCATGCAATTTCCCGAGGACCGCCCGCGCTTCCCGTTTAGTAAAAACAACTGGCAACTTCGCTGGACGTTTAGCGCGCTCGACATCGTTGATCCAAGGCAACTGGTGTTTGAGAACGTCGCGATAGAGGAAAAGTATCGCACAAAACGCCTGATTTTGAGTCGAAGCCGCCACACCGCCCTCAGTGGCCAAATGCGATAAAAATTCCCGCACTTCGTCCGCACCCATCGCTTCCGGGTGCCGTTTGTTATGAAACAGAATAAACCGTTTGATCCAATCGACGTAACTTTGCTCAGTGCGGAGCGAATAATGCTTGAGCCGCAGCACGGCGCGCACCTGGTCGAGCAGTTTCGGCTTGCCCTGCTCTGCGTGGGGTCGTAGCCTCGGCTCCATGCAGCCTTTTACTGCACTTCCCCTTGGAGAATCAAGAATTAGGCTGCAAAATGCAGCCGAAATATAGTTAGATGCTAACGCGCATCGTCATTCTCATCGCGCTGCTAACGCCGCTTCGTGCCATTGTCGGAGGCGACGATGGCTACATTCTCACCGTAGCGAAGGCCCGCGCATTGGTTCGTGAACTGAGTGCGGAGTGCGAAAAGGCGACATATAAGCCTCGGTTGCCTTATCGCGAGACATTCGAAAAGGCCATGCGAGGCGACGTGAAGGCGCTCTACACCGTGTTCACCGACGAAAACTACCACAGCGGAGATAATGAGGGTTGGATCAGCACTGCTTGGCCGCTAATGTACGTCGTCGGCGATAAGCGTTTTGCCGCTTTCCTTCAGACTGTCGACGAGCGGACACAGCGAGACATCTTCAAGACTGTCTTATGTTGTTATCCGCCCGAACTCAAGAAAGGGTATTTCGAGGGCAAGTTCCCGCGAGTTGCAGCGATCTACAAGCGCCTTCATCCACCCAACGCATCTAACTAGGCGATGCAGCGAACCGCGGACCGTCCTTATTCATAGCGTTGAAAGAATGCGAACATCGGTTCTAATTCGCGCGGTCGCTGATCTTCTGTCTCGTTAGACCAAAAGGAAGCAAACGCATGACAGAATCGACCGTGCCGCGAATCAAGGAACGCCACGGGTGTCTCACGGCGTACCTCGTGTTTGCGATCATCGCAAATTCTGCAACAGTGTTGCTCTACCTATTTGGAGCGGAAGCAATCAAGCGCAGCACTCCGAATATGCCCGATTGGGCATTCCCAGTCCTGATCGTGCTCCTTATGTTCAACTTGGCGTGTACCATAGCTCTTCTCCGGTGGAAGAAGTGGGGTTTCTGGGGACTTGTTGCATCGACCGCTGTTACTCTCGGTGTAAACCTGACAATCGGTTTGGGCCTTTCGTCTGCTATGATTGGCGTTCTTGGGGTAATCTTCCTTTACGGCGTTCTTCACATAGGAAAAGAAAACAAAGGATGGCCACAACTCGATTGAAGTGAAAATGTTTGTGCTCTTGCCGGTCAGTCTAACCAGGCGATGCAGCGAACGGCTTTCCCGGCATGCGTTTACATTTTGTGATGATTAAGATGCGCTTATTTCAATTCAGCCGCGGTGTCGAAAGCCGTCGCTGATCTTGTTCTCGTTAGATGCTGCCGACGCTATGTAAATTACCTTGACCTATTCACTGAATTTTCGCTAAATCACATACCTACATGAACGCCAAAGGGCGCTGGATTTGTTGCATGGCAATAATGTTTGCGACCGTATTCATATTGTCGGCTGAATCTGGCGGCAGACCAACACCGACTCCCCGCCCTCGCCCAATCGTGCCCGGCCGAGCGCATGGGCCGACCCCGGCTCCACTGCACGGATTGCAATAAATTCGAGTGATGGACGGCCAGTGCGTTCGCCATAATTCATCTAACCAATCGATGAAGCCAACGGCCCCATCCCGAAATAAGTCCAGTGTGTTTGCCACGACACCCTCGACTTCGTCTCGGCTCCCGGCTTCCCTAGTGCGATTTGTGTCTTCGCACTCACGCACTCCCGCCGTATTGTCTTTCAACGATAGCCGTGGCTTATGATGTTTTCTTTCCGCGAAAACACCCTTCGGGCTTCCCGTCCATGTCGCGCCGCTTCCCGCGGGCTCCATTCTCATTCTCGTTAGGCGTTGCGGAGCAAAGCGTGTAATAGGAGCAACCAAATGAAAATCGGAATCATCGGCACCGGCAACATCGGCTCCACCCTTGCACGAAAACTCACCAACGCTGGACATTCCGTTCTCATCGCCAACTCTAGAGGACCGGAGACGTTGAAGAACCTCTCAGACGAGACGGGGGCAAAGGCAGTATCAGTGCGGGAAGCCACGCAAGGCGTGGATGTCGTCATCCTCTCGATTCCGTTCGCTAAGTTGCCGCTCCTAAGGGAATTTTTCGCAGGAGTGGCGGATGAAGTAGTTGTGGCCGACACCTCGAACTACTTTCCCGTTCGCGATGGACAGATCCCTGCTATCGACGGCGGTCAGGTCGAGAGCCTGTGGGTCTCTGAGCAAATCGGTCATTCGGTGATCAAGGCCTGGAACAACGTGCTCGCCGCAGTTCTCGCCGGTAAAGGGTTGCCCGCGGGGGCTGATGGACGGATCGCGCTCTCCGTGGCGGGAGACGCCCCGGAGCCTAAGAAAACGGTTATGTCGCTCGTCGAGGATACCGGATTCGACGCCATTGACGGCGGCTCTCTCGCCGAATCCTGGCGACAGCAACCTATCACTCGAGCATACTGCTCGGAACTGACAGCCGATAAGTTGCGGGCTGCACTGGCGACGGCGGATCGAGCCCGGGCGCCCCAGCGGCGCGAGCAGATGGTCAAGGAGTTGATGGCGCTCGGAGACAAGATCACGACGGAAGACATCGTGCGCTTGCACCGGGCCGCGAGCGCTCAGACATGAAACGTACCAACGCCTAACCAAGCGCTGGAGAGAACGGCTGGCCGTTCTGAACCTAAGTTTATGGTTGATGGTTTATTCTTGATAGAAAGGACGCTCGCTGCCGCCAGCGGTCGCTCAGCTTGTTCTCGTTAGACCTACCACGCTTTAACGAATCCTCTATGCGCACGAAGATATTTCAGCTTGACGCCTTCACCACTCGCCGGTTTGCTGGCAACCCCGCTGCCGTCGTGCTGATGGACAGCTTTCCAGAGGACGCTGTCCTTCAGGCCATAGCAGCGGAGAACAACCTATCCGAAACCGCTTTTCTTGTCCCCGAAAATGGAGACTATCGTCTGCGCTGGTTCGCTCCAACAACCGAGGTGCCGCTTTGCGGCCACGCTACTCTAGCCAGTGCAGCGGTCGTGATGGAGAGGCTGGAGCCTAAACGCCGAACAGTGACCTTCGCCTCGGCGAGCGGTCCGCTGACAGTGAACCGGACAGATACCGGTTACGTCATGAATTTCCCTGCCCGGTCGTCTGAGCCGGTCTCGATGCCGACCGGGTTACCTGAAGCGCTAGGAACCGTTCCCGTCGAAGTTTTCGCGAACGAGTTCAACTACATGGCATTGCTAGAGAGCGTTCAGGTCCTGCGCGAGCTTGCTCCTGATATGCCGGCCCTCGCACGAATGGATCGTAGCGGGGTAATCGTTACCACACAGGGATGCGAGAACTACGACTTCGTTAGCCGCTACTTCGCTCCCGCCAAAGGGATCCCGGAAGATCCTGTAACGGGTGGCGCACACTGCATGCTAGTGCCCTATTGGGCCAAACGGCTTGGAAAGACTGAGTTTACGGCCTTCCAAGCATCGCAACGTGGAGGAGAGATGATTTGCCGATTGGTCGGCGATCGCATCGAGTTGGAAGGTGCTTGCGTCTTTTATCTGGAAGGCGAGGCAGAGGTCTGAGGGCAGAGATGCGCCATAGAATAACACAATGACCGTGTACTGTTTGATTCATGGAAGTGGGCAGGGCCCCGATGGTTGGAAGCTCCTGGCCCGCGAGCTGGAACGGCTAGGCCATGGCGTTCTCACCCCTGCGTTTGAAGTGAGCAGAACTGACGAGGGCCTGGCATGGCACGCCGAGACCATTGTTCAAGCGCTCGACCGTTCTGGCTTGAACCCGACGGATGTTGTCTGCGTCGCACACTCGGCCAGCGGATTGTACCTTCCACTCATTGCCGAACGCTGGTCTCCGCGGCGCATGGTATTTCTGGCAGCTGTGGTTCCACGGCCAGGCGTGAGCTTTATCGAACAGTTCCGGCGCGATCCGTCGATGTTCAATCCAGCCTGGGTTGGACAAAATCCGCTCGATGACAAAGTCGCTTTGGACTTCGTATACCACGACTGTCCCCCTGATCGACTCGACTGGGCGATGTCGACGCGGATCATGTTCTACGCTAAGCGCGCAATCGAGGAACCCTGTCCACTGCGCGCCTGGCCTTCTGTACCCTGCGCGTACATCGTGTGCGCAGACGACCGAACGATCACGCCAACCTGGCAGCGCAAGGCCGCCCGAGAGTTGCTCGGAGTAGAACCGGTTGAGCTGCCAGGCGGACACTGCCCGCATGTCAGCCGCCCTGAGGCGCTCGCGAAGGTGATGCATCGACTGAAAGACAAATGACTCTGCCGCCTCATGCCTCACACGGCAGAAGAAGCTTGTCCTCTCCGTCTGGTCCTGATAAAAGAACAACCGATGCTTTCTTTTTACTGGGAATCTCCGCTGAGTCGAAGTCGAAATAGGCGAAACAATCTTCCGTCGCGAGACCTATCCGGCTACACAAGAGTTCACACGTGCAACCTCAAGGGCGAGTCGGATGGGTGGCACCTGGAAAGATGCTCGCAACTCAGAAAGCCCTTATGCAAACTATCCAAACGACCTTTCTAACCGTAGGTATAGCTTGCCTTATAGCAGCGATCGTGGGAGGAGGTTTGAAGGCTTTCGAATTTCAGTTACCTGTTCTAAATTCTCTCCGCCGACAGTTGATGTTAGGCGTCTTAGGTATTGGCTTTATGGCCGTCAGCGTATGGTTGATCCCGGTTACGATTACCATCGCACTTCCAAAAGAAGGAGAGACAGTTGGCTACAGGACAATAGTTCACGGAACTATTTCAGGGAGATTACTAACCCGATTAAAGTATCTCTGGGGAGCCGTAACACCCGCCTCTGGCGATTTTCAAACGAAGGGCGAATGGTGGCCTCAAAGTCGAATTACTCCTGTGGGAGAAGCATGGGATATAGCTTTTGAAATCGGGGATGAAACCAAAGATATCGGTAAAGATAAAGAGTATTTGCTTGCTGTTTTTGTGCTGACTGAGAAAGCCAACGACAGTTTTTGGAAGTACAAGGATGCTTGGGATCCCAACAACCCCGTCCCTTGTGAGCTTAGTGAATTCTTGCAAAACGGGCAGGTAAAAACATGCCGTATCATCAAGGTGGTAAGGAAGTAGAGTCTGCTATTCTTTCGTTCGTCAGTTACACGTGAAAAGACTGCTTCTTGCATTATGTGCGATAACCTTTGCGTGCCTTGCTCTGTTGGCCGCGCAGCAACTCGACAATCCCTCACATATCGATGTCTACGTCACGCCCTACTACAATTCGAAAGGTCCAGATGTAAGCGTCGGCCGGTTTAGTTCGGGTCTCGCATCGGCAAAGGAAGCTGACTTTCTCGCTACCATTGCTCAAATGAAGAAGGATTGGGAGCGGCTTACTTTCCCCGAGCTTTATGTCGGCGCAATCCGGCTATACGATCTGGGCTATCGAAAAGAAGCGGTTTACTGGTTTTATTCCGCTCAGTATCGCGGCCGGCAGTTTGGCGTTCTCCTCGATCAGACCAAAATGGGCAGCATCGGTAGTCCCGGGTTTGAGCTGTTACACGCCCAGAATGCTTTTTATCAACTTGTAGGACCTTACATAAATGGTTACGCGTTCGAAGACATGGACGGGTTGGCGAAGATCGTCGAAAGAGTCCAGAACGAAGGCCGCCACATACCTGATTTGCAGGCTGAGTACCCCGGCGTGATCTTCAAAAATAAGAGCGAGTGGCAGTCCGCTAACACTGATCTCAATAACGGGATGAACCAATTGATATCAACGTTGAAAGAGAAAAAGGACGAGATAAAACGCCAGAGGATCGAGCGAGGTATGGAGGAGAAGTTCTCAAAACTACCGAACAAGGAGTTACCGAACCACTAGCGCTTAACTCCGCGTGCGCGATCCGCTGTAGAGCGTGCTTACTCAAAGAGATTTTGAGACCACATTCTTGCTAAGTGTGAAAGCACGCATGCTATGACCAATCTGCTAACTCTTGCCATTATCGCATGGGTTGTCCTCGGTTTACCGGCGCTTTATTTGGCATGGCGAAGCCGAGAATTTCGCAAATTCCTGGCAGGCGCATTCTTTGTCAGCGCGGGGATCCTTTTTTATCTGTATCTCGCGAATGTTACGGTGCCGCTCCTTGGCACTCAGATTGTACTGACGCCCGAAACCAGTGGCTTGCGTGCCATTCCCCACTTCATTTTCTTTCTGCTTTGCTTGTACTTTGGTTTTATCAAAAAGGCGAAGGCTTCAGACAAGGACTAAAAATCAATATGTCTAATCCAGCAGAAGGATATGAAGCCTACATGGTGCCTACCCTATTTGGGCCGTGTGGGAGGAATCTTATTAAGGCGGCTGATCCGAAATCGGGTGAACGTGTTCTGGACGTGGGCTGTGGAACCGGAATCGTTGCTCGACAGGTAGCCGCCCGGCCTGGTTTTAGCGGCACCGTAACAGGCCTTGATTCCAGTCCGAACATGCTCGCCGTGGCCAGCACGGCCGCGAACAGTGAGGGACTGTCAATCGAATGGCGAGAAGGAAATGCGGAACAACTTCCTTTCACGGACCGCTGCTTTGATCTTGTGCTATGCCAGTTCGCCTTGATGTTCGTCGCTAACAAGACGACTGCTTTAGTCGAAATGCGGCGGGTTGTATCCGAAAACGGTCGTGTGTTAGTTAGCGTCTGGCAAAGCCTTGATCGACACCCTTTTTACCAAAACTTGCACAAGCTAATTCAGCAGCGTCTCGGGATGTCGGCCCTCCAGGATATCTTTGCCCTTGGCAGTGCAGACGATCTGCGTGCGCTCGCAAAGAGATCCGGATTTCGCAAAGTAGAAATAGAACCTTTTTCCATCACGGCGCGTTTTCCAAATCCCGATGCTTTTATTGCTGGAGAAATCGAAGTCGATACCGCTGCGCTTCCATCGATGCAACACCTGGACGTTCAGGATCGGAAAGCAATTGTTGAAGCCATCACCGCAGACATCCAACCACACCTACGAGAGGTAACTCACGAGAATCATGTTGTGTTACCATTTCACGGACACATCATGAAGGCCTGGCAGTAAGACCCGATCGTAGTATGGAGACATTCAAACGCGAGTCAGTCTTGACCACGAGCGTCAGCGATCACGGCTTATGATACGAATCCTCATACTCTCCGTGGCAATGCTCCTGCCATGTCTGACCTCTGCTAAACGCATTGCACCAGCAAAAGTCGAACCCGTGATTCACGCAGGCATCCGCTACGTTGCGCCTAATGACGATGGCCGACGCGCATACATCGAAGCATGGGACGTTCAGACCAACAAGAAGCTCTGGGATGTGACAGTATTCACGAACCGCGTTGATCCAAAGCTGGAGGAAGATGTTCAGTGGATTTTTATTACGACACTTAAGGCTGAAGGTGACAAGCTCGTGGTTATGTCCGAACGCGGTAACACCTACGAGATTGATTTAAATTCAAGAGTCGTAAGCCAACCTGGTGCTGCTTCATCGCCAAGGCCGGATGCGACTGCCCATCCGCCCGACGTTCCTGAGTTGGTAAAGAGAGTGATCGCCAGTCCGTCGTTTGCGAAGAACTACGATGCCTCCTTTCACATGAACCCATTCTTCCTACGCGGGGATTTCAATGGGGATGGGAAAACTGATGTAGCGGTTTTGGCAAAGCAGCGCTCGACCGGGAAGCTCGGGATTGCGATCGTTCATGGCGCGAACAATAAGGTCACAATTCTTGGAGCAGGAACTTCGATCGGCAATGGCGGTGACGACTTCGAATGGATGGATTCCTGGGAGATCTACTCCAAAGACGGCGTAACCAAGGGAACAAATACTCCGAAACTTCATGGCGACGCCCTTCTGGTGAGTAAGAGCGAGGCGGCTAGCGCTCTGATCTACTGGAATGGGAAGCGCTATGTCTGGCTACAGCAAGGTGACTAAGGTCCTTCGGCGCGGTCCCTGACTCGGGAAACAAGCCCTTATCGCGCCTACCAAAGACGCAATTGCCTGAACGCAGTCTCTGGTAGTTCCTCCCCCAACCTTCTGCCCACCATCCCAACAAACGCGTCATTCCAGGTTCACGTTCTCCCAATGGATCTGAATCGCGTTCCAAGCTGTTCCACAAAAGTTCAATTCCTCGTATTGATAGTTGAACGCCACATTACCTGTGGCATCGAGACCAACGATGCCGGTATAGACAAAGGGACCAGCAAGCGTGTAATCGATGAGATAGTTACCCGGCGCATCTTCATAAACGCTACTGCAGAACGGGCTATAAACACTCGGATCAGCATAGTAGTGCCAGATCTCAGTTGCCTCAAAAGAACCGAGATTGATCTGATATTTGCGAGGCGCACTGTAGGTGCGTGTTTCTCCAGGGGGCTGCTGGTAATTGCTGCCGGCTCCGTCATCAAAGAGTAGTAATTGATCGCCCGGCATGGACACAGCATGCTGGCCGATCGGCGGCAACGTGTCCTGAGCCAAGCTTAGGGAGAATTGACGAAGTGACGGGAACTCATACCAGTGCTTCGTCAGATCGCCCAGAATCCACCTAATGTTTCCAGTGTCGTAATCGATCGCGATGACAAAATTTTCCCGGCTGGAAACGATGAGTGAGTCATCAGAGCTGCGGTAAGCGCAGGCGTTGTTGTGAAACCAATCGATGGGCGCAGGATGAACGAAAAAGCTCGGATCGTCCCCACCGGCAATCATCGCGGCGCTGATGATGTCCGCCAGGTTCCAACTCCGAAGCACATTGCCTGCAGCGTCGACCTCCAGATTAACGCTCTCAGTTTGGTCGACTGTGTCGACGTCGAGGATCATTCCCTCACGGCCAGGGTCTATATTGTGATGGAAGCCGGTGACACCAATCGCGCCATAGTCGGCCACCGGTGTCGTCACACCATCAAACTCGGTGCGAAGAAGCGAGGTGCCGGAGGTAAGATAAAACGCATTATCAAAGAGCATACAATTCTGGGCGCCTACTCCGGCCGTGCCAACCCAGCGGACCTCGGCGTCACTGTCAATAATGATGGGCGTGTTATTTTGGGCATAGCCCTTCAGAAGTATAAAGTCGTAGCTCAGGGCGGTGCCTGATAGCCGCGGCTGGACGACGGTTGGATTGGAATACGTACCTCCGTCATACAGAGGAGTCGTAATGGCAACGGCGAACCTTTTGCTCTGGTGAAGTCGGCCGCTGAAACTTAGGGTGGCTACGATGCGATTCAGACGACCGGCGTAGAGACCAAACACCGGAATGGTTACGTTGCCTGTTTGAGGATCAAAATACCCTCGAGCTTCCAAATAGGATCTCGCATAACGGACTCTGATTGGTCGTGTTGGCGAGCCCGTTTTTGGCTGAATCCAAAATTCGGCAGACTCGAAGTTTGCAACATCACTCACGTGAGTATCAACGAAGCGGATGAACGGCGTTGGACCGTCGCGGACCTTGACGTCGTTGACTACTCGCCCAGGCTCGGCTGCAATGGGAAACACGCACAAGAGCGCGACGACGAAAACAATCAATCGTGCGCTCATGGCGGATTTCTTGCCCGAATAGCACGAGAAAAGTCAAGTCAATTCAGGAGCAATCTGTGTTGGACGACTCAAAACCCAGTTAGATCTAACCAGCGTGACCTTCTCGCAAACTTATGACAAAATAGCCTCCGATATGATTCGTTGCGTTCACTTGAAGACCGGGGCCGATGGCCGCTCACACGTCGAATACTCCACCATCCCGATTGGCGCCGTACAGGAAGCGAGCGCGATCCACTTCCAGGAAACCCCGTCTGGTTCAGCCCTGGATTGGCATACTGCGCCACACGTGCAGTATGTGATCACTTTGTCGGGCACACTCGAATTCACAACTCGCGATAGCGAGACATTTGTGTTGCGTCCAAGCGAAGTGTTGTTAGCGGCCGACACAACGGGCACCGGTCATCGTTGGCGACTTATCGATGATCAACCCTGGCGACGCCTTTACGTAGAGCTGCGCTTACCTTCCTGAGGCATTAAGCTCTGAGATTAATGCGTAATTAGAACGTAGCCTATCCCCTGCTCTTTCTTTCGCTGGCTTGTTGTCAACTGAGAGACAATAGCTTCCCGAAGCTGAGGCATAAGGCTTGAAGCTTTCTCTTTTGAGGCTACAAGCGCATCGAGATTTCCAGCGTTCCATTCGGCGACCGCGCGATCAGGTTCGATATAGCGTGATTTCTGCAAATAAAGCAGCAACCCTTCGTCCCTCGCAGAAACGACTTCGTAACGCCAGCGACGCGCTTCTGCTTGCCGAGAAACGTCGCGCCCGAAGATAGCCAGTGCGTTGCAATGGTCGCGATAGCCGGTAACTACCTTCCAGGTTGCATAACCACCAGCAAAAAGCATCGCAACGACCAGGGCGCCGGCCGTCCATCGATAGATGTGCGTCGTTGCACTTGCTGCAGCCACCGGCCTATGGCCCGTAACATCTGATTCCATGTCCTTCGAATCACGGCGCACGCGGTTCCCGATCGACGCTGCCAAAAGCATACAAAGTGGAGGAATAACTGGAAAGATTCTATCGACGCGCTTGGACGGAATCAGTGACATCACGATCAACCCGCCGAAACTCCAGCAAAGCAACCAGAAGGTATCAGGCGAGATGTTGCGAAACGCAGGACCAATCTTCCATCGGCGCAACGCAAGATCGAGAAAAGCAATCGCCATCAGCAGGATGCTCCAGGGCGCAAATTTGTGTAGCAGATGCGGCAAATAAAAATAAAACGGCTGCGGTCGATGAATTGTTTCGCCGAAGCGTCCCAAGAATTCGCGCATGACGACTTCATCAAAGAAGCCAGGCTGAAATAAGATGCCACCGGTTACCCATAACAAAAAGACAGCTAGTGACGCGATCCATGGCCACCAGCCAGACCAGGTGCTGAAGAGCGACGCGCCTCCTTCGACTTCGCTCAGGGCGGGCTTAGGCTGCGCCCTGCCATAACGCCATTGGAAGAACCCTATGCCGGGAAGTAGCAACGCATAGACAATCGGACCCTTGATCAGCATCGCGATCGTTAGCAGAGCAAAGAGATAAACTTGATCGCGCGATTTCCATTCTTCCTGCTTTTCAATTTTCTCCCAAATCAGCAGTCCAATGAGAAAAATCACAAGCGCCAGCGGCATGTCTGTGCGCACGAGCGTCGCCAGGCGAGGACTCAGTAGATTGAATCCAAACGCGCTCAACGCGACGATACCAGCGATTGATCCGTAGGCGGAGCTGGCAGCGCGAAACAACAGGATCGCCAACGCAACGGCGGCCAGGAACGATGGCAGTCGCCACGATACCTCCCATGATCTTGTCACCGCATAGAGACCAGCCGATATCCATCCTACCAGAGGCGGTTTCGTTGCTACGCGTTCGTGGGGCGTCTGCTGGTAGAACCAGTGACCCTCCTTGATCATCTCAAAGGAAGTGAATGCCTGTTTCGCCTGATCGTAGTCATCGAGTTGCCACGGCAAATTGGCGACCGAGAAAAGGAGAATGATAACTAACGCGATAACCCAGAGCGTTCGCCGATCTTCGAACAGCCTTCTTGTCATGTCGACCGGAGTCGAGACACCCCGTTGCGTCGCCCTCGGTGATTCCACGGGATTCCTCGACTGCGCTGAGCTACCCTCGGAATGACAATCATACCCCCTCACTCACGCCAGAGAATCGCCCGCATTGGTGCTCCATCACCACCTGCGATTTTTAGCGGTAACGCCGATAATTGATAAATCCCTGAAGCGACATTGCTCAGGTCGAGGGATTCAACAATTGCGATGCCGACACTGGCCAACGCGTGATGGTTCTGCAACGATTTCGAATCGATTTCATCCACGGACGGAAGGTCCAGCCCCAGCAGTTTGACGCCATTTTTCTGCAGCCATGCTGGGACATCGGCGGCGATTACGGGAATTTGGTTTGGAAAAACTGTCGAATCGCTCCACCGACCGGTTTTTACAAGCAGTCGTGAGGTGGCAGCAATTTGTTCGGCAGATAACCGGAGATCATCGATGGTGATGAGGTGTTTCTCCTTCGAGTCGAGGAAAGCTTGCGCAAGGTCGACCACCATGGCGCGCCCCAGATAAGTTTCGAGCGGCGCTTTCTCAATTGATTCGCCGTTCGTGTCAAAATGAAACCGGGCGTCGGCGTGCGTGCCGTTATGCGCGCTCATGCTAATCGCGCCCAGATTGACCGTTGCGCCTTTCGCCTTCTCTCTCGTTAGCCGAAAACGGCACGGCTCGTCCCCGGGCCATTCTGCGAGGTCATTCGAAAGCATTCGTGAGATATCCCAGATTTTCATGATGTCATTAGTTAAGTCGCGCTTCCAAGCTCTTCAATAATTGCTCGCGCGGCTCTCTCGCTGGCTCCGCTATCGCCCAGCTTGGGAATGATCACATCGAACTGAGAAATCATCTGCTCGCGTGCATTTGCGTTTTCAATCAGCGGCCGTACGGCTTTGATTACGGCATCTGGTTTTGCGCGATGCTGGATAAACTCAGGGACCACTTCTTTGCCTGCGAGCAGGTTAGGCATGCCAAGATATTTCACACTCACTACGAGCCTCGCTGCCAGATAAGTCGGCCATGCAACCTTATAGACCAGAACAAACGGCAACCGAAAATATGCAGCTTCCAAAGTGGCGCTCCCCGAGGCAACGATCCCGACCCACGCGCGCTGCATGGTTAGCGCTGTCTCGTCGAGTTTGATTTGAATTGCCGCTCGATCTTGCGGTTGATCCAGTCCAGCGACGAACGGTTGCATTTCCTGAGCCAGTTGCTCCGATGCCGCCGCCACTTCGAAACGAAGGTTCTGATTGAGCTTCCGAAGCTCACGTGCCGTTTCCAACATCACCGGAAAAATCTTTCGCACCTCGCGGGACCGGCTACCGGGAAAGAGCCCGATTAAATTCCTGTCACGCCGGGTCTCGAACTTTTGAGAACGTAATCTTTCGATCATGGGATGACCGACAAACAGCGCGCGTAACCCAGCCTGACCGTAGAAGTCGACTTCAAAAGGAAAAATGCAGAGCACCAGATTAATGGATTGCGCCATTCTCTTGATTCGCCCGCGATTCCAGGCCCATACCTGGGGGCTGATATAGTAAATTATCTTTTGTCGCGGTGCCTGCCGTCGTAAAGCGTGCGCAAGACGCAGGTTGAAACCCGGGTAATCAATAAGAACAACCGCATCGGGTTTGCTCTCTCGAATTTCCTGAAGCGTCTCGTGAAACTGCTCCTGGAAATAACCATATTTCCGGAGCACTTCCCATAAACCGAGGACAGCGGCGTCGCCAATCCAATCTTTGAATTGTCCGTCAGCGATCTGCTGCATTTGCGGTCCACCTCGCCCGGTGAACCGGACTTCTTGATCAAGTTCGCGCAGGCTACGCATTAATGCCGCACCGTGATTATCTGCGCTCACTTCGCCGGCGACAAAATAAAGAGTCATTCTTCTGTGGTGGCAGAGGTTTTGCCTGCGTGGAGTTTGAGTTTGCAGCCGACACGGGTCCCACCACAGTCGGTTCGGTAGACTGCAATCGCCTTACCCACCGGGCGTGATTCGCTTTGTTATTTCGACCGCCAGCTTCAATGCCGCGGTCGCTTGAGAGCCCGACACGCGTGGCTCGCGCCCTGTCCTGGCACATTCAATAAACGCAGCGAGCTGAAGCTTGAGGGGTTCCTCGCGCTCGATCTCGACTCTGTCGCGCGTGATGTGTCCCCCAACCCGTCGATAGATTTCACCGCTTTGATTTTGGTAATCCAGAGAGAGATAGGCGTCTTCTTGAAAGATGCGAATCTTGCGAAGGCGCTCGGGACTAATGCGACTGGAAGTCACATTCGCGACGCAACCATCCTCGAAATGTAATCGCGCATTGGCGATGTCTTCACTCTTGCTAAGCACAGGCACGCCTACCGCATCGATGCTCCAGAGGGGAGACCTTACAAAATGCAAAATGACTTCCAAATCGTGGATCATCAAATCGAGGACGACACCAATATCCGTACTGCGTTCCGAATAAGGCGAGAGGCGATGCGCTTCGATGAACCGCGGATGAGTGAGATGCGTTTCCAGGGCGCCCAACACTGGATTGAACCGTTCCACGTGGCCGACCTGTAAAATGAGACCGCTACGTGTGGCTAATTCTGCGAGCTCGGTGGCATGCGCGGTGTTATCGGTAATCGGCTTCTCGACCAGCACGTGTTTACCTTTTGTTAGGAGAGCGCGTGCTATCGCGTAGTGCGTGTTAGTTGGCGTGGCCACGGAAGCGGCATCGACCATCTCAATAAATTCATCGAGTGATTTCGCAGGCGTCGCGCCGAACTTTCCACCAATGGTGCGACTCCTGAAAGGATCTACGTCATACACTGCGGTGAACTCGGCCGACGGAATCTCCGCATACAGCCGCGCATGGTTGCTCCCGATGTGACCAACCCCAACAACTCCGATGCGTAGGTTTTTCATCACCGCTCGCAGTCAACCCCGAAAGCGTTCGGGGTCAACGCCGAAAGCTATCTCGCCAACCAATAATCGATCTATGGATCGTACATGTGTTACTGATTTTGTCGGGTCAGCGGTCATGGTTCGCGACGAACCATGCATAAGTTTGGCTTATGCCTTCCCGCAATTGGATCGACGGTTTCCAGCCAAGAGCTTTGAGCTTGGTGACATCCAAAAGCTTTCGGGGTGTGCCATCTGGTTTGGTTATATCCCAGGCAAGTTCGCCGTCGAAACCGACGACGTCGCATATTAGCTCAGCCAGTTCTTGGATCGAAATGTCCTCGCCGCATCCGATATTGATTATTTCCGGGGAATCATATTTCTCGAGCAGCAAGACGCATGCTGACGCAAGATCGTCCACGTGCAAAAATTCGCGGCGCGGTTTTCCGGAACCCCACACAATGAGTTTTCGATCCTTCCGGGTTTTAGCGTCGTGGGCCTTGCGCAAGAGCGCGGCGAGCACGTGTGATGTCTCCAAATCGAAATTATCGTTTGGACCGTAAAGGTTCGTCGGCATCACCGAGATAAAGTTTGCCCCGTACTCGCGAGCATACGCCTGACAAAGCTTGATCCCGGCTATCTTCGCGATCGCATAGGCTTCGTTGGTTGGCTCCAACGGTCCGCTCAGCAACGCGGTTTCCGGGATCGGTTGCGGCGCGAGCTTCGGGTAAATACACGAGCTCCCAAGGAAGAGAAGCTTGCGCACCCTCTTTTCGTACGCCGTCTGGATGACGTTATTCTGGACCTGCAGATTCTCGAGAAGGAATTCGACTGGATAATCATTATTCGCTTTGATGCCGCCGACTTTTGCGGCGGCGAGAATCACGACAGCTGGTTCTTCCTGCGCGAAAAATTCGTCGACCGCGCTTTTATCTCTGAGATCGAGTTTGGATTTGCCGCGCACAAGCAGATTTCTAAAACCCCCCGACTCGAGCCGACGAACCAGCGCGCTGCCAACCATACCCTCATGGCCGGCGACGAAAATTTTGTCAGACTTATCCATTATGAGCTTCCTAACTGTGCTAGCATTTTCTTTTTTTCTCCTTTGCGCAATCCCTGCATTTGTCTCGTTGCTCGAGCCGCGATCACCGATCCTGGCTACACCTGCACGGCTTTGCCTTGGTTTCGCCTTGTTCATTTGAGAAAGCGAAACTTGAATGGGCGAATGCTTCGCAGCTCGTTTCTTCCTTTGGCAGCAATTCTAACCGGTAGCGTTATCGTCTCAGTTGCTTCGATAAGTTTGGCAAGCGAAGCGCCAGCCCTCCAACAATCGCAAGCCAACGGGCCGGTGGATCAATTGATCCCGTGGTTGCTCGACGAAGGTCGACAACTGCGGGGAATTCCGTTCGCAGAAGTGATTTTTGACGCGACGGGCAAGCGCGTTTTGCCGGTAAACCCGAAGGATGAAGTTGACCGGCGAGTGATTAAACAGATCAGCACTGCATGCGATGAGACCATCAAACGATTCAACATGCCGGACAGCGCGATTCAAAACGTCGCCCGCATTAACGAAGTAAGCAGTCACTTCGAAGATAACCTGCGCGAGTTATTAAACGTCGCTCCGGGACTGAATTGCGATTTCCCGCGTACGGCAGAAGGTCGGGTGCAACGTTCCGGCTATCCAGACCTGCGCATTGTCGATGTAGCGAGCCAAAGGATTTTCTATCTCGATCCAAAACTTTATGTTGCCGGGAGCCGGGACAGCAGTTTTCGCGCATTCTATTTCGAACCTAAAATGGCCACGAATAAGGTGCGCGACGAGGCCGTGCATTTGGTCGTTGGATTCGAACATCAGCCGCGGGAGAAAAATGGCGCATGGAAATTCACGCGCTGGGACCTCGTTGATCTCGCCCAGTTCAAAGTGCAACTAAAGGCTGAATTTCAGGGGAGCAACCGCGACATGTATCGGCCGGAGGCAGTTGTGGCCACAGGTAGGGGGGATTGACCTCAATCGGATGGTCTGGACCTCGATTAGGAGTGAGAGGAAGAGTTGCTGAGAGCCGTTGTGGACGTAATGGTATTACTTCAATGATCGCCAAGACGAACGAGACACTTGAGTTTGACGCAATCGACGATGTGATAAGCGACATCGCCAAGGGCCGCATTGTCATTGTGACGGACGATGCCGACCGCGAGAACGAGGGCGATCTGGTGATGGCGGCCGAGAAAGTAACTCCGGAAGCGATTAACTTCATGGCTACGCATGGGCGCGGGTTGATTTGCGCGCCTATTTCGAACGAACGCGCTGAGCAGCTCGGCTTGCAACGCATGGTGGCGCAGAACCGCGAGAAACATAAGACAGATTTTACCGTCTCCGTAGACGCCGCGCGCGGCGTGACCACAGGTATCAGCGCCTACGATCGGGCCACCACTATCCTGGCAATTGCGAATCCGAAATCAGCCCCCGACGATCTGAATCAGCCCGGGCACGTTTTTCCGTTACGCGCCAAGGACGGAGGCGTGCTGCGACGCGCCGGTCACACAGAAGCTGCCGTCGATCTGGCGCGAATGGCCGGACTACAACCGGCGGGCGTCCTCTGCGAAATCTTGCACGACGATGGCACCATGGCCCGGTTACCGGAGTTGATGGAATTTCGCAAGAAACACGGCCTGCGTATTTGCACAATTCAGAGTTTGATCGCGCACCGGCGCGTTCGCGAGAAACTGGTAGAGCCGGAGCAAATCGTGAAAATGCCGACCGACTATGGCGATTTCGATTTGCATTTGTATCGCTCGAAACTCGATGGCCAGCATCATCTCGCCCTGGTTAAAGGCAAAATCGACAAGAACAAACCGACGTTGGTGCGTGTACACAGCCAGTGCCTTACAGGCGACGTGTTCGGTTCGCGCCGGTGCGACTGCGGAAATCAATTGCACGCGGCGCTCCGCCAAATTCAGGAGGAAGGCAGCGGTGTCCTGGTTTACATGCGCCAGGAGGGACGCGGCATCGGGCTCGCGGCAAAGATTCACGCTTACAAATTGCAGGAGGAAGGACTCGATACCGTCGAGGCAAACGCAAAGCTCGGGTATCCCAGCGACCTGCGAGATTACGGTCTCGGCGCGCAAATTCTTTTCGATCTGGGGGTGCGTCGATTCCGCTTTCTGACTAACAACCCGAAGAAGGTCGTTGGGCTCGAAGGCTACGGGCTTGAAATGGTGGAACAGGTGCCAATCCGTAGCGAAGTCAACCCGCACAACGTAAAATATCTCGAGACCAAAAAGACGAAGCTGGGGCACTTGCTGTAGTTTCTCAATGTCGAAATCGGTCCCACCTCGTCCGCATGTCGTCGCGGCAAAACGCAGGTTCGCAATCGTGGCCGGCCAATTTAACGCCCCATACGTCCAGGGACTGGTTGATCATGCTACCGAAGAGCTCCGTGCGCTTGTACCGACCGCTGCAATCTCGACTCACCGTGTGCCAGGTTCTTTCGAGATCCCAGTCGTCGTGCGCGAGTTGGCGCGGCAGAAAAAAGCCGACGCAATAATCGCGTGCGGTGTGATCATGCAAGGAGAAACAAATCACGCTAAAAACCTAAGCCGCTCCGTGACCGATGCGCTTCAGCGAATCGCAGTCGATTACGGCGTGCCTGTGATCAATGTCGTGCTCAGTTTCGACAATGAAGAGCAGGCGCGCGAACGCTGCCTCGAAGGCAGGATCAACCGCGGCACTGAAGCCGCGCGGACAGCAGTGGAAATTGCAACTGTCATGTCGAAACTTGTCACCGGTTGATTTATGGGGAAGAGACGGCGAGCGCGGGAAGCGGCGGTTCAGTATCATTTCTGGCGTGATCTTCAGCGCGGGGAAGGACCGGAAAACATTGATGATTTTTGGGAATTCTGCCCGGCAACGTCGCGAGTGCGCGAGTTTGCGCAGCCGCTTATCGAGGGAACGGTCGAGCATTTGCCAGAAATCGACGAACGGATTCGTCGTTACTGCGAGAATTATGAATTCCGCCGCATTTCAGCGGTCGATCGCAACGTGCTTCGGCTGGCGATTTATGAAATGCTTTATCGCGACGATATACCGCCGGTGGTCTCGATTAACGAAGCGATCGAGTTGGCAAAAACGTTTGGTGGCGGCGAATCGGGACGTTTCGTCAACGGTATCCTTGATCGGGTAAGAAAGGATTTGGACCGGCCGGCACGCGAACCGGTGAAGAAAACCTTGTAACCGTCGACCTCCTGGGCGCCGCGACGCGTGATGTGTTAAAGAGCTGCGTGGGGCGCTTCCCAGAGCGAAGCGGTTACAGTAAGCCATGAATTTCCTTAAAACTCTCGTCGACCATTTCGCCGGTAAACCGATTGATTGGGACGACCTCGAGGAGTCGCTGATCCGCGCGGATCTCGGTGTACCAATGACCACTCGCATCATTAAAACACTGCAGGAACGCGAGGCCTGGTCGTTAATGGGAATTAATGACGTTGTGAAAGTTGTGCGGCAGGAAATTTCGCAGGTTTTACCAGCAAACATTTCTGCGATCGGGCCTTTGGCCGGTAAGCCAAATGTCATCCTGCTCCTTGGCGTAAACGGTACTGGCAAGACCACATCGACAGCGAAGCTGGCACATTACCTTCAGAAACGCGGACACAGCATCTTGCTCGCCGCAGCAGACACTTTTCGCGCAGCGGCTATCGAGCAACTGGGCGTTTGGGCGACAAGGCTGGGCGTCGAAATGATCAAAGGGCAATACAACGCCGATCCAGCCGCGCTTTGTTACGAAGCGTATCAGGCAGCTGCAAAGCGCCGCGCTGACTTTCTGCTTTGCGATACAGCGGGCCGATTGCACACGAAAAAGAATCTGATGGCCGAGCTTGAAAAAGTGAAACGTACTCTTGCCAAGCACGACCCGGAAGCGCCGCATGAAACGCTGCTGGTGGTCGATGCAACAACTGGCGGCAACGCGCTAAGCCAGGCGCGCGAATTCCAGAGCGCCATTGGACTGACTGGTCTCATTGTCACCAAGCTCGATGGCAGCGGCAAAGGCGGCATCGTCGTCGCAATTCAGGACGAGCTCGGAATTCCAACGCGTTTCGTCGGCACCGGCGAACACTTGGCGGATTTCGCGCCATTCGATCGGCGGACGTACATAAAGAATCTGTTGTGATCAAGATTGCGGTACCAGACCCCTCGACTTCGCTCGGAATGACAGCTTAAGTTCAACCGCCGTGAGCGAAGCAGTTAAAGAAGCAACTGTCCCAGAAGATTCCGTGTCTCCGGTCGCCGCGACAGGACTTCGCGGTTTTATCGCGAAGTTCACTGTCCTCAAGGGAGCTCAACGCGAATTGTGGCTCACGTTCCTGATCAAGTTCCTCATCTACACCGCGTACTCGGTCACGAACAAAACGATGGTGCTATGGCTGTCGAAAGATCTTGGCTTTAGCGATCAAGCGGCAGGAGCGCTGGTCGGCTGGGTCTGGGCTCCGGCAATGACCGTTTTCACTTTGCTCGCCGGCTCGGTCACGGATGCAATCGGGCTGCGCCGCACATTCTTCGTAGGCGTCACCATTTGCACCGTCGCTCGTAGCGTAATGGTCGTTACCACGATTCCGTCATTAACTCTCGCTTGCGGGGTTCTGCCGTTAGCCATCGGTGAGGCGCTCGGGACGCCGGTGCTGCTGGCGGCTACGCGACGTTATTCCACTACCGGTCAACGATCGATGGCATTTTCGATCATCTACGCGGTCATGAACGTCGGATATTTCGCATCGGGTTGGATATTCGACTACGTCCGCCAACTGAATTTGCACATCAGCCTCTTCGGGTTTGAACCAAGCTCGTATCAACAACTGCTCATTGTCAGCTTGATATTCGAGATCGTGTTGTTCCCGGTGATCTACTTTTTGCGACGCGGTGCGGAGGCAAACAATGGAGGCCCCGTGATTGATGAGTCGCTCCGCGATCACAGAACTACGCCATCCTTTTGGAGTGGTATCGGAGCGACAGTGCGGAAAAGCGCGATGGATACAGCGCATCTTTTCCGGCGACTGGTCAGTCAGTCCGCTTTCTACCGGTTGCTCGCTTTTTTTCTCTTTATCGGATTTCTCAAAGCGATCTTTTTGCAGATGGATTATGTGTTCCCGAAGTTCGGGATTCGCGAGCTCGGACTGTACGCGCCTGTTGGAAAGATTTCTGCGATTAATGCGGTCATCATTATTTTCCTGGCGCCCGTCGTTGGCGCACTCACACAAAAGTACGCAGCCTACCGAATGGTGGTGATCGGCGGAATGATCGTTGCGGCGAGTGTATTTATTATGGCGCTGCCGACGCAATGGTTCGAGCCCCTCGCTAACAGTGTGATCGGCCAATGGCTGGGGCACGGTTATCTCGGATTACATGGGAGCATTCACCCGTACTACGTGATGTCGGCTCTGTATCTGACTGTCTACTCCATCGGAGAAGCCTTCTATTCGCCAAGGGTGTACGAGTATGCAGCAGCAATCGCACCGAAAGGGCAGGAAGCATCGTACGGTTCGCTCGCGTACCTTCCATTTCTCGTCGGCAAGATTCTTGTTGGAACCGGCGGATGGCTGCTGGCTGCTTTTGTCCCCGAGCACGGTCCGCGGCACCCAGGAACAATGTGGTTGATCTTTGCTCTGGCAGCATCGATTGCGCCGATCGGCTTGATCGCATTCCGTCGCTACATCCGCGTCCCTGAAGCCGGTCGGCCCAATTGATCGGAAAAATGGCCTGGCCAGATTGAAACTTCGCCGCTGTGTTTCCGGAGAAGAAAGGTGAGAATACTGATGCGATCCGGCTCATCGTTTACGAGGCTTCATACGAACAACCCCGCCTACGGTTCGCTCTTTGGCCGTCCGCTCTCGCATCATGCCCGACCATTTTTTAGCTTGTTTGCGAATCCAATTAAAGAGGCTCGATCTTACGCCTGTACCAATTGCCAGAGAAAGCGATCGCGTTTAGATTGTTTGGCACTCTCGGGGAAGTCAGGGAAGGCTCGAGGATCGATCAAAACTTCAGACTTCAGGGTATGAAAAGCACACATTTAATACGTCCGCATCATGGCTCCCATAAGACGGTTTGGTTTGGCCTGCTTGGCGCGATTGTTGTGATTGTCGGCTCGCTTTTCTTTGCTTATGCTCAGACGCAAAAGAAGGAAGCTGAGAAAATGAATCCGACCAAGCCAGTGCCCAGCAACGCGGAATTGCAAAAACAACTATCCAAGGACCAGTACCACGTCACGCGTGAATGCGGGACGGAAACTCCGTTTCAGAATGCTTACTGGGACAATCACAGGGCAGGAATCTACGTCGATATTATCACCGGCGAACCGTTGTTCACTTCGCTTGATAAATTCGATAGCGGCACCGGATGGCCAAGCTTCACCAAGCCGATAACGCCGGACAGCGTAGTGGAAAAGAGGGATACATCCCACGGAATGGAACGCACGGAGGTCAGAGGAAAAACAAGCGATTCGCACCTCGGCCACGTATTCGATGATGGTCCCGCGCCGAGCGGCGAACGTTACTGCGTGAATTCGGCAGCGCTGCGTTTTATTCCCGTAGAGAAGCTGAAAGAAGAAGGCTACAGTCAATACCTCTCACTGTTTCAAGCGCCACAGAGTCAGCAGCAGCAAGCACAAAACCCATAGGAAAATGGCGAGGCCCGAATGGCTTCGCCGCGTTAAGTCGTTGCGCCGATTTAACGAATCATGTTAGAAACGCAGGGTTCGCCGTTTATTCCTTCGTCCTTCTTCATTCGGATTTCGCCATTTGATCTCCCTGTCGGTTGTCCGAGTGGCATTTTGAAACGGCTTGCCTAACGCGCTAATTTTGTCTGCTCCACCATGACCCGAGACGATTTTGATTACGCCATTGAAAACACGCGTGTGATTGTTGCTCCCGAGCGACAGATTGCGACCTTCGGCAGCACCACTTTCAACTTTTATCTCATCTCGGAACTGATGGATCGGGCCGATCAGGTTCGGATTCGCAATGGAAAGATTCACGCGGAACGGCCGCAGATCTTTACTCCGGAGCATTATTGTCGGTTGTTGCTGGAAGGTTTTGGCGAAAAGGCTGAGCAATACGTGGATCAACTACGCGAGCACGCCCGGAACATCGCGGTGCTTCGTTACGGCTTTCAGTTCCGCAAAACCGATCTGAGCGAGCAGACGCTGCGCGACTCGATCGATTCAGTGATCAACCGCACCAGACATCATGTCGAGAGCGCGAGTGAACCGCTCAGCGCAGTAATCCAGGGTGTCGATGACGCCTGGGAGGTATGCCTGCTGAAATTCACCATCGACATGGTCGAGCGCTCGTCTGGCGGAAATCTCGGCGATTTTCGGAAGCGCGGTTTGTTGTAACCACTTGAGTCTTCCGGGCTGCTGCAGCCTCACAGATTTTCCCTGAAAAATGCGCCGGCGCTCACAAGTGCGCGGCGGCCAGGTTCAAGATGAGCATTCCATAGAGGCCATGCATGAATCATCTGCGGCCAGATTTCCAGAGTCACGCGAACATCGGCGGCACCTGCGACAGCCGCAAAACGAGTAGCATCATCGAGCAACGTCTCGGCCGACCCCACTTGAATTAGTGTTGGAGGAAAACCCTGCAGGTCTGCATACAGAGGAGAAACCCGCGGGTCCTTTCGATCCATTCCCCGGGGCAGATATACGTCGGCCAATTCATTCAAATACTGTTTGTGAATGAGCGGATCGACAGCCTCCTTGCTCAAAAGCGTCGAACCGGACATGGTCAGATCCGTCCAGGGCGAAATCAACCAAGCGCACGCCGGCAACTCCTCGTTTGCATTGCGCAGCCGACTGATCAGCGCAAGGGTGAGGCCTGCACCGGCGCTGTCACCACCGAGCGCGATGTGTGCAGCAGGGACGTTTTGGTCTCGTACAAAACGCCACGCCGTCAATGCATCGTCGTACGCTGCAGGGAACGGATGTTCCGGCGCAAGTCGGTACGCGATAGCCAATGTCCGCACACCGGCAGCGCGGCCTGCTTCAGTGACCAGACGACGGTGACTCAAAATCGAGCCGGAACAATAACCGCCACCGTGAAAGAAAATCAGGACACGGGAAGGATCGCTGCCCGGAACGATCGACCATTCGCCCGGCACACCACCGACATCAACTGCAGTGAGCTTGGCGTCGTCAGCTACAGGCCAAACAGAACCAACTTCATCGAGGCGCTTTCGCCGTTCAGCCCATCCGGTCGGCCGCGGTTTTGAACTCAGCAACGCGCGGATTGCATCAATTTCACTTTGAGTCATTGCGTTCTCAATCAATTCTTCAGTGTACCACGCGGCTGGTGTGCTAAATAAAGGCAGACTGCTTGACGATTGACAACATCGTTGTTGCCTCCTGACTATGCCGAAACGTTACGACGCCATCGTCATCGGCGCAGGACACAATGGTCTGACGTGCGCCTGTTATCTGGCGAAGGGCGGACTTAAGGTTCTCGTCCTCGAACAATACGAGAGGGTTGGTGGGATGACCGTCACCGAAGAGGAAACCCTGCCCGGTTTTTGGTCAGATCTGCATGCAAGCGGCTACCAACTCGCAAATCTCTCACCTGTTCCGCACGAATTGGGTTTGCTTGAACGCTACGAACTCATCGAACCCGAGATTCCCTTTTCGCACGCCTTTCCAAATGGCGACATCATCAGCGTCCATCGCGACATTGAAAAAACTATAGGAGCGATAAGCCGTTTCTCTTCCAAGGACGCCGATGCATGGCGCGTTTTGATGAACCGTTTTCTCGCGCAAAAGGATGCCATCACTACGGCCATGTTTTCACCTCCTGCTTCGTTCCCAGCAGCTGCTGCTGAGTTCGCCGCGTCCTCCGCCGGTATGGACGCCTATCGCTTTAGCATGCAAAGCGTCCGATCCTGGGCCGATCAAACGCTCGAGGCAGAAGCAACCAAAACTGTGTTCGGCTCGTTCGCCACTTTTCTCGGTGCTTCCCCGGACGACGCCGGCGGCGCCGAGCTTGGTTGGCTCTTTGCTTCGGTCTTACAAAACGTTGGCAACAATCTCGTCAAAGGTGGGATGAACCGCGTTACCCTCGCTCTTGCCGAATATCTGCAGGCACACGGTGGGGAAATCCGCACCAATGCCCTTGTCGACAAAATTCTGGGCGACGCGAAACGCGCCACCGCCGTGCGGCTGGCAGCCGGCGAAGAAATTCCGGTTGGGCAGCTGGTCGCCTCCAACGTGGACCCTGGTCACTTGGTTATGGATTTGCTCGGCACCGAGATGGTGGGACGAGAAATCGTCAATAAGATGAAGCATTATGAGTGGGGCGATTCAGTTTTCGTCATGTTTGTCGCGCTCGATGGCCCTGTGACTTACAAGGCCGGACCTGCTGCGCGCCAGTCCGCGCATGTTCATCTGACTGAGCCATCACTCGATTTCTTGGCACGAGTCTATTTACAATGTCGCGGTGGCGCGCTGCCCGCGGCGCCAATGATTGTGAGTTGGAATGATTCCGCGATCGATCCTAGTCGCGCACCAACTGGCAAGGCTTTGATGAAGTTTGTAGTCCTGTCGGTCCCCTACTCTATCACCGGCGACGCGACAGGAAGAATCTCAACACGCACCTGGGACGACGCACGCGAACCATACGCTGATTATCTCATTGACCTCATTACCACGAACTACATTCCCGACTTGAAAGCGAAAATTCTAAAACGCGTAGCGCACTCCCCGGTGGATATCTCGCAAAGGATCATCAGCGCTGTTCGCGGCACACTCGGACAAGGAGCATTTCTCCCATATCAGAACGGTTCGCTGCGTCCGATTCCGGAGCTTGGGCAATATAAAACGCCGATCTCCAATGTTTATCTGTGCAGCTCCGGCAGTCACCCCGGTCCTGGCGTCTCCATGGCCCCAGGGCGGAATGCCGCCCAAACAATCTTCCGAGACCTGGGACTGGATTTTGGAACTGTCATTTCGGCATGAAAACAGGATGATCGCGCCGATGGTTAGCCGAACACCCATCGCTTAATTGTTAAACTTTCCGCTTCCTTCGTTCTGCTCGCCTTGTCATTCTGCGCGCTCGAACGGCAAGTGAAAAACTATCTCCAGCTTAACCTGAGTTTGCTCTATTGGATTTTGATTGCGCCGTTTACCGGACAATTTTTCAAAATCGCGCCGATCTTCAGACAAATGGTCGCCATCGGCGTGCGCGCAACACCGATGGTAGCACTCACAGCATTTAGCGTAGGTGTGACGCTTGCCATGCAGGCTGCTCATTCTCTTCAAAGTCTTGGCGCCGAGATGTACATTCCCGATCTGGTCATGCTCACCCTTTTGCGCGAAATGGGACCGGTCTTGATCGCGGTAATCGTAATCGGTCGCAGCTGCTCGGCCGTCGCGGCAGAACTGGGGACAATGAAAGTGTCCGAAGAAATCGAAGCGCTCGAAGTGATGGCAATCAATCCCGTTCAATATCTGGTTGTCCCGCGTTTCCTCGCGATGATGGTGATGCTCCCTGCGCTCACCATTTTTGGAAATTACATCGGCATCCTGGGCGGCTGGGCAGTATGCACGTTCGCGCTGGATTTTAATACTGCTGGATACGTGATGGAAGCATTGCAAAGCGCGGAAGCGTGGGATTTGTATTCGGGAATGATCAAAAGCGTGGTTTTTGCATGGATCGTAATCACAATCGCGTGCAACGCCGGACTGAATGTTGAAGGCGGTGCCGAAGGCGTTGGTCAGGCAACAACTTCTTCGGTCGTGCAAGCCTTGCTGGCAATGTTAGTAATGAACGCGGTGTTGACAGGCGTCTTCTTTTTCAGTGCATGAATACCAACGACGACGCCATCATCCAAGTAGAGCACCTCGTCCGAAAATTCGGAGACCGCTCCGTGCTCGATGACATTTCTTTTAACGTTCACCGGGGAGACACTCTCGTTATCATGGGGGGCAGTGGCTGCGGCAAGAGTACGTTGCTCAGGCACATGATCGGCTCAATGAAACCGACTTCAGGCGTCGTGAAGCTTTTTGGTGAAGAAATCACGAACATGAAAGAGCGCGAGCTTGAGCGCGTAAGGTTGCGGTTCGGCATGCTGTTCCAATCCGGCGCGTTACTTGCATCCCAAACCGTAGGCGAAAATGTGGCGTTGCCACTACTCCAGCACACCGAGAAGTCGATCGACGAAATTGAGGAAATCGTGAAGGAGAAACTTCAAATGGTGGGCCTAACAGGTTTTGAAGACCTTAGACCAGATGAGATCAGTGGAGGAATGAAAAAGCGCGTTGGCCTTGCGCGGGCGCTCGCGCTCGACCCGGAGTTGTTATTTAGCGATGAGCCGACTTCAGGGCTCGATCCAATCATGACCGCAGTCGTAGATGAACTCACCCTGAAACTGACGCACGGCACCCACATGACCGCCGTCGTGGTGTCGCACGATATGACCAGCGCATTCCGCATCGCGACGCGCATGATCATGCTTGGGCACGGTGGCATTGTGGCGCAGGGTACGCCGGATGAGATTCGGAACAGTCCGAACCCGGAAGTGCAGCAATTTATCCACGGCGAGGCTGACGGACCGATTCCGTTGAACCTTTCACAGGAAGAACACGAGGACCATCAGCACGTTAAACCGCGGCCGTTTGTTGCAGCCCGTGATAGATTCCATCGCAAGACGGGTTGAAAGAAATGACGAATGAATGATCAAATGACAAAGCTTGAAAAGGTGCTGGCGAGCGCGAAACAATCTTTCCTCAACCGGATTTCGTCATTGTTTCGTCATTCGTCATTCGTCATTCGTCATTGGACAGCCAACTCTTGCGAAGAACCATGGCTTTGATAAAACGCAATCTATCCGACTATCTCGTCGCGCTGTCCGTGATCGCATGTAGCATCGTTCTGCTCGGCGCGCTCACTTTCGCGCTTTCAGGTTATCGCTTAAAAAAACCAACGCGAACCTTGCAGATCAATTATGAAGACGTGACGGGCATTAAAGTTAACTCCGAGGTGCGTTACGCGGGGGCGCCGGCGGGACGCGTAATCGCGATGCGTCATCTCACCGCTAAAGAACGCGATGCCAGCGCGAACAAGAAGGACGCCGTGATAGTCACCGTTAGCCTGGACGAAGGAATTCCGCCGCTGCCCACCGATGTAGCCGCTACGCTTAGCTCTGATACCATGCTTTCGCCGAAATTTGTAGCGCTCTCGGCAGGGACACCGGGAGGTCAAACGCTGGCCAACAACGCGTCAATCGAAGGTCACCCGGCCTATGGTCTCGAACAAATCACCGCCGCAGCCGGGCCGTTGTTCGAGAATGCAAACAAGCTGCTCGATAATCTCGATGCAACTGTCACGGGTCTGAAAAAAGATCTTGGTGAATTTACACCGAAGCTCGGGCCACTGGCCGACTCGTTAAAATTGGACGTGGACAATCTACAGAACATGATCACAAACCTCGAGGGCGTCGAGAAGAGCGCAGACACTTTCCTCGGCTCAGCTGATACTTTCATTAAAAGCACGGACAAACAGCTTTCAGAAGATTTGAAACAACTGAATGTGACCCTCTTGAATCTGAAAGTGGTTACGACTTACGCGAAGGAGCTCGTCGGGACGCTGGCCGCAAAACCAAACCGCGTCATTTTTAGCGGCAAACCGGCAACGCTGACACCTGAGTCAGAAATTTTAAAGAGCTCAAAACCATTGCCAGCAAGAAAGCCGTAGCGCAGCCGGACCGAAGCGTGTTTCCAGTCTTGCGTTCCGCCGGAGAATCCGGCATCAAGCTGTTCCTTATGAAACCTCTTCTCCTGTTCTTTCTCGTCTTCGCAGCCATTCCGTATGCTCTTTCCGCAAGTGATTCGCTTCCTTTTCCGGTTAGTCTTGGCGGTCAGGCGGCAAAGGATGGCATACCTTTCGCAAAAATCGCAAACCCGGTTGCGGCGGATGCGGAACTGTCCGTCGAATCGAAGGGCGACATGATCATTGTGAACGTGAACGTTGTGAATGCGAAGAACGAACCGGTCCCGGGCTCAACACCGGCGGTGATTTTGCTCCAGGGCAAAACCAAAACCACCATCGACAAGACGATGGATGGAAAGAAACTTTCCCCTGGAAACTATGTCATGAGCGTGGTGAGCGAAGGCAAGACTGCCAGTATCCTCTTCACCATCAAGTAGCGTTTGTCCGCGCGAAACGATTCAATTTTCGCGGCCGATCAGAATCTCACAAGAAGGAATTACCACGATGAGCGGGCATTCGCCATCTAGCAACGAATACATCGTTCGCGTAAAATATTTGGAACCTTCACCCTCTAGTTTCCGTAGAATTTTGTAGAGGCCAGCATGAAAAAGCGTGGGCGTCGCCGAATACGCTCGCCCGAATACTGGCGTGCGTATTACACACAGAAGCAGCGCGAATGGCGCGCTGCCCACTACTGGCACGCATATTACACGCGGAAGAAACGCGAACAGCGTGCCGCCCGCCAGCTCACCGCAAAACGGCGAAAACAAAAACTGGCTGCGCGCACCGTGCGCACATAAAGGGGGCTGCCCTTTGTGAGCGCCGCACAAAAAGTCGACCGATCCCTGTTCTCACGGCACAACGATTACTGGACCATTCGATATCATGGTCAAACCGCGTTGCTTAAGTCCACGCGCGGTCTGCATTACCTCGCAATCCTGCTTCGCGATCCAAGACGCGAATTTCATGTCAGGGAATTACTCTCCCGGCCGATAGCGGCGTCGACTCTGCCGACAATCACTGCGAAGGGACACGTCACGGGCAGGCTCTATGCCGGCGTTGCAGTGTTGGACGCACAGGCTAAAGCGGAATACGAACGCCGGATCAACGATCTGCGGGAAGACTTGAACCAAGCGGAGCGATTCAACGATCTCCAGCGGCGGGCCGAGGTTCAGAGCGAATTACAGGCGATTGCAGACCATCTCGCCTGCGCGGTCGGACTCGGAGGCAGGGACCGCAGGATTTCCTCGGACGCCGAGCGAGCACGCTCTGCCGTGACCAAATCTATTAGGAAAGCCATCCAAAAAATCGGCGAAGCCATCCCGCCGCTGGGTTACCACCTGGCCGCCAGAATCAAGACTGGATACTTTTGCTCCTATCATCCGCACCCCGATCGCCCGGTTGCCTGGAAGTTCTGACTTCTTCTACCGCTTTCCGAGTTGTGATCCGGAAAGTCACAGTGTGACTCGAAAAGTCACGCCTTAAGTAAGACGTCCGTCAGTTAAAGATGGAATCGGCGGAACAAGGCAAAAACCAACAAGAAACATCAGAAGTAACCAATGAAAAAATCAAGTATTCTCATCCTTACCGTGGTAGTCCTGGTAGGCTTCGTGGCCACAACCCTGTGGGCAACCAACCCCCACTTCCTTAGATGCGCCGCAAGCGGCGTTAACCCTGATGGCACCCTGGACGTGTCTTTCACGATAGCCGGACTCGGTGATAACCAAACGCTTACTGTAACGGCTTCGGCCCATGCTGACGCTATCTACGGCTGCCTGAACAGAGGGCAACAATGCCCCAATGCAGCCAATAAAGTGGAGGTGCAAACCGATGTTAGCGCGAGTGGCACGTTCACGTCTGGCAAGAACGGCTCGATTAGAGCTTCTCTGACAGTAGATCCGCCGCCCACTGAATTAACGTGCCCTGGGGGCCAAACGCTGGTGTTGGTTTCGATCAGTTACACGAATGTTAGTGTGTCAGCACCGGGGGCGGGCGATTGTAACACGTCTCCTGGAACCTTTGTGGCGAACTTCTTCCCGCAGTGTCCGTAACCGCGCACTGGCGATTCGAATTAGTTAACTCGTCGAAAAGCCGCCACGTTTCATCGCGTGGCGGCTTTTGTTTGCTCGAAATCACAAACCGTGATCGCTATGATTTTTGAATCGCCCATGTTTTTGTAGGCTCAATCACACCGCCAGCTTCATCCGTGAACGCGGATGACGGCATCATGTGCGCGGCTGTAGAACTTTGCGCAGCGCCTACAACTGTTTTTTTGCAGCGACACACTCGCGGCTACAATGATCGATAGCGCCACATCAATTTCAAAAAGCGAATCGAATCGCGTAGTGGACGAATCTTGCTCACTTGATCGGTGTAAACAGTCGTGATTGGGACCGATTCGATCTGGTAGCCATTGTGGCTGGCAATGATGAGCACTTCCGTGTCGTAATCGAATCGGTCTCCGCCACCAAGTAATTGGGGAATCAGTTGATGATTCAACATGCGAAAACCGCACTGCGTGTCGGGAATTTCCTGTTTACAAACACGGCTGATCTGCCTGCTCATATAGCGATTCACGACGCGCCGGATGAAAGGCATTCCTGTGAGGTTGTTCATTCGGGTGCCAATTAAGAACGTCGGCCGCGTCGCGTGCGCTGCGGCTGCCAGGAAGCGATCAATCTCTTCCGGAAGATGTTGGCCATCGGAATCGAGAAGGATTACCCACCTGACTTCTCGACTGAGGCAATGCTCCAACCCCGTCTTGATCGCATCGCCCTTACCGCGGTTTTGATCGTGAACAATGACTTCCGCGCCGGCTTCTCTCGCGCGCGCTCCAGTCTGATCGCTTGAGCCGTCATCAATCACGACAATCTGTTCGAGCTGCTCGCGGGTTCGGCGAACGATGTCCCCGATATGCCTTTCGTCTTGATACGCGGGAATGACCGCGGCGGTTTGCGATCTTAGATCCGTTTCTGTCATGTCGAGCGAAGTCGAGACATTTCAAATTCTAAATCCAGAGATTCCTCGACTTCGCTCGGAATGACAAGCTCTACACGCAACTAGTGTGCTACAGAGCGCGCTACAGCACCCGACTTTGGCAGACGCGCGTGTTGGTCTGCTTTTCCATCATCATCGACGGACCGGATGAAAGTCGGCCGCGTGATAAGAGCTGCGAACCAGCGGGCCAGAGGCGACATGCAGAAACCCTTTTCTCCGCGCCATGTCGCCGTAGTAATTGAATTGCTCTGGAGCGATGTACTCGACCACCGGCAAGTGTTTCGGCGTCGGGCGCAAATATTGACCCATCGTGAGCACTTCACAGCCGACCTCGCGCAAATCATCCATTGTCTGAAAAAGTTCGGTCTCCTTTTCACCAAGACCGAGCATGACACCACTTTTGGTCACAACTTTTGGAGAAAGCTCTTTTGCGTGCCGTAACGCTTGCAGCGAGGTGCGATACCTTGCTCGCGAACGCACCAGCGGCGTCAGGCGTTCTACCGTTTCCATATTGTGATTGTAAACGTCAGGCGCTGCATCGAGGACGATCTGAATAGACCAAGCCTGCGCATGAAAATCCGGAACGAGCACTTCGACAATCACCGAAGGATCCATCTCTCGAATAGCAGTAATGGTGCGAGCGAAGTGATCGGCACCGCCATCTTTGAGATCGTCGCGTGCGACTGCTGTTATCACGACGTGCTTTAATTTCATCCGTTGAACCGCCTTGGCTACGCGCTGCGGTTCGTCTTCTTCGAGCGCGAAAGGCTTTGCCGTCGTTACGGCACAAAATCCGCACGCACGTGTGCAACGATCACCCGCGATCATGAAAGTCGCCGTGCCCTGGCTCCAGCATTCCCAGCGATTTGGACATTGCGCGCTTTCGCAAACCGTGTGCAAGCGCAGATCGGAAATGAGGGCCTTCGTTGAAAAGAAAACTGGATTGGACGGCAAACGCACTTTGATCCAGGCCGGTTTGTGCGGCTGGTGCAAGGCTGGATCAATCTTTGCGCACGACATGGAATAAAGTTACAACGTTAAAAAGGTTACAAAAGTTAAATCGATCTGTGGCGGCGCTCTGTGAGCGCTGACCCTACAAGTTTCGGCGGTCATAGACCGCTGCTACAGCTTTGTCCTGCCCGAAAGCGCGGCGGAGAGCGTCAATTCATCGGCCGATTCAAGGCCGCCGCCGGCCGGAATTCCGCGGGCAATACGTGTCAGGTTGACCGGTTTGTCCTTCAGGAGCTCGACAACGTAGTTCGTGGTCGATTCGCCTTCCACATCGGCAGGCAGCGCGAAAATGACTTCGGTAATTTTTTCCTGATTGACGCGTTCCAATAACTCCTTGATGCGCAAATCGTCGGGACCAATATGATCGAGTGGAGAAATTTTCCCTCCAAGCGAATGGTATCGCCCGCGAAAAGCATTGGTTTTTTCCAGGGGAAGAATGTCGGTAGGTTGTTCCACAACACAAAGCAGCTCGGCGGAGCGCGAGGGATCGGCACAGATCTCGCACAATTCGTCAGAGGAAAAAAATCCGCACAGTTTGCAGGAACAAATCGCCTGGCGCGTGTCCGCGATAGCGCGAGAGATTTGCTCCGGCTGATCGTTCCGTGCTCGCACCATCCAGAGCGCGATCCGCTCCGCCGAGCGAGGGCCTACTCCCGGCATCTGTCGCAGCTGCGCAATTAAATTCCGGATTGCGACCGGATATTCCGTCCTTCTCAAAGCGCCTTCAGCTTTCTTCCAACGGTGATTCCGTTAGCTGCAGAACAAGCGGCTCCAGCCGGCGCAAATAGAATTGCAATGCAGGATCGTCGTCCCCCTCGGGTCCGCGCGCTTTCTGAAATTCAGAATACGCTTCACCCCAGCGTTTTTCTCGATACAGAACCACGCCGCTCCAGAAAGAATCCCTGCGAGCGACATGCTCCGGCTTGGCTTCCGCGGCAAGCCAAAGTGGTTCGTAGACTTCTATTCGGTCATGCGAATTCATTCCGCTCACAAAATCGATTGGCCGCGCGACGATGGTTTCGCTTGCGCGATCGAAAGTAGGCGTATCAATCAGGATCTTGGACCCATACCGGTGATTCAGGGCACAGAATCTTCGTGCGAGCTCAATCGGTTCGCCGCTTGCCAGGAGCGCGGGATGTACGTTGTCTCTTAGCGCGCCTGCAATGATCGCACCAGAGCTGATGCCGCAGTGCATTTCCCAGTCGCCAAAAAGCTCTTTGTACTCCTTGCGTCGGTCGCTAAACTTCTTTGTTAAATCAAGTGCAGCACGGGCCGCGTCTTCGGCGTGTTGACCACCAGGGTTCGGAAATCCAAAAATGGCAACCACCCCTTCCCCATCGGCAGCTTGCAGATAGGCTCCTCTTTCGATCAGGCCGTCGGCGGTCTCACGAATAAATTTCGCCATCGTTTCAGCAAAACCAGCGGGATCAGATGAATTCGTGAATCCATGTTGATGAGCAATGTCGCACACCACCACGCTCGCTTGGTACGCCTGAGCCTGGCCATCGAACGGGCCGTTGCTGACACGATGAAACTCTTTTTTCGAAAGGCGGTTCGCGAACAGAGTCCAGACTAAGTACGTCCGGTCCCTCCGCAGAAAAGCGGTCCAACCCTCAGCGGCGGCCACTGCCAGCACGACGGCAAAAATGCATGGAACAGGCTGGAAAAAAATCCGATAAAGTGAGCAAACCCAGGAAAGGGCAAGCAACTCGATCAGTAAAGAACCGAACAACACGTAGCTTCGCCGTCGTGGCAAATTCCTCAGGGTGAGCCACGCGACGCCGATAGCTGTCACCAAGACAAGGATGTACTGCCATTTTTCGCCTACGACCCGTGTCGCTCCGGCGTAGTCGGAAACAAGCCTGGCAACACCAGCCTCAAAACCCGCCAGCGCCTTCGTCGCGTGCAAGACTCCAACAACGATGGTGACGGCGACTCCAATTATGAGCGTTGTAACTAACGACCGCTTCATGAACTATCACCCTTTTTGGGCAGCTGCGGCCGGGTAATAGGATCGGACCACGAGCTCACTCAGGAACTTGTCAGGCGCATCGACGGCCCCGGCGTTGACGACAAATTTCGTCTGGCCGGTGTTCTTTTTCACGAGGTTCAATCCAAACTGATAGTCTTTGAATAAATGGGCGCAAAGATCGCTCATGGTCATGCGCTCGGCCTGCGCGCGCTCGACAAGGCGACTCACCGCAGCCTCATCAAAAGCAATTTCCAATCCATGTTCGCTGCTGAATTTCTCCGCAAACTGACGCGCGCCGGCTTCGAGCATTTGCGCCTCCAGTTTATGTCCTTCCGCCATTAACCGATCCAGCACACGCTGTGGCTCACGCACGAGAGTTGCGGTAACACGCAACTGGCTCAGGCCTGATCCTGCCAGATAGTATTTGTAGTCGCGGAACAATTTTTCGAACACCGTAAGCAATCCGCGCGCGCCGGTTTTTTCCTTTGCGGCCTCTTCGGCGAGCAACCGCAACGCTTCGTCTTCGAAACTGATTTCAATACCGTATGCGCGGAAGGCGCGCTCATATTGCCGAAGCAAACTGCCCTCCGAATATTTCATGATGTTAAAGAGGTCATCGGCATCGAGATCTTCACAAACGACTCGCACCGGCAGTCGGCCAATGAATTCCGGCTCGAACCCGTATTCGATAAAATCCTGCGTGGTCACGTGCTGGAACAATTCCTTGTCCATCACTTGAATTGGTTCAGCGCTGAATCCGATCTGCCCTTGCCGTACTCGTCGCGCTACATGTTCCTTCAATTTCTCGAACGCGCCGCTGACCACGAAGAGAATGTGGCGCGTATTAATCGTTTCCCGTTTTGCCTTGCCGCGCCGTTGAAATTCGAACGCCGCCTGCAATTGCGCCTGCAGATCGTTCATGCTGCGAACCGGCACTTCCGTTTCCTCCATCAACTTCAGCAACGTGGTCTGCACACCGCGTCCGCTAACATCCCGGCCGATCAAATTTCCGGCCGCAGCGATCTTGTCGATCTCGTCGATATAGATGATGCCAAACTGCGCCAGATTCACGTCTCCATTGGCTTTGTGAACCAGCTCGCGCACCAAATCTTCCACATCGCCGCCGACATAACCGGTCTCACTAAACTTCGTCGCATCCGCTTTCACGAACGGTACCTTGATCAGGTCGGCGATGTGTTTGATCAGATAAGTTTTGCCGACCCCAGTCGGTCCAACCAAAATCACGTTTTGCTTGATGTATTCAATCCCCTGCGCACGTGTGGAATCTTCTTTTTCGAGACGCCGCAGGTAATTGGCGTGGTTGTAATGATCGCAAACTGCGATGGCGAGGACCTTCTTCGCTTCGTCCTGTTTGATCACGAAGCGGTCGAGGTGTGCCTTAATATCGCGCGGTAGAAGGTTGAACTCGAATTCCTTGTGATCGGTCTGTTGCGATTTTTCCTCCTCTTCTGCCGGCGCTGGTTCCGGCTCGGCAAAAGTAGCCACCGACACGCGGTCTCCAAAGTTCTGTTTCATGAAATCGGTGATCTTGGCTTTCAGTTCTTCCGGCGAGGGAAACTGTGGTGGTGGGTTTTGCTCCATATCGCGACCAGAAACGTCGCGTTAAAAATCAATTATGGCAACGATTCGTCTAAAATCTGACGCTGAGGACCGGGAATTCGTTCATCTTCATCCTGCGCCTTCGGCGAGTGACTTGCATCATCTTCGGAGAAGCCGATCCAGCTTAAGACAAAGGTGAAACGGTCGCCATGGCGACTCCTCAACGCGTTGCCTAACGCGCCCGGCCAGTATTCGGGAAAAGGACAGGAATCTGCTTGCCATATTCGGGCTTGGCTCTTGTAGCGGCTTCACTTAATTCCCTCGCCGCTTCAGTTTGCCCGGTTTCACTGGCAAAGACGGCGCAACGCCATTGGCGGTCAGCTGCGTCGCGCGTTCCTGGTTCAATAAACGATTCGGACACAGCCAGCAGTTGCTTTGGCGAGAGCTTGTCCCATGTGATCCATGCAATCCCGTACGGAAGTTTCATGGTGAGGCCTTCATCAGTCGCGCTCACTATGCCTGTATACTGCGCGCCGGCATTGTCTGTAAGCGTACCGGAAAAATGGGCACGATTGAGATCGTCCACCAGAGTGTTCTTCCAATCGGACATCAGCCGCGCCCTTTTCTCTGCGACTTCCTCAGCGGGTTTATAGTATCCGCCAATCAGTTTCACATTCCTCATCGTCTCTGCAGCCTGAGCAAAACGATAAAGGGCGAGCTGGTTCTTATAATCGGCAAGCGCCTTGTTCCAGGGACCGCGGTCCAACCACCCCGTCGCGGTCGCTGTCAGTCCACTCCACGAAGGCAAAAAACTCCACGCGATAATCAACAAAATCCCAGCAGCGATTATGGCCGGTAAACCCAGGCGAATGAAAAACGGAAAGCGCCTCCACCAATCTTTTAGCGCTTCAATCCTGCGCCGAGAGAGCAAGCGTCGCCGTCGGTTCTCGCCGGCGCTGGTTGCATCTTCCAACGCCACCGCACGCCATGCTTGTTCAAGCTCCGCCACCAAGTCGTCATAGGAGGAAAAACGCTGCACCGGATCGGCTGAGATCATTCGCTGTAAAACCTCCGCCGTCTCTGCAGAAACATCCGGTGCGGTCGCCTGCAAATCGAGTGGCCGGTGTTTCGATTCGAGCAATGCGGTCGCGGAGTTCGTGTTGGCTTCGATTGGCGGCTTACCCGCGATCGCATGAAATAGCGTTGCGCCCAAACTATAAATGTCGCTACGAAAATCCTCCGGATCGTTGTTCAGCCTCTCTGGCGAGACGTACTCGGGGGTTCCCCAAACGACACCTCCAATTCCCCAACGTTGCGTCCCTGTACTGGCTAGGCCGAAGTCGCCAATTTTTGCCGAATGTTCATCGACAAACAAAATATTAGCCGGCTTCACATCGCGGTGAATCAAGCCTCGCCGATGCGCAGCACGCAGTCCCTTTGCAACTTGAATGCCAATTTCCAATACTCGCTTTTCCGGTAAACGCGGGTGCAACGCCATGAGATCGTCCAGACTTCCGTGATCGACCAGCTCCATGACTACATAGAACTGGCCGTGATCTGTTCCTGAATCGAAGACCTGTATTACGTAGGGATGATTCACCGCGGCGGCGATGCGCGCCTCCTGTTGCAATCGAGCCTTATGATCTTCTTCGCCGCCAAGATCTTTGCGCAACAGCTTCAGCGCTACGAATCGATCCAGCTCCAAATCGCGTGCCTTATAGACCGTGCCCATCCCGCCAACACCGAGCGTCTCCACCAAGACGAAATGGTCGAAGCTCCGTTCTACGCGAATTTTCTTGCCGCAGTTTGGACAAGGGATGCGCGCCAATGGCTCCGCCTCTGTCGTATCGACAGTCGTCCCGCAACCGGGGCATGTTTGAGCGGTGGGCTCACTCGCCATCCGGCAGCAATTGTAACATTCAGATCCTGCAGAGCAAAACGTTGCAATCGGCATCCTGCCGGTTGGCTCGGAGGAATCTCGCCCGCCGATTCACAAACTGTTATTGTCCATTCAGTTGTTCGCCGCCCGAGGCTTGAAAGAGCGGCAGCAGGCGTTCAAGTACGTATGAAAGAACTTACAGCCGGAAATTTGACGCGGACCGAGCTTGTCGTATCAGCGAACGACGCAAGGCTTCGGCTCGACCAATTTCTGGCCAAACAACTTCCAGAATTTTCCCGCTCACGAGTTCAGCAGCTGATCCGCGATGGATTCATCCGACTCAACAACGCAACCAGCCGGCCAAGCCAAATTGTTAGAATCGGCGACACGATTGAGCTAAAGGAGCCGCCCCTGGAAAAAATCGAGACCCTGCCAGAGCCGATCCCACTTGAGATTCTCTTCGAAGACAACGACCTCATCGTGATCAACAAACCGGCAGGACTTGTCGTTCATCCGGGCGCCGGTCATCGCGAGCATACTCTGGTTAACGCGCTGCTGAACCACTGCACAACATTGTCGGGAATCGGAGGGAAAGAGCGACCTGGAATCGTTCATCGCCTCGATAAAGAAACAAGCGGCGCGCTTGTTGTGGCCAAGAACGACGCGGTGCATCGCGGGTTGTCGAAGCAATTCGCGGAGCGCACAGTTGAAAAGATCTACCTTGCACTGGTTGCCGGAAAATTGCGCGAACCGGCCGGCGTCATCGAAGAAAAAATTGGCCGGCATCCAGTTCATCGACAACGAATGAGCGCGACGGCCTCACGCGGACGCGCGGCTAAAACCGAATATCATGTCGTCCGATCAAGCGATCGCGCCAGTCTGATCGAATGCAGGCTACACAGCGGACGGACCCATCAGATTCGCGTGCATCTTCATCATCTTGGTCACCCCGTGCTCGGGGATAAGCTCTATGCTCCGCGCATCGCAAAGGACTTTCCGCGACAAATGTTACATGCATGGAAGCTTGGATTTCGTCATCCTCGCACTGAGGAATGGAACAGTTTTGAAGCGCCGTTGCCTAACGACTTCGCGGCCGCTATAGAACTGACAACCAAATCTCAGCAGGTATGATAGCTCTTGTCATTTCGAACAAAGCTCGACATGACAAAAGGACGCGGATTCTGAGATAGACTTCCAGCATGGCGTAATTGGCCCGTTAGTCCTGCATCACGTGTTGGCCCGCCGCGGCACCATCGCATTGGCCAGCATCGTCTGGACAATTTCGCCACGCTGATTCGTGGTGACATTGCGCAACCGAATGATTCCGTAACCCGGCTTGGAACGCGACAGCCTCAGCTCCAGAATCTCAGTTTCGACAGTAAGCACATCACCTGGTCGCACCGCATTTGGCCACCGCAATTCGTCAACACCAAGCCCAATAGCGCCCTCGGCGAAGTTCAACGTTTGCACAAAGAGCCGCATGGTCATGGCAGCTGTGTGCCAGCCACTGGCGATCAATCCTTTGAAAAGTGTTCGTTCTGCAGCATTCCGGTTCAGGTGAAACATCTGCGGATCGAACTTGTGGGCGAACTCGATAACCTGCTTCTCGGTAACATCCAGCGACTCGGATCTGAACCGGTCGCCCACTTTTATGTCGTCGAAGTAATGCTCTTTCATTCCGGATAATCGGGAAGCCCACATTCATGCTTCATGTCTCAGCATTGAGCAATGCCTAATGTGTTACACCAACCTACAGATTGTTTTCATTATCTACGACGCCTCGTAGGTCTCGTGCCCCCTTAATTCCCAGGCCCTGCACGCTATGAGATGCGTCCGGACCCGCTGGGAGCGAGGTAAAAGTGGCCTGTGGCAAAGACTCTAACTGGCTCTTGTTCGGTTCACACTGCGTCCGGAGACTTTGGCGCATAGAACATGCATTAACAATCAACATGAAAGAGGAGGCATCATGAAAAACACAATTGTAACGCTCGTCTGCTTACTGCTTGCTCCGTTTGCATTCGCGCAGCCGGGCGAGACGCACAAGAAACAAACAACCACAGAACCAGTGACAGTAACGGGAGCTGTCATCAAAATGACGACCGAGGAGGGAGCGGCTGCCAGTTATCAGCCTCTCAAGACGCTGGTCATTCGAGAGGACAAATCGAATTATCCGGGCCGTTACGTTCTTGAGGGGCCGGGACGCGTTGTGAATAAAGCGGGCCAAGCCATTCAGACCTCGGTCAAACCTGGCGCTCGCGTCCGTGTTTATTACGCAAACACCGGCGATCTGCGCGCGATTGATCACGTGGTTCTTTTAGACTGAAGCCGCGCGGAGCTTCGGATCACACTGATAAAGCCGCAGGGTTCCAAGCCCTGCGGCTTTTTTGCAGGCTGACTTCAATCGTGAGGCACATCCGGATACCGAAATAGATTCGATCCATTTGTGTCTCAGAAAATGGATGATCTGGAGGGGAAATGATGAATGGAACGTTTCTGTTATTCGCTCGGGATGGGACTGAGAACAGCATCATACGCTTTGTCGATCGTAAGATGCGCGAACAACGCTGGGACGAGCGCCGACTTGCCGAGCAGCGCACCACAAAGCATCAAATTCAGGCAAGGAAGTCTTGCATAGCCGATGCGCGCAATTATCGAGTTGCTCGACGGTTGCCCATGCTGACCGTTGCGCAATTCCACGGCAGAAAACTCAATTCACCGGCAACCGCTCAAGGGACTTTGTAATCGCGTCTCAAAAACAGGATAAGCAGTTAGACTTCTCGCTAAGCGGAGCGATGCACGTGAGCAACAAAGATTCTTCACATTCGAAGTAGCAACATTTCGTGTCGATGTCGCGGATTGCCCCATGGTCGATTTCAGCGTCTTGGGCGCCGGGTCCATAAATTCAATTCCATCTGTTGAGGTTTTCCGGTTAGCTTGCGCGATATGCGCGACCAAAAACGAAGTAACAGCGCTTTCATGTTCGAATGAACATATCCAGCGCGGCTCGGCTGTCCATGGCAAAATTCCCCACGTGAGAACCATTTTGTTAGTCGCTACGGCGCTTGTTGCGCTCACTTGTTGCCAGGGTGCTGGTGAGAAGCAAGGGGCGGAGGCGGTGGCACAATCAGGTGATCTCGCCAATTGTGCACAGATTCGCGAAGTGCCCGGTGGCTGTAGGCGAAATGCGAGTCTGGCAGAGGTGTACGTTGATAATATGCACAAGAACCGCACGGTGCGGGCGACTGTTCGAAAGCATTCGCAAGAAGGTGACGAAGATACAGAGTATGCTATTGCCGGTGGTGGCCAACTCTTTATCGGCTGCGGAGGCGACGGCACCAGCTTTGTAGTTGTCCGCTGCGAAATATTGAAGGGTGAAACTGAAAGAGGCGATACGCGTTAGCGCGAATTGTCGCTTCCAGTTCAAAAACGGACTCAGAATTTCATTCACACGCACACGGAGTGCTTCCGTCATCGCAATCCGGGTTACCAACTGGTGCCTCTGCCAAGCAGAGAAAAATGCTTTGCCTTGACTGATCACCTTTCACTCATCACTTATCACTCTATTGAAACGGGGCGGTTAGCTCAGTGGTAGAGCATCTCGTTTACACCGAGAGGGTCGGGGGTTCGAAACCCTCACCGCCCAGATCAATAGTGATCAGTGATTGGTCATCGGTTTTGTTACCGCTCTGAAAAATTTGCGCTGATCCGCGTGTTTCGTGGGCCGACCTGCGGATTTCCTCGGTTCCAAGGAAAATTCCGCCAATTCCAGTAACGCCCTTCAAGTCGTGATGCTCCTTTTCAAGGGGACTGTGGTGTTGGCCGTGGCCTCGGAGTTGGACTCCTCGACGGGGTTGGACTCACCTTGAAAACGGTTCCCTGGTTGTGAGCGCCGCCTTCTGTAGTCATGCCATAGAGCCATCCGTTAACGAGGATCACGTTGTCGATCGGCTTAGAGCCGTCGTCATTATTTGTCTTCCCACCAAAGCTATAAAGGCGTTGGTAATTGTTACCACTGGTGTTAATCACGAAGACCGTGCCCAGGTCATTGTCACCGCCATTGGCGGTCGTGCCATAGAGTTGGTCGCCGACCAGGAGAAGCGAGCCATAGGGATTTTTGCCGTCGTGATGGGTTTCACCAAACTTATGAAGCAGGCCGAATGACGAACCGTCAGTTTTGATTTTGAAGATCACGCCGTCATCATGATGCCCACCGTTAGTTGTCATTCCGTAGAGATGGTCCCCCGACTGGACAACATAACCATGGTCGCTGGTCGCGCCGTCGGAGTCTCCGCCAGCAAAATCGTGCAGCTCTTCATAGTTGTTGCCGCTCGTATCGATTTTGAACACGACACCCAAGTCGTGCTCGCCCCCCTTGCGCGTCATCCCGTACAAGGTGGTCAGATCGGGGTCCAGCGTGAGGCGTCCATGCGGCTCCTTCCCCGTTGATGATGAACACGCGAAAGAGAACAACGTTTGGAAATTCCCCGGGGTAGGCGTGGGTGTCGCTGTAGGGGTAGGCGTTGCCGTGACCGGATTAAAGGAAAAGATGACTCCCTCGCCGTTGTCACCTCCGGCCGCCGTCATGCCATAGAGAGTATTGTTATTGCCAACCACGAAACAGCTATGCGATTCGTCGCCGATAGAGTTGTGAAGACTCAGGAGCACCTGGTAGCCGGTGCCATCCTGGCCGATCGAAAAGATGGTCCCGTTGTTGTGTGATCCACCTTCCAACGTGGTCCCATACAATTGACCGTTAAGCGGCGTCATCGCGTCGTGACGAGGATTGTCACCGTCATCAGTGTCGTGACCGGCAAACACGTGATCGATTGAATAACTCGATGCCACATTGTCGGGATTGAGGTGGAAGATCACACCGTAGCTACCGACGGGTGTGCCCCCGGGCGTGGGCATGGTCAAGATCGTGGTAGTCGTGCGCCCGAACAGCAAGCCGTTCACATAAGTCAGAGACCCCTTTGGCACGCCACCATCGATTGGCTGCGTGGTACCGAACGAGTAGATCGTACTAACAGGGGGAGAGGCCGCGAAGCATCGAAGAATCGCGGTCACAGCCACCGCAAGTGCGAACGTAAACGCGACAACGAAGCTCGCATTTCTCGTATTCATGCTGGGGAGCGTGTCTGAAGTCCCGGCATCTTAGCAAGATCAAATTGGTGTGAAATCCGCCCGTTGCGGTTTCTGGAATTAGTGATTAGCGCACATTGGTTTGCGGTCGCGCCAGCCGAACAAAAATCAAAACGTGCGACGCGATAATGAGCGGGACCAGAAACATCGGAAGAAGACCAAGTGGAAGCTCCCGCAGCACGTGCATTGACTGCCAGTCATTCAATCCAAACCGGAGCGCGCTGAAAACAACAAAGACGATATCGATTAGTCCAAGCGTGTTCCAGATGAGCACAAGCGTCTTCGCGAACTGAGTTCTCATCGCGCCAACCACAGCCAACGCCAGGAGAGCAACTACGATGTCACCCCACCCTGCCGGTGTTGCGAACCCGCACGGTAATTGGCCGCGCTGACAAATTACAAGAAAGTACGCGCCAGCGAACAACCGTGTTAGATGAAATAACACCAGCCAACGAAGATCTATATTCAGCGCCCACACTTTTATCGGACTGATTTTCCAACACGCGAAGAGAACAAGCGCGGTCAGTGTCCACACTGTCACCGCTACCGCTTGGGCGCTTGCATGGTGGAACCAACTGGCCAGTCCTACCGCGAAGCATAGCCAGCAAAGAAGAACCAGACTAACGACTCTTGAATTATCCTTCATCACAAGTTGGCGAATTGAAACATCGCTTACGACAGCATTTCAATCACCGCTGCCTCACAGTGAATTTGGGTCGTGTCGAGAAACGGAACCCCATTGTGTTCTGAATCGCGCAGAATTAGCGGCAACTCTGTTCCTGCAAGAATAACACCATCAATATCGTGCTTCGCCTTCATGCGATCGACGATTGCCAGCAGTCCAGCGCGCGTCTCCGGCAGAAACCTCCCCGGGATCAATTCATTCAGATACTTGTCATGGATATAAACCTGATCCTCCGGGTCTGGCACGAAAAGCTCGATTCCCTCACGCGAGGACACTTTTGGATAAAAAGTTGCCTGCATGGTGTAGCGCGTCCCGAACAAAGCGAGTCGTTTCAACACTCGTGCGTGTGCCGCTGCGCATGTTGCTTCAACGATGCTGATCAATGGAATTGATGACTTGGATGCAACCTCATCGAAAACGATGTGAGGTGTGTTTGCCGAGATCAGACCGAAGGTTGCACCAGCGCGCGCGAGCTTGCCGATTTCCTCAACCAGAAAGTCAGCCATCCCGATCAGGTTGTTCGCCTCCATGAAATCGAGTCCCTGCTTCAGATTAACGCTGTTGATTATGAATTGCGGATAACTGTCATCCCGCCTGCGCTCGCGATAGAGCGCGATGATTTTCCCGTAATAATCAACCGTGCTTTCAGGACCGAGACCGCCAATGATTCCGAGCGTTTTCATGTGTTAACCACGAATGGACACGAACTGTGAAATGCCAAGCACGAATGTCGAATAACGAATTAATGACGAACCCAGAATGACAAAATTGAAAATCGGCGATCCGGTGGCACTCGTCATTTAGTCATTCCTTCGACATTTGTCATTCGGATTTCGCCATTCTCTGAATTCGTGTTTATTCGTGTTCATTCGTGGTTAAGGGAAACAGATCTGCGCTTCATTTTGTCCTCATCATCGGCATCGCTAATTTCTTTGCCGATTTCACCTATGAAGGCGCGCGAGGGATCATCGGTCCGTTTCTCGGTTCGTTAGGCGCGAGCGCGGCAATTGTCGGGTTTGTCGCAGGTCTCGGCGAGTTGATGGGCTATGGTTTGCGATCGATATCCGGATATTTCGCGGATAAGTCGCATAAACATTGGGCGTTCGCTTTCGTCGGTTACGCAATCAACATGCTCGCGGTACCTGCGCTTGCGCTCACCAGGCAATGGCCGCTTGCCGCGAGCCTCGTGGTTTCCGAGCGTGTTGGTCGAGGCATTCGCAAGCCGACTGTGGAAGCGATGCTTTCATACGCCGGCAGATCAATCGGTGCCGGCTGGGTATTCGGACTGAACGAAGCACTCGATCAGGCAGGCGCAACAATCGGGCCGTTACTCATGGCGCTGGTTCTTTATCTCAACGGCGGATATCGAACCGGTTTTGGCGTCCTGCTCATTCCGGCTTTGCTTTGTCTTGCGACCTTGGTTCTGGCGCGGCTTCTTCACCCGCGCCCTCACGAACTGGAAGAAGGCGCCGGCCACACCTTTGCGACGACTAGCCTGACGCAAGCTTATTGGATTTATCTCGCGGCAGGCGGGTTGCTTGCCGCAGGGTTCGCCGATTTCGCATTGATCGGTTTTCACTTTCAAAAGGCGAACATCATGCCGGGAAACTTGATCCCCGTGTTTTATGCGGTTGCGATGGCAGCCAGCGCCTTTGCATCCATTCCATTAGGCCGGCTATTTGACAGGCTTGGTCCCAATGTGTCGTTGTTTGCGTTTGTGATTTCCGCCGCTGCCGCTCCATTCATTTTTCTGGGCACATCAACCTTTGCATTCGTTGGAATGATCTTTTGGGGAATTGGAATGAGCGCGCAAGGTTCGCTGTTTCAAGCGATGCTCACCGGCGTTATTCCGCCACAAAAACGCAGCACAGCTTTTGGCTTGTTTGATACCGGCTACGGGATCGCATGGTTCCTTGGGAGCGTAGCAATGGGGTTATTATACGACAAATCAATCTTCGCCCTGGTACTGTTCTCAGTCATCCTACAACTTGCTGCTATTCCTGCTCTTTTTATCGCGAATAAGAAGCGCTAACTTCTCTCGTGGATCCTTACGCAAAGCCAAAGGAGCAAAAAGTCGGCGCGCATCGTCCGAAAATTTCGCATTTGGCACAATCGGTCGAAAGGCGGACACGAAGAGAACGCCAGGCGGAGAAGGAAGCGGTGGCCGCCGCGCGACGTGCAATCAAAAAGGCAGCGCGTCGCCACCTAAAACAGCAACTGTTGCAGGAACTCGACGAGTCCGAGTTGTAACGGTCGCAATCGTCCGCCTTCGTCATCTGCGGCATGGCAAGCCGACCCAGGCTACCGGATCATTGCTTTGCGTTTTGCGATTCGGCTGCACGGATTAGAGTTCGCCTCATGCGTAAAGCCGGTCTGTCAGTCTTCGCTTCTATATTACTCGTACTAACGCTTGCCGGCGGCCACGCCCAATCGCCTACGCAGCGTAACCCGGATGTTTCAAACAAGGCGCTGATCACGAAATCAACACCCGGCATAAGCACTGACGCGTTCAAGAATCCGAGTGCTACCGCGACTGACGCGTTGCGCAAAATGGCGGACGATTATTACGCATGGCGGAACGAAAACTATCCCGTCCGCAGCAGCGACGCAGGACTGCATGCATGGGACGATCGGGTGACGGATTATTCGCCGGCGATAATCACAGAACGGGCAAACCATGTGCGTTCGCTCCTGGACAAGGTGCGGGCTATGAAAACAGATAACTGGCCGAAGAACGATCGGATCGACTGGCTTCTGTTCCGCGCACAACTGGAGAATGTAGACTTTGGAGATCGCATACTGAAATTCGAGCGCACAGATCCACAGGTTTACGTGCGGGAATGCGCGGACGGGATCTTTTCGCTGCTGAAAAAAGAGTACGACACACCGAGAAAGCGCGCTCTTGCTGCCACCGCCCGGCTTAAACAAATGCCGGCGATGTTGAAGCAAGGCCTGGGTAATTTGCAAAGCCCGGTAAAACTCTATGCGCAGCTGGCGATCGACTCTGCGCGCTCAATCGATCCACTCTTAAATAAGAGTCTGATGGCACTCGATGTCGGGCTCACGCCTAACGAGCACGAGGATCTGATCAAAGCACGCGACGCCGCTGTAGCCGCCGTACATACCTATGCGGACGAGCTGGAAAAGCGTCTTCCGAAGATGGTCGACTTCTCGCCCATGGGCGAAACGAATTACAACTATTATCTCAAGCACGTGTTGCTCCTGCCGCTCGATGCTACACAGGTTGAGACGATCGGAAGGGCAGAGCTGGCACGTTATCGCGCTCTCGAGGCGCTCTTGCCCAATCCGAAACTAGCTGATCCCGATCCGAAACGAGCCGCTCACATTCCGCCTGACCAGGAATCATTCCTCAAAGCCTATGAAAGTCGCGAAGCAGAAATGATTACCTTCTTGAAGGAACACAACTTGGTAACGTTGCCGGATTATCTCGGGCCGTTTCAAATTCGGCAGTTACCGGAGGCCTTCAAACCAACCAGCCCCGGCGGTTTTATGAATCCTCCCGGTGTTTACGACAAGGATTCAACCGGATTCTTTTTCATTCCTACTTACAACCCAGAATCGAAAAATTTCTATATTCGCGCAGCGATCGAAGACCCACGACCAATCCTCGGACATGAAGGGATTCCCGGGCATTTCATGCAACTCTCGATCGCCAATCATTTGAGCGACGAAATCCGTCGCCAGCATGGCGACTCCGTGTTCATCGAAGGCTGGGCGCTTTACGGCGAGGAAATGCTCATGCGCACTGGTCTGTATCCAAACAACTCGCCTGCGCAGGGACAAATTCTGCGCCTGTCGCGTTATCGAGCAGCTCGCATTGGAGTTGATGTGAACCTGCATACCGGCCGGTGGACTTTCGAGCAGGCGGTCAAATATTTCATGGAAGCCGGCGGACTGGATCGCGAAGCAGCCGAAGGTGAAGCGGCAGGGGCAGCTTCAAGCCCAACGCAAAAAATCAGCTACATCATCGGCAAATGGCAGATCATGAATCTGCTCGGCCGTTACAAGGATCGACAAGGCGACAATTTCCGGCTCGGTCAATTTCACGATGACTTGATCAAGAACGGCAGTCTGCCAGTCTCAGTGGTCGAATGGATCCTGCTCGATGATCCGGCGTCGCTGCAACAAGTAACGAAATGAACCACGATAGTCGGGCGTTGTAGCGGCGCGTGTCCTCACGCGCGCATCCATGTAACTGCGGCTAAGGACAGCCGCCACTACAGCGTTCTTGACATGGTAAAGCAAGCGGACGCAAGATCGGCAACCTAACGACTCTCGTCTTATGAACACAAATACCGCGAAGGACTTCGTCGTTCGAAACGTGTTTCTCTGCGTTGCCGCGATTGCCATTACGAGCTGCGGTACCGCGACTTTCAGCAAGACCGGAAGCGACGCGCAAATCGAAAGTCTGCGAAATTTTGAACTCGCGTTTATCGATCAGTTTGCCGTGCCGGGAAAACGCTTCAATGCCGCGGCATTCGACGCCAAGGTGAATGAGGGAAACGCGAAATTCCAGCAGGCAATTGCGAATGAGAAATTCACCGCACGCCGCCCGGTCCTGATCGATCTCAAGGGGCAATTCGACGCCGACGCGACGCATCTGCGAAGTAAAGCCAGCCGTGGCAAGGTGACTCCTGGTCTGGCAAGCGAGATGAAAAAAGACGTTAACAAAATTTACGATCATGCCCTCGGCCGGTAAACCCAAGCGCAAGAAATCTCGAAAATCACCACTCGACTCGGCGCTCGATCAGGTCACCGATGAATCGGTCGTAGCCTCGATGAAGGAATTTGAGGATTTACTCGCACAGGCAAAGGGCGACACCAGCGAGCTAATCCGCCAAAACGCGCAGGAACTCGAAGAGCGTCTTGTTCTCCTGAAAAAGCGAGAGATTGATAAAGAGGACTTTGATTTCTTCGTAGAAAATCAAAAACGCGATCTCAGAGTTTTTGTGGACAGCCAACCAGCACAGTCGCAGGAACGCGCTGAAAAATTAACGCTTCATATTCTGGAGATAGCTGCGACGAAAGTTGTGCCGATACTGATCGCAATGATCTGAGCGGTGCCTCGCATTGTGTAGCCACCGGTCTGCGGCCGGTTCGGGCTCGGCCTTGCTTTACACATCGGAAGACGGCCCACAGGGCCGTGGCTACAGAGCCACTCACTTCAAGCGCTTTATCATTTCGCGCAGCCGATCGTGCGGCACGGCTTCGACGCGATGATTGTCGCGACCGGTCATGGAGTGGTTATCCACGAGCGCATTCACAACCGCCTCTTCTGTCGCCTCCACTACGGCGGCGAAAATCGAGTCCAGCCGATCATTAGGAATTGTCTGGACGGAGTGCGTCAATTGTTCTGGATTTGCTGCACCAGCATTCGCAGTTGAAAACGCGATGAATAAATCGCCCGATCCGTTTCCCGAAACCGCTCCGGTGCGCGCAAGCCCAAGCGAGACACGGCGAGCAAGTCGTTTCAATTGATTCGGAAGAAGTGGCGCGTCTGTCGCGACCACGGCGATGCACGAACCGCTTTCTTCCTTGTAAACTTCTCCCGGAATCTCCTTGCCAACAGGTTGACCAGCAATAACCAGCTGCGATCGCCGGCCAAAGTTCGCCTGCAGAAAAACGCCGACGATGAAGCTATGAAGCGCGCCTGTTTCGTCTTTCATCTCGACTGTGCGCGACGCCGTTCCGTTGCCACCTTTAAATTCGTAACAGACCATTCCTGTGCCGCCGCCCACGCTCCCCTCCTCCACCGCGCCGCCATGGGCGTGATCAAGAGCGTGCCAGACATCCTCGGGTTTAACGTGAAAACCATTAATATCGTTCAGCCAGCCGTCCCACGTCTCAGCGACAACGGGTAAACTCCACCAGTAACCCGTCTTATCAGCTGCGCCGTGTTTAACGCGCCAGGCGATCACGGCGTCACGCGCGACTCCAACGCTATGTGTGTTTGTAATGATAATCGGCCCTTCGAGAAATCCGCTCTCATCAACCCACGACGTGCCGGTCATTTCCCCGTTGCCATTTAAGCTGAAAAACCCCGCGTAAACCGGATCATTCAACGAAGCGTGTCCGCGCGGCAGGATCGCAGTAACGCCGGTGCGCACCGGGCCCTTGCCAACTTCCAGTTTCCCTTCGCCGCTGATCAGAGTTGTGTAGCCGACTTCAACGCCGGGCACATCGGTGATGGCGTTAAACTTTCCGGGTGTTCCTTCAAATGGAATCCCAAGATCACGCGCCCGAACTGTCTTGCTTTCGACAGGAGGTGTGGATGGCGGATGCTTGATCGGCTCGCGCGCGCCCGATTCGAGCACGAGCAGCCAGCCTACGCACAAGGCTACGGCGGGCCGGGCGAGCATGAGCATGAAACCTAAGCGTTGCGAGTTCATTGCGATCAATCAACTATCAACTATCAACCATCAACTTTTTCATTAGATTGAGTGCGTGAATTACGAGGTTTTCGCCAGAAAATATCGGCCCCAAACATTCGACGATCTGGTTGGGCAAGGGCATGTCTCGCGCACTTTGAAAAACGCCGTTGCGCAGAACCGCCTGGCCCACGCTTATTTGTTTGTTGGCCCGCGCGGCGTCGGCAAGACATCGACCGCGCGGATTTTAGCGAAGTCACTCAATTGCGTGAAAGGACCGACAGTCACGCCATGTGGAGTGTGCGATAACTGTCGCGAGATTGCTGCCGGCAATAGTCTCGACGTGATCGAGATTGACGGCGCGAGTAACAACAGCGTCGAAGACGTTCGACAACTCCGGGAGAACGTTCGCTACGCGCCGGCCAAGGGGCGTTATAAGATTTATCTCATCGACGAGGTGCATATGCTCTCGCCGGCAGCATTCAACGCGCTTCTAAAGACCCTCGAAGAGCCGCCCGGGCATGTGAAGTTCATCTTCGCCACTACCGAACCGCAAAAAGTTCTCCCCACCATTCTGAGCCGGTGCCAGCGGTTTGATCTGCACCGCATTCCGGCAAACCTAATCGCGAAACATCTGCAGTTCATCGCGGGAAAGGAGAAAATCATGCTTGAGCCCGCGGCTGCGCATGCGATTGCGCGGGGGGCCGAAGGTGGTTTGCGCGATGCGGAATCGATGCTCGATCAGCTCGTCGCATTTTGCGGGGAGAAGATCAGCGAGAACGACGTGCTCGATGTTTTTGGTTTCACAAGCGAACAAACGGTTGTCGATCTGACGGGACGAATTTTGCGCGGCGAAACTCCGGGCGCGATCGATCTGCTGCATCAGCAGAGTGACGCCGGTAAGGACATGATGCGTCTCATGTCGGACTTGATTGCTTATCTCCGCGATCTCCTCGTGTTCAAGGCAAAGCCCGATGCGCTTAAGGAAGATGTCGAGGCTGATGTGCAAACGTCCCTGGCGACGCACGCCGAGCTGGTTACGACGGACCGGCTGCTTGAACTGGTTGACCAATTTGCCGCCGCTGAAGGTCGCATGAAATGGGCACCGAATAAAAAATTGCATTTCGAGGTCGCGATCATCAAGGCCATTCAAAGTCTCGGACAAGCGACACTGGACGAAGTAATCGAAAAACTTGCCGAGCTTCGCGATGGCGGAAAATCTGTTTCACGCAAAAACTCCGCATCTGTGGTGGCAGGCATGCCGCCTGCATCAGGAAAGAGCGCAGCCGACACGGCTACCTCTACAGCAGTCGCTGTCAGCAACGACGAAAATATTTCAAGAGCAAGCAGCGGCCAGAGCTCGAGTGCGACGCGCGTGGCCGAAACCTCACCTGACGCGGACCAACTTTGGCAAAAGATTCTTACGGAAATTCCTCCGCAAAAAGCGTTCGTGCGGAATTCTGCTGCGGCAGCGCACGTTCTCGGAATTGACGGTCGCAATTTTCAGATCGGCTTTGCGCCTGGCGACAAGGCGATGATGGATATTCTCAGTACGCCAGCCAATCGAAAATTTCTCGAAACACTGCTGCACGAAATCACAGGAAAGGACTGGACCATTAGGTTCTCTGTAAACGAAAAGCTTACTTCCAAGCAATCACTGGCTTCGCAGGATTCTCCATCTGAAAAGTTCAGGGAAGATCCGCTTATCCAGGAAGCAATCGGCCTGTTCAACGCTCAGATAATCCGGGAAAAATAGCGAGCAGCCGCCGGGCGCCACAAATCCCATGAATCTAAACAAGTTAATGAAGCAAGCGCAGAAGATGCAGGAGCAAATGGCCAAAACGCAGGCCGAGCTTGAAAGCAAGACTGTTGAAGTGAGCGCGGGCGGCGGGAAAGTGAAGGCGACAGCAAACGGCGCAGGTGATGTTCTCGCGATCAAGATTGACAAGGACATTGTCGATCCGAACGACGTCGAATTTCTCGAAGAAATGGTTCTCAGCGCGGTTCAACAGGCCGTGGAACAAGGCAAGGCCCTCGCCCAATCAGAGATGAGCAAGATCACGGGCGGCTTGGGCGGCATGTTGTAGAGGCGTTTGTGCCAAGCGCCAGTTAATGGCTCGGCGTTCGCCGCGGCGAACGCCGCTACAAATTCAACGAATTTCGCTCGCGCCGAAATAGGACTGCAATTTTTCCGGAATCTGCACCGAACCATCCGGCTGCTGATAGCTCTCGATCAACGCTGCAAACAATCTGGGCAACGCCACTCCGGATCCATTTAAAGTGTGGCAGAACCGGTTTTTCCCGTCGCGATCCTTGAATCGAAGCTGCATCCGACGCGCCTGGAAATCTTCACAATTCGAACAACTGGATACTTCCAGATAAGCCCCTTGCCCTGGCGACCAGACTTCGATGTCGTAACTTTTGGCCGCCGCAAAACCCAGATCGCCCGTGCAAAGCTCGACTATTCGATAATGCAAGCCGAGCAGCTGCATGACACGTTCCGCGTCGGCCGTCAGCGTTTCGAGTTCATCGTAGGACTTTTCAGGCATTGCGACTTTGACCAGCTCGACCTTATCGAATTGATGCACGCGGAGAATGCCACGAGTTTCGCGGCCCGCGGCGCCAGCTTCGCGCCGGAAGCACGGTGTGTAAGCAACAAAATTCCTGGGTAGATCGGCGGCGCTCAAGATTTCATCGCGATGAAGATTTGTCAGCGGAACCTCGGCAGTCGGCGCAAGAAAGAGCTGGTTCTCTTCCAAGCCATACATGTCCGCCTCAAACTTAGGGAGCTGCGAAGTGCCAATCATGCAATCGCGTCGGACCAAAAATGGTGGGCTGATTTCGGTATAACCATGCTCGCGTGTATGCAAATCGATCATGAAATTGATCAGTGCACGTTCCAGCCTCGCGCCCGCGCCGGTGAAACAAATAAAACCGGTGCCGCTCAATTTTGCGGCCCGTTCCATGTCCAGGAGCTTCAGGTTCGCGCCAAGCGTGACGTGATCGGCAGGTTTGCTTAACTGCGGTTTCTCGCCCCAAGTTCGCACCACACGATTGGCAGCTGCGTCTTTCCCGACCGGAACGCTCTGGTGCGGCAGGTTTGCGATCCGAAGAAGCAAATCATTTTGCTTCTCGTCAGTAGTGGTTGCCTGCGCATTGAGGCCGGTAATCTGTTCCCCAATTTCTCGCACGCGCTGCTCCAAGTCGTCTGTCGGTTCGCCGCGCGATTTTTTGCCACCAATCTCTTTACTCAATCGTTTGCGATCGGCGTTGAATTGCTGCAGTGCCGTCTCTGCTTTCCTGCGCTCGATGTCCACGCGCAGCACGTCATCGATCTTGGAATCGTCTTCGCCACCGCGCGTTGCAAGGCGTTCGCGAACAAAATCAGGTCGTTCCCGAATCAGGCGAATATCGAGCATGGCGCAGTATGAATGACGAATGACGAATGTCTACTGACGAAGGAATGGCGAAATCCAAATGCTCAAATGTGTATCACGATGGCTGTTCTTTCTGCGTCATTTGTCATCATTTCGTCATTCGTCCTTCGAGCTTAGTCATTCGAACCGGTGCTTAAACTCGCAGATGACAACGAGTCACCGTCGCCGATAGTTTCCCGTGGAAAAACTGGATCTACTGGCTGTCGCGCTTGGTCTTGCTGCGCTCGCTGGGATCAATCTTTATCTAACAGTCTTCGTTACCGGATTGGCAATTCATTTTCACTGGATCGGCCTCGCGCCGCAGTACCAATCGCTCGAGATCCTGGGTAACCCGTGGATCATCACCATCGCAGGTATTCTCTATTTCCTGGAGTTCTTCGCCGACAAAATTCCGTGGGTCGATTCGGTCTGGGACGCGGTTCATACTGTGATTCGCCCCATCGGAGGCGCGCTACTAGCTATTCAGGTGCTCGGTCATCCAAGTCCTGCGTACACTGTAATCGTAGCACTGCTGGCGGGTGGCACGAGCCTTGTGGCGCATACGGCAAAGGCAGCTACGCGTCTGGCCACCAACTCGTCGCCTGAACCATTTTCGAATATTGGATTGAGTTTGAGCGAAGACGCAGCGGTGCTTGGTGGCCTCGCTCTCGTTCATTTCAATCCCATCCTTGCCCTGGTCATCTTTCTGGTCTGTATCGGTGCATTCTTCTACTTTGCGCCAAGAATTCTGCGGGCGATGAAGGTAAAGATCTGGCTCGCCTGGCGAAAACTCAACGGGCCGGCCGATCGCGACGTGGCGGTGAAATTACCGTCGACGTTGCCTGCGCGGCTCGCACCTGCGTTCGGCAAAGAAAATCTTCTGGGCGAAACGATCGCGTGGGCTGTGCCATGTGTCAGCGCGCGCGGGCGCGGGATTCCGTCCAATGTGTTTGGCGCGCTTGTCGCCACGAATGAAGAACCACACAGGCTCATTTTCGTCGCGCGAAAAGGCAGACGCGCACTCGCGCGCACGATCGACCTGGAGGGATTAAGTATTGCTCGCGAGCCGAAATTTCTTTCCGAGAATCTTGTCATTTTCCCTGAGGCTGGAAAGGGTCCCCGGTATTTGTTTGTCTTCTCGCGTCCGCATGCGGCCTTGGTGGAACAGGTCGTGGAGGATTTAAATCGGCGGCTGAGTGAACCTGCGTTACAAGAGCAAGTCGTAGCGGAATCTGCCGGCCCGATTGGGTAGCGCACGCGTCTTTGGGGAATATTCGGCGCGCGTCCGTGCGCTACCCGGACTGCGCGCGTGACATTTAGACCTCCGATTCTCATAATCACCGCGTGACGACTCTTGCGGATCGTTACGCAGAATTCCGGAATACCGATCGCGTTTGTGAGCGTGCGCTGTTTGTCTCGCCCCGAATTCCATCGGAGCTGGAACTGCAAGCCCGCTGGTTTGCAGGAGATTTCGGTAAACATTTCGTCAGCACTGCTGGAGACGAGATCGAGGTCGTCCAATCCGGTACATGGAATCGCGAAGCTGGACCGGACTTTCGTGAAGCAGCTATCCGGATCAATGGCGGCGACCCAATTCGCGGCTCCATTGAGATCGATCTTCTGGATCGCAGTTGGGAAACACACGGTCACGCAACCAACCCTGCTTTTGACGAGACTGTGTTGCACGTGTTTGTCGAGAGGAGTGGTCGTGAATTTTTCACGCGGACAAAATCGAACCGCAACGTGCCGCAGGTTCATATTGATCCGGCCGTTCTCCCTGATGCATTCAGTGCGAATATTCCGCTGGCGCGACCGGGTCGCTGTCAGGCGCCGCTGAAAGATTTGCCCGAAGAACGCGTTCGCAACGTGCTGGCAGCGGCGTCTCAGTTTCGTTTGCAACAAAAAGCCGCACGGATTCGTCACAAAATTGACCGTCGTGGACGCGATGAGGTTCTGTTTCAAGAGCTGGCAGCCGCTCTCGGTTACAAGGAAAACAAACTGCCTTTCACACTGATCACCCAACGGCTGCCGTTGAAATCGTTGCGCGAAAACGCGTCGAACGTCGAATCGCTTTTGTTTGGCGTGGCCGGCTTCCTGCAAACGGCCGATCTTGATGTTTACAAGAAGTCCGCGCGAGAATATGTGCGTCAATTATGGGACCGATGGTGGCCGCATCGTGACGAGTTGCAGCGGTTGATTTTGCCAGGCAAAATTTGGCGACTCAGCAGCACACGGCCGGTGAACCATCCCCAGCGGCGGTTGGCGGCGCTCGCAATTTTGGCACGCGACTGGCCACGACTTCAGCGAGCTGTTGGAAAAAACAGCGTCCGCGCAGCAAAGGATTTCTTTGAAACGCTGGATCATTCGTTTTGGAATTTTCACTACACGCTCACCTCTAAAACTGCGCCCAAAAAAATGGCCCTGATTGGCGAAGCGCGCGTTGCCGACATTCTCGCCAACGTGTTGTTTCCATTTTGGCTGGCACACGATCTCGATCCTTCCGGTTCACTCGGGAGCACCGTGTGGGCTGAATATGCAAAGCTCTCAGCGCAACTATCAAACCGTCGGCTTGAAACAGGAGCGACGCGTCTTTTCGGAAACGACCCGCGCCGGAAACAATTCCTGAAAACCGTCGCGAATCAGCAGGGGTTGCTCCAAATTTACGAGGACTTTTGCATGCGGGACAATTCCGACTGTGCGCAATGTCCGTTCCCAGAGCAGATGAAGAGATGGGAATGAGTTAGAAACGTTAAAACGGTTACAGAGTAAAAAGATAGAAGTGAGAAACCCCGCCGCCACATCTCCAACGAAATGATTGTGAAAACCACGTGAACGCACCATAATCCGGCCCCGATGCAGAAAAATTCCTCCGCTTTCACGCTCATCGAGCTGCTGGTCGTTATTGCGATCATAGCGATCTTGATCGGTTTGCTCTTCCCCGCTTTCCGCGCTGTGCAGAACCAAGCCAAACAGGCCCAAGCGAAAAACGATCTCACACAAATCGTCAATGCTGTGAATGCGTTCTATACCGACTACGGGAAATATCCCATTGCTACACCCGGCGCGGATGTAGTCTACGGACCGAGCGGGACCGCAAACAACGCTTTATTTAAGGAACTTCTGGGTTGTCCTACAACCGGGGCAATACCCCCGACGTGTTCAGGTAACAGCACGCTTAATACACGGCAGATCGTTTTTATCTCCCCACCCGCCGTAAAGAATCCTGCAAGCCCACGATCCGGAATCGCCACGCTAGCCGCGACGATTAGTTGCGCTCCGGCCGCGATCGGCGACTTCGTCGATCCGTGGGGAACACCCTATAACGTGGAAATCGACGGCGATTACAATAATCAGATCACCACGAATCCCTATGGAGACAATAACGGTGCTGGACCACAGCCACTGACAATCGGGGTCATCGCCTGGTCACTCGGTAACGATTGGGTACTGGGGACCAAAACAGCTCTGTGTGCCGGCAACAACGTCTACACCAACAGCGACGACGTCATTTCGTGGCAATGATTGCCGGTTGTTTCGTTTGCAATCAGCAGTCGAAACTTTAAAATCGAGAGTCCCAGACGCGGGTGTAGTTCAATGGTAGAACGGCAGCTTCCCAAGCTGCACACGGGGGTTCGATTCCCCTCACCCGCTTTCTACCTAATTCGATGTTCGGCGTTGGACGTTGGGCGTTCGATATTTTCCCCTTCCGGTAGTCAAACGCAGTCTAGGCATCGAAAGTCGGCCAACCTTTTCCCGGCTCTCATGCGATTTGATAACATGGCGAGGGATCTG
>Ga0081455_10000172_pt1 | contig 80655 bp, 80 predicted proteins | sample TabmetS3T2R1_FD_70207 | JGI IMG/M metagenome (GOLD analysis project Ga0081455, IMG submission 70207) | Tabebuia heterophylla rhizosphere microbial communities from the University of Puerto Rico - S3T2R1 | ecosystem: Host-associated > Plants > Roots > Rhizosphere ...
GGCGGGGCGACTCGCAACCTTAGCCGATCGGCTCGGGCGACCCCAACAGACCTCCGGATTTTGGACGTCGTGTTGCCCAGACAATCAGGGCTGCCAACACGGTCCCGATCGTGCCCAGAATGAGGTCGCCAAGGGTGTCCTCGTACGCGGTCGCCAGCTCGGGCGAATGCCGGATGAACGTGATGTATTCGGTGATCTCCCACAGCACAGCCGTAGGCACGCCGAACGCCAGCGCCCGCTCCAGCGCCCTCAACCATGTGGTCCCGCGCGGCAGGGTGATCACGAGGAATCCGGCGGTCAGCAACGTCCAATTCATGAAATGCATCCAGTCGTCGAACCAACCGATCGAGTCGTAAAGATTCAGCCGATTCCCGAGCGTGTCCGTGAACCAGGGCATGCACAGCAGCAAGTCACCGAGCCACGGAAAGGGACGCGCTCGGCAAAACACCCACCAGATGGCAGGGACGATCACCATCGCCGTGGGATAGGCAAAGGCTCGCGAGTCGCCGGCCTTTGCTTTGACGCCGCCTAGATCTGGGTGTGCGACGGCGACGAGGATCAGGACGACTAGCGCAACCTTGAGCGCGATGTCGGCGGCAATCACGAGCCGCGTGGCCTGCGTTGGCTTCGTCTGAATCGGTGCTGTCACGCGCGATAGGTTAATGTCTGCTGTTCGTACGCCGGGGCGATTGGCGCAGTGGTAGCGCGCTTCGTTCACACCGAAGAGGTCACTGGTTCGAACCCAGTATCGCCCACCGACATAGAAACGTCTCCTGACCAGCACAAACACTGGAACAGGGGCCGTCTTGTTGCCCAGCGTGCGATGCGCGTGCGATGACAAATGAGCGGACTCCCATGAAACGTCGCTCAGCAGTCCACCCACCTGACCTAGGAACCGCCGCTGCGCGTAATGCGCGGTGACCCAGTCGAACGATCAACCGGTATAGGAACGTTGCACGTTGCCGGATACGCACTTGTCCACGATCGTTGGCGGAACGCCGAACTTGTGTAGCTCGGTACAGGACCAAGCATCCTGAGTACCGATCAGTTCCTTCCAACGTCCGTCTTTCTTGCCCCAGATCGCGGCGTAGCCGCCACATTCATCGACCCCGCCAATCGCGAAGCCGGCCGGGTCGTACTTCTGGACGGTGATCCCGCCGCAGTTGGGGGCGTCCGGCCTTTCGATGCTTAGAGCGGACTTGACGACAAAGGCCTTGAACTCGGCAGAGGTTCCGGTGAGTTTCGCCGCGTCTTCAGGCTTTCGAACCTCAACACCCATTTCGCCGAACTCGACGACCCTTCCGTGCGAGCCGGACGCCTTGGCCGCCGGACTTGCCGACCCAGCATGCTGGGCCTCGGGACCACAGCCAGCAGCAAGGAGGACCGCGGCAACGGTGCATGCGAGCGATCTCATAGTGGGCATCATTGCACCGCCCGATGGCCTGAGCTTGTCCGTTCTGCCAATGGCGCCGCAGGTGGACTCCTCATCGAATGCTCGGCCTGAACTAGGCTGACTTCGAACAGAACGCGCCAGCCGTAGGGCGCGTCGTGGAGGATCGGAGCCCCGCCGATGGCCGGTGACCAAGTCAATGTGGTCGTGAGTGGGGAGGCTCGTTCCGTCGACGCCGGCACGCGCGTCTGGCAGATCTTCGCCGACGATCCCGCCGTCATCGCCGCGCGGGTTGATGAAGCACTCGTCGACCTGTCCCGGGAGTTGGCCGACGGCGATGCGCTCGAACCCGTGGTGATCGACTCGGCGGATGGGCTCGACATCCTGCGTCACTCGACGGCGCACGTCATGGCGCAGGCCGTGCAGGACCTTTATCCCGACGCCAAGCTCGGCATCGGTCCGCCGATTCGGGACGGCTTCTATTACGACTTCGACGTTCCCGATCCGTTCACGCCCGATGACCTCGAGGCCATCGAGACCCGGATGCGCAAGATCATCAAAGAGGGCCAGAAGTTCGACCGGCGCGAGGTTCTCGACGAGGACGCACGTGCAGAACTAGCCGATGAGCCGTACAAGCTCGAACTCATCGGGTTGAAGTCGCAGGTTTCGACGAGCTCAACCGGCGAGGTGGCTGAGGGAGCCAGCGCCGAGGTTGGCGAGGGTGGCCTTTCCATCTATGACAACGTCCGCCGGGACGGCGAACTGGCCTGGAAAGACCTGTGCCGCGGGCCGCACCTGCCAACGACGAAGCGCATCCCGGCATTCAAGCTCATGCGTATCGCGGCCGCCTACTGGCGAGGCGACGAGAAGAACAAACAGCTGCAGCGCATCTACGGCACGGCATGGCCCTCGAAGGAAGAACTGGACGACTATCTCTTCCGGCTCGCCGAAGCACAGCGGCGCGACCACCGGCGCCTGGGCTCTGAGCTCGACTTGTTCAGCTTCCCCGACGAGATCGGCTCCGGCTTGGCCGTCTTTCACCCAAAGGGGGGCGTCATCAAGAGGGAGATGGAGGACTACGTCCGGCGCCGCCACATCGAAGAAGGCTTCGAGTACGTCGGTACTCCGCACATCAGCAAGGAGGGCTTGTTCCAGACGTCCGGGCATCTGCCGTACTACGCCGACACGATGTTTCCGCCCATGGAGCTGGAGGGCGCCGACTATTACCTCAAGGCCATGAACTGCCCGATGCACAACCTCATCTATCGGTCACGGCAGCGGTCGTACCGTGAGTTGCCGCTACGGATGTTCGAGTTCGGCTCCGTCTACCGGTATGAGAAGTCTGGCGTCATTCACGGTCTCACCCGCGTGCGGGGGCTAACGCAAGACGACTCGCACTCTTACGTCACGCCCGACCAGGCGCCGGGGGAGATCAAGCATCTGTTGGGTTTCATCCTCGATTTGTTGCGGGACTTCGGCCTCGAGGACTTCTACCTCGAGCTGTCGACGCGGGATGACGGAAATCCCGACAAGTTCGTCGGTTCCCAAGAGGAGTGGGAGGCCGCCACCGAGGTTCTGCGTCAGGCTGCAGAAGAAACGGGGCTGGAACTCGTCCCTGATCCGGGTGGGGCGGCGTTCTACGGCCCGAAGATTTCGGTGCAGGCCAAGGACGCGATCGGTCGTACGTGGCAGATGTCGACCATCCAGTACGACTTCAACCAGCCGAAGGGTTTCGAGCTCGAATACGTCGCTCCGGATGGATCGCGGCAGCAGCCGGTGATGATCCATTCGGCCAAGTTCGGCTCGCTCGAACGGTTCCTCGGTTTGCTCGTCGAGCACTACGCCGGCGCATTCCCGCCCTGGCTCGCGCCCGTGCAGGTCGTCGGGATTCCGGTCGCCGAAAGGCACGCCGACTATCTGGACACGGTGGCATCGCAATTGCGCGATCGCGGCATCCGGGTCGAGATCGATCACTCCGACGAGCGGATGCAGAAGAAAATCCGCACGGCGCAGACGCAGAAGATTCCGTTCATGCTGATCGCCGGCGACAGCGACATCGAGTCGAACGCCGTCTCCTTCCGCTTCCGTGATGGTGAACAGGAGAACGGTGTTGCGGTCGCCGAAGCCATCGAGCGCATCGCTGCTGCGATCGAGAACAAGGTGCAGGTCTGACGTGACCGAGTTCCAAGACGGGGTAGGGGAGCCGGACGCGTTCGAGCGTCTGTGGACGCCGCACCGCATGGCGTACATCAAGCGCGAAAACCGACCCGAGTCGTCCGACGAGGATGTCTGTCCGTTCTGCCGCATCCCGACGATGGACGACGTCGATGCGCTCATCGTCCACCGCGGCGAGACCTGTTACGTCGTTCTCAACCTCTATCCCTATAACCCCGGCCACCTCCTGATCTGCACGTTTCGCCATGTCGCCGACTACACGGATCTGTCAGACGACGAGACCGCTGAGATCTCCGAGCTGACGAAGGTCGCCATGGCCACGATGCGCCAGATCAGTCGTCCGCACGGGTTCAATATCGGCATGAACCAAGGCCAGATCGCCGGTGCGGGAATCGCTGCGCACCTGCATCAGCACGTCGTCCCGCGCTGGGGTGGTGACTCGAACTTCCTGCCCGTCATCGGTCGAACAAAGACCGTTCCCCAACTGCTCTCCGAGACCCGAGATTTGCTGGCCGACGCCTGGACGAATTCCGTCGAAACGGGGGACTGAGCGATGCTGCAGCGGTTCCGTCAGTTCTGGACGAACTTGTGGGCCCCTGTCGGAGACGGCCTGCTCAAGATCGGGGTGACGCCCGACCAGGTCACGATCGTCGGGACGCTCGGCGTGATGGGTGGTGCCCTCTGGTTCTTTCCGCGCGGTCAGTTGTTCGTCGGCGTCCTGGTGATCACCGCGTTCGTGTTCAGCGATCTCATCGACGGCTACATGGCGCGCAAATCTGGGCAGGCGTCGAATTGGGGTGCGTTCCTCGACTCGACCCTCGACCGATTTGGCGACGCCGCGATCTTCAGCGGCCTGATGCTCTACTACATCGGACCACATGCCGAGACGACGCTTGGCCAGCCGCGGATGTACGCCTATCTATGTCTGGCCTGTCTCATCCTCGGCAGCATCACGTCCTATATACGTGCCCGCGCCGAGAGCCTCGGCATGACGGCGAAGGTTGGCATCGCCGAACGAGCCGAGCGCCTTGTGTCGATTCTCGTGATGACCGGATTCAATGGCCTGTTTGGATTGCCGATCCTCACCGAGATCACGCTGTGGGGGCTCACCGCGGCCAGTGCGATCACAGTCGTGCAGCGGATTGTGGTGGTGAAGCGTCAAGCCTTCGCGGGGTGACCGCAGCGACCGTCAGGAATCCTTGTCGGCTCGCTGTGCCTGATCGATGAGGGGCTTGAGTCCCGTGGCAAGTTGGTATACGCGATCGTCCAGGCGATCAACGTCTTGCTTCACGCGGTGGATGTCTGCCTTCACCTCGCGGCTGACGTCGTGGATTTCGCGGCGGAGCAGGGCATGCGAACTGCCGATCGTCGTGACGAGAACGACGATGGTGGCGAGTGTCTCGAGATCCACCTGGATCACCCTTTCAGTGTGCGCCATCGGTGCGCGCGAGACTAGACGTGACGGCCAGGAACACCCACGAGCCCATCCACAGCTCGCCGTAGACTGGGCCTGTGACCAGCGAACAGCCGACCGGCACCACCAACGTCAAGCGCGGCATGGCCGAAATGCTCAAGGGCGGCGTCATCATGGATGTCGTCACCGCCGAGCAGGCCAAAATCGCCGAAGACGCGGGTGCCGTGGCTGTCATGGCACTGGAGCGGGTGCCGGCCGATATTCGGGCCCAAGGCGGGGTCGCGCGGATGAGCGACCCCGACCTCATCGACGGAATCGTTGACGCCGTCTCCATCCCAGTCATGGCCAAGACGCGCATCGGGCATTTCACCGAAGCCCAAGTGCTGCAGAGCCTCGGAGTGGACTACATCGACGAGTCCGAGGTGCTGACGCCGGCCGACTACACGAACCACATCGACAAATGGGCGTTCACCGTGCCGTTCGTCTGCGGTGCCACGAACCTCGGCGAGGCCCTGCGCCGTATCACCGAGGGCGCAGCCATGATTCGTTCTAAGGGTGAGGCAGGCACGGGCGACGTTTCCAACGCCGTCACCCACATGCGCCAGATTCGCGGAGAGATCCGACGTCTGCAGACGCTTCCGGCGGACGAACTGTACGTCGCCTCCAAGGAACTGCAAGCCCCCTACGACCTGGTCAAGGAAGTCGCTGAACTCGGCAAGCTCCCCGTCGTCCTCTTCACTGCCGGCGGCATTGCCACACCGGCCGACGCGGCGCTCGTGATGCAACTCGGCGCAGAGGGAGTGTTCGTCGGCTCGGGCATCTTCAAGTCTGGCGATCCGGCCAAGCGGGCCGAGGCCATCGTCAAGGCGACGACCTTCTACGACGATCCCGATGTCATCGCCAAGGTCTCGCGCGGACTGGGCGAGGCCATGGTCGGCATCAATGTCGAGGACGTTCCCGAACCGCATCGCCTCGCCGAGCGGGGTTGGTAACCGGGTCTAAAACGAGACCCTCCGAAGGTCGTTCGGCCTGAAATCGGTCAACGTCACCAAAACGAAACGCCAGACGGCCCAACGCAATCGTTTCGCAACCAATCACCTGTCGCTCGGATGGGTCTGCGGCTCGAAAATCAAGTGGGGGCACGTGGTCCCCGCTGTCGAGCGCAGGGAGTTCCGCGATGAGCATGAACACAACCCGTAGCGCGACACAGTTGGGGACCCATTCTTCACATCGCCCTCCCAAGGACCGCGGCGAACTCCCTCATCCGCTCGGGCGGACTAACAACCGCCGCGGTCCGCGGAGGAAGTGCGGGATGGACAGCCACCAGCGGGACTGGTCGGCATGTTCTGGTGGGATCCACCCGCATCGCGCCCGGCTGAACGGAACGGATCGACCTGCGTGACGTTCCGTTCAGCCGCGGCCAGCGCGAATTTGGATGAACCGGCCGGGATCAGCGCCCTGAAACCCGCCCCGTGCGCGCTCATTGTGCCCAGCGTTGCGCTGTGTTCCTGAGGGCATTTGCGGCGGTATGGTGAAGTCGCGCCTGCGGAGCCGGGAGTCTCCGAACGGCGTCCAGAGGAGTTCCGTCGTGCACGCGGATGGCTCGAGGACTCTTCAGATCCCGACCGGGAGGGAACCGAGAGGGAGCGACGGCGGTGGCGTGTGGTCCACCCCCAGTACCACCGCCGTCGCAAGGGATTACCTCGTAGCCTTGTGCTGTGGCCCAACCTGTCGTCGGTGTTCTCGCGCTCCAAGGTGACGTGCGCGAACACCTGCATGCGTTGACGCAGGTCAATGCCCGTGCGGTGACGGTGCGCCGTGCTGCTGAACTCGACGAGGTCGACGGCCTGATCATCCCCGGCGGCGAGTCGACGACCATGGCCAAATTGGCTCGCACCTTCGAGGTGTTCGAGCCCATCGCCAGCCGGATCAAGACCGGCATGCCCACGTTCGGCACCTGCGCCGGCATGATCCTTCTGGCTGACCGTCTGCGGGACGGTGCCGATGGTCAGGAAACGTTCGGCGGCTTGGACATCACCGTCCGTCGCAACGCGTTCGGCCGCCAGGTTGACTCGTTCGAAGCCGACATCACCTTCGACGTCGACGATCCCGCCTTGGCAGATCCGGTCCATGCGGTCTTCATTCGCGCGCCCTGGGTGGAGGAAGTGGACCCCAACGTTGCTGTGCTCGCGAGCGTCTGCGTCCCGGGCCTCGGCGATAGGATCGTCGCCGTTCGGCAGGGCGTGGTCATGGCGACGTCCTTCCATCCAGAGGTGGGCGGCGATCTGCGTCTCCATCGGTACTTCGTGAACCTCATCGGCCGGTAGGGAAGGTAGAACGATGTCAGGCCACTCCAAGTGGGCGACGACCAAGCACAAGAAGGCGCTGATCGACGCCAAGCGCGGCAAGATGTTCGCGAAGCTGATCAAGAACATCGAGGTCGCGGCACGCACTGGTGGCCCCGACCCGGGCGGCAACCCGACCTTGTACGACGCCATCCAGAAGGCGAAGAAGTCGTCGGTGCCCAACGACAACATCGACCGCGCAGTCAAGCGTGGCGGGGGAGTCGACGGTGGCGCGGTCGACTACGCGACGATCATGTACGAGGGCTACGCCGCGGGTGGTGTGGCGCTGCTCGTCGAATGCCTGACCGACAACCGCAACCGGGCTGCGATGGAAGTTCGCACAGCGATGACCCGCAACGGCGGCACGATGGCTGACCGGGGTTCGGTGGCGTACCTATTCGCTCGCAAGGGCGTGATCATGGTCCCGAATGAGGATGGGTCGACGTCGGAGGATGACGTGCTGATGGCGGTTCTCGATGCTGGCGCCGAGGAGGTCAACGACCTCGAAGGCTCGTACGAGGTGGTCTGCGAAGCGACCGACCTCGTCGCCGTCCGGACGTCGTTGCAGGAGGCCGGGCTTGACTACGACTCTGCAGAAGCTTCATTCGTCCCGTCGGTCACGATCGACGTCGACCCCGAGACCGAGGGCAAGATCGTCCGGCTGATCGATGCGCTCGAGGACTGCGACGACGTCCAAAACGTCTACGCGAACTTCTAGGTCTCGATACGCTGCTTCGCGGCTACTCGACCACCGTGATCGACCCTGTCGGTGATCGAGTAGGAGGCGAAGCAGCGTATCGAGATCCCCGGCGCGTCGCCGCTAGATGCCGCGTCAGGCGAATTAGTCTTCGAACATGCGTTCGCCCGAAACTCGAGTGCTGGGAATCGATCCAGGCCTCACCAGGTGCGGAATCGGCGTCGTCGAGGGCAGCGTTGGTCGACCCTTGACGTTGGTCGATGTGGGGGTGGCCCGAACGCCCGCCGATCTCGACATCGCCAAGCGGTTGCGTCTGCTTGAGCAAGCCGTCGACGACGCGATTCGAACGCATCGTCCCGATGTCGTCGCGGTCGAGCGCGTCTTCAGTCAGCACAACGTCAAGACGGTCATGGGCACCGCCCAAGCCAGCGCGGTGGCCATGCTTGTTGCGGCTCGGCATGGAATCGAGGTCCGGCTACACACGCCGAGCGAGGTCAAGGCAGCGATCACCGGCAGCGGCCGGGCCGACAAAGCCCAGGTCGGCCATATGGTCACACGCTTGCTGCGGCTCGACAGCGCACCCAAGCCAGCTGACGCGGCCGATGCTTTGGCCCTTGCCATTTGCCAGATCTGGCGCGGGGGAGCGACCTCGCGGCTCGACGCGGCACTCGCGCAGGCGGCCGCCCGATGATCGCGTTCGTGCGCGGTCACGTTGCCGCGCTGACGCTCAACTCGGCTGTGGTCGACGTGGGCGGAGTTGGGTATCAAATCCTGTGCACTCCCGGCACCATTGCGGGCCTGCGCCTCGGCTCAGATGCCGAGCTGGCAACCTCCATGGTCGTCCGCGAAGACTCCCAGACCCTGTACGGCTTCGCCGATACCGACGAGCGCGACATGTTCGAACTCGTCCAGACGGCGAGCGGCGTCGGTCCCAAGGTGGCTCAGGCGATGCTGGCCGTCCTTCCGCCCGATCGGCTCCGCACCGCGATAGCGGCTGGCGATCATGCGGCGCTGACTACCGTTCCCGGCATCGGGCGCAAGGGTGCCGAGCGCATCATTCTCGAACTGAAAGACCGGATCGGCCCGGCGGCCGCAGTCGTCACGGAGGCAGTCGGTCCTTGGCGCGATCAAGTGCGCGACGCCCTTCAAGGTCTCGGCTGGTCTGCCCGCGACGCCGACGCGGCAGTCGAAGTCGTCGCGCCGGATGCCGACACAGGCGCTGACGTGCCGGCGCTTCTGAGAGCGGCACTCCAAACCTTGGCGAAGACGTGAGGCAACCATGACCGACGAATTCGAAGCCGTCATGACGGTCGCGGCGGAATCGACGCCTGAAGAACGCGCGTTCGAGGCCGCGCTGCGGCCGCGCACACTCAGCGAGCTCATCGGGCAGGAGCGAGTCCGCGAGCAACTGGCTCTTCTGCTCGAAGCCGCAGCGGGTCGCGGCCGAACGCCCGATCACGTCCTGCTGTCCGGCCCGCCCGGCTTGGGCAAGACCACTCTGGCGATGATCATCGCCGCCCAACTGACCGCGCCGCTGCGCATCACGAGCGGTCCGGCCATCCAGCATGCCGGCGATCTCGCCGCCATCTTGTCCGGCGTCAATGAGGGCGATGTCCTCTTCATCGACGAGATCCATCGTATGTCGCGGCCCGCCGAAGAACTGCTCTACATGGCCATGGAGGACTTCCGGGTCGACGTCGTCGTCGGCAAGGGTCCGGGGGCCACTGCGATTCCGCTCGAGATCCCGCCGTTCACTGTTGTGGGTGCCACGACCCGCACTGGGCTGTTGCCCAGCCCACTGCGCGACCGCTTCGGTTTCACGGCACAACTCGACTACTACGACACCGACGAACTGCACCGCATCATCGATCGCTCCGCCGGCCTGCTCGCGATTTCGGTCACCGCCGATGGCGGGCGCGAGATCGCCGGACGTTCCCGCGGCACGCCCCGTATCGCCAACCGATTGTTGCGGCGCGTTCGCGACTACGCCGAAGTCCGTGCTGATGGTGTCGTTGACGCCGCCATCGCCGCCGATGCCCTAGCGCTGTACGAGGTCGACGAACTCGGCCTCGACCGGCTCGACCAAGCCGTCCTCCAGGCGTTGTGCGCCTCATTCGGCGGCGGGCCGGTCGGCATCTCCACCTTGGCGGTCGCTGTCGGCGAGGAGCGCGAGACGGTTGAAGAGCTTTCGGAGCCATACCTCGTTCGCCTCGGCTTCCTGGCGCGCACACCGCGCGGACGCACGGCAACGCCGGCGGCGTGGCAACACCTCGGCCTCGCGAAACCGACCGGAACCGATGGTCAACTCGAGTTTGGCTAGGTCCTCCCTCGCCCAGGTCCACTGAAGTCGCCGTGCAGGACGGTGTGAGCCGATGCGGCACGATCTCCTAGACTTCACGCCGTGTCTGCTCCCACGACGCGGCGAAGCCTGCCCCGGCCGCGCCGGACGCTCCTGGTCTTCCTGGCGTTCGTGCTCGTCCTCGTGGCGATCCTTGTCGGCCTCGATCTGAGCGGCTCGTCCAAGCATGGAAAACGAGAGAACGTGTGGCAGCCTCGCTTGGGCCTCGACCTCAAGGGCGGCACCCGCATCACGCTTCAGGCAAAGTCTGAGAAGGGCAAGAAGCCGGAGCCAGACAAGCTCCTGCAGGCCCGTTCGATCATCGATCAACGGGTCAACGCCACGGGTGTCGCCGAATCCGAAGTCACGACGCAAGGCGGCGACCAGATCATCATCGAGATCCCGGGCCAGAGCGAGCAGGCCATCGCGGATCAGGTTGGACGCACGGCGCAATTGCGCTTTCGTTTGCTGTGGGGGTCGACGGCCAGTGCTACCAAGCCGCTTCCACCTGCCAGGAAGGCGCAGTTGGAGGCGGAGGTGGCCAAGGCAGATTGGTCGAAACTCTCGCTCGACCAATTGATCCAGGCCGAGACGGTCGGGCTTCAAACTCTGGCGTCGCTTCCAACGCAATACACGAAGTCGCTTGAGGCGCTCGCCGCACTGGCGAAGGGATTTGTCTGCAACCGCAGATCGCTGCCGTCCAACGACCGTGCCGACCTGCCACTGGTGACGTGCGAGATCAAAACGGGGGAGGTCATGGTGCTCAGCCCCATGATCATTCCGGGAACCGACGTCAAACGGGCAACCCCGACCGTCCCGTCCAACACCGTCCAGTGGGTGGTGGCTATTCAGCTCAAGGGTGAAGGACGCCGAACGTTCGACAAGGCGAGCGGTGCGCTCTACCAGCAGACACAGGCGGGCCAAGAGGCCAAGAGCCGTTTTGCCATCGTTCTCGACGGTGAGGTCTTGAGTGCTCCCACGATGCAGGCCCACATCACCGATGGGGCGTCCCAGATCCAAGGCGATTTCACCGCAGTCTCGGCCCGCGACCTGGCCAACCAGCTCAAGTACGGCGCGTTGCCGTTGACCTTCGAGCTGAACGGCAGTTCGTATGAAGGGCCGACGCTGGCTGGCACGCAGCTCAACGCGGGCCTCGTCGCCGGCGCCATCGGTTTGGCGCTGGTCGTGGTTTACCTACTCCTCTATTACCGCGGCCTCGCGATGGTCGCGATCGGGTCGCTCATCATCGCCGCGTTGCTCACCTACCTATTTGTGCTCCTGCTCGGCAGAGGCGTCGGGTTCACGCTGACGCTTCCGGGTATCGCCGGTCTGATCGTCGCGATCGGCATCACCGCCGACTCCTTCATCGTCTTCTTCGAGCGATTGCGCGACGAGGTGCGCGACGGCAAGTCGCTTCGCCTCGCCGTCGAAGCCGGATGGGATCGGGCCAAGAACACGATCCTGGCTGCCGATGCGGTGTCGATCCTGGCCGCGCTGATCCTGTACATCTTTGCGATCGGCGTTGTCCGTGGCTTCGCCTTTGCGCTCGGACTCACCACGCTCATCGACATCCTGGTCGTCTTTGCCTTCACCAAGCCGATGGTCACATTGCTGGCGCGCACCAAGTTCTTCGGCGAGGGTCACCGGTTGTCCGGCCTCGACGCCAGCCACCTGGGCATCTCCGGACGCAAGGTCTCCGAGATTGGGCGCGGCACGGTCGGACGTCCTTCGGCCGGCGGAGGGGAGGCGCCGTGAGTCGGCTCAGTTCCTTCGGCCAACACCTCTACTCCGGCCAGATCTCCTTTGACTTCGTCGGCCGCCGCCGGCTCTGGTACACGCTCTCCGCGCTGATCCTCGTGACCGTGATCGCCGGGTTCGTCGTTCGTGGCTTCCATTTCGGCATCGAGTTCAAGGGTGGCGTCGAGTTCACTGCTCAGGTCCAGAAGGCCGACACGCATGCGGTCGATGCGATGACTGCGGCAGCGCGCACCGTGCCAGAAAGCGGCGATCCGATCGTCAACACGTCCGGCGCTCACATGGTGCGGATCCAGACTTCCCCCTTGACACAGCGGCAAGCGACAGCCGTTGAGGAGGCATTGACCAAGGCGGGGGCGACTGAGGTCAGTCAGGACCTCATTGGTCCGTCCTGGGGGAGGCAGGTCGCGCAGAAGGCGCTTACCGGCCTCATCGTGTTCCTCGTCATCGTCGTGCTGTTCATCTGGGGATATTTCCGTGAGTGGCGGATGTCCGTGGCGGCACTCGTGGCGCTGGCGCACGACCTCGTCATCACGGCCGGTGTATACGCCTGGTCCGGGTTCGAAGTCACGCCGGCGACGGTCACCGGCCTGCTCACGATTCTTGGCTACTCGCTGTACGACACCGTCGTCGTGTTCGACAAGGTGCGTGAGAACACCAAGGGCGTCCAACGTTCGACGACGAAGACGTACGCCGATCGTGCCAATCTCGCGGTCAACCAGACGTTGGTGCGGTCCATCAACACCTCGGTGACCGCGCTGCTCCCGGTGGCCGCGATCCTGATCGTCGGTGCCGCTGTCTTGGGTACCGGCCCGCTGAAGGATCTCGCGCTTGCGCTGTTCGTCGGTATGGCTGCCGGCACGTATTCATCCATCTGCATCGCGACTCCGCTGGCGGTCCAACTCAAGGAACGCGAGCCGGCGATCAAGGCGCACACGGCCCGCGTCTTGGGCAAGCGCGACGAGACGCTGACCAAGCCAGAGGCAGTCGCCGTCACCGCGACGCCCGCTCGGCCCGTCACTGTCTCGCGGTCTGCGAAGCGCAACCAGCCAACGCGCTCCACCCGTTCGAAACGGAGCAAGGGTTCACGCTGACAGACGGGTAGTCCATGCCATGCTGGACCCCATGAAGTTGGTGCCCTCTAGAGTCTCGGCAGCCCTTGCATCCATTCTTCTTCTCGCCACGCTGACCGCCTGCGGCGGCGACGATGGAAAGAACAGCGACTACTGCAAGGACCTCGAGTCCGCAGCCCCCAAATTCGCCTCGCTCCGCACGAACGACACCGCCCAGCTCGAAGACGTCTTCAAGGCGTCACACAAGCTGGCTGCCGAAGCCCCGGACGAAATCAAGGACGACTGGGCCGTGCTCGACAAGGGCATGACCGACATCGAGAAGGCACTCAAGGACGCCGGCATTAAGTTCTCCGACTTCGCCCAGCTGCAACAGGGCAAGATCCCCGAGGGCGTTGATGTTGACAAGTTGCAGGGCCTGCCCGCCAAGTTCCAGAAGCTGGACAGCCCCGCATTCGACAAGGCGTCCAAGGCCATCAGTCAGCACGCCAAGAACGTCTGCGAAGTCACCTTCGAGTCGTGACAGAAGCCGAAGCGCTGCTCCAGCGCTGGGTTCGGTCGATCCCTGATTGGCCCGAGCCCGGCGTCATTTTCCGCGACCTCACGCCCCTGTTCGCCGACCCGACGGCGTTCGGAGAGTTCATCGGTCACTTGGTGGGCGCCGCGGCGAGTCTTGGTCCGGTCGACGTCGTTGCGGGCATCGAGGCACGAGGGTTCATCCTCGGATCGCCGGTTGCCGAACGGCTGCGTGCCGGATTCGTCCCGATCCGCAAGGCCGGCAAGTTGCCGGGCAAGGTGCACTCGATGACGTTCACCTTGGAGTACAGCCAAGCGACGATCGAACTGCACGCCGACGCCATCAAACCTGGCGAACGTGTGTTGATTGTCGACGATGTCCTCGCCACGGGCGGCACGTTGGCGGCGGCCAGTGCCTTGGTCGTCGAGTCGGGCGGCACCCACGTCGGCAACGTGTTGGCCATCGAGTTGCCGGCGCTGGCCGGCCGGGCGCGGCTGGGCGACACGCCCACGATCGCACTGACGGAGATGTGACCCGATGAACCAGCACCAAATCCGAGTCGTCGCGTTGCTGCTCGTCGCACTACTCGTCATCGGCGCCGGCGCCACGTTGCTGAGCCAGATCATCTGACCAGCGCTGACGGTAGACGTCCTGACTACCATGGAGTCAGGAGGTCGGATGGCGGATCGCGTGGATGTGGGCTCTGCCGAATCGACGGACGCTTCCTCGCGAACGGGAGGAACCTCCGGTGTCGACTCGGCACCGGCTTCTGCGCGCGTACGGAGCCGCCTAGCCCGCATCGGACGGGGGTCGTCGGCCAACCCGGTTCTCGACCCGCTCCTGCGCATCTATCGGGAGAGCCATCCCAAGGGTGATGCCGACGCCATCACCCGGGCTTACTCGGTGGCCGAACAGATGCACGAGGGCCAACTTCGCAAGAGCGGCGACCCCTACATCACACATCCGTTGGCGGTTGCGACCATCCTGGCCGAGTTGGGCATGCCGGCGCCCGTGCTCATCGCGGCGCTGCTGCACGACACGGTCGAAGACACCCAGTACACGCTCGATCAACTGCAAGAAGAATTCGGCGACGAGGTCGTACAGCTCGTCGACGGTGTGACCAAGCTCGACAAAGTCAAGTACGGCGAGTCTGCCCAGTCCGAGACCATCCGCAAGATGGTCGTCGCGATGAGCCGCGACATCCGCGTCCTCGTCATCAAGCTCGCCGACCGGCTGCACAACATGCGGACCCTGCGCTACTTGCGCCAAGACAAACAGGAGCGCATCGCCACCGAGACCCTCGAGATCTTCGCCCCACTGGCCCACCGGCTCGGCATGAACACCATCAAGTGGGAACTGGAAGATCTCGCGTTCGCGACGCTGCACCCCAAGGTCTACGACGAAATCGTTCGCTTGGTGGCCGATCGCGCACCGTCGCGTGAACAGTTCCTCGAGCGGGTGATCGGCGAAGTCGAATCCGACCTGCGGCATGCCAAGGTCAAGGCGACTGTTTCCGGCCGGCCGAAGCACTACTACTCGATCTACCAAAAGATGCTCGTGCGTGGTCACGACTTCACCGACATCTTCGATCTCATCGGCGTCCGCATCCTTGTCGACACGGTGGCCGACTGCTACGGCGTTCTCGGTGTCCTGCACGCCCGGTGGAACCCCATCCCCGGACGCTTCAAGGACTACATCTCGCTGCCGAAGTTCAACATGTACCAATCGCTGCACACGACGGTGATCGGGCCACAGGGCAAGGCTGTCGAGATGCAGATCCGCACCTTCGCGATGCACCGTCGCGCCGAATACGGTGTTGCGGCGCACTGGAAGTACAAGGAAGACGGCGTCGCCGGCCGCACCGGTGGGCGTGCGCCGAAGACCGAAGACATGGCGTGGCTGCGTGAGCTGATGGATTGGCAGTCCGAGACGGCCGATTCGGGCGACTTCCTCGAGTCCCTGCGGTTCGACATGAAGAGCGCCGGCGTCTACGCGTACACGCCGCGAGGCGACGTCATTCATCTGCCGGAGAAGGCTTCGCCGATCGATTTCGCCTATGCCGTCCACACCGAGGTGGGTCACGCGTGCATCGGCGCGCGAGTCAATGGACGCCTCGTATCCCTGGAGTCCGAACTGCAGACCGGCGACGTCGTCGAGATCTTCACGTCGAAGTCGCCCGACGCCGGGCCGAGCCGCGATTGGCTCGATATCGTCAAGAGCCCGCGGGCGCGTAACAAGATCAGGGCTTGGTTCACCAAGGAGCGACGCGAAGAAGCCATCGATCATGGGCGCGAATTGCTGGCCAAGCAGATGCGCAAGGAAAACCTGCCCCTGCATCGCCTGTTCAAGCACGACAGCCTCGACTCGGTTGCGAAGGATCTCCACCTGGCTGACGTCTCGGCGCTCTACGCGGCGGTGGGAGAGGGCAACGTCGGCGCGCAGAACGTCGTTGACCGGGTCATCGCGCTCGCTGGCGGACGCGACAGCGCCGAGGAAGATCTTGCCGAGGCAACGGTTCCGACGCGCAGCCGCCGCCATCGCGCGCCGACGTCCGACTCCGGTGTTGTCGTCGAGGGCGTCGACGGAGACGTGCTCACCAAACTCGCGCGCTGTTGCACGCCTGTCCCCGGCGACGAGATCAGTGGCTTCGTGACCCGGGCGTCCGGCGTGTCGGTGCACCGCACTGACTGTGTCAACTTCGAATTGCTGCTCGACCAGCCGGAACGCATCGTCAAGGTGCATTGGGCGCCGACGGCCAAGAGCACGTTCCTGGTTGCCATCCAGGTCGAGGCGCTCGACCGGCCGCGTCTGCTCAGCGACATCACGCGGATCATTTCCGACCAGCACGTCAACATCCTGTCGGCGTCTGTCACGACCGGTGGCGACCGTGTGGCGCGGTCCCGCTTCACCTTCGAGATGGGTGATGCGAAGCATCTCGATCACGTGATGTCGGCAGTGCGCAACATCGACGGCGTCTACGACGCGTTCCGGATCACGCAGTAGTCATGTCCATCGACAGCTGGGTGCCGGCCGCGTTATGCGCTGGAGTGCTGGGATGGGTGGGCCCCCATGTGATCGCGCGGTTGCCGGCCTCAAAGGACGCCGGTCCCGAAACGCCCGGTTATCGCTCCATTTCCGACGTCCACTGGCTCAGCGCTTGGCTTTCGTTGGCAGCCATAGTCCTCGTGACGGTCGTCAATTTTGCAGTCCCGGCGAGGCTTCTTCCGGCGTGGGTCATCCTCTGTGGCGCCGGCATCTGGCTGGCCTATGTCGACTGGAGGACGCAATTGCTTCCGACGCGGATCATCGTTCCGGTCTCTGTCGCGGTGTTCGCGGCCGTCGCCGTTGAGTCATGGCTCGCGTCCGACTGGCGGATTCTCCTTCGCGCCGTCATCGCGAGTCTCATCGCGTTCGGGGTCTTTTGGCTGTTCTGGTGGGTTGGCGAACTGTGGAGAGCCGGGGGCTTCGGCTACGGCGACGTGCGGTTTGCTGCGCCGCTGGGCTTGGTACTCGGTTCGGGCAGCGGTTGGGCGGTCTTGGTGGGGCTCTACATCGGGATCATCCTCGGTGCGATCGCGGGCCTCGTGATGAAGGCCCGCGGCCAGGGCGGAAGCTTCGCGCTCGGACCATGGCTCCTCCTCGGGGCTGTGCTTGCGCCCGTCGTGACCTGACGAGAGTCAGCCGCGGAGGAAGGGATTGTTGCAGGACGGCCGGCTGGTCGGTTGGATCCGCACGGTTCCGACATTCACCCCGAGGCTGGTCAGGGTTGGCCTCAATACGGCGCTCACCAACGGATCGATGATGCCGAGCAGAGGCTTGACGATGCCATCGAGCAGGTTGCTGACGGGAAGGCCGCTCACGCTGATGCTGATGGGTGTGATGGTGGACAAGCCGAGGCTGCCAAACGCGGTTCCGGCGGTCTGTCCCGGAGGGAGATCGCTGGTGGGGAACGTGAAGTTCAGCGTTTGGGACGACGTGGTGCCGATCGAGGCGCCGTTGGCTCCGCCTGCGTCGACGGTCACGTGGGTGAGGTGCAGGAGCAGATCGGTCAGAACGTGGGCGCCCACCTTGCCGGCGGCGGTGGTCGCCTGAACCGAGAGGCTCCGGCTCGTGCCCACGCAGGTGATGCTCGTGATCGTCCCCGATCCATCCGCGGCTGTCACGAAGATGGGGTCGAAACTTGCCGACGCGACGAGCCCGTTGAGGGCCGTGACGTCTGCACTGACCTTCACCTGCAGTTGGGCCGAGTGAGCGGTGGTGCCGACCGGCCCGCACGCAATCTGGGGAGGTTGCACGACCTTCGCCGAGGAGGTGACACTGGCCAATCCGGGGAACGACCCGGTCAGGTTGAGGTTGACGAAAGTGTCCTTGTTGGCCGCCATGATCACTGCTTGGAGCAGACTGAACGCGTTGACGGCGATGTCGGCCGCTGACTGGTTGCCGGTGTTGAGACTCAGGATCGAGCCGATGTTCAGATTGGTGCTGTCTGACAGGTGGGCGGCGATGCCGTTGAGAAGACTGGCCGAGCTCCCTTGGTGAGAGAGCACGTCAGCCATGGCGATCACGAAGTCGTGCGCCGTGACGTTTGCTGTCGCAATCTGATCGACTGACCCGACGCCGAGCGCGGTGGCCAGGTCGAGTATCGGGATCTCAAGGTCCAGCGAAGCAAGTCCGCTCGGATCGAGGATGGTCAGGCGGTCGACCCCGATGAGTTTGCCCAGGAAGGTATCGAGTGGGCCCTGCGGGACGAGCTCGACGAAGGTGGCGCCAGCCGAAATACATGCGACCGGTGGACCGAGGACGGCGAGTGCCGAACGCTGCAGGTTGGTTCTCCGCGGGACGCTCGGCAGGAAGCGAAACGCCGACGAGCCTGTGGTCCACACCTGCACGGCGTTGGGTACGTCGGAGGGCGCGGCCCAGCGCACGAAGGCGCCGGAATCCTTGTCGGTCACGGCGAGCCGAACCGTCACGGTGTCGGGATCGGCAATGGCGGCCTGGCGGTCGAGGCTCTCCTGCTTCGCTGTCGAGAACAACGTTGACGATGGTCCGGTCGAGTCGTATCCCGTGTAGCCGCTCGCCGCGCGGCCGTCCAGATTGCGCACGACGTCAAGCGCAAGGACGTCCGCGATGGACTGCATGTCGCGACGGACGATGCGGTCGCCCCCGACGTCGATGACGAGCGAGATGATCAGGAAGATCACACCCATCATGACCAGCGTGGCCGGGAAGACTGCCCCGCGCTCGTCGTGGCGGTGGACTGGCCGGAGCATTAGTTGATCCTTGCGCTCGACGAGTACGAGACCGTCTGGGGAAGCGTGAAACCGAAGAATTGCGAGACCTCGACTCGGGGATGGTCGCGGTACGGGTACGACAGCGTTATCGAGATGCACTGGTTCGAGTCGCCACAGGTCACCGGCACGTTGGGAATGGTGCACGTGAGGATCGCGCCGCAGGTCAGCGTGCCGCCGATTTGGCCTTGGAACGACTCGTTGATCGCGGATATCGCTCGATCACGGCGCTGGGAGTAGGTCAGATTCGAGGGCGCCACGGCCGCGGCGCGTGCGCCTTCGGTCGCCGCCTGACTCATCGTCTGGCGAAAGCTGAGCATCACGCCAAAGCTGATGATCCCGAAGACCAACATGAGGAAGAAGGGCACGATGAGCACGAACTCCACGAACGATGCTCCGCGTTCCCGATGGGTGAATTTTGCCGGCATCGTGCCTCCTCTCTGACTCTGTTCGCAGCGTAAATCCGCCACGGTTGCAGCAGCCGCCGCGAGCCGGGCAAGTCACCGAAATGCAACCGGCGCGCCTGATCGGTAGTGCGAATGAACTAGTCATTTGGACGTCAGATTGCGATGTGGTCTCGAAGTGATTTCGAAGTGATTGCGACGCCACTTTTGGGTCCGGTGCGGTCCTAGCGTCTGAATCGGACGTCGCGAAGTGCGACGCATACGCAAGGAGTGAGAGATATGTTCGCACCGCTTTTCGTTTACTCGTATCTGACCGCAACCCTGGCGACGGCCGAGCGCCGTCGCAATGAGCAGGGCGCCTCCTTCACGGAGTACGTCGTGCTGCTCGCCGCGATCGTGGCAGTCGTCGCCGCTGGCGTCGTCCTGCTCGGCGCAAAGATCACCGCCAAGCTCAACGGCCTGACACTCTGAAAGGGAGTGGAGAAATGTTCGCACCACTTTTCGTTTACTCGTATCTGACCGCAACCCTGGCGACGGCCGAGCGCCGTCGCACGGAACAGGGCGCCTCCTTCACGGAGTACGTCGTGCTGCTCGCCGCGATTGTGGCAGTGGTTGCCGCGGGCGTTGTCCTGCTCGGCGACAAGATCACCGCCAAGATCACGGGCTTGACGCTCTGATCGAGGTGTCAACGGGCTGAGGTGGCCGTCGCGCGCCGACGGCCACCCCTCCCCGACACAGGCTGAGGGAGAAGACCAGTGAGATCCAAGAAGCGCGCCTTCGCCGCCGTCATGGCGGTTCTACTGGCCGCCCTCGGCATCGGCGCCCTGGTCGTCTACACCAAGGGCGCCCAAGACCGGGCCTTCGCCGGCCGCGAGACCGTCTCGGTCCTGCGGGTCACCGAGACAGTGCCCGTCGGAACCAAGGCAAGCGACCTGGGCGGCAAGCTCGAACGGGTCAAGTTGCCACGTGCGGCTGTCCCGGACGACGCCGTGCAGTCCGTCGACGGATTGGGCGACAAGACCACCACCGCCACCTTGGTCCCCGGAGAGGTGCTCGTCGCGGCTCGATTTGTTCGGACGCCCGGTGCCAAGGGCGCGCCCGCCATCGCGGTTCCCGATGGGCTTCAGGAACTGACGGTGGAGTTGTCTTCTGCTCGGGTCATTGGGGGTTCATTGCAACCGGGCGACAGAGTGGGGGTCGTCGCCAGCTACGACCCAGAGCGATTCACCAACTTCGCAGCCAACCGGGTGCTGGTGCTCGACGTGAGCGGCGAAACTGCGGCCGCGAGTGGCGGTGGCGATTCGTCGGCGGCCCCTTCAGGTGCCGTCATCCAAGTTCGGCTCGCGCTCAATTCTGACGCGGTGGAACGGGTGGTCAACGCTTCGGAGTTCGGCAAGGTCTGGCTGTCGCGTCAGAACAGTGGCGCTGTGACCGCCCGGAAGTTCATCGAGCCGGAGGGGGTTGTGAAATGACCAATGTCCTATTCGTTGCCGTCGACCGTGATCTGGTGAACCGGGTCGCGGCACTCGACGGCCATCGTGTGGTGTCAATCGATCGGGAAAGCATCCCGAGATCGGGACGCTGGAACCTGTCAGACAAGACGTTCCGGCCCGACCTCATCTTCGTCGGATCCGGAATGACCGCTCAGGGTGCGCTGGAGTATGCCAAGGTCATTGCCGGCGAATACCCCGAGATTGCCGTAGCTCTGGTCGCCGAACCAAAAGACGAGCTGATCAGGAGGGTGACCGGCCTCGGGATTCGGGGTGTGGTCAGCCCGCGCATCAGCGACGCCGACTTGGTCGGCCTGCTGGATCGAGTGGGACGTAACGCCCAGGCCGTTCGCAGCGACGCTCCCAAGGACATCCCCGCGCCGGTCGCTCCAACTGCCCCCAGAGCCACCACGACCTACCCGCATCAGGTGATTGTGGTCGCCTCACCGAAGGGCGGAGTCGGCAAGACGACGACGACCGTCAGTCTGGCGGGACTCCTTGCCGAATCAGCGCCCGGCGAGGTTGTCGTCATCGACTTCGACCTCCAGTTCGGAAATGTCGCCACGATGCTCAACCTCGAGCCGTCGTACACCGTCACTGACGCATTCGTTTCGGGGGTCGACGACTCCATGCGGTTGCGCACGCTGTTGACGCCACATCCGGCCAACTTCTATGTGCTGGCTTCGTCCGACAACCCGGCCGAGAACGGGCATGTGACCGGCGACCAGATTCGCAAACTGGTCCACCACTACTCCTCGAGCTTCCGCTACGTCATCGTCGACACGTCGGCGGGGCTCATGGAGGAGACGCTGTCCAGCCTGGAAGAGGCCACCGACGCCGTCTTCGTCGTCACCCTCGACGTCGCGACACTCCGCGCCGCCCGGCGAGAAGTCGAGGTGCTTGCCCAACTGAACCTGTTGCCGCAGCGCAGGCACGTGGTACTCAATCGGACGGATCGCAAGTCCGGCTTGGCCGAGCGAGACGTCGAGCGAATCCTCGGCCTACCCGTCAACGCGGCCATTCCGGCTTCCAGTCGGGTCGCCCTTTCGGCCAACCGTGGGGAGCTCGCGGTCAAGTCCCGCAGGCGCAATCCGGTCCGGAATCCGATGAAGGACCTGGCCGGACGGGTCTCTGACGTGACCAAGCATCGGGAGGGCGGCCTCCGATGAGCCTGAGCGACCGTGTCTCCGCACACCAGCGCGCTGAAACCATGAATCTCGCTGGTGTCGCTCCTGCACCGTCGCACGCAAAACACATGGCTCCGCCGCCAGAGGCTTCGGCGAGTTCGCCTGAGGTCGTTCCAGAAGCTGCGAACGTGACGCGGTTGCACGCGATGCCGGCGCCGGCACCACAGCGCCATACCGACGCCATTGCCGACGCGAAGTCCAAGATCATGACCGAGCTGCTCGAGCGCATCGGAACCCGCATGAACGACCCGGCGCTGACCGAGGAGATGCTGCACGACCTGATGCGGGTCGAGCTGGCGAAGGTCGTTGATGCGCAGAACCTGGTTCTGTCAGCTGATGAGCGCGCCACGATGATCCGAGAGATCGAGGACGATGCGCTCGGCCTCGGCCCAGTTCAACAACTGCTCGAGGCTCCCGAGATCACCGAGATCATGGTCAATGGGTACGACACGATCTACATCGAACGCGGTGGTGTGATCAGCCCGACGTCCCTGCGATTCGTGGACGAAGAACATCTTCGCCGGGTCATCGAGCGGATCGTGGGTCGAGTCGGCCGGCGTATCGACGAATCGTCGCCCCTGGTCGACGCGCGGCTCCCAGACGGCTCCCGAGTCAATGCCGTCATCCCGCCACTCGCCGTGAAGGGCTCTTCCCTCACGATCCGGAAGTTCTCCGAAAGGCCGTACTCGGTCGACGACCTCATCGGGTTCGGATCGTTCACCCGTCCGCTCGCGGAGTTCCTGAATGGTTGTGTGCAGGCGAAACTCAACGTCCTGATCTCTGGGGGCACCGGCACTGGCAAGACGACCCTGTTGAACGTCCTGTCGTCATTCATTCCGTCGAACGAGCGCATCGTCACCATCGAGGATGCCGTCGAACTGCGGCTGCAGCAGGAACACGTGATCGTCCTGGAGAGCCGGCCGCCGAACATCGAAGGCTCCGGAGAGGTGACCATCCGCGATCTCGTACGCAACTCACTGCGCATGCGGCCCGACCGCATTGTCGTCGGTGAGTGCCGTGGCGGTGAAGCGCTCGACATGCTTCAGGCCATGAACACCGGTCACAACGGGTCGATCTCGACCATTCACGCCAACTCGCCGCGCGACTGCATTGCGCGACTTGAAACGTTGGTGCTGATGGCAGGAATGGATCTGCCCTTGCGGGCGATTCGTGAACAGGTTGCCTCTGCGATTGATGTGGTTATCCAGCTCCAACGCCTGCGAGACGGCAGTCGGCGAGTCACCCAGGTGACTGAGGTCGTCGGCATGGAGGGTGACACGGTGGTTCTGCAGGACGCGTTCACCTTCGACTATCAGGCCGGTTACAGCACGGGCGGCCATCACACCGGCATTGCCAGGGCCACAGGCCTGCGGCCGCGATTCCTCGACAAATTCGACCAGGCGGGGGTTCCGTACAACATGGCGCTGTTCGATCCGGAGGCTTGACCCATGCTCGCCCTGGGAGTCAGCCTCGTCATTCTCTCGGTCACTGCGTTCGTCTACTGGCTGTACGCCCCACCGGTCCCACTCGTGGATGCATCACGTCGTGTGGCCCCCGGCGACAAGCAACTCAAGCCGCCGCTTGAAGCGCTCGTCGATCGCCTGGATGCCTTGGTCGGCTACATCCTGCGACGGCGTGGCTGGAACCCGTTTCCTGCGGACATGTTGGAACTTGCTGGGATAAGGACCCCGCAATCGACGATCGTCACGACGATCATCGCGGGGATCTTCATCGGATTCATGGTCGGATACGTCCTCGGCGGGGTGGCGTTCGGCGCCCTGATCGCAGTAATCGTCCTGGCGTTCTCCCGGGTCTACGTGAGCGGGCGCCGTCGCAAGCGGCGGGAGGAATTCGCCGATCAATTGGTCGGGACGCTCGAAGTGATCTGCTCGGCCTTGCGGGCCGGCCACAGCTTTCCGAGCGCTCTCGACTCGGTTGCGGCCGATGCGCAGGTGCCGACCACGGAGGAGTTCGCTCGGATCGTGAATGCCGGACGGCTCGGCCGCGATGTCGTCGAGTCCATGCACGAGGCCGCCCGCCGCATGGACAACCAAGATTTTGCCTGGGTTGCCGATGGCGTGGCGATTCAGCGCGACACCGGTGGCAACCTCAGTGAGGTCTTGGAGCGGGTGAGCGAGACGATCCGCGAACGCAACGAACTTGCCAAGAAGGTACGCGCGATCTCGGCCGAGGGCCGAGTCTCGAGTTGGGTGATGGCGGCCGTCCCGCCGGTCTTGGGCGCGTACCTCAGTGTTTTGAGCGCGGCGATGTTCAAGGCGGCGTTTCTCAGCTCCACCGGCATCCTGCTCCTGGTGCTCTGCGTCGTGCTGTATCTGATCGGGTTCTTCTGGATTCGAAAGCTCGTAAAGGTCCAGGTCTGATGCTCATCCTCGGAACCGTGCTCATCTTCGCCGCGATCGGCGCCATGATGATCGCCCTCGGACTGCTCGAGCCCAGTGCGGCGCCAAAGGTCGCGGATCGTCGGCACGCGTCGACACATGCGGTCAGTGATTCGATATTCGTCGACAGCGATCCGCACACTCTCGGGTGGTTGCGCATGTTCACGGTGCCGTCGCTCATCGAGCGTGCGAGGCGGAACATCGTGCTCGGTGGTTACCAAGCCGGATGGGGCTTGCGCCGGTTGATGGTCTTGAAGATGGTGGCCGGCACGGTCGCGGGATTCGCTTCGTTCAGCTTCTTCAGTCTCGATCCATCGGGACGCCGTTTGGCGGGGTTCTTCCTCGTCGCCGCATTGGGCTTCTTCTATCCCGACATCTGGCTGGACGCCCGCGCCAAGGAGCGCCAGAGGCAGATCGAGCACGATCTGCCGGACATCCTTGATCAGACGGTCATCGCGCTGGAGTCGGGGCTCAGTTTCGAGGCTGCCTTGTCACGGATTGCCGAGAACGGCACCGGACCCTTGACCGACGAGTTCAAGCGGACCCTCCAGGACATGCGGCTCGGCATGTCGCGTCGCACGGCATACCGGGCACTGTCCGACCGGACGACGGTTGAAGACGTGAAGCGATTCTGCAAGCAGATCGTGCAGGCTGAGGAGTTCGGGGTCTCCATGTCGACTGTCGTGCGCAATCGGGCCAAGGACATGCGCATCAAGCGCCGTTACCGGGCAGAGGAACTCGCGCAGAAGATCCCGGTGAAGATCATCTTCCCGCTGGCCACCTGCTTCATGCCGGTGCTCTTCATCGTCATCTTGTATCCGACCTTCCGCGGACTGCTCGGCACCTTCTGAGGTCGTCGCTTCCCGGAGAGCGACGTCAGCTGAAGTCGTCGGCCGCCTTTTGAGCCATGGCCAGGAACTCGCGGCGCGCGTTGAGGTTCTCCTCGATCTTCTTCGCCGCCTTCGTGTCTCCAGAGGATTGCGCATCCGCAAGGTCGGATTCGAGATCGGCGATCGCCTTCTCCAACATGGCCACCATGTCGTCGGCTCGCGCGGACTTCTCCGGGTCGGTCCGCTTCCATTCGCGCTCGCCAGCGCTGCGAATGGCCGACTCGACGGCACGGAGTCGTCCCTCGAGGTCCTTGATGCGGTCGCGCGGCACCTTGCCGGCGGCCTCCCAACGTTCGGAGATGTCCGCCATCGCGCGGCGCGCCGCGTCGAGGTCGGTCACCGGAACGAGCTTCTCGGCCTCGGCCAAAATGCCCTCCTTGATCGCAGCGTTGGCGCGGAACTCCTCGTCCTGAGCTGCGTTCGCCGCATCGCGAGCCGAGAAAAAGACGTCCTGAGCTGCGCGGAACTGCCCCCACAAGGCGTCCTCGACGGCGCGCGGAGCGGCGCCAGCCGCCTTCCACTTGCTCATGAGGTCGCGGTATTTGAGAGTCGTCGGGCCCCATTCGGTGGACGAGGACAGGGCCTCGGCCTCGGCGATCAGCTTCTCCTTGACCGACTTGGCTCGCTCGCGATCGGCATGGACGTCGGCGAAATGCGTCTTGCGGTGGCGCGTGTAAGTGGTGCGCGCAGCGCTGAACCGGTGCCACAGCTCGTCATCGGTCTTGCGATCAAGTCGGGCCAGCGCCTTCCATTCGTCCAGGAGGGCGCGGAGCTTGTCGGCGCCGTTGCGCCAGTCGGTTCCGCCGGCGAGTTTCTCGGCCGTCTCGACGATTCGGGTCTTGGCGGCGAGGGACTCTGCGATCCGCTCCTCGCGGGCGGCCTTGCGCTCCTCGCGTAGCTTCTCAATCGTCGGAACCAGTGCTTCGACTCGCAGCATCAGGCCATCGAGGTCGCCGAGAGCGTGAGCGCCTTCGACCTGGTCGCGAACGGTCGAGATCGCTCGTTCGGCGTCGTCGGGCCCCAGGGTGCCGCCGGCGAGCCTCTTCTCAAGCAGGTCGACTTCGGTTTCCAGCCCGACGAACCGGTTTACGTAGAGTGCGATGGCCTCCGCCGGATCGCCCCCCGGCCACTGGCCGATCTCGCGCTCGCCGTCAGCCGTGCGAAGAAAGACCTTGCCATCGTCGGCCACGCGCCCCCAGGGGTGTTCCGCTGGCGATGCCTCCGGCGACGTCATGCCGGACAGTCTACGAAGGGCTTTGCCTCATACACTGAGGCCCGTGTTGCTCACGTCCTTCCCGGCTGGTCCACTGGCCGCCAACTGTTACGTGGTGGCACGCGGACCCGGCGCCGGCTGTGCTGTCGTCGATCCGGGAATGGACGCGATGGACTCGCTCCACCAAGTCGTGGCCGAGCAGAACGTGACTCCGCAGGCTGTTCTCATCACGCACGGCCATTTCGACCACATGTGGTGCGCACAGGATGTGGCCGCTGAATTCGAGTGCCCGGTATGGATCCATCCGGCAGATCGGCATCTGCTCGGCGATCCCATGGCGGCGATTTCGGGCGAGTCTGCCGCAATGCTCCGCATGCAGTTCGGAGTGGGCGACGTTCCGGAGTTCATCGAACCGGCCGACGTCCGGGACGCCGACGACGGCGCGCGCATCGATGTCGACGGGGTCGTCTTCATGGTCGACCACGTCCCTGGCCACACGCCGGGCACCGTGTTCTACCGGATCGACTGGGACGGTCCGGAACCGGTTTCGCAGGTGATGTTCTCCGGCGACTTCCTGTTCAACGGTTCGATCGGACGTACCGATCTCGTGGGCGGCGACCACGCCGAAATGCAGGCCAGTTTGCGCGACCGGATCCTGCCTCTGCCCGACGACATCGTGGTTCTTCCCGGGCACGGGGCCCAGACGTCGATCGGACGCGAGCGGGCCATCAACCCATTCCTCGGCGAACTGATTCAGGGCTGAGGCGATGAGCAAGCTCAGTGGGTTCCCCGAGTTCCTCCCCGCCGAACGCATCGTCGAGCAGCACGTGCTCGACCACCTGCGACAGGTCTTCGAACTCCACGGATTTGCGAACGTCGAGACGCGCGCGGTCGAAACGCTTGAGACCCTCCTCCGCAAAGGCGAGATCGACAAGGAGGTCTACGGGCTGCGTCGCTTGCAGGCCGAAGAAGGCGACACCGCGTCCGAACTGGCCTTGCACTTCGACCTCACCGTCCCGTTCGCGCGATACGTCCTCGAAAACTCCAACGAACTCGATTTCCCGTTCCGCCGCTATCAGATCCAGAAGGTCTGGAGAGGCGAGCGTCCTCAGCAGGGCAGGTACCGCGAATTCACCCAAGCCGACATCGACATCGTCGGACGCGACTCCCTTCCGTTCCATGCCGACATCGAAGTCGCCCAGGTCATGGCGGAAGCGTTGGCCGGCTTGCCGGTTCCAGAACTGACGTTGCAAGTCGGCAACCGCAAGATCCTCGAAGGCTTCTACCGCGGCCTGCGTATCGACGAGCCAACGGCGATCATGCCGATCGTCGACAAATTGGACAAGGCGCCGGATGACCGCGTGCGCACCGAGCTGACCGAAGCCGGGTTGTCTGTCGACCAAGCCGAGCGCGTCCTGGCCTTGGCGCAGGTCAGCGGCACCGGCACCGGGTTTGCCGACCAGATCCGAGCCCTTGGGGTTATCCACGAGGTCTTGGAGACAGGGGTCGACGAACTGCTGCAGGTGATGGATGCCGTCAGGCCGCTGCCGGGCGTGCGCGTGGTGGCCGACATGCGTATCGCACGTGGCCTCGACTACTACACCGGCACCGTTTTCGAAACCCAGATGGCCGGCTACGAAAGCCTGGGATCGATCTGCTCCGGCGGCCGTTACGACGAACTCGCCTCTGATCGTCGCAGCACCTACCCGGGGGTGGGAATCTCGCTCGGGGTCTCTCGGCTGCTTGTGCCGCTGATTGCCGACGGTCTGGCGGCGAATCGGTCGGTCCCGTCAGTGGTGCTCGTCAGCGTCGCGGACGAACCAGCTCGTACCGATGCCGACGACGTCGCCCAGCGTCTGCGTTCGCGGGGTATCGCCACAGAAGTGGCACCGAAAGCCGAGAAGTTCGGCAAGCAGATCCAGCACGCCGAGCGCAGAGGCATCCCGTTTGTGTGGTTCCCGTCCGACGGATCGGTCAAGGACATCCGCAGCGGTGAGCAGGTGCCGGCCGATCCTGACACGTGGGATCCGCCGCCGGCCGACCTTCATCCGCAGATCCGGCAGGCATCCCTCGAGGGTGAGCCCGCATGATGCGCTCGCACGACGCCGGCAGTCTCAGTGCCGCGAACGTGGGAGACATCGTGACTCTCGCCGGATGGGTCGCGCGGCGCCGAGATCACGGCGGGGTCGCGTTCATCGACCTGCGCGAAGCCTCGGGCGTCGTTCAGGTTGTCGTCCGCGAGGACGTTGCACATCAGTTGCGTGCCGAGTATTGCCTCCGCATCACCGGCACGGTGGAGCGTCGCCCCGAGGGCAACGCGAACCTGTCGATCCCGACGGGGGAGATAGAGGTGATCGCCGACGATGTCGAGATCCTCTCCGCGGCAGCGGCACTTCCGTTCCCGATCGACGAGCACGTGGAGGTGGGCGAGGAAGCCCGGCTCAAGTACCGGTACCTCGACCTGCGCCGCCCAGGGCCGGGCGCGGCGCTCCGGCTACGGTCGCAGGTCAACAAGGCCGCCCGGGATGTGTTGGATGCGCACGGTTTCGTTGAGGTGGAGACGCCGACCCTGACGCGATCGACGCCCGAAGGTGCGCGCGACTTTGTCGTCCCTGCCCGACTCAAACCGGGCAGTTGGTACGCGTTACCGCAGAGCCCGCAGCTGTTCAAGCAGTTGCTGATGGTCGGCGGACTGGAGAGGTACTACCAAATCGCGCGCTGCTACCGCGACGAAGACTTTCGCGCCGACCGCCAACCGGAGTTCACCCAGCTGGACCTCGAGATGAGCTTCGTCGACCAGGACGACGTCATCGCCGTTGCCGAAGACGTGCTTGTCGCCCTCTGGAAACTGGTGGGCTACGACCTGCCCACGCCGATCCCGCGGATGACCTACGCCGAAGCCATGCGCCGCTTCGGAACCGACAAGCCCGACCTGCGACTTGACCTGGAACTCGTCGAATGCACCGAGTACTTCAAGGACACGCCGTTCCGGGTGTTCCAAGCCCCGTACGTCGGCGCCGTCGTCATGCGGGGAGGAGCGGACCAGCCCCGTCGCCAGTTGGATGCATGGCAGGAATGGGCCAAGCAGCGAGGGGCCAAGGGGCTTGCGTACGTGCTCATCGAGGACGACGGCAGTCTGGGCGGTCCAGTGGCAAAGAATCTGTCAGACGACGAGCGCGACGGGTTGACTGCACACGTTGGCGCCAAGCCGGGTGACTGCGTTTTCTTCGCCGCCGGCCCGATCAAGACGTCGCGGGCTCTGCTCGGCGCGGCGCGTCTGGAGATCGGACGACGGATCGGTTTGCTCCGTGAGTCCGACTGGTCGTTTGTGTGGGTGGTTGACGCCCCGCTTTTCGAATCCGCGGACGAGGCCGCGGCGGCGGGCGAAGTCGCTGTCGGATCGGGTGCGTGGACTGCCGTGCACCACGCGTTCACGTCGCCTCAGAATCTGCAATCGTTCGACTCAGACCCTGGCAGCGCGCTCGCCTGGGCTTACGACATCGTCTGCAACGGCAACGAGATCGGCGGTGGCTCGATCCGTATCCACCGCGACGACGTCCAGAAGCGCGTCTTCGCGGTGATGGGCATCGATGAGGCCGAAGCCAACGAGAAGTTCGGGTTCCTGCTCGAGGCGTTCAAGTTCGGGCCGCCACCGCACGGCGGGCTGGCCTTCGGCTGGGACCGCATCACGGCTCTTCTCTCCGGCGCCGACTCCATCCGCGACGTCATCGCCTTCCCCAAATCCGGTGGCGGCTTCGACCCCCTCACGTCAGCCCCCGCGCCGATCACGGCACAACAGCGCAAGGAAGCCGGCGTCGACGCCATCCCTGGCGAAACGCCCTAACCCCCGCCGCGAATGGCGTTTTGCCGGGCGGATGCCCCGCAGCCCAGCGTTACGCTCGAAGCGTGACCGACGAAGGGCTGTTCGAGATGCCGGACAAGCCGGTTGCGCCCGAGAAGACGGGCGGCGGCTCCTTGAGCGGTGATGATCACGCCAACGCCCCGCTCGCAGTCCGGATGCGTCCGCGCTCGCTCGATGAACTCGTCGGCCAGCAAGCCCTCGTCGCCCCCGGCTCACCCTTGCGCCAGCTCATCGAGGGCCACCAGCCCTTGACGGTCCTGCTGTGGGGTCCACCCGGCACCGGAAAAACTACGCTCGCTTCGCTGATCAGCAGCACGACGAACCGACGGTTCGTTGAGGTCTCGGCGGTGGCGGCCGGCGTCAAGGAAGTGCGCGACGTCATCGCAGCGGCGCGTCGTGCGCTCGCAAACGGAGTCGAAACGGTGCTGTTCATCGACGAAGTCCACCGGTTCAGCAAGGCGCAGCAGGACGCATTGCTTCCCGGGGTCGAGAACCGATGGGTGACGCTCGTGGCCGCCACGACCGAAAATCCGCACTTCAGCGTCATCTCCCCACTTCTGAGCAGGTCGCTGCTCTTGACGCTTCAGCCGCTCTCAGATGATGACGTCGCGGAGATTCTGCATCGCGCGCTTGTCGACGAAAGAGGCCTTAGCGGAGCATTCACGCTCGGCGACGAAGCCGAAGGTCATCTGGTGAGGCTGGCTGGTGGCGACGGCCGCCGGATTCTCACCTACCTCGAGGCCGCAGCGGGGACAGCACAGACACAGGGACGCACCGACATCACCATCGACGACGTCGTGTTGGCCGTTGATCGCGCTGCGGTTCGGTATGACCGCCAAGGTGACCAGCACTATGACGTCATCAGCGCTTTCATCAAGTCCATCCGCGGATCCGATGTCGATGCCGCGCTGCACTACCTCGCGCGAATGGTCGAGGCTGGTGAAGATCCGCGATTCATCGCCCGCCGGCTGATGATCTTGGCGAGTGAAGACATCGGGCTCGCCGACCCGACCGCGCTTCCGACTGCTGTCGCCGCGGCCCAGGCTGTCGCGCTCATCGGCTTCCCTGAGGCTCAGCTGACCTTGGCCCATGCGGTTATCGCGCTGGCGACAGCACCCAAGTCAAACGCGGTGATTCGCGCCATTGGTGCCGCCGCGAAAGACGTCCGCGCCGGACGCATCGGTGCCGTTCCTCCCGCTCTGCGCGACGCGCACTACGCGGGCGCCAAGAAGCTCGGTCACGGGCACGACTACCAGTACGCACATGACGATCCGCACGGCATCGTTCCGCAGCAATTCGCCCCAGATGAGGTCGACGGATGCGAATACTACGAGCCGAGCCAGCACGGTGCAGAGGCAGCGATCGCCGAACGCCTGGAGCGCATCCGCAAGATACTTCGCGATCGATAGCGGCGAGCGAACTCCAAGCGCGGCGATTGGCTAAGGTCTCTCCATGACGGTCGAGGCTTGGCTCCTCGCCGCGACCACGCTGATCGCTCTGGTCGCGGTTGTGGTTGCGGGTGTCTCCGTGCGAGCGGTGCGCAGGTTGTCGGCGCGGCTGGATTTCGATACACCCATGCCTGCGGCATCGCCACTCGATCCGCGGGATCTCGATACACCGGATCTCGACATGGCGCGACCGATGGAGTTGGCGCCGCGTGTCGTCGAAGGCAGAGTGGTCGTCCCGCCGACCCAGGCGCAAGTCGTTCGTACCGCCTTGGGCAGGCCCGGCGTTCGGCTGAGCATCCTGCTGTACGGCCTCGCCCGAGCACTGCGTGCCGAGAACCGCGACCGCGTCGTCGCCCTGATGCGCCGCGAATACCGCCACCGTCGCCGCCAACGACTCCGCGCCGGTCGTCAGGCCATCCGCGCGGCGCGCCCAACGGCGGCACCCACGACCGATCGGCTGCACGCGCATCTTGTCGAACCCAGGCCGCTCTCGCTCACCGATCGGATGATCAGCCCATGATGGGCCGCGCTGTTTGGTTTGCAGCAGGCGCGGCGGCTGGGGTCTACGGGTCAGTCAAGGCGCGGCGGGCGGCGTATCGCCTGTCAGCGCCCGGCATCATCGACCAGGCGGCAGCCCTCGGTGTTGGTTGGCGAGCTTTCAGCGCGGAGATGCGCGACGGCATGCAGGCCCGCACCGACGACATCGTTCACCGGCTTGATCCGGCGGCGGCGGCCGCCCAACTTCAACTCGAGGACAGCCTCCCCCGCAAGCGGGAGGTAACCCCAGGATGAAGACCGCGGAGATCCGCCGACGTTTCCTCACCCACTTCGAGAACGCCGGCCACACCGTGGTGCCGTCGGCACCGTTGCTGTTCGATGACCCGAACCTGCTGTTCGTCAACGCTGGCATGGTGCCCTTCAAGCCGTACTTCCTCGGTCAGGAGACGCCGCCGTTCCCGAGCGCTGCCAGCGTCCAAAAGTGCGTGCGGACTCTCGACATCGACGAGGTTGGCAAGACAACACGTCACGGCACCTTCTTCCAGATGAACGGCAACTTCTCCTTCGGCGACTACTTCAAAGAAGGCGCCATCACGCACGCGTGGAATCTCGTCACGGGCTCAATCGACGATGGTGGGCTCGGCTTCGACGGCGACAAGGTCTGGGTCACGGTCCTCGACACTGACGACGAAGCTCGGACGCTCTGGCGCGAGATCGCTGGCCTCCCTGACGAGCGCATCCAGAGCCGTGGCCTGCTCGACAACTACTGGCACATGGGCGTGCCGGGTCCCGGCGGGCCGTGCAGCGAGATCTACATCGATCGCGGGGCAGAGTTCGGCCCCGACGGTGGTCCGGTCGTTGACGAAGATCGCTTCCTGGAGATCTGGAACCTCGTCTTCATGCAGGAGGAGTTGACGGAGGTTCGGGCCAAGGACGACTTCGATGTCTACGGGCCGCTCCCGAAGCAGAACATCGACACCGGTATGGGTCTTGAGCGCGTCGCATACCTGCTGCAGGGCAAGCACAATATGTACGAGATCGATGAGGTCTACCCAGTCATCGAGCGGGCCGCCGAACTGACGGGCAAGACGTATGGCAGCGACGAATCCGACGACGTCCGATTCCGTGTGATTGCCGACCACGTCCGCAGCGGCCTGATGCTCATCGGCGATGGAGTCACCCCCGGAAACGAGGCGCGCGGTTACGTCCTTCGCCGGCTACTCCGTCGTGCGGTGCGCTCGCTGCGGCTGTTGGGATACGAAGACCCGGCGCTGCCGGCGCTGTTCCCCGTGAGCCTGGAGTGCATGAAGGACTCGTACCCCGAGCTCGAGACGGACTTCGCCCGCATCAGTCAGATCGCGTACGCCGAGGAAGACGCATTCCGGCAGACGCTCGCCAAGGGAACGGTCATCTTCGACACCGCTGCTGCCTCGACCAAGTCATCCGGCGGCAGCACGCTGCTGGGATCAGACGCTTTCGCGCTTCACGACACGTACGGGTTCCCGATCGACCTGACCCTGGAGATGGCAGCCGAGCAGGGCCTGAGCGTCGACACCGATGGCTTCCGGGCCCTCATGTCCGAACAGCGAGAACGGGCCAAGGCAGATGCCAAGGCCAAGAAGGGCCACCACGCAGACACATCCTTCTATCGCGAGGCGCTCGACGCCAACGGACCCACTGATTGGCAGGCGTACACGACATTGCACACCGAATCTCGTGTGCTGGCTTTGCTGTCGGGGGGAGAGTCAGCGCCTGCGCTCGGTGCCGGAACCGTCGGTGAGGTCATACTCGACCGCACCCCGTTCTATGCCGAATCCGGTGGCCAGCAAGCCGACGCCGGCACCATCACGTGGGACGGGGGACGAGGCGAGGTTCTCGATGTACAGCGTCCGATCAGGGGACTCGTGGTTCACCAGATTCGCGTCCTCGACGGCGAACTTGCGCTCGACGCGCAGGTTTCGGCTGACGTCGACCCCGAGTGGCGCACCGGAGCTCGGCAGGCCCATTCGGGCACTCACGTCGTCCATGCGGCGCTCCGGGAGGTACTCGGCCCGACCGCATTGCAGTCGGGTTCGTTCAATCGACCCGGGTACCTGCGCCTCGACTTCGGATGGGGTGGTGCGCTGTCACCGGAACAGTTGCGCGACGTCGAGCATGTCTCGAACCGAGCGCTCCGTGAAGATCTTCCGGTAAGCGCCAAGGTCATGTCGCTGCCCGAGGCGAAAGCATTTGGTGCCTTGGCATTGTTCGGCGAGACATACGGCGAGGACGTCCGGGTCGTGGAGATCGGCGGGCCCTGGTCGCGCGAACTCTGCGGTGGCACACACGTCGAACGCTCGAGTCAAATCGGGACGGTGGTCGTCACGTCCGACAGCTCGGTTGGAGCCGGAAACCGTCGCATCGAGGCCTTGGTCGGCATCGAGGGTTTCGAATATCTCGCCCGCGAACGCGATCTGGTCCAGCAGCTCACCGGGCTGCTCAAGTCGAATGCCGACGACTTGCCGGCCCAGGTGCAGAGGTTGCTCAATCGGGTCAAGGCGACGGAGAAGGAACTCGAGAAGCTCAAGGCCGCCGACCTCGTCGGCGCTGCGGCTGACGTCGCGGCTACGGCGCTGGACGTTGACGGCATCGCGGTGGTCATGCATCGCGCCGAAGGGGTCGACGGGGCCGACGTTCGCTCACTGGCACTCGACGTGCGCGGACGCTTGCAGGGCCGGCCTGCCGTGGTCGTGGTCATCGGCACGGGCGGCGGCAAACCGTCAGTGGTCGTTGCCGTCAACGAGCAGGCACGAGATCGCGGATTGTCCGCCAACACACTCATCGGCGTCATTGGCACCCACGTCGGAGGCCGTGGCGGCGGCAAGGCTGACATCGCGCAAGGCGGCGGCACCGACGTGGCTGGCATCGATGCCGCGTTCGCGGCTGTGCGGGAATCCGTCGTTCAGGCCGGATGAGCATGCGGGTTGGTCGCCGGCTCGGGATCGACGTTGGTGACGTCAGGGTCGGCGTGGCGACGTGCGATTCAGGGGGGGTGATAGCCACGCCGGTCGAGACCGTGGCCGCGGGCCCTGGCTGCGTTGCTCGCCTTGCAGAGTTGGCCGCCGAACACGACGTCGTCGAGATTGTCGTGGGCTTTCCCATCTCCCTGTCAGGGCGGGAGGGACCCGCCGCCGCCAAGGTGCGCGCATTCGCGGCCGAACTGGCCCCGGCGGTCCACCCGGTATCAGTCCGGCTCTTCGACGAGCGGATGTCTACGATGACTGCGGACAGTCAGTTGCAGAGCAGCCGATTGGGCAAGAAGAAGCGAGCCGTCATCGACCAGGTGGCGGCGACGGTGATCCTGCAGGCGGCGTTGGATGCCGAAAGGACTCGGGGCGAGGCCCCCGGGGAGAGGGTGTCATGAGCCGAAGGAGCGCTGGCCGCCGTCGCGCGGACGTGCCGGTCAGAAGGGCCTCCCGCAGGTCGGTTTTCCGTGGCCTGCTCAAACTTGGGGTCGGTGCGGCGGTCGTTGCCGCACTCCTCTATGGGGCGCTGTCGTTCACCGGGCTCATCGGCGCGCCCGACTACCACGGTGACGGGCATGGCTCCGTCGAAGTCGTGATCAGGCCGGGTTCCACCGGACAGCAGATCGGCCAGACGCTTCAAAGCGCTGGCGTCGTCAAGTCTGCAGAGGCGTTCTACCAGCGGATTCTCGGCGACGACCGCGGATCGTCCATCCAGCCGGGCAGGTACAAGCTGCGCCACAAGATGTCGTCTAAGTCTGCGTTCGAGGCGCTGCTCAATCGGGCGAACCGGGTGGAGATGGCAGTCGTCGTCCCTGAAGGCGCTCGCGTCGGCCAGATCGTCGACGCGATCGCGGGCAGTTCCAACATCTCGAAGCAGGACGTCACGGACGCGCTCGACGAGCCTGACAAGATCGGCCTGCCTGACGAGGCCAATGGCAACCCCGAGGGCTATCTGTTCCCGGCCACGTACACGGTCGATCCCGGCATGACAGCGGTTGAGCTGCTTCGACAGATGGTCAATCAGACACTCATGGTCGAGAAGGAACTGAACATCAGCGAGCGGGCAGACAAACTGGACATGTCGTCCGAAGAGGTCCTGACGGTGGCCAGCATCCTCGAATTCGAGGCCCGCCGAGCCGAGGACTACCCGAAGGTGGCCAGAGTCCTCTACAACCGCTTGGACTCCGATGCGCCGCTCCAGCTGGACTCCACGGTGTCGTACGTCAGCAAGCGCAAGGGCGACGTCTGGACGACTCCGGATGAGCGCGCTGATCCCTCCGACTACAACACGTACCAACACATCGGCCTGCCGCCGGGACCCATCGGGTCGCCAGGTCGCGAGACGATCGAGGCGGCGCTGAACCCGGCCGAAGGCGACTGGCTGTATTTCCTCGCCGACAAGAAGGGCGTCACCCACTTCTCGAAGACGTACGAAGAGCATGTTGCCCTCTGTCATCGGATCTACGGCAAGCAGACAAAGTGCTGAAGTCGGGACTGAGATGTGGCGTGGTCGGTTCGCCGATCGCGCACTCGCTGTCGCCGGCCATGCATCGGGCCGCATATGGCGAACTGGGCCTTGACTGGACGTACGACGCGATTGAGGTGTCATCAGGTGCGCTGGCATCCTTCGTTGACCGTCTGGATTCCGACTGGGCGGGGCTGTCGGTCACTTCACCGCTGAAACGCGAGGCGGCGGCCTGTGCGGCCACCCGGAGCCCACTCGTCGACGACTTGGGGGTTGCGAACACCCTGATCGGCGGCATCGACGGCTGGCACGCCGTCAACACGGATGTGGCCGGTGCGGTGAATGCACTACGCGAATGCGGCATCGATCAGCTCGATTCCGTCCGGTTTCTCGGCGGCGGAGCCACGGTGGAGTCTCTTCGGTTGGCGGTGCGAGAACTCGGAGCTTCCCACATCGAGGTGTTCGTCCGGGATCCGTCGAAGGTTGTTGATGAATCGGTCGACGTGCGGCCCCTCGAAGAGCCGCCTGCAGAGACCGTCGATCTGCTCGTCTCGACCATTCCCGTCGCGGCTGTTCCGCACGACGCCGCTGCGACCGCTCGCGCTGTCTTTGACGTCGTCTACGACCCCTGGCCGACACCGTTGGCGTCCGCTGCCGCCGACCAGGGGCGCCGAGTAGTGACGGGCGTGGATCTCCTGGCCCATCAAGCGGCACTCCAGGTCGAATTGATGACCGGCGAGTCCGTCGAGCCCGGTCTCCTTCGCGAAGCGGCTCTCGCAACTCTCGCCTGACGCGCCGCAGCCGCAGTGCAGAGCCGACAGGTGCGTCCGTTACGGTGTCGGGCATGGCCATCGGGGGGTGGTTTCTCGCAGCGCTGTGCGCTGGCATGCTCGGCTGGCTGGGCAGGCCGATCTTGGTGCTTCTCCCGGAGTCGCCCGATGCCCAACCGGAGAAGCCGAGTTATCTGACGGTCAGCCGCGCGCCCCATCTCGATTGGTGGTTGGCGGCCGCGGCGATCACTCTCGTCACCATCGCCGCGCTGGCGTTACCGGTCTACCTCATGCCTGCCTGGCTCCTGCTGTGTGGCATCGGCACGTGGCTGGCCTACATCGACTGGCGAACTCATCTGCTGCCCACCCGAATCGTCGGACCGCTCTGCGTAGCCACGTTGAGCGCCGTCGCGCTCGAGGCTTGGCTGGCGGGCAGCGTGTGGGTCCTGCTGCGCGCAGTTGCTGTCGGTGGCGTCGCTTACGGGGTCTTCTGGATGCTGTGGTGGGTCGCTGAGCGTCGCCGTCCGGGCTCTTTCGGGTTCGGTGACGTTCGCTTCTCGGCGCCCCTGGCTTTGGGGTTGGGCTCGGTCGGCATTTGGACGGCGGTCACCGGCCTCTATCTCGGTTTTGTCGTCGGGGCCGTCGCCGGTGTCGCCTTGAAGGTGCGCGGATATCGCGGCGGGTTCGCCTTTGGCCCCGCGATGCTCGTGGGCGCCGTGCTCGGTCTCGTCCTCACCTGACGACTCATCAGACTCCGATGTAGAAGGCTTAGTGGCGGGCCCGTGGGAGAATCTTCTACATGCTTCGTTGGTTGACCGCCGGTGAGTCCCACGGTCCGGCATTGGTGGCCGTGCTCGAAGGTCTGCCGGCCGGCGTGCACGTGACCAGCAAAGACATCCAAGCCGCATTGGCGCGCCGACGCCTCGGCTATGGCCGTGGCGCGCGCATGAACTTTGAGGCGGACGAACTGGAGCTCGTCGGCGGCATCCGTCACGGCGTCACACTGGGCAGTCCGATCGCTTTGCGGATTGGCAACAGTGAATGGCCGAAGTGGGAGACCGTCATGGCCGCTGATCCGGTCGATCCCGAGGCCCTCGCCAGCCAAAAGCGGGGCGAACCGCTCACGCGCCCACGCCCTGGCCACGCCGACCTGGCTGGCATGCAGAAGTATGGCTTCGACGAAGCGCGGCCGGTTCTTGAGCGGGCGTCGGCACGCGAAACGGCTGCGCGCGTTGCGCTGGGTGAGGTCGCTGCCCAGTTCCTCGAACAGACCGTGGGCGCCAAGATCGTCTCGCATGTCGTCGAACTCGGCACCGTCAAGGCGCCGGCCGGTGTCATTCCGGCCAAACAAGACGTCGAGCGCCTCGACGCCGATCCGGTGCGCTGCTTCGACCCCGAGACGAGCAAGGCGATGGTCGCCGAGATCGATCTCGCCCACAAAGAGGGGGACACCTTGGGTGGTGTTGTCGAGGTCGTGGTTGACGGGCTCCCTCCGGGGTTGGGGTCGCACACCCATTGGGATCGCCGTCTCGACTCCAAACTGGCCGCGGCCCTCATGGGCATCCAAGCCATCAAGGGTGTCGAGGTCGGCGACGGATTCGAGCTCGCGCGCACGCGAGGCTCCAATGCCCACGACGAGATGGTTCCAAGCGGCGCCGATGCCAAGGTGAGCGTCAAACGAGTCTCCGGTCATTCCGGCGGCACCGAAGGCGGCATGACGACCGGCGAACTCTTGCGCGTCCGTGCCGCCATGAAGCCGATCGCCACAGTGCCTCGCGCCTTGCGTACGGTCGACGTCGCCACCGGCGAGGCCGCCGCCGCGCATCATCAGCGTTCCGACGTATGTGCCGTACCGGCTGCCGGCATCGTCGCCGAGGCGATGGTGGCGCTCGTGCTTGCCGATGCCGTTGTGGAGAAGTTTGGTGGCGACTCCGTCACGGAGACGCGTCGCAACTACGAGGGCTACCTCGCGAATCTGAGGATCCGTTGAACGGAAGCGCGTCCGGACCGACTGTGGTGATCGTCGGCCCGCCCGGTGCTGGCAAGACGACGGTTGCGAGGCTTCTCGCCGAGCGTCTTGGCGTGGACGTTCGCGACACCGACGCAGACATCGAGGCCGACACAGGTCTCGCGGTTCCCGACATCTTCGTCGAGCGAGGAGAAGAGGCCTTCCGCGCGCTGGAGGAAGCTGCTGTGGCGCGTGCCCTCGATGAGCATGCTGGCGTTTTGGCACTCGGCGGGGGAGCCGTCCTCAGCGAGCGGACGCGGGTCGCGCTCAAGCCACATCCAGTCCTCTACCTCGAGGTCGGGCTCGCCAATGCCGTGCGCCGGGTCGGGCTCGGAGCGAGCCGCCCGCTGCTGCTGGGCAATGTGCGGTCGACGCTCAAGCGCCTGCTCGACGATCGCGCGCCGCTGTACCGTGAGGTCGCCGACATCACGGTCAACACCGATGAGCACGATGCGGCCGAGGTCGTCGACCTCGCGTTCGCACAGTTGAAGAGGACCGACGCATGACCACGCGCCTGAAGGTCAGTGCTGCCAACCCCTATGAGGTCGTCGTCGGCAATGGCGTCGTTGACGAGCTGCGCGGGCTGCTCAACGGCGTGGCCAGGGCCGCGATCATCCACCCGCCGACTCTGCGGTGGCGGGCCGAACAACTCCGCGCCAGCTTGGTTTCCGACGCCCTCGACGTGCACTTGATCGAGGTGCCCGACGGCGAAGCGGCAAAGACCGCCGATGTGCTCACATTCTGCTGGCAGGTGCTCGGTGGCGCGGGGTTCACCCGATCGGACATGGTGATAGGCCTCGGCGGTGGATCGACGACGGACCTCGCCGGTTTCGTCGCTGCCAGTTGGCTGCGCGGTGTTCGCTTCATCAACGTCCCGACCAGCGTCCTTGGGATGGTCGACGCGGCCGTGGGCGGAAAGACAGGCATCAACACGCCAGCTGGCAAGAATCTCGTTGGAGCCTTCCACGAGCCGGCCGCGGTCTTTTGTGACCTTGATGCGCTCTCGTCCTTGTCGCCGGCCGAGATTCGCAGCGGTATGGCCGAAGTGGCCAAATGCGGCTTCATAGCCGACCCCAGCATTCTCGAACTCATCGAGGCGGCCCCGGCCAACATCATCGATCCGGAGTCGGCCCTGGTCGCCGAACTCATCACGAAGGGGATCGCGGTCAAGATCGCAACGGTCGAGTCCGACCTCAAGGAGACCGCCGGCACGGAGGACGGCCGCATTGGCCGCGAGGCTCTCAACTATGGGCACACCCTGGGCCACGCACTGGAGCGCTACCACGGTTACCAGATAAGACACGGCGAGGCGATCTCCATCGGCATGGTGTTCGCAGCCGAGCTTGCCCACCGCAGCGGATCCATCGACGACGCACTTTTGGCCCGTCACCGCAGGGTGCTCGGGGCCCTTGGTCTGCCGACGGTGACCATGGCCCCGTTTGAGCCTCTGTTGGAGGCCATGCGCGTGGACAAGAAGGCTCGAGGCACCACCGTCCGATTCGTCGTCCTCAGCGGCTTGGGCAGTCCAACGATCTTGAGTGGTCCCGACGAGTCCTTGCTTCGGGCGGCCCACGCGGCATTGGCGCCGTAGGTCCGCGATGTCCCGCCCCAGCCCCGAGCTCCTTGACGCGCGACGCGAGCGAGCACTCGCTGCCATGACGGACTTGGGCGTCGTTGGCCTATTGGTGACGACGCTCGTCAATGTCCGCTACCTCTGTGGGTTCACCGGGTCCAACGCGGCGATGACACTGACCTCCGATGGCATCGGCACGCTGTATACCGACGGTCGCTATCGCGATCAGGCCGCAGACGAGGTGCCTGACCTCGAGGTCGTCATCGCCCGCGATCTGTTGGCAACCGTCGCCGAATCCATGTCGGGACCGTGGGCGATCGAGACGCACACAATGAGCGTCGACGCCCATGCAGAGCTCTCGAATGCCGCGGACGCAAAGCTCGTTCCGTCGGGGCGAGTCATCGAGGGACTTCGCGAAGTCAAAGACTCCGCCGAGCTTGCGAGCCTTGAGCGCGCGTGTTCGATCTCTGTCGATTCTCTTGGCGACGTCCTCACCGGCCCATTCGAAGGACGTACTGAACGCGAACTTGCTCGGGACCTCGAGCAGCGAATGTTCGAGCGCGGGGCCGACGCAGTGGCCTTCGAGACGATCCTGGCGTCTGGCCCCAATTCGGCGATTCCGCACCACCGGCCCACCAGCCGCATCATCCGGGCTGGCGATTTCGTCAAAATCGACTTCGGGGCGCGGATCGATGGCTACCACGCCGACTGCACCCGTACGGTCGCTGTCGGATCCCCGGATGAATGGCAGCGCGAGGTTCACGCTGCCGTCCAGGCCGCCCAATCGGCAGGTATCGACGCCCTGCGCGCCGGACTGCCGATTGCTGACGCGGACGGGGCGGCCCGGGCGGTTTTGGGCGACGCAGGGTGGCTGGAGTACTTCACCACCGGTGTTGGACACGGCGTGGGGCTCGAGATCCACGAGGACCCGTCTGTGGGTCCGAAGAACGCCGGTAAACTCGCCGCGGGCATGACGCTGACGATGGAACCGGGCATCTACGTTCCTGGCCGCGGAGGCGTTCGCATCGAAGACACCGTTCTCGTGGGGGAGAAGCCGCGAGTGCTCACGACCATGACGACTGAATTGCTGGAGATCGCCTGATGGCAACGACGAACGACCTCAAGAACGGCCTCGTGCTGAACCTCGACGGACAACTGTGGTCGGTCGTGGAGTTTCAGCACGTCAAGCCGGGCAAGGGCCCTGCATTCGTGCGCACCAAGCTCAAGAACGTCGAGTCCGGCAAAGTCGTCGACAAGACGTTCAACGCCGGCACCAAGGTCGAGACGGCCAACGTCGACAAGCGCACCATGCAGTACCTCTACAACGACGGCACGTCGTACGTGTTCATGGACACCAGCACCTACGACCAGATCGAGGTCGCACCCGAGATTGTCGGCTCAGCGCGCGACTACCTCCTGGACAATCAGGAGGCAGTCGTCGCCACCAACGACGGACGCGTCCTGTACGTCGAGCTTCCGCCGTCGGTGGAGCTCACCGTCGAGTACACCGAGCCCGGACTTCAGGGCGACCGCTCCAGCGGTGGCACCAAGCCGGCTCGACTGGAGACTGGCAAGGAGATCCAGGTCCCGCTGTTCATCACGAGCGGCGAGAAGGTCAAGGTCGACACTCGGGATGGTTCATACCTCAGCCGCGTTGCCCAATGAATTGCAGCGCGTGATGTCCGCCCGCACGAAATACCGCAAGCGCGCGCTGGACATCCTCTTCGAGTCGGAGTTGAGGGGCCTGCCCCTGGGTGGCACGCTCGCCGAGCGGGTCGAGGTCAACGATCCACCGGTGCATCCGTACACGATCCAGCTCGTCGAAGGAGTCATCGCAAACGCCGAACGCATCGACGCCCTGATTGCCGGCAATGCCCACGGGTGGACGCTGGCTCGCATGCCGGTCATCGACCGCAACCTGCTTCGCATCGCCACCTACGAGATCACCGATGTCGATGACGTCCCCTCTGCAGTAGCCATTGCCGAAGCCGTCGAGCTCGCGAAGGAGCTGTCCACCGACGACTCGCCCAACTTCATCAACGGCGTGCTGTCGGCGATCAGCTCTTGACCGGAGACCCCCACCAGACAGTGCGTTTCGTCCAGTTGCCGGGGCCCAGCCGCTGGCCGGAACAGACGATGAAGGCGAACTGCGGTGGACCGCCTTCGGCGAAGAACTCGTCATAGGTCGCGTACCCGTCGACCTCGACTCGCTTCGTAACCCGGTAACAGAGCTTGTGTCCGCCGCCGTGGAGCGTGAGGACGTCGCCGATCTCAAACTTCGCCAACATTTCGTTGCCGAGAGCGGCCCCATTCGGCCAGGTGTGGGCATTGAACCGCACCAGTCCGCTCCTCGACCCGGGTTTCGGCCCCGGCTCGTCCCACGCGACTGTGTGGGTTGCGCTGACCGGCGGTACGCCGGGCACGTCGTCCCCGGTGCGGCCCAGTGGAAGGATCGGCAGGCCTTTGCGCACGTGTTCGATGTCAATCGACGTCGGCGTGAAGGGTGTCGCCGCGCCACCGTCACAAGGTCCGGGGATGTGGACGGGCGCCACGTGAGCTCTCTGGAAGGGACCGATCATCGCACTACTGGGGTGTGTCAGCACGGCGATTGCCATGAGCGCCGCGACCAGGATCACGATGCCGGCGACCGGTAGCCGTCGGATTTCCACTCCACCAGCCTAAGAGGCGAGCGTCTGCGGATTTCTTGAGCCCGCGAGGGCGCCCGTATCCTTGCCGGGTTATGACCGCAACGCATGCGCCCGCAGCGCCGAGGACGTACGAAGTCCGCACGTACGGGTGTCAGATGAACGTCCACGACAGCGAGCGGCTGTCCGGGCTGCTGGAAACGGCCGGCTACGAGCCCGTTGCCGATGGCGCAACTGCAGACCTCGTCGTCTTCAACACCTGTGCCGTTCGGGAGAACGCCGACAACAAGCTCTACGGCAATCTCGGTCACGTCGCATCGATCAAGGCTGCCAATCCGGGGATGCAGATCGCGGTCGGCGGCTGCCTGGCCCAGAAGGACAAGGCGACGATCACCGAGCGCGCGCCGTACGTCGATGCGGTGTTCGGGACGCACAACATGGCGTCCCTGCCGGTCCTGTTGGAGCGGGCGCGCATCGCTAAGGAGTCACAGGTCGAAATCCTCGATGCGCTCGAGGTGTTCCCGTCGACCTTGCCCACCAAGCGCGATTCGGTGTTTGCGGCGTGGGTGTCGATCAGCGTCGGCTGCAACAACACCTGTACGTTCTGCATCGTTCCGAGCCTGCGCGGCAAGGAGCGCGATCGCCGGCCTGGCGACGTACTGGCCGAAGTGCAGGCCCTGGTTGACGACGGCGTTGTCGAAGTGACCCTCCTCGGTCAGAACGTCAACTCCTACGGCGTCGAGTTCGGCGACCGACTCGCCTTCGGCAAGTTGCTGCGTGCGTGTGGCGCGATTGACGGGCTGGAGCGGGTCCGCTTCACGTCGCCGCATCCTAAGGATTTCACCGACGACGTCATCGCGGCGATGGCTGAGACGCCCAACGTGATGCCGCAACTGCACATGCCGCTGCAGTCCGGCTCGGACGAAATTCTCAAGGCGATGCGTCGCTCGTACCGGCGCGACAAGTATCTCGGCATCCTCGAGCGCGTCCGGAACTCCATGCCCGAGGCGGCGATCACAACCGACATCATCGTCGGCTTTCCCGGCGAGACAGACGAGGACTTCGCCGCGACCATGGATGTCGTGCGCCAGGCACGCTTTGCCAGCGCGTTCACGTTCCAGTACTCGGCGCGGCCGGGGACGCCGGCGGCGTCCTTGGACCGTCAGGTTCCCAAATCGGTGGTCCAAGAGCGCTACGACCGATTGGTTGAACTCACCAACGACATCGCCTGGGACGAGAACAGGAAGCTCATCGGGACGAACGCTGAACTACTGGTCTCCGACCCGTCCGCTGCCGGTGGTCGCAAGGATCACGAGACGAGTCGCCACACCGGACGCGCACGCGACAACCGACTCGTTCATTTCCGGTCGGGCGACGTTGAGGTCCGCCCCGGCGACATCGTCGAGGTGCAGATCACGTCTGTCGGCCCGCATCACCTGATCAGCGATGGTCACCGGATCGCGTCGCGCCGGACTGCAGCCGGAGATCGATGGGAGGCGTCGCAGGGCAAGACCGACGTGAGGCCGGGGTCCGTCAGCCTCGGGATGCCCACCGTCGGCTCGCCGGCCTCTACCTGAACACGAACAGCACGGGCAGCACGGCGAGGACGAACGTGGCCCAGAGTCCATAGACCGGCAGGTAGTCGGTCTGCCATTTCTCCATCGCCCCGAACGACGTCCGTTCGCGCACGAAGCCCGCGGCGAGGCGGGTCGACCAAGCGAGGTTGACCAGGAGCACCAGATTCAACCCGAGCGCCGCAACCTTGTTGGCAGTGACCCCGGCGTCCGCGATGCGCGTGATCATCGTTGCCAACAGCAACGCGTCCGCTGCAAGTGCGACGACGAGCAGGCCGAGTTGAAGCCGATCGAACCACGAGGGGGGAGCCTGGGGGTCGCGCGCGGAGATTGCGTAGAGGATCAGACCGAGGACGAGAACCAGGACGACATCCATGAGGATCAGGAGCTCGCGATCAACGTCGACCAGGTTGAACCGGACCACGAATGCTCCAATGACAGCCAGCAGCATCACGACCGTCAGGGGCGTGAACACGCGGGTGAGCACTGGCGCGATGTTCTCGACGACTGCCTGCTTCGCCTCGACGAGCCACGCGGCTACGACGGTCGCCCCGGCCGCACCGGTTGGAACCACCCACTCGGCGATGGCCTCCGGGTTCCCGACGCCCAAGGCGGAAAACGTGTTGACGGTGACGCCGACGAGCACGCCGCCGCCGAGGGCGAGCAGTGCGAGGTAGACGACCCACTCGCCGGTGAAGCGGATGAAGTCCATCCGGCGGGCCTGCGACCGCCATTCGCCGGCCGCGTACGCCAGCCCGGCGATGAACCACAGTGCGATCGGGAGGTGAGTCGCGGCCAGGACCTCGGTGGTCGACTCAGTTCCGAGCGTGGCGGTCTGCCATGGATACAGGTTGATCGCCAGCGCCGCTCCGCCGTATGTCGCGAGGGTGACAACGACCGTCCGATTGGCGAGTTGTCGAGTCCATGCGAAGTAGCCGGTGACGAATGGCAGGACAATGAGGCTGGCATTGCGGGCCAGCACCGTGTCGTCGAGCCACGTCATCGCGGATCTGACGGCGATGGCTGCAGCGATCGCGAAGGCAAGGGCAACCATGAGGTTGCGGCTCGATGCGGGGGAGTCGTCTTCACCTGCGCTCGTCAGGACGAGCTGCTTCCAGAGCCGTTGGGAATGCTCTCGCGCGAATTCGCGCGAAATGTCGTCCAGTTTTCCCATGCGCTTGACGGCGACGAGAAAGGCTTCGTCCTCGGACAGCCCTGAGGAGACGAGATCGGCCAACTGATCGCGAAGGTGACCCTCCATTTCCTCGACGTCGGCCGGTGCGATGGCCTGCCTGCGTCGGACGTAGCCGCGCCACTGCTCGATCTGGGACTCCAGTTCGGCCGTCATGCCAACTCCAGCCGTCCGGAGGCCGAACGCCACACCTTGTCCAGCGCGTCGGCGACGACGTCCCATTGCTGGCGGCGTTCGGCGAGCGACGCGCGTCCCGACCGGGTGAGCGCATACACCTTTCGGCGCCTTCCAATGCTCGATTCGCCCCACGAGGCTTTCACGTGACCCTGCCGCTCCAGCCTATGAAGCAGCGGGTAGAGCATCCCGTCGGTCCAGGCCATGCGGCCGCCGGACAACTCGTTGACGCGCTTGAGAATCGCGTAACCGTAGGACTCGCCATCCGCCAGAATGCCGAGCACCAGCGGGGTCGCGGAGGCTGCCACAAGGTCCTTGTCGATGCGCAACGTCTTGGCCATGGAGGCTCCCAATACCTAGAACTGTGAGGTAAGAATACCTCGTGCTGCTAGGTATGCAAGTGCTTCCGCATTACTGTCGGATCCGCTGGCTCGGACACGGGGCATCGAGGTCGTAGCAGTACACCGGCATGAACCTGTACCAGTGCCAGGGGTGCGCGCCCATGAGCGTGTTGCCCGTGAACGCGTTGTGCCACGAGATCTTCTCGTCGCCGGTGGGGCAATCGGGATGGATCGCGGTGAGGCATTGCCAATCGCCGATGTACGAGGCAGAGCCGGTACGGGTGAACGTGTTATTGACGATGAGGTTGTAGTTGGCGGAATCGCGGATTCGGATCGGATCACCGCCGACATTGGTGAAGTTGTTTCCCACGACAAGGTTGTGGGATGAGCGGATCAGGTAGACGCCGTGTTCGTGCGTGTACGAGTCACCGACGTTGAGGATGTCGGTGAAACTGCTGTTTGCCACCGTCGAACCGGTGACACCCTTCAACATCACGCCGGCATACCCCCACTGTTGCGACTTCGTGAAGTACTGGCCGATCCGGGTGAACTCGTTCGCATAGAAGAGGTCGCTGCCCCCTCCGGATTGGACGATCGCGCCAGCGGTGAAACGCTGCCATCGGATGAAGAAGATCGAGATGTTGGTGGGACCAGTCCGTTTTGGCTCGATGTCAAGCCCCCACGAGGCGGCGTTCTCGCCGTCCATGACGGGCAATCCACCCGCGGCCTTCACGTCGGAATACGTCCACCCCGGTTTCCATCCGGCAGGGACGATCCGGGTGGGAAGACTCGGGTCGGAGTACTGCCAGACAGACGTAGCGCCCGTGTAGATCCCCGCTTCCAGACGCACTTCGACCGGTTTGCCCAGTGACCCGCAGTGCGGTCGGAGAGAACAGAGAAGCCGGCTTGCCCCACCGAGCGTACGAAGAGGATGGGCGCGGGTTCCGTTGGCGGAGTCTGAGCCGTGCGGCGACAACCAGATTGTCTCGGTGCCCGCGGACGGTGAGGCGGTTGGTACCGCCGGGTTCGCGGGGGCCTCGGGTGGCGCCGGGATCGCGCGAGTCACCGGCCTCATCGTGGTGCCGGTGTGCTCAGGCGCAAAAGCGATCCAGATCAGGCCGATCGCAAGAGCTCTCGCGACGAATTTCACCCACACACTCCTCGAACTGGGCTATCCGACCGTAGAGGGTCAGCCGGGGCCCGCGTGGGACTTTGGCCGCCTGCCTCTGAAACGATGCTGGCATGGTGACGATCGCCCAGGACCCAGCCGCCGACGACGTACTCTCGAACAGCCCGTTTGCGCTGCTCACCGGGATGCTGCTTGACCAGCAATATCCGATGGAGCATGCGTTTCGGGGCCCTCACAAGATTTTGCAGCGATTCGGCTCCATCGACCCATCCGAAATCGCAGACGCCGACCCCGACGAATTCGCAGCTCTGTGCTCGACGCCACCGGCGATTCACCGTTACGGCAAGTCGATGGCCGGACGAGTGCAGCAGCTGGCTCGGGTCATCGTCGACGAATATGACGGAGACGCATCGCGCGTCTGGACGGGTGCAAGGTCGGGTACCGACCTCCTGGGACGCCTCAAGAAGCTGCCCGGCTATGGCGAGCAGAAGGCGAAGATCTTCACGGCGCTGTTGGCCAAGCAGTTCGACGTCAAGCCGCAAGGATGGACGAGCGTCGTCGGCGACTATGGCAAGAAGGGCTATCGCTCGGTGGCCGACGTCGTCGACGCGGAGTCGCTTGCGAAGGTCCGGGAGTTCAAGAAGGCCCAGAAGGTCAAGGCCCAGTCCTCCTAGGCCTCCTGGCCACCAAGTGCGTCAGGATCGAGCAGTACCGGAGGCACTTGGCACACGCCCCGCGCTGCACTGTCCATCCGGTCGGTGATCGGCTTGTCGTGACCCGAAATCGGCACCTTGAAGTTCGCCTCGTACCCTTCGCTCGCTCGCTTGATGTAGGCACGGCGCGCCGTGACCAGTGCCTCCCAGTCAGTCAGCCATGCGTCGAGTGGTTTGTCGCCGTCGCGAACCTCTGTTGGCACAGAGGCGAGGCGAAGAACCATCCGTTCGACGGCCAGGTTCTGGTCTTCGAGCGCGACGAGACGATCATCGGTGGTCTCGTCCTTGGTCGAGTCGGCCAGGGAATCGACGGTCGAGCGCATCGTCGCGCACTCGCTGCGGACGAGGGCGATGACCTTGTGGTCGTCGAGCCGGCGCGGGTTGTCAAAGAAAGCGGTGAGGGTGGCGAAGACGATGACAGCGACACCGGCCAGCAGGCCGACGCCGACCGCCGCGCCTGCGGCCAATCCCCAGGCCTTCTTGGCCGGCAACGCCTGCACGCCGTCATGCTGTCACGGCGGGAGTTCTGGGCTGCGGCTAGCCTCGCTGTGTGATCGTGGCTGCCGCTGTCTGTCCCCAAGCGCCAGGCATGGTGCCGGAGGTAGGCCAGCGAATCGCGGAGGCGCTCGCCGCGGTGCGCACCGCCGCGCTGGGGTCGGCTGGAGCGCTCGCTGACTCCTCGCCGGAGCGCATCGTCGCGATGGGACCGGGCAACCTCGCTGCGCCGCAAGATGTCACCGCAGGTGGGACGTTGCGCGGATTCGGGCCTGACATTCGGGCCGGCGGTACCCGTTTGGTGCTGCCGCCGAGCCTGACGATCGCGGCATGGCTGCTCGATGAGGTGGAATGGGCTGGGCCGCGGACCTACGCGACACCCGCAGACGCCCTGTCGATCATCGACACTGACGATCGCATCGCATTGCTCGTGATGGCCGACGGGAGTGCGCGTCAGCGTCGGCTCGCGCCGGAGTGGGCCGATCTCGATGGCCGGGCGTTCGATGCTGACGTTGCCAGGGCGCTGGCATCGGGTGACGCGGATGCCCTCGCATCTCTCGACGTGGATGCCGCAGAGGAATACGGCGCCTCGGGGATTGACGGACTCGTTCAGTTGGGGGCGATGACCAAGGGCGCCCGCATCGCTGCGCACCTGCGCTGGGAAGGCGCGCCCCTCGACGTCGGCTACTGGGTCGCCGACTGGCGAATCAATCCGTAGGGCATCTGAACTCGCCGGTCGAGTAGCGCGTAGCGCGTATCGAGACCCCGTCGAACCCGCCACAATGGTCACCGTGTCAGGCCGGGATCCCGTTGTCGCTCTCGTCGGGCCCACGGCATCAGGCAAGTCAGCACTGGCCGTCTCGTTCTGTGAACGCGTGGGCGGCGAGGTGGTCAATGCCGACTCGATGCAGTTGTACCGCGGCATGGACGTCGGCACAGCGAAGATCACCGATGCCGAGCGCAGGGGAGTGCCGCACCATCTGCTCGACGTCCTGGACATCACGGATCCGGCCACCGTGGCCGAGTTCCAAACGTGGGCGCGAGCAGAAATCGCGGACTGCCAGTCGCGAGACGTGACACCAGTCATCGTTGGCGGCTCGTCGCTCTACGTTCGCGCGGTCATCGACCAACTGGAATTCCCCGGCACGGACGACGTCGTCCGATCGCGATGGGAGGACGAGCTCGAAGTGCGAGGGGCGGAGGAGCTTCACGGTATCCTTGCCGAAAGAGACCCTGAGGCCGCTGCGCAGATCCTGTCCAGCAATGGACGCCGAATCGTGCGTGCGCTGGAGGTCATCGAACTCACGGGTGAGCCGTTCCCGGCGAAACTGCCACCGTTCGAGTCGGTGTACGACAACCTCACGCTTGTCGGTCTGGATGTGCCGCGGGATGTGCTGGACACGAGAATCGCGGAGCGGGTCGACCGCATGTGGGATGCCGGGTTCGTCGACGAGGTGATCGGACTGGTTGGCGGGGGTCTCCCCGGAAGCCCGACGGCGTCTCGCGCACTCGGCTATCGGCAGATTCTCGAGCATCTCGACGGTGAGATGACTGAGGACGAGGCTCGTCGCGCGACGATCGCCGGCACGCGCGCCTTCGCCCGAAGACAAGACCGTCTGTTCCGCAAAGACCCGCGCATCCACTGGCTTCCATACGACAGCCCCACCCTCCTCGACGACACCCTCGCCCTACTCCCGGTGGTCGAGTAGGCGCCGGAGGCGCCGTATCGAGACCGGACCTCCCGTCGCCTCGCCCGTAGACTCGACGCATGGCTTTTCCATGGCTGAAGGGGCACGGCACGGAGAACGACTTCGTGCTGCTTCCGGATGCCGACGGGAGCCTCCACGGAGCGCTCGAACCCGAATTCGTCGCTGCGCTGTGCCACCGCCGCCGCGGTATCGGAGCTGACGGGGTGCTGCGAGTCATTCGCGCAAACTCACTGCGCGCCATAGATGCATCGATCCCCGTCACAGACGCCGAATGGTTCATGGACTACCGCAACGCCGACGGGTCGACGAGCGAGATGTGTGGCAACGGCATCCGGGTGTTCGCGCGATATCTGATCGAAGCGGGGCTCGCCGACAACCCCATCACCATCGGCACCCGCGCCGGCGATCGAGTCGTCGCGGCGAATGGCGACGGCACGTACAGCGCAACGATGGGCTCCGCTGACATCCGGGGGACGTCCAAGGTCCGGGCCAACGGTCGTGCGTGGGAGGCTCAGGACATCCGCATGGGCAATCCACACGCCGTTGCATTCGTCGAGGATCTCGCCGACGCCGGCTCCCTGACGGAAGCGCCAGAGCATGATCCCGAGGTGTACCCCGAGGGAGTCAATGTGGAGTTTGTGGTCCGTCAGGCGGCCGGACACCTCGCGATGCGCGTTCATGAGCGCGGCTCAGGGGAGACGCGTTCCTGCGGCACCGGTGCCTGCGCGGCAGCCGTGGCGGCGATGATCGCTGACGGTGCCGAGCGTCCCGACTCGTACGTCGTGGAAGTGCCGGGCGGCACACTCGGGGTCACCTGGCAGGCCGACGGTGAACTGGTGTTGTCCGGCCCGGCCGAAATAGTCGCATCCGGAGAGCTTGAGTGGCTGAACTGAACGGCGGCGCTCGAGCGGCCCCGCAGGGGCGCAGCGACACCGACGTCGAGCTTGCTCTGGACGAGCGGTCGACGCTGCGCCGCGTGCCAGGACTCTCGACCGAACTCCAAGACATCTCCGAGGTCGAATACCGCAGGCTGCGCTTGGAGCGGGTCGTGCTTGTCGGTGTCTGGACGTCGGGCTCGGCAGTGGACGCCGAGAACTCCCTCATCGAACTCAAACTGCTGGCTGAGACAGCAGGGTCTGAGGTCCTTGACGCTCTGGTCCAACGCCGCCAGAAACCAGATCCGGCGACCTTCATCGGACGCGGCAAGGTCGACGAGTTGCGCGACGTCGCTGCAGCCACCGGCGCCGACACGATCATCTGCGACGGCGAACTCGCGCCGAGCCAACTGCGCAATCTGGAAGACCGGACGAAGGTCAAGGTGGTCGACAGGACGGCGCTCATTCTCGACATCTTCGCCCAGCACGCCAAGAGCGCGGAGGGTAAGGCCCAGGTCGAGCTGGCGCAACTTCGCTATCAGACCCAGCGCCTGCGTGGCTGGGGTGGCCAGCTGTCACGTCAAGCCGGTGGGCGCGCGGCCGGTGGTGAGGGGATCGGGGGCCGCGGCCCCGGCGAGACCAAACTTGAGACGGATCGCCGCCGGATCAACCACCGCATCGCAAGGCTCCGCCGCGAACTGGAGCAACTGCGCACCACGCGGGCCACCAAGAAGGCCGAACGGCTGCGCCAGCACATCCCGTCAGTGGTGATTGCCGGTTACACGAATGCCGGCAAGTCCAGCCTGCTCAACCGCCTCACGGGTGCTGGCGTACTCGTCGAGGACGCATTGTTCGCCACGGTCGACCCGACGACGCGACGCGCACAGGCATCGGACGGACGGGTCTACACACTGTCCGACACCGTCGGGTTCGTGCGACATTTGCCGCACCAGCTGATCCAGGCGTTCCGATCGACGCTCGAGGAGGTCGCCGAGTCCGACCTGATCCTGCACGTGGTTGACGGCTCGCATCCAGACCCGGAGGGCCAGATCGCCGCGGTGCGCGAGGTGTTTGGTGAGATCGGTGCTTCGCATGTTCCCGAGATCATCGTCGTCAACAAGGCCGACGTCGCCGATCCGCTGGCAGTCAAACAGTTGCTCGCCCGAGAGCCGCACGCTGTGGTCGTGAGCGCCCACAGTGGCGAAGGGATCGACGAACTGTTGCTTGCCATCGAGGCAGATCTCCCACGTCCGGCTGAGCGTGTCGATGTCGTCGTGCCTTATGCCCGGGGCGACCTCGTGAACCAGGTGCACCTCCAAGGTGAAATCGAGTCCCTCGACCACACAGCCGACGGAACCCATCTCGTCGCACTCGTGCCGGAGGAACTTGCAGCCGCCCTCACGGCAGCAGCCCGGTGATCGAGTAGACCGGGCGAAGCCCGGTCGGGGGTCCGGTGATCGAGTAGACCGGGCGAACCCCGGTCGTATCGAGATCCCCTGTGGACGCCGGGGCGTATCCGTCGCACCGCAGACGTAGGCTCCTCGCATGCTCGACCAGGCCCCGTCCGTGAAGGACATCCTCCATGCGGCGGTCGAGGCAGTCGACGGCACAGAACGTCCCGGGCAAGTGCAGATGGCCGAAGCTGTGCGCGAGGCGCTCGACACTGAAACCCACTTGCTCGTCCAAGCCGGAACCGGAACCGGCAAGTCGCTCGGATACCTCGTGCCAAGTCTGCTGCTGGGCAAGCGAGTGGTCATCGCCACGGCGACGCTGAACCTGCAGCACCAACTCGTCGAACGCGACATTCCGGCGCTCAAGGAGGCCGCGCGCGAGATTCTGCACACCGCCCCAGAACACGCGGTGGTCAAGGGGCGCGGCAACTATGCCTGCCTGCATCGCGTCCGCGAGGGTGTGCCCGATGATCAGGGGACGCTCGTCGATCTGCCAACCGGCTCCCTCGGCGCCGAAGTCATCGAGCTGCGCGAGTGGGCCGAGTCTGAGGCCTCCGACGGTGGTTCGGGAGACCGCGATCACGCACCACCACACGCTGACCGTGCTTGGCGCCAGGTCAGCGTCAGTGCACGCGACTGCATCGGCGCTGCTCGATGTGCCCATGCGCTGGAGTGCTTCGCCGAGCGAGCCCGCGAGGAGGCATCCGAAGCCGACATCATCGTCACCAACCACGCGATGCTTGCCATCGACGCGATTGACGGCGTTCCCATGTTGCCGAGCTACGACTTCGTTGTCATCGACGAAGCACATGAACTCGTCGCGCGGGTCACGCAGTCAATGACCGCTGAGCTCGATCCAGCGATGATCGAACGCGCGGCCAAGCGGGCGCGTGCCCATGCCGACGGTCCCGAAGTCGATCACCTCACCGAAGCCGCCGACGCGCTGTCGGCTGCCCTCGCGCGCGTCGACGCCGGGCGCATCGATGAGCCAAGTGAGGAACTGGTCGAGGCTCTGCAACTCGTCCGCGACGCAGCGCGCGCGACGCTCTCCTCTTTTCCCAAAGATCCGTCGGCCAGCTCATCGACTGAAACTCCGCCCGCCGACGCGGCACGCCAGCAGGCGAGGTCAATGATCGACGACGTGCGCTTGATCGCCGACCGAATGGCGACGAAGTCAGAATCTGCGGTGCTTTGGATGAGCGACACGCGCAACGGCCCGACCTTGCACGTCGCTCCGATCGACGTTTCGGGTTACCTGCGCGACAAGCTGTTCGGCGAGAAGACTGTCGTACTCACGAGTGCGACCGTCACCCCGGGAGGCAGTTTCGGGCCGGTCGCCACTTCTTTGGGTCTGGAACCTGGCGAGTTTGAGGCGGTCGATGTTGGCTCGCCGTTCGACTACGGCAAGCAAGCGATGCTCTACGTCGCTTCCCACCTGCCGCCGCCGGCGCGAGAGGGCATCACCGACGCCCAGTTCGACGAAATCCTCGAACTCGTCGAAGCCTCAGGCGGGGGTGCACTAGGCCTCTTCTCCTCGCGGCGTGCGGCCGAGGCAGCGGCCGAAGCTGTCCGCGATCGTCTGCCCGGCCTTGGCGTGTGGTGCCAGGGCGATGCGCAAATACCCGAACTGTTGAGGCGCTTTGTCGCTGATGACGCGACATCCCTTTTTGGCACGCTCAGCCTGTGGCAGGGCATCGACGTCTCCGGCGACACCTGTCGGTTGGTGATCATCGACCGCATCCCGTTCCCGAGGCCCGACGACCCGTTGATGAGCGCACGCCAGCGCCTGGTCGAGAACCATGGGGGCAACGGATTCATGACAGTGGCGGCTAGTCATGCTGCGCTACTGCTGGCCCAGGGCGCCGGACGCCTGATTCGGCGGGCGCAGGATCGCGGTGTGGTCGCCGTGCTCGACCCGCGCCTCGTCACAGCGCGGTATGGCTCGTTCCTGGCCGCGTCATTGCCACCCATGTGGCGCACAACGGACCCCGAAGTAGTCCGAGATGCCCTGAGGCGGTTGGCGCCACCGCAGGTCGAGTAGCGGCGAAGCCGGTCGGCTAAACGCGGCGCATGACGGCGACGACCTTGCCCAAGATCTGGGCGTGTGTGCCGTCGATGGGGGAGTAAGCCTCATTGTGCGGCAGCAGCCACACCTGGCCGTCTTTGCGCTGGAAGGTCTTGACCGTGGCCTCGTCATCGAGCAGCGCGGCAACGATTTCACCGTTCTCGGCGCTGGGTTGTTGGCGGATGACGACGTAATCGCCATCGCAGATGGCTGCGTCGACCATCGAGTCGCCACGGACTTCGAGCATGAACAGGGTTCCGTCGCCGACGAGTGACTTCGGCATGGGCATGACTTCTTCGACCCGTTCCTCGGCCAGGATTGGCCCGCCGGCTGCGATGCGCCCGAGGACCGGAACGTAGGTGGCTTCGGGGTGGGCGTCGCCGGAGCCGGTCTCGTCGACCTCCTCATGGCGAAGACGGAGCCGTGCCTGCAGGACCTCGGGCAAGAAGATTTCAAGGGCGCGAGGACGGTTGGGGTCGCGCTTGACATAGCCAAGTTGCTCAAGCACACGTAGCTGGTGCGAAACGGACGACGTGGATGCGAGGCCGACGTTGGCGCCGATCTCGCGCATGCTCGGTGGATAGCCGCGCTTGGCGATCTCTTCGCGCAGGAAGATCAAGACCATCTGTTGGCGCTGCGTCAGCCCCGTCATTTCGTCGACCGGACCGTCGGGCAGCTCGCGCAGGGAGTTCTTGGAGCCCCTGGGGCGACCGCGACGCGGATGATCGTCGGCGTAGTCGGTGCTGTGATCGGTGCTGTGATCGGTGCTGAGGTACTCGTCGTCGCTCATGCGTCCACGGTAGGACGATTCCGTCCGGAGTTCAAACATATGTTCGACAGCGTGTCGAGCCGGTTCGTGACCGAATGCGACGTGTGGCTAGGGTCAGCGGCATGACCAAAGGCGTGGTGAAACCGGGCCAAGCACGCTCGGCTGTGGTCACGGGCGCGGCGCGTGGCATCGGACGCGCCATCGCGGTTGAGTTGCTGGGCCGCGGTTATGAAGTAGTCGTCACCGACCTCGACGGCGACGCCGCCCGCGCCACTGCATCCGAAATCGGGGCGCCGCTCGGACTCGGACTGGATGTTCGCGATGCCCTGGCGACTCGCGGCGTCGTGGAGGAGGCTCGACTGCTCGCGCCACTCGGTGCGTTCGTGTGCAACGCCGGTGTCGCGTTCGACGATACGTTGCAAAATCTCTCCGAAGACCAAATCCGTCTGCTCACCGACGTGAACGTCCTCGGGGTCGCATGGGGCAGTCGTGTGGCAACCGATGTGTTCCGCCTGCAGGCGAAGGACGGCGTCAAGGGCGGCGACATCGGCATCGTTGCATCGCTGTCTGCGCATGGTCCGGTGCCCGGACTCAGCATGTATGCCGCGACCAAGGCGGCCGCACTGTCACTGGCCACGTCGCTCAATACCGAACTTCGCAAGGACAAGATCCGGGTCCATGCCGTCTGTCCCGACGGGGTCGACACGCAGATGGTCGCCGACATGAAGCAGGACGGCGAAGCCCGCGAACTCATCGGGTCGGGAACTTTCCTGAAGCCTGCGCAAGTCGCCAACACGCTGGTCGGGATGTTCGGCACGAGGCGGGTCTACCGCACGTTGCCGGCCCGCCGGGGCGTGATGATGCGCTTCGCGTCGGTCGCGCCTGGGCCGTTCATGCGTTTCGAACCCGTCCTTCGGCTCGCCGGAAGGCGGAAAGTCAAGAAGCTGCGCAAGTCTGGCTCCTGACTCTTCGCAGCCGCTGCGGCGGGATGTGATCTTGCAGACGTACGCTCTGCCGTTGCGGCGTCCACTCTTAGACTCCGAAGCATGGCGCCCCAGACGTCGACCATGACGCGCCCGCTCCCTGATCCCGCATGGGATGTTGAGCGATTCCCTCCGGCCTTGCACCGCACCCGCCTGATGTCGACGCTCCGGTTGGGGGCAGATCCGATCGGTGAACTGATGCGGGCACGCGACGAGATCGGTCCGGTCTACACGCTGCGCATCCTCAATCATCCCGGCGGCATCGTGTGCGCAGCTGACCTGGAGACGAATCGCGAGGTGCTGACCAACCACGAGCTCTTTGCGGCCGGTGACGCGGCAGACCTCATCGAGCCCATCGTGGGCAAACATTCGTTGATCCTCACGCCGACGCCGAAGCACACCCGTAATCGGCGGCTTCTGATGCCGCCTTTCCACGGGGCGAAGATCGCGCAATGGGTCGACGTCATCGGTGAGCTGGTCGACCTTCACCTTCCCGACCTGCTCGCGAAGGATCCGGTCGCCGTGCGGCCGTGGGCGCAGCGCCTCACACTCGACGTCATCCTGCGTGTGGTCTTCGGTATCGAAGACCCGCAGCGCCGCGACGTCTATCGACGAGCTCTCGATCGGTTCATGAATTCACGGATGGCGAACCTGCTGTTCATGCCCGAGTGGATGCTGCGCGACGTCGGCCGATTCTCTCCCGGTGGAGTTCTCAACGCGCGACGCGGGGCGGTCGACGATCTGCTGGCCGAGGAGATTGCCTCGCGGCGGCTCGATCCAATGGCCGAGGACAAGAACGACGTCCTCTCGGTATTGCTGTCGGCGCGCGACGAGGACGGCATCGGTTTCAGCGACGACGAAATCCGCGACGAACTCAAGGGCTTGGTCGTTGCCGGGCACGAGACGACAGCAACCGCGATCGCCTGGACGCTCCACTTCCTGGCGCACAATCCTGAGGCACGTGATCGGCTCATCGCCGACCTCGACGCCGGTTCGAAGGAATACCTCGGCGCGACGATCAAAGAGTCGATGCGCCTGCGTGCTCCGGTCTTCGATGCCATTCGGATGGCCACTCGCGATACGACTCTGGCAGGTCAGCCGGTACCAGCCGGCGCCCTCGTGTCTGCGACCTTCTGCGTCGTCCACCTCGATCCGGAGGTCTGGCCAGATCCAGAGGCGTTCAGGCCCGAACGCCACCTCGTGGAGCACGAGGAACGTCCCAACCCGTGGGCTCTGACGCCGTTCGGTGGCGGAGCACGGCGCTGCCTCGGCGCATCGCTGGCCCAACTTGAGCTCGAGGTCGTCCTGGACCGGTTGCTACGGCAGGTGGTTCCGGAGCCAGCCGGACCGCCGGAACAGGCCAAACTGCTCAGCGTGACACTCATCCCGAAGCGCGGCGGCCGCGTTCGCCTGAACCGCCGCTGATGCCGGCCGACTGGCAAGAGAGGTCCGCTGGCGGGCAGACGTTCCGGTACGTCGACAGCGGCACGGGCCCGCTCGTCATGCTGCTGCACGGCTTCCCTGACCTGCCGCAGTCCTGGGACAGCATCAGAGCGCGCTTGAACGCCGAAGGCTACCGGACCGTGGCGCCATACCTGCGGGGCTTTCATCCGGCGACATTCACGAACCGCCGGCTCAGGACGACCGATCAAGCCGACGATGTGGCGCTGCTACTCGATGCCTTGGGAGAGTCCGCGGCCGCGGTAGTTGGGCACGACTTCGGCGCGGACATGACCTACGCTGCGGCGACCAAATACCCGGCGAGGGTCACCAAGATGGTCGCGCTGGGCATTCCGCATCCCAGCACGCTGAAGCCGAGTCTTGGGGCCGTCTGGATCGGCCGGCATTTCATCTACTTCAAGTTCCCGTGGGCCCAAGCCACGGCCCAACTGTTCGGCCTGCGTATGGTCGACCGCCTCTACGGCCGGTGGGCGCCACGCTGGCGCGGCCCAGAGCGCGACGCGTCTGTGGCAGCTGCGGTTGAGGCATTCCGCGATTCTCGCGTGCTTCGCGGAGCGCTTTCGTACTACAAGGCGCTGCTGCCGGCCAATTCGTTCTACCGGGCGAGGATCGCGGTGCCGGCGCTGATCGTCGGCGGGGGAGACGAACCAGGCATTCTTCAGCGTGCGTACGCGGCAACACCGACTCGCTTCACCGAGCCGTGCACCGTCCGCATCCTCGACGGTGCCGGCCACTGGCCGCATCGTGAGCGAGAGGCAGAGTTCCTCGAGTCACTGCTGGAGTTCCTGAGCCGGTGATCGAGTAGTGACGTAGTCGCGTATCGAGATCTGGTGACGGCACTAAGCCGCCTCGTTCCCACCTTTGGCACGAGACCGGTCGACGATCGCGTCGACGAGATCGAGGAACACCGGGCGCCAGTGAGTGAGATCGAAAACCACGGATGTGTGCCCGCCTGGTGCAAAGCGCGAGATCGCACCGGGGATCAACTCAGCGAGCTGGAGTTGCCGCTCGGTGGGGATCGCCTTGTCGTTCGACGTGATCAAGACGCCGGTGGGTACGGAGATGTCGCCGATCCAGCCGGTTGCATCGAACCGGCCAAGCTCGGCCATGACGACCGGCAGCGACCACAGGCTCGTCGCGCGGAGCTCCGACATGCACCAGGCGCGAAGCCCGGCCTCGGCTGCTTCGTCGGATGGGGGCGGAACTTTTTCCGCATGCGCCTGCACTTTGTCGGCCGCGACCGAGATCAATCCTTCGCTGGCCAACCCCAACATCCGGAAGAAAACCCGCTCGCCGACGTGGCCCTCCCATCGTGCGGACGTTGAGCACAGGACGAGGCCGGCCACGCGTTCTGGATGGCGGTTCCACAACAGTTGGGCGACGGCGCCTCCCATGGAGTAGCCGACGACGACGGCGCGCTCGATGCCAAGCGCGTCCAGCACGGCGGCGGCGTCATCGGCGCAGTCGTCGAGCGTGAACTCGGCCGAACGGATACCCCGTCCGTGCCAGCGCTGATCGAACGTCACCACCCGGTACCGCTTCTGCAGATCTTCCAGCACGGTGAGCCAAGTGAGCGGTCCGGTGGCCGCGATGGCATGCATCAGGAGCACGACGGGTGCGTCCGGTGTGGGGCCGGGGAGGTCGAGGACGTGCGTCGTACCTCGGCCAGGCAGGTCGACCGGGCGAGCCGCGGCCGGCACGGCCACATCAGGCGTGGCCCGGTCTGCGATCTTGCGCATGCCCAGCACCAGCACGTGACGCCCAGCGCGGCCGGTGGCCGTCGCCGTCGTCTTGGCCGCCCGTGCGGCGTGATGGCCGATGGCTTCGAAGCTCATGCACTCTCCTGATCGTTGTGATCGCTCTGTTCTTGCGGCTCCGGTTCGCCCAACAACTCGGCCAGGGCGGCCGGGAAGTACGACGCGAGCACGTCGACGTCCGGCAACAGATCGGGGCACGCCAACAGCGAGAAGTTCATCCGGTCGGTGTACGACCAGACCGTGACGTTCAGGCCGATTCCCTCGATCAGGGGGCCGACGCTGAAGACGTCAGCCAGATGTGCACCACCGACCTTCAGCCGCTCCCGCGGACCCGGCACGTTGGAGACGATCGCCGAAAACGGAGCCGCGTGAAACCGTGCGCCGCGGTGTCGGCTGTATGCCCGAACGAAGGCGGCCACCGGTGCCGGTGGCGTGAACTGTGACCACTCGACGAGCGACGTGCCGAGGTGTTGGTTCATGATCTTCGCGTGGCGCGCGGTCGCAGAGATAACCCGCAGACGTTCGGCAGGATCGTCGATGTCGGTCGCCAACGTGGTGAACATGTTCGACACGTTGTTTCCACTGAGTCGCAGATCGCTGCCGACCGCATCCATTCCCACGGGAACGCCGGCGGTCAGTGAACTGGTTGGCCGTTCGCCGTGGGCCTGGAGCCAACGCCGAAGCGCCCCCGAAGTCACCGCGAGAACGACATCGTTGAGCGTGAGATCCGGAATTGACTGGTGGCGTTGTCGCACAGCCTTCAAGTCGGCAATGGGCAAGCTGACGGTGGCAAAACTCCGCCGCGGGGTGAGTGGGCCGTTGAAGGAAACCCGGGGGGTGTCTTTGACCGGCACGGGAACACCTTCGGACTCACGACGCCGATAGCCCAGCATTCGAGTGAGCGCCTTGACCGTCCGGACGAGGAGGCCGGGGATGATCAGTAGTTGCACGATCGCGTCGCGCAGCGCGGTTCTGACAAGCAGTCCGCGTGCCGGAACGTCGGAACCCTGATTCGCGTCCGACACGAAATCGGGACGAAGTTCGGCCGATGTGACGTCCATGATGTTCGCGAGCATGGCGTTGGCCGCCAACCCGTCGGCCAATGCATGGTGGATCTTGCCGACGATTCCCACCTTGCCGTCAGCGAATCCCTCGCAGAGGTGTACCTCCCACAGAGGCACATCGCGCATGAGCGGCGTGCTTGCGATCTCTCCGACCGTGCGCTCAAAGTCGCGCATCGAGCCGGAGCTCCCATTGCCGGCACCGATGTCGTGACGGAAGAAATGTCGCTCCGGATCGAGCCGACGCTGCGTCACGAGAACCGGATGGTTGAGCGCAAACGGGACCGGCACAACTGTGCGGCGCAGGGCCGGCATACGACGCAGACGGAAGAACGTCGCCTTGACGAGGTTGTCGAAGGTCATGTCCGGCGACGGGTCAACGATCGCCATCTTGAGCGTGTGCATGTGCATGGCCGGCGTTTCCATGTACAGGAAGCCGGCGTCGGCACCACGCATCCGCGTGACGTCACTGATCATCCGGGGATTGCCCGGGATGAGGCTCTTCATGAGGCCACCCCCGGAAGATCCCGCACGACGACCTTGCCCGAGGCGTTGCGCGGCAATTCATCGAGGAATACGACGTCGCGCGGGACCTTGTAGCCGGCCAACTTGGCTTTGACGTGAGCGCGCACGGTGTCTGCGTCGAGCGCGCCATTGGAGACGACGTATGCCGCGAGCCGCTGGCCGAAGGCTTCATCGTCGACGCCAACCACGACGACTTCACGGACTTCGGGGAGTTCACCGATGGCGCGCTCGACTTCGACCGGATACACGTTCTCGCCGCCGGAGACGATCATGTCGTCGTCCCGGCCAACCACGTACAACCTGCCGTCGGCATCCATGCGGCCCATGTCGCCCGAGACCATGTACCCGTCAAGCGAGGCCTTGCTGTCGCCGGTGGTGTAGCCATCGAACTCGGATGCGCCTCGCACGACAATGCGTCCGACCTCGCCCGGCGCGACCTCCCGACCTTCGTCATCGACGAGTCGAATGGCCGTTCCGGCCACCGGACGGCCCGCCGTGTCGGGAGCTTGGCGCAGGTCGGCTGGCGAGGCCACGCTGATCTGACCGGCCTCGGTTGCGTTGTAGCTGTTGTAGATCTTGTCGCCGAACCGGTCCATGAAGGCGAGGACCGCCTCACCGCGCATCCGCGACCCACTCGCGGTCACAAACCGGAGTCCGCCGAGCGTGTACTTGTCGAGTTCGCTGGTGGCCAACTCCATGATGCGTTCGAGCATCACGGGGACGAGGGCGATGCCCGCGGCGTTGTGCTCCTCGGCAAGCGCCAAGATGGCGGCCGGATCGAACTTGCGCCGTAACACGACGGTGTTCGCCATCGTCGCGGCAATGACCAATTGCCCGAAGCCCCATGCGTGGAATGTCGGTGCGGCGACGACGACGGTTTCGCCCCCGTACCAGGGAATCCGCTCCAGCATGGCGGCCAGCTCTTCGGGGCCGCCGCCGCTGCGGTTTGCCCCCTTGGGTGTGCCCGTTGTTCCCGACGTGAGCAGGACGACCTTGCCGGGACGCTTGTGCGGCGGCCGCTCGCCACGATGGTCGTCGATGAGTCGCTCGGCCGTCGGTGTCGATTGAGGCGCGGTTTCATCGTCGACCCAGCTGAGGACTTCGGTTAGGCCCGGAATGCGTGCGCGCGCCTCGTCAACGAGGCCGCTGAACTCCTCGTCATAAACGATGAGCGTCGCCTGCTCGCGTTCGAGGACGTCTGCCAACTGCGGTGCAGAAAATCCCGTGTTGAGTAGGAGACTCGGCACGCCGAGCCGGCTCGCGGCAAGAAATGCATCGACGAATCCGCGGTGGTTCCGACACAGAATGGCGACCGCACCCGGCGGCTCGTCCCGCAGCCCCGCGAGCCCGACGGCAAGTGCATCGGCACGGACCTGGATCTCGCTCCAGGTCAACGACCCGCGCTCATCGATGAGGCCCACGCCGTTCGGGCGCCGATTTGCAGCGAGTGCGAACCCGGTGGTGGCGTGCGGACCGTAATCGCGCAGGATGCGCGCCATGCCGAGGTAGCGACTCGGACGCATTGGAGCGATCATCCGGCTGCGTACTAGTCGGCTCGCTGCCCATGCCCGGCGCTGGAGGCTCATCCGAGTACCGGGAACCGACGCTCGCGGGCCAACCCGTCCAATGCCTCCTGCATGCGAGCGCGGACGACCTCGTCGACCTCGTCGATGTCCGGGTCGGGCCCGAACTCGGCCTCGATGTCGATGGGATCAAGCACTTGGGTGACGATCTTGGTCGGGAGCGGAATGTTGAGCCCGGCCGGCATCAAACCAAACGGGAATCCGATGGCGAGCGGAAGCAGGTCGCTGCGCATGAACCTGCGGAATGGAGAATGTCGGCCCAGCCACTCGCCGCGGGTCAGGTGGAATTGCGCCTCCTGGCCGCCGACCGACACCACGGGGACAATGGGCACGCCTGCTTTGAGGGCGGTGCGGACATAACCCGTCCGGCCGTTGAAGTCGATGAGGTTTGCCTGCAGCGTCGGGCGGAACGAGTCGTAGTCGCCGCCCGGAAAGACGATCGTGACGGCACCCGCTGAGAGCACCTCGTGGGCGGACTCGCGGCGGGCCGGTACGAAGCCGAACTTCCGCATGATCGGCCCATTCACGCCGGTGAACAGCATGTCGTGCGCGAGACAGAAGAGCGGCCGATCGGCACCGAACATCTCGAAGAATTCGACCGCGAAAATCGGCACGTCCATGGGCATGAGCCCGCCCGAATGGTTGCCCACAACCAGCACGCCGCCCTCCGGCACCCGCTCCATGCCGCGGACATCGGAGCGGAAGTAGCCCCGCATGGCGACCTTGAGAAGGGGCAGCGCCTTGGCCAAGTACGCGGGGTCGCGCTGCTCAAGCAGCTTCTTGCGCAGGTCTGCTGATTCGTCGGTCATGGCTGTGTCGGATTCTTTGGGGACGACTTCCGGGTGAGGGCCCGAAGGGCACTGGGCCAGGTGAACTCCTGCCAGTCTGCCGGGTCTTGGCAGAGCCGGTCTACGACGACGTTCAGCACGACCGGGTTCGCAACCAAGCCCATGTGACTGCTCGGAACGACGACGTTGTCGGCCGGCGGATTGGTGGCCGGGTCGACGGCGCAGCCGGACCACGACGTGATGCCGTCCGACTTCGAGTAGATCGCCGTGACCGGCACGGGCACAGGCCCCCGCAGGACATCGACGATCGGGCGGGCCCGGTCTGAGATGCCGTGTTTGCGCCGGGACCGCTCGAACATCGCGGTGGCGCGTGTGCGTTCTCCCTCTGCCCGCCAGGGTGATCCCAAGCAGACGATTTGGCGTACGTCGTCCGGGTAGGTGTGGGCGAGCCAGCGGGCCAGCAGGCCGCCGAAACTCCAGCCCACGATGCTGATCGGTTCGTCGTACTGCGCGCGCAGCGCTTCGAAGCGCTCGACTAGCCCGTCGATCAGAGTGTCGGTGAGGCCGATGTTCGGTCCGAGCCCCCAGCCGTGAACTTGGAAGTCGTGCCGCTTGAGGTGGCTGCGGATACGGGCTGTCAGGCGGTCGTCGGCGCGGAAGCCGGGAATCACCAGCACCGGTCGCCCGTTGCCGCTGGCCTGCTTTCGGCCGATGAGGCCAGCTGCGTGGGAGGCTGCGAATGCGCCCACGCCGCGGGGGAGTTCAAGCAAGAAGAGCGCCCGGTTGGGCGCTGTGGCGGGACCTACCGACCCGGACGGCTTCTCGTTTTCGAAGTCGTACATTTTGGGAACTTCCACTCAATCTAGAACACGTTCTAGTCTCAGTATGCCTGTGGATTCGCGGTCTCGCCACTTGATCTGCGCCACACCAGGCCTTCCGAAGCTGTAGGCGACTCGCCGATGCGTTCGAATCAATTCTCCTTGTGATTCCGGCGAATCCGGCACATCTGACGAAACTATGTTCGAACGATACGTGGTTTTGTCGGCGCGTCACCGTAGTGTCGTACATGTGTTCGATCGAACATCCGTTCGGCTTCGAATGACATCCTCCCGAACCGGGTGGGCGGCCGGGCACACCAGACCAACAGAGGCCCTTCCCCTTGGAGGCAACCATGAGCAGCATCCTCGACCTCGAGCATCTCGACGAATCGACGACCACGCGGGTCCGACACCTGCGGCTCGTCCCGCCGCTCGACAACCGGCGATCCCGCGTCCGGCTGACCCGTCGCGGCCGACTGGCGATGTTCCTGAGCACCGTGCTCATGCTCGTCGTCCTGGCCGTCATCCTCGGCTCCACGACGGCCGCCACCGACCAGCCGGGAGCGCCGGTCCCGGCCACGATGATCACCGTCAAGCCCGGCCAGACGCTGTGGGATCTCGCCGCCAAGGCCAATCCCACCGGGGATGTTCGCGTCACGGTCGACGACATCATGCGGCTCAACTCGATCGAGTCTGCCGGCAATGTCCAGGCCGGCGACACGATTGCCGTGCCGCTTTACGAGTGACGTAGGCAGAATGGGCGCGTGCCGGGCTTCCTGACTGACGTAGCGCCGACGCCCACGACATGGGATGCGCTGGGCGCAGTCACCGCTCACCTGGAAACCCCGTTCGCCGTGGTCGATCTGGGAGCGCTTCGCGCGAATCTGGACGCGATGGTCACCAGCGCGGCTGGCAAGCCCATCCGCCTGGCCACCAAGTCGGTGCGATGCCGGGAGGTTGCCCGGGGTGTTCTGAGCGAGCCAGGGTTCAACGGAGTCCTGGCCTTGACGCTCGCCGAGGCGCTGTGGTTGGCACCCGACGTGTCAGACGTCGTCGTCGGGTACCCGACGACAGACCGCGAATCGCTGCTCCGTCTGGCCGACGACGAAACCCTGGCGGCACGTGTGACGCTGATGGTCGACTCGCCAGAGCAACTCGACTTCATCGAGTCCGTCGTCGGATCCGCCGGGCCACCACTTCGCATCTGCCTCGATGTCGATGCGTCGTTGCGGCTTCTGGGCGGCCGTGTTCACTTGGGCACCCGCCGATCGCCATTGCACGATCCGGCCGCAACCGTCGCTCTGGCCCGCGACGTGCTCGACCGACCGAAGTTCGCCCTTGTCGGGTTGATGGCGTACGAGGCGCAGATCGCCGGAATCGGCGACGACTCCGGATCCCGGCTGCACAAGGCCCAGATTCGCACCATGCAGTCGATGTCCGGTCGGGAGTTGCGAGATCGACGTGCCGCCGTGGTGGCAGCGGTGCGCGAGATTGCGACACTCGAGTTCGTCAATGGCGGTGGCACCGGAAGCATCGCAGCGACGGCCAGCGAATCGGCCGTCACTGAGATCGCCGCCGGATCGGGCTTGTATTGCCCGACACTTTTCGACGGTTACCGGCGCCTTAGCCTGCATCCGGCCGCCTTCTTCGTGACGTCGGTGGTGCGCCGCCCCAGCGCAGAATTCGCGACGGTGCTCGGTGGCGGATGGGTGGCTTCTGGCGCGTCCGGAACCGATCGACTTCCCACGCCCGTGTGGCCAGACGGACTTGAACTCACCGCGCTGGAGGGCGCCGGCGAGGCTCAGACGCCGCTCCGTGGCGTCGGTGTCGGGAGCCTGCAGGCCGGAGATCGGGTGTGGTTCCGACACGCCAAGGCCGGTGAGTTGTGCGAGCGGGTGAACACGCTGCACCTGGTGTCCGGTGATCGGCTGCTGGCCAGCGTCCCCACCTACCGCGGTGAGGGCCACGCATTCTTGTAGTTGGCCAGGAAGAACTGCGACCTAGGGTTGCGCCATGAGTGTGTGGCGCAACTGGACCGGCGACGTCGAATGCTCGCCAGCGGCGTTTCTTCGCCCTACGACGGTCGCTGAACTGGCGGAGCAAGTCGCGTCGGCTGAAGGCGTCCGTGCCGTCGGCGCCGGGCATTCCTTCGGAGACATTGTCGCCACGACCGGAACGCTCATCTCGCTGGACCGTCTCTCGGGTCTGCACAGCTACGACGAAGCCACCGGACTGGTCACCGTGCTGGCCGGAACTCGCCTGTTCGAGCTGAATGCGATCCTCGACGACCTCGGCCGAGCACTTGCGAATCTCGGGGACATCAATGTGCAGAGCGTTGCCGGCGCCATCTCCACCGCGACGCACGGCACGGGTGCGCGGCTGGGAAACCTTTCCACCCAAGTGACGGCTCTTGAGGTGGTCACGGCAACCGGCGAGGTGCGCACAATCGCCAACGGCGACGAGCTCCGGGCGGCGCGCGTGAGCCTGGGCGCTCTCGGTGTCATCAGTTCAGTCACGCTGCAGACTGTGCCCGCCTTCCGGTTGCGCGGGGTCGACGAGCGGCGTCCGTTGGAGGAGACGTTGGCCCGACTCGATGAATTCTGCGAGGTCAACGAACATTTCGAGTTCTGGGCCTTCCCGCACACCAATGCTGCGCTGTGTCGCACGAACAACCGGACCGAGGAGGCCGCACGTAAACGGGGGCGTGTGGCCACCTATCTCAACGACACGATCCTTGAGAACAAGGTGCTCGACGCGTTGTCACGAACGGGGCGGCGCTTCCCGCGCCAGATCCCGCGCCTGAACCGGCTCGTCACTCGGGCGTTCTCCGAGACCGATCGCATCGACATCGGGCACCGGATCTTCTCGAGCGTTCGTGACGTCCGGTTCACCGAGAGCGAGTGGGCACTTCCGCGCAATGCGGCGGCGTCCATGGTCAGGGAGGTGTTCCGCGAGATCCAAATCCGCCGGTTCGACGTCAACTTTCCCCTCGAAGTCCGGTTCGTCGCACCTGACCAGGACTCATTCCTCAGCCCGGCGTGGGCGCGCGACACCTGCTACGTCGCTGCGCACATGTACCGCGGAATGACGTGGGAGCCGTTCTTGCGCGCGGTTCAAGACGTGGCGCTGGCTCACGACGGGCGTCCGCACTGGGGCAAGCGTCATTTTCTCGACGCTGACGTGCTCGCCACGAAGTATCCGATGTGGGATCGGTTCCAAGCCGTCCGCACCGACTTCGATCCGACTGGCAAATTCACCAACGGCCATGTCCGCCGTGTCCTCGGCTGACACTGGCCGGGTTCAGATCACCGCATTCGACAAAGCCTCGCGCTAGGTTGCGCAGCATGCAGGTCGGACGTGGAATCGCGGATATCACCGGCGAGCCGGTCGACTGCGGGATGCTCGGCTACGGGAAGTCCGACCAGCGAACGACGGGCATCCATCTTCGGTTGCGTTCGCGCGCCTTCGCGTTTGATGACGGCAGCGCGCGCGTGCTCATCGTGGTCGCCGAACTTCCGCTGCCCATGCAGAGCGTCACCGACGAGGTGCTGGCACGGCTGGCGTCCCGATTCGGAGACCGGTATTCCGACAGGAACACCCTGATCACGACCACACACACCCACGCCGGGCCGGGCGGATACTGCGGCCATCTGCTGTACAACCTGACGACCAACGGCTTCCACCCGCGCACTTTTGAAGCAATCGTCACCGGCATCGTGGAGTCGGTCGAACGGGCCGACGCCGATGTCGCACCATCGGACGTTGGACTTTCGCACGGTGAACTGCGAGATGCGAGCGCGAACAGATCTCCGACTGCGTTCGCCCGCAATCCGGAGTCCGACCGCGCATTCTTTCCCGACGGCATCGATCCCCAGACGACCCTGGTGAGCATCGAGCGGGATGGTCGGCCGGTGGGTGCGATCAATTTCTTCGCCACCCACGGCACGAGCATGACGAACCGCAACACGCTCATTTCTGGCGACAACAAGGGATACGCCGCGTACCACTGGGAGCGCCTCATCGAGGCGGTCGATTACCTCGATGGCTCGCCGGCATTCATCTCCGCCTTCGCACAGACGAATGCCGGCGACATGACGCCCAATATCGACCGCCGCGACGGTGTTGGCCCGACTGCGAACGAGGTCGAGAACACTCGGATCATCGGACGGCGCCAGTACGAGGCTGCGGCTGCACTGCTTGGCCCGGGAGCCACGATCAGCGACGGCACCGGCGACATCGTCGACGCTCGGCTGACCTACATCGATTTGGGCAACATCGATGTTCATCCAGACTTCACTCCCGATGGGCGTCCACACCGGACGGGCCCACCGATGTCGGCCGCCTCGCAAATCGCCGGCACCGACGACGGTGCTGGGTTTTCCGGATTTCGGCAAGGCCGCAATCCGGTCTTCGACGCGGTGTCAGCCGTCCTCTATCGACTCAACAACCGGCTGCGTGAGGCCCAGGCGCCCAAGGGGATCGTTGCGTCAGCGCATTTCGCCAACCGTTTCCGTCCGTTCGTCCAGGAACGAGTACCCGTCCAGCTCATCCGGATCGGTCGGCTGTACTTGATCGGGATCCCGGCCGAACCCACCATCACCTCGGGTCTCCGGATGCGGCGGACGGTCGCCGAGATCGTCGGTGCCAACCTCCAGGACGTTCTGTGCGTGGGCTACAGCAACGCCTACATCCACTACGTCACAACTCCGGAGGAGTACGACGAGCAACGGTACGAGGGCGGCAGCACGCTCTTTGGGCGCTGGGAACTCCCTGCTCTCATGCAAACGGCGGCCGAACTGGCAACCGCGATGCGCGATGGTGAGCCTGTTGGCGCGGGGCACCGGCCGGGCCCGGCTGACAAAACGAGCTGGCTGGGCCATCCTCCGTCCGATGTCGGCGAGTTCGGCCGCGTCGTCATCGAGCCCCAGCCGACTTACCGGCTGGGTTCGACAGTCCGGGCCGCGTTCGTCAGCGCCAATCCGAACCACGACCTGCGGCGCGAGGGCACATATCTCGAGGTCCAGCGCCATGAGGGTGATGAATGGGTTCGGGTCGCCGACGACGGCGACTGGTCGACGACGATCCGGTGGCAGCGCACGACGGCGGGGGAGTCGAGGGCGGCGATCGCATGGGCGATTCCGCCGGACGCTGCTCCGGGCCTGTACCGGATCCTGCAGTTGGGCAGTGCGCGCGCGGATTCCGGAGACCTCGTACCGTTCGTGGGAACAACCAGACAGTTCGAAGTGAACTGAGCGTCGAAACGCGAGGTACAGCATGACCGTCCAACTAAAGGGGGCGCGGGTGCTCCTCACCGGGGCCACCGGAGGCATCGGTGGCGCCATCGCCCGCGCACTGCACGCCCGCGGTGCCAAACTCATCCTCACCGGACGGCGCACCGACGTGCTCGAAGGACTCGCGGCCGCCGTGGATGCGACGACCATCGCCGCAGACCTCTCGGATGCATCGGCTGTCAGCAACCTCATCTCGCAGGCCGGCGACATCGACATCCTGGTCGCCAATGCAGCGCTCCCGGGAGCTGGTGCACTCGTCAATCTCACCGACGAGCAGATCGACCGGGATCTGAACGTCAACCTGCGCGCCCCGATCGTCTTGAGCCGCTGGGCATCGGAACAGATGGTGTCGCGCGGACGTGGCCACATCGTCCTGACCGGCTCCTTGGCCGGACGCGCGGCCTCGCCGGGGACGGCGATGTACAACGCAACGAAGTTCGGCCTACGTGGATTCGCCCTTGCGCACCGCGAGGACCTGCATGGCACCGGCGTGGGGGTCTCGATTGTCGAACCCGGGTTCGTCAGCGAAGCGGGAATGTTCATCGAAAGTGGAATGCCGTTGCCGAAGGGCATGCGCACGGTGTCACCGGACGACGTCGCGCGCGCCGTTATCCGGTGTATCGACAAGAACCTGGGCGAGGTCATGGTGGCCCCGACCGAGCTCAAGTTGGCCAGCACGCTCGGCTTGGTATCGCCTCGTCTTGCCGCGGCAATGCAGCGACGGCTTGGAGTCGCCGACATGACGGCAGCCCATTCGGGCGCCGAAAACCGGTAACCGCTCCGTCGCTCGGGTCTACGCTCACAAGCATCAGGGGCTTACCAAACGGGAGCGAGCATGAAATCCAAATGGTGGGTGCCGCTCAGCGGCGTCGTCGGTATCGGCCTGATCTTTGCGGCCTTCCCGTTGATGGGAAGCCCGCCCGAGGCGAACAAGGCCTCTGGGCAGGAGATCGCGAAGTACCTCCATGCCCACGCCCATGACATGAAGACGGCGATCCTCATTCTCTCGGCGGCTCTGTTACTGCTCCTGATCTTCACGTCCTACGTGAAAACCCGGCTGGACGACGCCGAGGGTGAATGCGGTACCGCCTCCCGCCTTTCGTTCGCCGGCGCACTGATGCTCATCTTTGCCTTGGCGCTGGACCTGACCGGACTGATCGCCATGGTCGAGGCGGCTGGAAAGATCGACCCGGTCGCCATCCAGGCGATGATGGCCTACTGGAACAACGACTGGGTTCCGATGGCGTTGGGCGTCGTGGCGTTCCATCTTGGAGTTGCTGTCTCGTCACTGAAACACGGTGGCATTCCGAAGTGGCTGGGGGCGCTGTCGGCCGTGATTGTGGTCGTCGGCGTGACGCCGCATTGGGGATTCTTCGCGATGCCGGCAACGGCGGCATGGATTGTTCTGGCCAGCATCACCCTTGCCATAAAGGCCCTGCGAACGCCAGATGCGCCGCCGCCCCCGATGGCCGCATAGGGCGTCCTGGGTGGTCGAGACCACGTAGTCAGTTCACTTGGCGCTCGCGGTCTTTCCAAAACGGTTCGCGCAGCCTGAACTTCTGCAATTTGCCGGTTGCGGTCCGGGCCAGTTCATCGCGGAACTCCACGCGCCTCGGAATCTTGTATCCAGCGAGCTGTGTGCGGCAGTGCGCGACGAGGTCGTCCGCCGTGATGTCGGAGCCGTCGGTGACGATGAGCGCGGTGACGAGTTCGCCCCACTTGTCGTCGGGCGTTCCGATGACGGCAACTTCGCGCACAGCCGGATGCGACATGAGCGCGTCCTCGACCTCGATGGACGAGACGTTCTCGCCGCCGGAGATGATGACGTCCTTCTTGCGGTCGGAGATCACGACGTATCCCTCGTCGTCGATGATTCCGCCGTCGCCGGTGCGGAACCAGCCGTCGTCGATCGCATCGGCGGTGGCTTCCGGCTGTTCCCAGTATCCGTCCAGGACGTGGTTCGACTTCGCCTGCACCTCGCCTTGCTCATCGACTCGAACGGTGACGCCGAGTGCCGGGACGCCTGCTCGGCCGAGCCGCTTGGCGCGCTCGAGCGTGTCTAGCCCGTCCCATTCGCTGCGGGTCCGGTTCACGGTGAGCAGCGGTGCAGTTTCGGTGAGTCCATATATCTGGAGGAACTCCCACCCGAGCTCGTCGGCAACCCGCGCGATGGTACGCGTTGGCGGGGGAGCGCCCGCGACGACGACTCGGACGCTGCCGCTTCCGGGGATCGGGCCCTCCCAATCTTGAGCGGCGTCGAGCACGGTGTTGATGACCGCCGGGGCTCCGCACAGCATGGTGACGCCATGCTCGTCGATCCGGCGGAGGATTTCAGCGCCGTCGACCTGGCGCAGCACCACCTGCTTGGTGCCCATGGCGGTGTGGATGTACGGCATGCCCCAGCCGTTGCAGTGGAACATCGGCAACGTGTGCAGATAGACGTCGCGGTCGTTGATGCCGGCATGCAGTCCGAAGATCGTGGCGTTGAGCCACAGGTTGCGGTGGGTGAGTTGGACGCCCTTGGGCCGGGCCGTCGTACCTGAGGTGTAGTTGATCGTTGCCGTGGCGTTCTCGTCCACGTCCGTCCACTCGCGGGGCGATGCATCCCCGGCCGCGAACATCGATTCGTCCTCGCCGAGGACGAACTTGTGGGTCACATCGAGCTGGTCGAGGACGTCCTTGAGCGCGGGATCGGCGTAGACGACGTCGGCGCCGCTGTGCCCGACGATGTACTGGATCTCCGGCACGGCCAGCCGGAAGTTCACCGGCACCAGGACGCGACCCCAGCCCGAGACGCCGAAGAACGACATCAGCAGGCGCGCGCTGTTCTGCGAGATGACCGCGACCCGTCCGCCGACGGGCACTCCCAGTTCGTCAAGGAACACTGCTTGAGCGCGGGCCTTGGCTGCGAACTCGGCGTAGGTCGTCTGAGACAGGGGGGTGGCCGGCTGGTCTGGCTCGTCGACGAACGCAGTGCGGTCGGGATAGACATGCTCGGCCCGGTCGAGGAAGTCACGGACAGTGAGTGGAACCTGCATGGCGTAAGCCGACCACACCGCTGGCTCGCCGTCTACAGACCGTTCAGGTGCGATTCGGTGGTCGAGTAGCCCGCGAAGCCCGGCACTCGATCATCGGGGTGTTACGTCAGTAGATGGGTGATCGGGTGGATGGCGAAGTACAGCACGAACATTGCGGCGATCACCCACAGCAGCGGATGCACCTCGCTGGCCTTGCCGCGGACGAGTTTGATTCCGGCGTACGCCAGGAACCCGGCGCCGATACCAACGGTGATGGAGTACGTGAACGGCATCAGCACGATCGTCAGGAACGCTGGAATGGCGACCTCGAGGTCGTCCCAGTCGATCTCTTTGACCTGCTGCATCATCAGGAAGCCGACGAGCACCAGCGCGGGCACCGCAGCCTCGCTCGGGATGATGTCGACCAGCGGAGCGAAGACGATCGCCAGCAGGAACAGCACGCCCGTGACCACGGATGCCAACCCTGTGCGCGCGCCTTCACCAACACCTGACGCCGACTCGATGTACGACGTGTTCGACGAAACACCAGCCGCACCACCGGCGGCAGCGGCGACTGAGTCGACGATCAGGATGCGTTGCGTGTTCGGTGGCACGCCCTTGTCGTCGAGCAGGTCGGCCTCGGCGCCGATCGCCGTCATCGTGCCCATGGTGTCGAAGAAGTCGGCGAGCATCAGCGTGAAAACGAACAGGACGGCGGCGACCGCGCCCACCGTCTCGAACGAGCCGAGCAGACTGAACTGGAACACCGTGTCGAAGTGCGGCTTGCCAATGATCTTGTGCGGCAAGTCCGGCACGTTGAGGTTCCATCCAGTCGGATGCTTGCCATCAGGCGTCTGCCCACCGAGGGAGGCGAGTTTCTCGACTCCGATCGCGATGATCGTCGTGGCGATGATCGAGATCAAGATTGCGCCCTTGACCTTGCGAACCCACAGCGTGACGACCAGCACGAGGCCGAGAGCGAAGACCGCGACCGGCCAACCGGACAGGAAGCCACCCGTCCCGAGCTGGACAGGCACCGGCCCGACCCCGGTGCGTCTGACGAATCCGGCATCGACGAACCCGATCAAAGCGATGAACAACCCGATCCCGACCGAAATCGCGACCTTGAGCGGGGGAGGCACGGCATGGAAGACCGCCTCCCGGAAACCGGTGAGGACGAGCAGAAGGATCACCAAGCCCTCGATGACGATGAGCCCCATCGCGTCTGCCCACGTCATCTTCGAGGCGATGGAGAACGCCACGAACGCGTTCAGGCCGAGCCCAGTGGCCAGGGCAAGCGGATAGTTCGCGACGACGCCCATCAGGATCGTCATCACGCCCGCGACGAGTGCCGTGGCGGCCGCGATCGCAGCCAGATTCGGCGACGACCCGCCGCCCAAGAACTTGCCGTCAGCGTCTTTGGCGAAGCCCAGGATCAGCGGATTGAGGACGATTATGTACGCCATCGTGAAGAAGGTGACGACCCCACCGCGGATTTCACGTCCGACGTTCGAGCCGCGCTCGGTGATCTTGAAGAACCTGTCCACGCTCCCGATCGTGGCATGCCCGGCGTGCCTGACTCCGGATTTCGAGAGCGCTAGTTGCCTTCGAACTTCGCTTCTTGGCGTTCCTGGAATGCCTTCATTCCGCGCCGGACGTCCTTGCTCATCATGACCTTGGCGAGCTCGAGGTAGAGCTTGCCGAGCGCAGCTTTGGCGCCCTTGGCCTGCGCGAGCCGCATGTTGCGCATCGCAGCCTGGACGCCTAGCGGCGCCTGCTTGGCGATCAGTCCGGCTACCTCGGTCGCCTTGTCGAGCACCTGATCGTTCGGCACGACGTGTTGTGCGAGCCCGATGCGATACGCCTCGGCAGCGTCGAACTCCTCGCCGGTGAGTACGTACCGATAGGCGTTGTGGAGCCCGGCCGTCGGTGCCCACCGCACGGTGCCACCGCCGAATGGGAAGAGTCCGCGACTGACCTCGTACTGGGTGAACGTCGCGTCCTCGGCCACAACATTGATTTGGGCGGCGAGCATGAGCTCGATGCCGAGGGTGAAGCATCGGCCTTGCACGGCGGTGACGATCGGCTTCGGGCACGGGTCGGTGCTGACCCCCCACGGGTCGATGCCACCCTTGGGAACCATCGCCTTGATCGGTTCAACGAAGGGAATCTTGTTGGTGGCGCGCGACGCCAGCTCCCACGGCATCTGCTTGGCGATGGACGGCAAATCAAGGCCAGCCGTGAAATACCGTCCCGCGGCGTGTACGACGCCAACGCGGAGCTCTCGATCGTTCGCCAATTCGCTGTAGGCCTCGGCGAGGTCGCGGGCCATTTCGGGAGTGAAGGCGTTGAGCTTGTCGGGTCGATTGAGGCCGATCATCAGGACGTGGCCACGACGCTCGGTGAGGATGGTTCCGGTCATGCGAGCAGTCTCGCACCGCGTCAGACGGCGAGCCCGTCCAGGATCGCGAGCAAGACCGCTTCGGCCCGTTTTCGCGCGGCACCGCGGTTCTTGGCCCTCGCGACGGCCAGTGCCGCCTCGGTCAGCGCACCGAGCATCGCGTTGGCCAACTCGGCGGTCGGCAGCGGCTTCATCTGGCCGGCGGCGATGGCGGCGTCCAGTCCGGCTTGGATCAGGCCGAGCCCGTGCGCGGACTCGATCTCCTGCCAGCGAGACCAGCCCAAGACGGCGGGAGCGTCGATGAGCGCGATCTGCTGGACTTCGGCCTCGAGGCTGAACGCCAGGAATCGACGCACGCCGGAGCGAAGTGCGCCCAGTGGGTCGCCGGCCACAAATTCGTCCAGCGGGAATCGGGTCATCAGTTCGGCCTCGATTTCAAGGAAGACGGCCTCGAAGAGTCCGGCCTTGCCGTCGAAGTGGTGATACAGGGCCCCGCGGGTGACACCTGCCTCATCGACAATCTGCTCGGACGCAACGGCGTCGTAGCCCAACGTTGCGAACAGCCGACGCCCGGCAGCGATCAGCGCTGCCCGCGTCGAGTCCCGTCGCTCGGCTTGTGACTTCCGTCCCATTTCCATGCGAAGATCTTGTCATACATACAGTACGTATGTAACTTCAGGACGTATGAACCAGTTCATCGATCTACCGCAAGGCCGAATCCACTACGTCGAGTTCGGCGATGGCGACGAAGCGGCCGTATTCGTCCACGGGTTCGCAGTCGACGGGCAATTGTGGGAGCCGGTGGCAGAGCGCTTGGCTGCTGCCGGGATGCGCTGCATCGTGCCAACGTGGCCGTTTGGCTCGCACCGGACGCCGATGCATTCGGACGCCGATCTCGCTCCACCGGCGGCCGCTCGCCTGGTGCTTGATTTTCTAGCTGCCCTCGATCTCGAAGGTGTGACCATTGTCGGCAACGACTCCGGTGGCGCGGTCAGCCAGATGGCCGTCACCACCGATGCCTCACGCATCGGACGCCTTGTGCTCACAAACTGCGATTCGTTCGAGAACTTTCCGCCGGGTGTCTTCAAGCTGCTCAGCAAGCTCGGAAAGGTGCCTGGAGCTGGCTTCGCCCTGGCTCAGTCGATGCGGTTCGACCCGGTTATCCGGGCTCCTTTCGGCTTCGGCGACCTCAACGCCGAACGCCAGCCGATCGAACTCCTGCGTTCCTGGGTCGAGCCATTGATCGCCGACAAGCGGATCCGTCGAGACGCCTTGAAGTTCTTCGGCGCCGCCGATTCGCGAGACACGTTGGCTGCGGCCGCCAAGTTGACCGACCTCGACCTTCCGGCCCTGCTCGTGTGGGGCACCGCGGACACGCTGTTCCCGATGTCGGACGCCAGACGCCTGCAGCGCACCCTCGCCGATGCGACCTTGGTCGAGGTGGCGGGCGCGAAGGCGTTTGTGCCGCTGGATCGACCCGTGGAGGTTGCTGATGCAATCGCCGCCTTCGTCAGTGCGCGTCCGATCGCGAGCGCTCGATGACGACGGCCGCCACCGACTGGCCGACGATCCACGAGAAGGTCGTCGAGGAATTCCGTGCCGGCTGGGACCGACCCACCCCGGGCGCATGGGACTCGTTCCTCGGCGAATCGATGGAATTCGTGCAGCCGATGCTTCGCTGTGGCGTCGGCCCGGCGCTGTGGCATGAGGAGGCCGCGCGGTTGTTGAAGCTGCTGCCGGACGTCCGTGCCGATGTGCTCTCCTGGGCGGGAGTGGGGGACACGGTCTTCCTGCACATTCGCTTCGAGGCCACCTTGGGTGGAAAGCCGCTGAGCTGGGAGGCGGTCGACCTGCTTCGCATCGCACCAGACGGGAGCGGCGTCTTCCGCGAGTCGTTCTTCGACTCCGTCCCCGTGGCCACCCAACTTGTGCGCCGACCGCGCGCCTGGCTCCGTTGGTGGCGATCCGGCGTCGGCCCGTTGTTCGCGCGGCGGAGTCTGCTGAGCCCGATTAACGGAGGAAACTGATGAACGTTGTCGTTGCAGTTATTGCCATCGCGATGGCCATCATGGGAGTTGCCGCCCTCGCCCGACCCGCAGTCATCTGGGCTCCCTTCGGGGTGGCGCCGACGACGCCTGCGTCCCGTAGCGAGGTACGCGCCGTGTACGGCGGTTTCGGCCTGGCGATCGCCGCGTTGCTGGTGTTCGCACTGGAGGATGCGTCGGCCGGGGTGCGCGCCGGCATCCTGCTTGCGCTCGCCATGAGCTTCTTCGGCATGGCCGCCGGCCGCGTCGTCAGTGCGCTCGTCGAGCCGCGGACGTTGCTTGCCTGGCCGGGATTCTTCCTCCTCCTCGAGGTCGCCGGCGGCGCACTGCTCCTGCTTGCTCGCTGAACTTCAGCGAGGCGGCGGGCCCGCTGAAGATAGGCCCGCGACACGCCGGGATGCGGACCCCAACCCTCAACCTGACCTGCAGGGATGTCCCCAGCCAAAGAAAGTGTCTGAACCTGCCGAAACACTATTGCGTAGGCCGAAGCGCAGGCGTACAGTGGCACTAGATCTAGTAGTTACACCAATGTGCTTTGTCCACATATAGTGCACAGGACGAGGCACGAAACCCACAGATCTGACCCGAAACCCACAGGTTACTCCCCACGATTTCCCCAGATTTATCCACAGCCCGCCACGACAAACCGGCAAGGAGACGCGCATGAACTGCCCGTTCTGCAAGCACGGCGAGACCCGCGTCCTCGACTCCCGGGTCGCCGACGACGGCACGTCCATCCGTCGGCGTCGTGTTTGCAGCGAATGCGAGAAGCGGTTCACGACCGTCGAACAAATGCAACTGACTGTGCTCAAGCGCTCTGGCGCAACCGAGCCGTTCAGCCGCGACAAGGCAATCGCCGGCGTCCGCAAGGCGCTCAAGGGGCGTCCGGTTTCTGAAGACGATCTGGCCAAGCTCGGTCAAGACGTCGAAGACAGCCTGCGGGCCGCGGGCAGCGCCGAGATCGCCAGCCACGAAGTCGGCCTGGCTGTCCTCGAACCACTCAAGAAGCTCGACGAGGTCGCCTACCTTCGCTTCGCCAGCGTCTACAAGGCGTTCGAATCCGTCTCCGACTTCGCCGACGAGATCGCCGGTCTGATGGCCGCCGACGCCGACCAAGAACTCCAAGCCACGGTCGCTAGCGCCAAAGGCGCGGGAGGGGCCGAAGGCCCCGAAGCGACCACCGAAGCCCACGACCCGGTGGTCGAGTAGCGGCGCAGCCGCGTATCGAGACCACGCAAACAACTAAAGAACAACCGAAACCAGGAGCACCACATGACCGAGACCGTCGACGGGACCACCGCCGGATCCGCCAGCAACGGCAAGGGCCCGCGCAAGCGCGCCCCAGGAAAGGGCACTGGCCTGACCATCGAGCGCGTCTTCACGACGCCCGGCGTTCACCCGTACGACGACGTCACGTGGGAGCGCCGCGACGTCGTGCAGACGAACTGGAAGACCGGTGAGACGGTCTTCGAGCAGCGGGGCGTCGAGTTCCCCGACTTCTGGAGCGTCAACGCGTCCACGATCGTCACGACCAAGTACTTCCGTGGCGCGGTAGGCACCGAAGAGCGTGAGGGCAGCCTCAAGCAGCTGCTCGACCGCGTGGTGCTCACCTACGTCAAGGCGGGCAAAGACCACGGATACTTCGCGACCGACGCCGACTCAGAGGTCTTCGAGCACGAGCTCACCCACATGCTGTTGCACCAGGTGTTCAGCTTCAACTCACCGGTCTGGTTCAACGTCGGCACGGCCTCCCCGCAGCAGGTCAGCGCGTGCCAGCCATATGGCGCGCTGGTCAGCACCCCCGCCGGACTGATTCCCATCGGCGAACTGGTCGAGGCCCAGGCCGTCGGGGCCAAGGTCTATGACGCTCATGGACTCACGCGGATCGTGGCCACCAAGGCCAATGGGATGAAAGACGTTCTGCGCATCCACACCAAGGCGGGTTACACCCTGGATGTGACCGCTGATCATCTGGTGTGGAAGGCGAGTGACGAGGTTTACGGGAGCTTCGTGCCCGCTGCGGAGCTCCGTGTCGGTAACAAGCTGCAATGGCACCGACGCGACTCGTACGGCGAAAAGACGATCTCCTCTCGCGAGGTGGCGGAGGCGGCACTTGCGGGTTGGCTGCAGTCCGATGGATTCGTCGGGCAGTACGAGACCGGCACGAATCGCTCGCTGACCATCGAGGCGATGACGGTGACCGACGCGGAACTGGAATGGGTCACCCAGCAGCTCAACATCGTCTTCCCCGACGTGCATCGGCACGAGCGCACCGTGAAAACGCGGGATCCGGCGCTCGACTGCCGCCGTACGCGACTTTACGGCACCTGCCTCAAGGACTATGTCGCCGAGTGGGGACTGCGGGCACGGGGCCTCGACATGGAGGTTCCGCCTCAGCTGTTCACCGCCCCGCTTCCGGTTGTCGCGGCCTACCTCAGGAGCATTTTCCAGGCTGAGGGGTTCGTGTCGGCCCGCGAGCGCTCGACGGTGGTCGAGGTCGACATGATCTCGGAGAAGTTGATCCGTGGGATGCAGCAGTTGCTGCTTCGCTTCGGCATCTACTCCCGGGTGGGCTTCAGGCGCGCCAACAGG
>Ga0081455_10000173_pt1 | contig 80319 bp, 77 predicted proteins | sample TabmetS3T2R1_FD_70207 | JGI IMG/M metagenome (GOLD analysis project Ga0081455, IMG submission 70207) | Tabebuia heterophylla rhizosphere microbial communities from the University of Puerto Rico - S3T2R1 | ecosystem: Host-associated > Plants > Roots > Rhizosphere ...
AGCCAGCACTTTGCCCATCGGGTAGGAAGGCTGCCAGTTGGAAAACGAGCTGCGAAAAATGTTCGGCGCGCAGAGCGCGCCCGTGGCGGCGTCGAGCCCGGCGTTGGGGATGATAAGCAACGTACCGGTCTCTCTTGCGATCTTCACCATCCCCATTTGGACGCCGCTGTGCACCGTGCCCACCAGCACATCGACCTTGTCGCGGTGCACTAGCTTGTTGGTGTTTTCCGGTGCCTTCGCGGGTTCTGCTTCGTCGTCCACTGTGAAGTACTCGAGCTCGCGGCCGCCGAGCCTGCCACCACGCTCCGCTACCGCGAGCTTGAAGCCATTAGTGATTGCGGTACCGAGTTGTGCATAGGTTCCGGTATAGGGAAGCATCAGCCCGACGCGGATCTTTTGGGCTTGCGCCAGCGCCGAGCGCGTCGGCAATAAAGCGCTTGCCGCGAGCATGCCGGCACAAGAGAGAAACTGCCTACGATTTAAATGGCTCAGTTCCATTTTCCCCTCCGTGAGAATTTGCTTAAACGCTTCCCACTGCGCGCAATTTGAAGCGCTGGATTTTGCCCGTAGCGGTTTTCGGCAGGTCGGGCACGAACTCGATCCAGCGCGGATATTTGTACGGCGCGAGCCGGCTTTTCACGTGTGCCTGTAGCGCGGCAGCGAGTTCCGGTGTCTGCGCCACATCGGTGCGCAGCACGACGAAGGCTTTGGGTTTTATCAGCCCATTATCGTCGCTCTGACCCACCACCGCAGCTTCGAGCACCGCCTCGTGGGAGGCGAGCGCCGCTTCAACTTCGAAGGGTGATACCCAGATGCCGCTCACTTTGAGCATATCGTCGGCGCGGCCGCAGTAGGTGAAATAGCCATCGTCACTTTCAATGTATTTGTCGCCGCTCTTCGTCCATGGGCCAATAAAAGTGTTGCGACTCTTTTCACGGTTGTTCCAATAAAACGCCGCGCTGGTGGGACCTGAAACGTGCAACTCGCCGATTTCGCCCTTGGCAACGGACTTGCCATCTTCGTTTACCAGGCGGATGTCATAACCGGGAACCGGCTTACCCGAAGTGCCGTAGCGCACATCGCCGGGGCAGTTCGATAAGAAGATGTGTAGCATCTCGGTGGAACCCAGGCCGTCAAGAATATCGACTCCGGTGTGCTCAAGCCAACGGCGACCCACGTCGGGAGGCAATGCTTCTCCCGCGGAGGTACAACGGCGCAGGTTGAGCTCCTCCCGTTTCGGTAATTCGGGACTCGCCAAGAGTGCGCTGTATAGCGTCGGCACGCCGTAGAAGATTGTCGGCCGGTATTGGCGCAGAATGCGGCAAACCGAAGCTGGAGTCGGTCGTTCGCTGAGCAGGACGGTGGTTGCGCCGACAGATAGCGGGAAACTGAGGGCATTGCCGAGCCCGTAGGCGAAGAAGAGCTTGGCCGCGGAAAAGACGATATCGCTTTCGTGAATGCCAAGAATCGGCTGGCCGTAGAGCTCGGCGGTCCGCATCGGACTCGTGTGTATATGGACTGTGCCCTTCGGTGTGCCTGTGGAGCCCGAAGAGTAAAGCCAGAAGCAGGCGTCGTCGGCACGCGTGTGCGCAGCGGCGAAATTCGATCCTGCCGTTGCCATCATGTCGGCAAGCCGTGGGTAGCCAGAGGAATTGTTGCCCGACACGACGACCTGCTTGAGAAAGGGTTGATCGCCGAGGATCGGTTGGAACGTTGAAAGCACCGACTCAGAAACGATCAATGCCTGGGCGCGACTATCTCGCAGCATGAAATTGTAATCATTGCTGGTGAGCAGGGTGTTGACTGCCACCGGCACCAGCCCGGCCTTAATAGCGCCGAGAAATACGGATGGAAAGTCGATGGTATCGGTAAGACAGACCACCAGCCGTGCTTCCATGGGCAAGCCCAAACCGGTGAGGGCGTTGGCGCAGCGATTAACGCGCTCGGCAAGCTCGGCGAAACTGTAGCGGCCATGCTCATCGATGTAGGCGATCTTGTCTGGCCGCACGGTTAGATTGCGCTCGATCAAGTCCACGGCCGCGTTATAATTCTGAAGCGTACCTGGCGCGCCCAAAGGGGCTTCGTTGGCGACCATATTTTTCTACCTTTCTGCTATGCGGTCGACGATTATGGTTGACACGGTGAACGTGGTGCTCCGACCATGGACTCTTTACTATAGAAACGGCGTCGTCACAATTCGAAAGTTCCGGTGAATCAGCAGGTTGGCGTGATTGCCCTTGGAATTCAGGTGCTTCCGTCCGTTTCAGGATTTACCGCATTTGCCCGTGCTCAGTCGATTTCTACAGCTTTTGGGTGCCAAATTGCGTTCCCGTTGCGTCCTATGGGGGGGATTGCAATGATTTCCGTTGACTTCTGGTAGGTTCTTGGGATATTGGTGGGTCAGAAAAAAACCCAGGCCGCCCAGGGATCATGTGTCCTTGGGCGGCCTTCGTCGTTTTTGGGGTTCGATACCTTTATCAAAGGTTGTTTGGAGGGTGACGGGGGCAAAAGTTCAGGGTGATTCGCTGTGGAGATGATGACCGCCGATGAGGTGGCGGAGCTGTTCAAGGTGGGCCGGAGCACTGTCGATCGCTTGGTGGCGGCTGGATTACCGGTCGTTCTCATTGGCCGTGGGCCGCGCAAACGGACCTACCACATACGGCGATCAGTGCTCATGGAGTGGGTTGCTGAGCGCGAGGGTGTCATTCCGAGAACGCAGATTCCGCAGGCTGAGCTGGAGCGCACGCGTGCCTCGATTGCTAATGCGAGGCGTCACAAAAGAAGGTGACATGATGCCAAAGAGAAGCACGATGGATTCGCGTCGAACAGTTCGTTGGGAACGGTGACTTACCTATGGATTCCACTGCTCACCTGGCCCACGACGCAATGACAACGCAAAACTGATTATCAAAGATGATTTATCTTTTGTGAAACAAGTCGAAAGCAGCGGCGTTGTACAATGAGTCCGGCCCTGTGGGTTTCGGGACGGACTAGTCCAACAAAGAGTCCTCTGACCAACAACTCGCACATCCGGGCCGGCGCTGTGTCCCCTTACTGGATTTTCTTAATCTCCGCCACGAGAGCGTCGTTGGAAACCAACGACTGTCCTCTTCCGAGGACATTCTTGTAACGAATAACACCTTGCTTATCCACGATGAAATACGATCGCTGAGCCAAAAGTCGCTCGCGATCGAGCACCCCATAGACCTCAATCGTCTTGAGCTCGGGATAATCGCTGACGAGAGGAAAGTTCAGCTTCAGAAAATCGGCAAAGGCGCTCTGCGAAAAAGTCAAATTGGCACTGATCCCAATAATTTCCGTGTCCACCTCTTGAAAATTGGCGTAGTCGTCCCGACTGGACGACAATTCCTTGATTCATGTGGGAGTAAAATCTAGAACGTAAAACTCGATCAGAACGTTTTTCTTTCCTTGAAAGCTGCTTAGCTTGAGCTTGCCTCCCTGCGTGCTGGGCAATTCAAAGTCGGGAGCCTTCTCTCCGACTTCAACCGCAAACGCCGTCGAAATCATCCCAAGAGCAAAGACAACACAGAGAGCGGAAATCGGGCACATGTTTTTGAATTTCATACAATACTCCTCATTGGTAAAAGTCCCAAATCTTCGTCCCTTGACCACGCCTTCGTTATTATCTTACCGTTGCGCCGACTAGTCGATGATACTCCACATTTGGTGAAAAGCGACCGGCTCAACATATCAAACCGACAAAGGGCTGATTTAAGGCCCAGATCAAAAACAGAACGAGTCCGACGGTCGCTGACAGCGCCGCCAACATAAGCAGTCCCGCGAGGTCTCTTGGCCCCGTCTGCTGCGCCTCGACTGAAAAGCAAAGCGCAAAGAGCATGGCGGAAAGGGTAAGGACAGTGGTTTTTCTCTTCATGTTTTTCCCTGCTGTTTCCACTCGACACTCCTCACTCGTCCCTTTTTCACTTGATCACCTTATCCCTATAAAGCATCGATTGTGGAATGGTCAGATCGATTTCTTGGCCGTTTTCAAATTAATCACCAACTCGAATCGTGGGCTGTTCCACCGGCAGATCGGCAGGCTTGGCTCCCTTCAGAATTCTGTCCACGTAATATGCGGCGCGTCGGTAGCTGTCCGCGAGGTCCCTGCCGTAGGACATGAGGCCGCCGGCCTCTACAGCTTCTCCGCCGCCGTACACCGACGGTAACCTGCCCTTTAACGCAAAGTCCACGATTCGTTTTTCGTTAGGACGCGTTAGCGGGCCGCCGGTGACCGCGTAGAGTCCATCCGGGCGCTGCTTGTTTAGCGCAGCAAAGACCTTCTCGAAGTCGTCCACCGCTCGTATCTCCCAAGGTTGGATACTCAACTTTAGCGCACGCGCGTCGGCTGGGAGAAGCTCTTTTACCTCGTGCAAACTGGGTTGATTGGCTGGATCGTAAAGAACCGCGACACGGGAAAGTTTGGGTACCGCTTCTTTGAGCAGCTCCAGCCGCTTCCCGCCTAGTTCCCTGGTAAGGTTTGTGAGGCCGGTGACATTGCCTCCGGGACGAGCAAGGCTTTCAACATGGCCTGCACTAACAGGATCGGTTCCTTGGCCCATCATAACGATGGGAATCGTCTTGGTTGCATTTTTGGCCGCCCGGATCCACTGGTCCCCTGACGCTACCACGATGATATCAACCTTCAGACGCACCACCTCCGCCGCAAGCTCAGGGGCCCGATCGACCTTCCCCTCGGCATATCGGTACTCGATCGCGATGTTCTGTCCTTCTATGTAGCCAAGATTGCGCAGAGCTAGCCGAATTCCCTCGGTGCGGGCGGAGTCAGTAGCTGCATCGGTATTTGATAGATACCCTATCCGAGGGATTTTTGGCTGCTGCCCTTCCACAGTAAAGCAAAGAGCAAGGACCAGAGCGCATAGACCAAAGCTACCGAGTTTCCGCTTATTCATTTCTCCCTCACGCCCACGCACGGCTGTGCTTGTTTTGTGCCTGAACCTGGGCAGAACATACACCTTCCATTTGTCGAAGAAAAAGCAAGCGGGGTTGGGTTTCTTGTTAATGGCCACGCCGTGCATTGAAACCGGCGGCGACCCACGTGGAAACGTGCTACCTGGCCGATCCGACGCAACGACAACGCAAAAATCTCCGGTGGAAAAATCCCGTTGCTAGTTCCCGGTGGGAGGACCGAACATGCTTCTCGCCGGAGAAGCGCCCTTTCGTTCTCACCGGCGCGGATCGTCTATTGTCAGCCCTATTGATAATAGACAGCGCAGCTTTTGTCGCCCGGCTCCGCTTCAAAGAATCTTGACATCTACTTGTCGGAGCAGGAGAATCCCGCTGGCTCATTGAAATTCAGGGATCGTCCTAGGTTGAACAACAGACTCAATAGTTGGGCGACTTGACCGACGAGTTATTGGCAAGGAGGGGAGCGATGGACATCCATACCGTCCTCAAGAATCTGAGGGACATATCGTCCCGCTTTGCCGCCGAGCGTACTGAGCGCCAGCAACGGCGCGCATTGGTCACTGCTGACTTCGCGGAGCTGCGCGATGCCGGGTTTCTCCACACCGGCGTTCCGGTCGAGGAGGGCGGTGTCTGGCAGGACCTGCGCCGTTCGACACGTCCCGTTTGCGAAACGCTGCGAATTCTGGCGCACGGGGATCCTTCCATTGCGCTTGTTTGTGCGATGCACCCGTCGGTCCTCGCTGTATGGCTGACCTCACCGGAAGTGCCTGCGCCATATCAGGAGGCATGGGTCGCGCAACGCTCTGAGATTTTCCAAACGGTGAGAGAAGGCGCCTGGTGGGGAACCATCACATCAGAGCCTGGTAGCGGTGGCGACATGGCGAAGACGAAAGCGACTGCGCGCCCTGCGGGCAGCGACGGCCGTTATCTGATCACCGGCCAGAAGCAGTTCGGGAGCGGTTCCGGGATAACCTCCTACATGATCACGACGGCCCTCCCCGAGGGAGAGACAACCCCCGACTTGTTCTTTCTCGATATGCGGGGTGTGCCCTGGGACGGCACAGCGGGGGTGACTCTAACAGCACCCTGGGATGGTCATGGAATGGCAGCCACTCAGAGTCACGCGATGGCGTTCGCGAATTTCCCTGGGCAGCGTAGTGCCCACCCGGGGAATCTTCTGAAAAGAATAGAAGCCACCGGCGGGTTCATCCAATGTGCTTTCGCTTCGGTCATCGTTGGAGTCGTCGAGACCGCGGTCAAGTTGGCTCACCAGCACATGGTTAAGCGGCGCGATACTTTGCGCGCCTACGAGAGGGTCGAATGGTCGAAAGCCGAGATCGAAGGCTGGTTGATTGAGCAAGCGTACGACGGGATGCTCCGCGCCGTCGAGGAGGGGAACGAAGGGCGGCCCCGGGCGGCGCAGGCGAAAACGGCTATCGCAGAATTGGCGGAATCTGCCACGGGACGGATTTGTCGGGTGATCGGTGGCGGGACGTTCTCGCGATCCTCACCGTTCGGCTACTGGTACGAAGATGTTCGCGCGCTCGGCTTTCTGCGGCCGCCTTGGGGACTGGTGTACGACAATCTCTTTGAGTGGTCGTGTCCCGAATCGGAATAGCGAGCACGCATCAGCCAGACGCACCGTATCCTTGTATCCGGTGGCGCTGTCGGCTCCCAGTCGAGCAGGCATCGAATCGTCTAGATGGAAGCTATGTCACAGGATTGTGCATCCTGCGTCAGCAAAGAAGCCTTCATCGCAGCAAAAGAAAACACGGGTGAGTGGCTGGCGATCACTCATGACGCCGTATGTGGCAAACGGCGTCGTCCGTAGGTGGATTCCGGTGTTCACTTACCGCGACGCAATGGCAACGCAAGAAGTGATAATTGGGTTTCCGGGGTAGAACATCTGATATTCACTCAGCAGACACCTCCGATTCGATTTCCATCCCAATTCCTCCACGATCCGTCTCATAGTGCCGCGACCCCCCATACCTGAAATATGCGAGGAAGACTCATGATGGTTCGTTCGTCCTCAGTGAATCGTTGCAACTCCACTAGGAGCCGCCGAACTTCAGTCAGATCTGCCAATCCCGTGGCGACTACGGCTTCCTGTATTGCACTTAGCGTTAGGAGTGCCATCTGTTTCCCGTCGCCGCTTCTGAAAGTGGGCAGCACTACTCTGAGTCTGACGTTCGTGAAATCCTCTTTCTCCAGCAGTTCCGGCAATCGAGGACCTATGAGGGGGTCGACTTCCCTTTTGACACCTGCCTGTCCGTATAGCTCTACGTAGCGCTGAAAGGCGAAGGATTCCGGATGGCAGAAGTGCCCACGGAAGTCGACATCCTCCACCGCAAGGGTTCCACCGGGCCGCAGCACGGCATACATCCTTCGGATCGCTGCTTCGGGTGTCTTTAGATGCGACAAGAGGAATCGCGCGTAGACGAAATCGTATGGCCCGCCACCCAGCTCCTCCTTCTCGACGTCCAACGCGCGAAAATTCACTCTCAGGCCTGCCCGCGCGACGCTTTGGCGAGCGATTTCGATTATTCGCTGATCGAAGTCGACGCCAAAAACTTCGCCAGCCGGGCCAACTAAACTAAAAAGCCGCGATGTGATATCGCCGTTGCCACAGCCGACATCAAGGCACTTTGAACCTGGACCGAGGCCAGCCTCACGCAGGAAAGGTTCCGTCGTCGGCCATGTGGCATTGGCCATCACCTTGAGCCTATCCGCCCCTTGCTGCCCGCCCTGGATGATATAGCTTTGTCCGCCAGCCAATCCTTTATCCCTCTTCGTCATCATGGATCTGTCTTTCGCGATATTAATATCGGCAAGGCCGTCTACAAAATGAGGGCCGATCCATTAAGCCTTGAATCCTCGGCTGTGCTTGTTTTGTGCCTGAACCTGGGCAGAACATACACCTTCCATTGTCGAAGAAAAACCAAGCTGCCCTCGAAAAAATAGTTGGGCTTTCTTGTCAATGGTGACGCCGTTTTACGCCGAACGGCGTCTGCCCAGGTGGAACGTGGCTACCTAGCCGATTGGACGCGGATCGAAGAGAACCGCGACTCGGACAAGATTGGGAACCGCTTCTTTGAGCAGCTCTAGCCGTTTACCGCCTAGTTCTACGTCAAGGAGGGTAATGCCGGTGACGTTGCCGCCGGGACGGGCAAGGCTTTGAATCAGACCTGCCTCGACAGGATTGCGCCCACCGCCCGTCATAACGATGGGAATTGTCTTGGTCGCATTCTTGGCCGCCCGGACAAATCTCTCCCCTCCTGCTACCACGATGATATCAACCTTGAGTCGCACCAGCTCGGCCGCAAGTTCAACGAACCGATCGAGCTTCCCTTCCGCATATCGGTACTCGCTGGCGATGTTCTGACCTTCTATGTAGCCACGCTCACGCAGAGCCAGCCGAATTGCCTCGTAACGGGCGGAGTCACGAGCGGTATCGGCCGACGATAGATACCCTATCCGCGGGACTGTCTTCGGCTGCTGCGCCTCGGCGGATTGACAAAGCACTAACAGCATGGCGCATAGAGCACAGCCAATAAGTTTTATGTTGGCTCTTTCCCCGTGTCTCACCGAATCACCCTATCCGCTCTTGCCAACACATTCGGCGGAATCGTGACGCCGATCTGTTTGGCCGCTTTCAGATTAATGATGAACTCAAACTTCATCGGCTGCTCTATGGGTAAGTCGCTGGGCTTTGTGCCTTTCAGAATTTTGTCAACGTAAGTCGCGGCGCGGCGAAAGTGCTCGGGATCGCTCACACCATAGGACGAAAGGCCGCCAGCAGCGGTCCAGCTCCCCCAGGGATACATCGCTGCTAATCTGCCTTTAGCGACGAGCGCTAGAATCCGCTGTCGATTACTGATGAAAACCGATTCGGCCTGTACAAGGAGAGCTTCGACGTGCCGTTGATTCATGGTGGAGAAAATGCTGTCGAGTTGTTTAAGGTCGACCACCTCGAAAGGTTGGATCTTTATGCGAAGTGCCTGGGCCGCGACCTCCATCTTCCTGAGAGTGCTGTAGCCACCACGCAAGATCCCGAAATGTACTGCCTTGGGCACGATTTCCTTAAGTAGTTCTAATCGTTTTTCGCTTAACTCGGCGGTGAAGTTGCTAAGTCCGGTGACGTTCCCTCCTGGGCGTGCCAGGCTAGAGACCAGACCAGTTTCAACTAGATTCGTCCCAGCAACTACGACAATGGGTATCGTGGTTGTTTTTTGTTTGGCAGCACGAGTTGCCGGATTTCCCTGTGTGACAATGATGTCTACGTTAAGCCCAACGATCTCAGCGGCGAGGTTAGAGAGCTGTTCAGGGTCGCCGTTAGCAAATCGCCACTCAATTATGATGTTCTGTTTCTCAATGTATCCTAGCTCTCGCAAACGTTGGCGGAATGCTTGAATAGGCGGGCCGGAGACACTTCCAGGGGACTGAAGGGATAGATATCCAACACGGGCTAATTTCTTCGGCTGCTGCGCCCCAGCGGGCAACCAAAGAGCAAAGAGCATGGCGCATACAGCAAAGCTGCCGAGTTTCCGCTTATTCATTTCTCTCTCACACCTCGCGCACGCGCGTCTGTGCTTGTTTTGTGCTCGAACCCGAGCAGAACATACACCTTCCATTGCTGAAGAAAAAGCCAAGCGAGCCTCGAAATGGTTGGGTTTTATTGTCACTGTTTGGTTCTGCTCCGCGCTGGCCTTGACTCAATCAGCGGGTCCGAAGTTCGAGTCTGCGGGGCCAATCTGGACGACCTGGGGGATGAGGGACGCCGTTCACGCCGAACGGTGTCTACCCAGGTGGAACGTGCTACCTGGCCGATTCGACGCAATGACAACGCAAAACTGAATCAAGAAGTCAGGGCGCTTGGGTTCCAGGGTGAAACATCTGATATTCGATCAGCGGTACATTCTTGATTCGATGCCCGCTCGCCCTATGTAAAGTGAGCCAGCCTCCGCTGGTGTTCTTTTCGTTACTTGACCCGCATCCCGTGTTTCTGGGCAATTTCGTTCAATTGCTCGCGAGTGAGCTGCTTTGGCGGTGCTCCAGGAGCGCTGGCTACCTCACGAAAAAATGCCTCCAGTCCCGGTGGTGCCACGACCCAAAGCAGCAATAGTTCACTGTCGGGATTCTCAACTCCATGCCAAACGCTCTTGGGAATATAAATTGCCGAACCCTTTTCAACGGGCATGCGTGCGTCGCCCAATATCCCAAACCCGGTGCCTTCGAGAACGAACAGCACCTCATCTGCTTCCTGATGCTGATGGACTTGGATGCCGGTACAAATCGGCACCTGCTGTGTTCCCAAGGTCACGTTGTTTGAACCTCTGCTGGGGTCAACCTTGATTAAATAAACATGTCCATTATTTCGAATGAGATGTTCGCCCTCAGTGGGACCTAGCACATATCCTTGTGTAGACATGCGTTCCGCCTCCGTGACGTGGTAGAGCACAATTGAGTTGATGAGAATTCAATTCAATCCTGGCGTTTTCCATCCGGCTTGTAACGGTCACTTAATCACACGATCCGTCCTTGCCAGCACATTCGGCGGAATCGTCAGGCCGATCTGCTTGGCTGCCTTCAGATTGATAATGAACTCGAACTTCTTCGGCTGTTCGACCGGAATGTCGGCTGGCTTGGTTCCCTTCAGGATCTTGTCCACAAAAATGGCGACTCGTCTGAAGGACTCGGACCGGTCGGCCCCGTAAGACATCAAACCGCCGCTCTCCACCACATATTCTCCGCGAGGGTATATCGCTGGCAACCGATTCTTCGCCGCAAGGTCCGCGATCAGTTTTTGATTGGAGTTGGCCAACGGGGTCGGCGTCACAGCGAGAGCGGTGCTACCAGCCTTGGTCGCCTCTTTAAACGCAGTGTCAAATTGGTCGTTGTTCCTCACTTCCATAGAATGAATTTGCAAACCCAGTTCTTGCGCAGCAAGTTCGCTTTGTTTCCATGATTGGTCAGACTGTCCAGGAGTCCACAGCACAGCGACACGGGAGAGCTTGGGAACGATTTCCTTGAGTAGCTCTAGTCGTTTACCGGCAATCACCGGCGAAATGTTGGTGAACCCCGTGATGTTTTCCCCAGGCCGCGCCAGACTGTCAACCAGCCCGTCCACAACCGGATCACCCTCGCTCCAAAAGACGATGGGAATCGTCTTGGTAGCGTTCTTGGCAGCTCGGGCACCCGGGATGATGGCCGTGAGGATTAGGTCAACTTTGAGACGGACCAGCTCATCCGCCAGGGCGGGAAGCCGTTCGAGCTTGCCCTCGCTGTAGCGATGCTCGAATGTTATGTTCTTGCCCTCAACGTAACCGAGCGCACGGAGTTCGCGCCGGATTACTTCAGGCCCGCTATCTGGACGGGTAGCGGGACGATTTGCAAGCCAGCCAATCTTAGGTATCTTTGCCTGCTGCGCGGCGGCTGGAAAGCTAAGAGCGATGAGCATCACGCTTAGAGCAAAGCTGCCGAGTTTCCGCTTATTCATTTCTCCCTCACATCTCACGCACGGCTGTGCTTGTTTTGTGCCTGAACCTGGGCAGAACATACACCTTCCATTGTCGAACAAAAAGCCAAAGCGAGCCTCGAAATAGTTGGGCTTTCTTGTCAATGTTTGGTTTTGGTCGGCTCTGGCCTTGACTCTTAATCCGCGGGTCCGCAGTTCGAGTCTCTGGCCAATATAGACGACCTGGGGATGAGCGTGGCGGTGCCTTTGCGTCCGTGGACCCGGATTAGCCTTATCCGTCGAGGGACGGCGTTCCTGTGGATGAGAGTTTCCATCAAGCGGCGATAGGCGAAACCGAGAAGCGATTTCCAAACACGAGAGTCGCTGGAGTGCCATTGTTCAACCCTTTCCAAAGGTGGTCAGGAAATGCTAAGAGCCAAGCAGCGCATTCGAATGCATTGATGGCGTGCCTTTAATAGAGAGGAGGTTCCAAGATGGCAAACGAAGTTCAGCGGAATGAAATAGCGGACGTCGCAGGTAACAACAGAGTTACCGTGATGAATCCGGTGGGTTATCCTCCGAAGATAACCCCGAAACCGATGGCGCCGCGGTTGGAAAGCCTGGACGGCAAGACGCTTTATCTGGTTGACCCGCGGTTTGACGACTCAGGCCTGTTTCTGCGTCAGGTGCAAGGTTGGTTCGCTGACCACTTGCCCTCAGTCACGACGAAGCTCGTCGAAATGTCGAGCGTCTACACCAAGGACGACCCCAAGACTTGGGAAATGATCAAAGCCAATGGTGACGGCGCCATCATCGGTGTCGGCCATTGAAGCACTTGCGCGCCGGCGGTCGCCGTGCACGCAATTGCCCTCGATAGCAAGTACGGTGTGCCCACCGTCGCTATCCATACCAACGCTTTCGAAAAAGCGGTGCAATCGGTTACCCGGATGCACGGCATGCCCCAGGCGCGTTACACTTTCGTGCCCCAGCCGGTGATGGGCAAGACCGCAGAACAACTGCGGGCCTATGTTGAAGGCAAGAGCCCAATCAGCGGTCGGCCGGTAATGCAAGAAGTCATTGAAGGGCTGACGCGGCCTGCCGAGGGGGATGGTATCAAGGAGACCAAGTTTGAGCGCTCGACGCCGAGGATGATAGACGCCGACTCGGACGAGAACCTGCATCGCTTGTTCTTGGAGAATAATTGGACGGACAAGCTCCCGATCGTTTTACCCACGGAAAAGCGCGTCGAGGAAATGCTTAAGCAGACGAGCCGCAAGCCTGACGAAGTCGCGGGGCACTTGCGCTCGAACCAATTTCGCCAGTACTGGGAATTCACGGTTGAAAAAGTCGCGGTCAACGCGGTGATGGCGGGAGCGCGGCCGGAGTACTTTCCGGTGATACTGGCGCTCGCCTCCAGCGGCGTGAGCGCGCGCGGCAGCACAACTAGCTCGATGGCTGCGATGGTGGTTGTCAACGGTCCCATTCGCAACGAGATCGCCATGAATTCCGGCACCGGCGCCATGGCGCCCTACAATCACGCCAATGCGACTATCGGGCGCGCTTATGGACTCTTGTCACAAAATCTCCAGGGCGGCTCCCTGCCTGGGGACAGCTACATGGGCTCTCAAGGCAACGGTTACGCCTACGGCACCATGACCTTCGCCGAGAACGAAGAGCGCAGCCCTTGGGCGCCGTTCCACGTGCAGCACGGTTTCAAACCCGACGATAGCACGGTCAGCGTCTTTACCGGCTGTCGCTCCACGGCCTTCACGCTAGGGGTTCGTGAGCAATATTGGCGCGAACATGTGCGCAGCATGCTGCGTGGCATGGACGCGCACAGCGCGCCGACCTTCGTGCTCGACCCTATCGCGGCCCGACAGTTCATCGACCGCGGCGGCTTCGACACCAAAGAAAAGCTCATCCAGTGGGTTTACGAGAACGCTTTGATGCCGGCTGGCGAGTACTGGGATTATCAGCTCATCCAGAATTATGTTTACCCGCGAGCGACTTTTGGCGAAGAACCTTACGCGTCGAAGCTGAAAGCCGCGCCCGACGAAATGATCAAAATGTTTAAGCCGGACGAAATTCACGTGGTCGTGGTCGGCGGCGAAACCAACGGCTACTGGCGCATCATGGGCTGCAATTATCAGAAGACGGTGTCCGTCGATGAGTGGCGATAACGCTAAGAAAAACCGTTCCAGACGTTCCAATCGTTCCAGTCGTTCAAGCCCCCTCCTTCATCATCCCCCGCGACGCGGGGGATGAAAGAGGTGAGGGAGTTGAACGGAGCGTAGCGGTTGAACGGCTTGAACGATTTGAACCTTCAGTGAGACATGTCCGACTATGACGTCGTAATCGTTGGTTCCGGTCTCGCTGGTCTCACCGCCGGCCTGTTCGCCGCGCGTCAGGGTCTGTCCACGTTAGTACTGGAATCGAATATCCCCGGCGGCCATCTGATCAACATAGAAAAGATCGAAGACTTCCCAGGCTTCCCCGACGGCATCGCCGGTTACGATCTCTGCCCAACGGTGCAGCGGCAGGCTGGAGATCAGGGAGCTGAGTTCGGGCGCGCCGAAGTTATAGGCCTAGAAGCGCAAGATCGTTTGTGGTCCGTGGTTACAAATGAAGAACGGCATCGCGCCAAAGCAGTCATCGTCGCCACCGGATCCCGGCTCAAAAACTTGGACGTGCCGGGCGAGGAAAAATTAATGGGCCGCGGCGTTAGCCACTGCGCTAGTTGCGATGGTCCGCTCTATAACGGCCAAACCGTCGGCGTCGTAGGAGGCGGCGACTCGGGGCTGCAAGAAGCGCTAACACTGGCGAATTACGCCGAACGGGTTTTCCTTTTCCATGGCGGCGAGAAATTTTCTGCGCAGCAGAGGTATCAGCAGAGAGTCTTAGGTAACACTAAAATCTTGCCGCGCTATCGCACCACCGTCGAGGAAATCTTGGGCGACGACAGGGTCGCTGGCGTGTGCGCGCACGACTTGGCATCGGGAGAATCATCGAAGGTCGATCTTGCCGGGCTTTTCATCTATGTCGGATTGCAACCCAATACCGCGTTGCTAAAAGATCTTGTGCGCCTCAGCGACACCGGCCACGTGCTGACTGATAACCGGATGAAAACCGAACGCGACGGTCTCTATGCCGCCGGCGATATTAGGCAAGACTCCGCATCCCAAGCAATCACCTCGGCCGGCGACGGCGCGACCGCCGCCATTGCGGCGCATCGCTACATCAAGGAGACATTTCGCTGATCGAAATATTTGAAAACTATCCCTCAAATGTCATCCCCGGGAAAGCGGTTAGGCGAGGGGCGAAACGCAGAGTGTCTTCGATTCTCGCCTTGGAGCGCACAGAAACAAATTAGCCTGACGATACCGCCCAATGTGTTGGCGAGAGCCGCAGAATCATAAAACGGCATTTGCGATTTTAGATTGCCGGTTTTAGATTGAGGAGAAAAAACAAATGCTTGAGAGAACCCGGATGCGATCTTCGAATTCTCGCTCTGACAATCTAAAATCCAAAATCGAAAATCCAAAATGGGTGGGACTTCTCGCCCTGGTTCTTACTTTCAAGCTGTGTGGGGCAGTGGTTCACGCGCAGTCCAATTTCTTCCAGGGGAAGTCGATCAGAGTCATACGTGGCGGGCAGCCTGGCGATCTCTACGATCTTTGGACGCGGCTGGTCGCGCAATACTTGGGAAAGCATATTCCCGGCAACCCCGATCTCACCGTGCAAAACATGCCGGGAGCCGGCTCGGTGATCGCAGCGAATTATGTCTACAACGTCGCCAAGCCGGATGGGCTGACTCTGGGCTCGCTCAATTCGGCCATTTACATGGATCAAGTGATCGGCCGTAAGGAAGTGCAGTTCGACTGGGCGAAGTTTAATTGGATCGGCACACCGGAGCCAACCGAGCTGGTATTTATCATGCGCGGTGATAGTTCGTACAAGACTATCGACGATTTGCGCAAAGGCACTGAGCCGCCTAAATGCGGCTCCACCGGCACGGCCTCGATCACTTATCACGTCCCTAAGCTCATAGAGGATGTTCTCGGCGCCAAGTCTATCATTATCGCCGGTTATCAAGGCGCTGGGGATATCGACGTTGCCCTGGAGCGCGGCGAGTTGCAATGCCGGTTGATCACCATCGCGGCGTTTTTTGGCCGCGAACCGCACATCACCTGGTACAAAAAAGGATTCACCCGTCCGCTCGTGCAGACCGGTCGCAAACGCGATCCTTTGTTGCCGGACACACCCACGTTCTACGAGCTGATGGATCGCTACCAAACGCGTGATGCCGACCGCCGTTTGGTTACGCTGATCATGGCGTCCAACGAGTTTGGTCGACCATGGACTGCACCTCCGAACATGCCTGCGGATAGAATTAAAATTCTCCGCGACGCTTGGAACAAAACGCTCAAAGATCCCGATCTATTGGCCGATGCGAAAAAGCGCGGTTGGCCGGTAGATCCGATCGGGGGCGAAGAGCTCGCCGCGTTGGCGAAAGAGGTAACCACCCAGCCACCGGAGGTTGTCCAACGACTGAAAAAACTCTTGGGAGAGTAGAACTGGTGAGAAGGTTTCAGGTTTCTGGTTTCAGGTTCAACTCGAGCCGGCAAACGTTTAGTTTGCAGGCCGATCAAAAAGGTCCAGATGCGAGGCGCGCGATGGACCGACAAGCGGAGGCGTACTTTACTGAGTACGTTGGAGCGAGACGGTTGAGCGCAACGCAGCAGGTGGGCCTTTTTCATCGGCCTGCTAAGGAGGTTTTTTATGGCGGTAAAGTATCGCGCCGATCACATCGGCAGTCTGCTGCGTCCACAGGATCTGCAGCAGTTTCGTACTCGGCAACCGATGGATCGCGAGCAACTGCGGGCGCTGGAAGATAAACACATTTTGGGAGTGCTGCAGCGCCAAAAAGACCTTGGCTTCAAAATATTTACTGACGGCGAGCTCCGCCGCCATAACTTTATGAGCGACTTCAACGAAGCTGTCGAGGGGCTGGACGAGAGTGACAACCTCCTTCGTACTTGGCAAAGCAGCGCGGAGAGCTCTTCTCGCCCCTCGCGAGTGCCGGGAATCGTCGTGGCCAAGATAAAGCAGACGCGGCGCTTGACCCAACACGAGCTGGCCTTCATGAAGCAGCATAGCCCCGGCGATATTAAAATCACGCTGCCCACTGCCAATCAGTTTCCGGCGATCTACTACAAAAAGGGTATCAGCGATAAAGTCTATCCGAGCTACTCGGCTTTCCTCTGGGATATCGTTCCGATCATCAAGGGGGAGATTCAAGCGCTGGTAGGCGAAGGCGTGCACTATGTGCAGATCGATGCGCCCCGCTACAGCTACTACATCGACCCGAAGTGGCGTAACTATGTCAAAAACGAAATGGGACTTGATCCAGATCAGGCGCTCGATGAGGCGATCCGCGCGGACAATGCCTGTCTGGAGGGCGCAAAGCGCGCGGGCGTGATCTTGGCCATCCATCTCTGCCGGGGCAACAACCGAAGCCAGTGGTACGCCGAGGGCGGTTACGATGCCATCGCCGAGAAATTGTTCGGCCAGTTGCAGGTAGATGCGTTTCTCCTGGAGTACGAGTCGGAACGCGCTGGCACGTTCGAGCCGTTACGCTTTGTGCCGCGCGACAAAACTGTGGTACTGGGACTCATGAGCAGCAAACTCCCCGAGCTGGAATCCCAGGACCAACTCAAGAGGCGCATCGACGAGGCAAGCAAGTATGTGCCGCTGGAAAATCTCGCCCTCAGTCCCCAGTGCGGATTCGCCTCCACGATGGAGGGCAACCTGCTCACGGAAGAGGAGCAGTGGCGCAAGCTGAAATTGGTTGTGGACACCGCCAAGAGCGTGTGGGGACAGGCATAACCACTAGTACGAAGGCGCGAGGCACGAGCAGGGCCAGGCAAACGCGGGATTATTTTACCTACGCACGGCAACGAAGTGAAAATTCGTCCGGCTGTCTTTTTGATTCTCCTTTCAGTGATTTTTGGTCTGGGCCGACAATGCTCCTACGCGGCCGACTCTTCGGGTTTGCGCAAAGTCCGCATGGCATTTACCTCGCTCTCAGCGGTCATGATGCCGCCGTGGTTGGCGCGGGAAGCCGGGATCTTCAACAAGCACGGCTTGGAAGTAGAAGTCATCGCCACGCCTACCGGCGTCGAAGGGATGAATGCCTTGATTGCAGGCGAAGTGCAGTTCTTGCAGATATCAGGGGGTACGACTGCAAGCGCGGCGTTGGGCGGCGCCGACGTAATAATCGTGGGCACCACACTCGATACGCTCGTCCAGAATTTGATGGCCCGCCCGGAAATTGAGAGAGCGGAACAATTGCGGGGCAAAACCTTGGGCATCACCCGCTTCGGAACTTCCATTGACGTGGGCGCGCGCATTGCTTTGCGTCATTTCGGACTTTTACCCGAGAAAGATGTCGCCATCGTGCAGGTCGGCGGCATGGAGTCTATGGTCCCTGCTCTGCAATCCAACCGCATCCAGGCAGGTATTCTTTCTTATCCAGCCATCGCCCAGGCAAAGAAGTTGGGGCATCACGTGCTGCTCGACGTGGCCTCGCTGGGGATGCCGTATGCTTTCACGGGAATGACGACGCGGGGCAGAATTATTCGCGAGGACCCCGATCTCGTACGCCGCTACATGACGGCGCAAGTAGAAGCGATCGCCCGCGCGAAAAAAGATAAGAACCTCGCCATGATGGTGATGGGCAAGTATCTGCGCACGACCAATACTGCTTCGCTCGCCGATGCTTATGAAATCGACGTGCAGAAATACATGCTCAAAGTGCCTCTCCCCACTATCGAGGCGGTGCGAGCTGTGCTCGAGGATCTCGCTACGAGGAATCCCAAGGCGAAAGAGGCAGACCCGCGCAGGTTCTTCGACGATTCATTTGTGCGCCAGATGCAGTCCAGCGGCTTTATCGATACGCTTTATCGATAACGAAGTACATGCGAAACTAACCGCGCCTTTCTGGCGTACACTTACGATTAGAACTGGCGGGGTTAACTATTAAGGGAGTTCATTGGTTAGTAAACATACGAGAACTAAGGGGCGAGTCGTGGAGAGCGCGGGCATCCGATCCTGTAGGAAGCGTTCAGGCCCGGACCATTGGCATAACCGCCCCTGGAGTGGATCGGGTGGTGGCCGACAAGGCACAGAGCCATTGCCCGCGCTTGGAACGGCTCGTCCCTTAGGTTTTGAAGAACGGGAATTGTCTAGATACTTGTGAAATCCTTTATAAGTTAGCGGCGTCATCAAACTGCATATGGGTAGTCCGTCATCCCAGAGGAGGTTTGAAGTGGCTAAAACTCTTGTGTTGTTTTTTGCTACGCTATTGCTTCAAGCGAGCGTGGCGGTTTTCCTGCAGCCGGTTTACGCGGCAACTCAGGATCTCTATCAAGGCAAGGTGATCCGCATCGTAGTGGGATTTTCTCCCGGCGGCGCATTTGATGCCTACTCGCGTTCACTATCAAGGCACATGCGAAAATACCTGCCGGGAAACCCGACCATAACGGTTGAGAACATGCCCGGGGCGGGAAGCCTGATCGCTGCCAATCATCTCTACAAGGCGGCCAGCCCTGATGGTCTAACCGTTGGCAACTTTATCGGCAGCGTCCTCATGGGACAGGTTCTGGGCCAGAAGGGAATCGAATTCGATGCCCGCAGATTTGAATACGTGGGGGCGCCGGCAAGGTACTATCCAGTTTGCCTTTTCAGTAAGGCGAGCGGAATCAACAGCGTGGAAAAATGGATCACGTCTAAGACACCTGTGAAGATGGGGGGCATCGGCCAGGGAACCTCAGGCGATAACACGATAAGGATCCTTGCGTCGACACTCGGCCTGCCGATTCAGCTGGTCTCGGGCTACAAAGGAATGGCCGAGATTCGGTTAGCGACGGAGGCTGGAGAGGTCGCCGGAACCTGCGTTGGGCCCAGAACAGTTTGGCAGAAAACCTTGGAGGCGGGAGAGGTGATTCCTGTGCTGCAAGTCACGCCCACCCCTGCTCCGGATTTCCCGAAAGTCCCGCTAGCCATTGATTTCGCAAAGAGCGAAGAAGCCCGCAAATTGATCGAAGTCGGCGTCCATAACGACAGCGCGATCGCGCTGACCTATGCGCTGCCCCCGGGAACACCTAAGGAAGTGGTGGCTTTGCTGCGCCGGGCATTTTCGGACACGATGAAAGATGGGGAGTTTACGGGCGAAATGACCAAGGCCAGGCTCGACGTGGATCCCGTAACCGGCCAGGAAGTGGAAAGGATCATCAACGATGCTTTCAAATTGGATCCGGCTCTGCTGGGGAAACTGAAAGATATATTTCATAAATGAAACCCACCGATGCAGCCTCACCCATTCTGTCCCGGACTTTTGGGTCTTGTGCCGTTTGGAGGCGAACGAATTCAGCTAAATCGTCTGCAACTTTAAATCTGAAAAGCTCGAACCTCGCAGTAAAGAGGAGATGGACGAATGAAAGCGCGAATCGGTTACATCTTCTTTGTCCTTTTGTCTCTCCCCGGTGTCGCGAATGCTCAGGGAAAGCCTGAGAAAGAAAAACTTCGCATCGGCTATGCGGCCCGAGTAGTGGCTCATTCCATACCTTACCTTACAGCGCAGGCGGGGCTCTTTCGCGACGAGGGTCTGCAGGTGGACGTCGTACAGACGGCCGGATCTGTGGCGCCAATGGCCCTCATTGCGGGCGAGGTGGATTTTTCCATCATGTCCGCATTTCTCCTCATACCAGTCTCGATTCAAAGTGGCGACGCTGTCATGTTGGGCGCATTTGGGCGCTACGCCACCATGACCCTGATATCCCGCTCTGAAATTCGCACTGCCGAAGAACTCAGGGGAAAAACAATCGGACTACAACGTCCCGGTGACGCAACCGAAATCAATGCCCGGTTCGCGCTGCGCCATCTGGGGCTCGATCCCGCTAAAGATGTATCGTTTCTCTATCTCGGAACCAACGAACTCATGTGGCCGGCGTTGCAAACGAAAAAGGTTGCGGCGACCATGCTGCAACCTCCTTGGACCTTGCTTGCGCGTCAGTCAGGGATGAACTTTCTCGTCGATCTCTCCGATCTCAAGATCGAATACCAGGGGTCTACTTTGGCCAGTCGCCGATCTTTTATTAGGGACAAGCCTAATCTTACCCGCCGAGTGCTTCGCGCTATCGTGCGCGGCGTTCATTTCTTTTACAGTCGCAAAGAAGAAAGCCTGCGCATACTTGGAAAATTCCTGGCTACGGATAACGCCGAGGCTTTGGAGGAGGGCTATCGATACGCTAAGTTCCCGCCCAAACCTTACGCTACGGAAAGTGCGGTCCAGGCGACCTTGAATCACCTTGCCGAAAGAGACGCGCGTTTTGCTCCGCGCAAGCCCGCTGAGTTCATCGAGTCAGGCCCGATGTCGGAGCTCGATCGCAGCGGCTTTATCGACCGTCTGTACGCTGTACAGAAGTGAGATCGCAGTATAAATAGCGCTTCCTCTTCCTTTCGAGTTGGATCTCGTTTGATGCGCGAAAAAGTCTGTTACGGGCTCGTCCGGCGAGACTGTTGGTTCCTCAATGTCGGTGATAGCTCTTCATGCCGCACAAGGTTGCTAGGCTGACCATCATTTTCTAGCTTGACCCCGCCCTCGGTGACCGCTTGTTGGAGCCGTTGCCACTCGTCACGATAACCCACGGTGTGGCCGCGAAAGTGGGGCATGACATAGCGGGCAAAGAGCTCGAGGGATTTGCGCAGCTTCTCGGTCCCGGTCCACTCATGAGTCGTCAACATGAGCCCGCCGAAGCCTCCCGTTTCACCTTGCATTCGCTCGATTTGCGCGATGGCATCGTCCGGTGTGCCGATGATCCAGTCGCGCCGGTCAGCGCCAGAGCGAGGCGTGATTTCGTGCGCCGGCTGGCCAGGATAAGACTCATAGGGTGCCTTCAGTCCGATACCAAAAAAATATTCCATGTCCCGTCCGATGCTCGCTTCAACATCGGCCCAGGCTTTTTCCCGACTCTCAGCCAGGTAGACACAGGTGGCGATACGCCAGTTGTCGCGGGAGGTCCTTACGCCGTGTTTGGCGGCCGCCGCCTCCACGGCGCTCCACTGTTCGGCGGGTCTGCGGTTTTTTCCGGCGGGAGACAAAAGCAGCATGCCGTATTTGCCGGCGAGCTCCGTGCTGATCGGATTCCCCGACGATGCGATAGCGAGGGGCATGCGAGGCTGCTGGTAAGAGCGCAGCTGTAGCCGCATCCCTTTGAAACTCCAGAACCGCCCCTCATAGTCGACGGCATCGGTTGACTCCAGCAGACGAACGATGATGTCCACCGACTCGGCGAGCATAGGATGGAGCTTTTCATTGGTCAGGCCGAAGAGTTTTTTGTCGGTAATCAAGTTACAGGGTCCAACGCCCAAAATAGCGCGGCCACGCGTGAGGTGATCGAGAAAAGCCATGCGCTCGGCGACATGGAAGGGATGATGGAAAGGGAGACTGATCACCGAAGTGCCGAGGCGGATACGGTGAGCGTGGGCAGCCGCTTTGGCGAGGGCCATTTCCGGTGCAGGCATGGTCTCCCAACCGCCGGAGTGATGTTCGCCGATGAAAAACTCATCGAAGTCCAGCGCGTCCGCGTAGTGAATCAGCGAGATGTCACGATCAAACGCCAGCGAAGGATTCTCGGTTGGCAGATGAAGCGGCATCATAAAGAATGAAAATTTCATAAGAGTTCCTTATCGCAGTCTATTTCTTATAGAGGCTTGCCACAAACCCGGCATCTTCAAGTTCCTTGACGAAGCGAGCGTCCACGAGTTCTTTGGTATTCAGCGCAGCTGCTTTTGGATTGGTCGACGCCATTTCCTGCGAGACGACCTGGTACCCCTCCAGCGGTGGGTACGGATAGTCCGGCATGTTTTGCGTGAACCAGGACCAGGTATGATCGAGCACGTTTCGATCTTCCACGCGGGAATATTTGCTCATGATTTTGATAGTTTCCTCTTTGCGGGTTTTGAAATAATGGATCGCCTCGACATAGGCCCGAAAATACCGGCGCACGGTATCCGGCTGCTCTTTGATGTACTTTCCCGTCGTGTAGATTCCGCGCTGGGGGAAGGGAATCCTGAGCGAGATCAAATCAAGCAACACAGGGTAACAACCCAACTTGTCCACGATGGGCTTCTCTGCTTCGGTAAGAACAGTAAACTGCACGATCCCTTTCTGCATCGCCGCGATTCGATCGTAGAGCACCCCGATGGAGCGTAAACTCACATCCTTTGCCGGATCGAGACCCAACTTTCTCAGGCTTACGCGCAGGGCAAAATCAGCGATGGTTCCGGGGCTCTGGTTTGCGCCTATTTTCCCCTTGAGCTCTTCCGCCCGTTTGATCCCCGGCACGGTCACAAAATAGTAGGTTAAAATATTCACGCTGCCAGCGATCGCCACAACATCACCGCCGGCAAGACGGGCGCTAACGACGGCGGGACCCGCGCTCTCGGCGATGGCGCTTTCCCCAGCCAATATCGCTTGCAAGGTGCGCACGCTGCTGGGAATCAGCACGGGCGCGATGTCGAGACCGTGCTTCTCGAAAAGCCGAGCCTCTTTGGCCACCCAGATGACCGCTGAAGCCCCAGGGGCAGGCGAAAAATAAGCCGTGTAAATTCGTTCTGCAGCGTGCAAGGTCGACGCCGACGCTAAAAGCATTGCCCCCAAGAGAAAAATTTGGTGAAACCACTCTCTCCAGTAAGATCGACTTTTCCCCATCGGCCCTCCCTCGTGTCAGAGGTCACGCTGATCTAGGACCAAGGTCAATTCGCCGCCTATTCTACTCAGCGAATCGAGGGCGTCAAACGGAAAAACGGCCGGTGTGGATATAAGAAGTGACGGCGTGTTCGCGCTTGCAAGGGATGCGCCCAATTTTGACCGGCCGGCCTCGCCGTGGTATGGTCTCGGCGATTTTCCATTACCGCCAAGAAATGTGATGCGATCCAGATTCCGTACTCTGTAAAGTAAGGAGAAAGATATGCGACCGACTATCCTCATTTTGCTTTCAATGACCCTCGGACTTCTCGGGTTTGGCACCAAGGGGATTGCACAAACGGTCAAAGTGGGCGCGGTTGTTCCCCTCACTGGGCGCTACGCGGCACTGGGTGCCCAGGTCCGGGCGGGCTACGAGATTGCCGTTGAGCAGATCAACGCTGCGGGCGGAGTGACAGTCGGCGGCAAGAAGGTGCCAATCGAGTTGGTCATATTGGATGACGAGTCGGATCCGACCAAAACCGTGGCGAGACTGGAGACCCTGGCCACACAGGGTGTCGTCGCCTATTTGGGAGGGGCAGGTTCCGACCTTCACGCTGCGGCTGCTTCCATTGGAGATAAGAATAGGACTCCTTACCTCGGTATCGGCTTCGCCTTGAATAGCATTCACAAACAAGGCTTGCGATATCTCTTCTCGCCCTTTCCAAAGTCGCCGGACCTAGCGAAAGAGACGTTCATTTTGCTCGATGGCTCGATTCCGGCAGCCCAACGACCCACGAAGGTTGCGCTCTTCCTCGAAAGGACGGACTGGGGCAAGGAGATGGGATCGCTATGGGAAAGCTTCGCCAAGCAGAATGGCTATCAAGTAGTGGCGAGCGGTGAGTATGCACCGGGCGCCAAGGATTTTTCCGAGTTGATTCTCAAGGCCAAATCGGCAGGTGCTGAAGCAGTATTTGCCTTACCCTCGCCTCCCGACGGCATGACGATCGTCAAGCAAATGAAGGAGTTGGATTTCAATCCGAAAGCGGTTGTATTTATTCGGGCGGCCGATCCGCCAGTGTGGTCACAAAACCTTGGCAAGGACGGTGACTATTTCATGCTCTCGCCCGGTTGGCACTTTGCCGCGCGGTACCCCAAAGTGGCAGAGGTGAATGACGCGCATCAGAAGCGGATCAATCGGCCGGCTGACCCGCTCGTAGGTCCTGCCTACGCGTGCGTTCAAATTCTGGCCGATGCGATAACACGAGCAGGTAGCCTCGATCGCGACAAAATCCGTGACGCCATCGCCGCGACAAACATGACGACTGTGGTAGGTCCGGTACGCTTCCGGCCAGATGGAACGGGCGAGGTCAAAGTTTTTTTTCTGCAATGGCTGAAGGGCAAACAGGAGCTGATTTGGCCCAAGGAGTTTGCGACTGCGCAGTTTGGCTATCCCGCGCCACCCTTTAGTCAGCGATAGAGAGATTCGGCTGTAAAATTTTGACCGAACCGCGTCGCTATGATATCGTCCCCGCGCGTTCTACTGGTATCACCTCAAGAGCATACGCCAGTACCGGCGCAAAGGAGGAGATCATGAGGCGGACAATTCAGACTTGGCTCGCGGCAGCGCTGCTGCTCGTTGGTTGTGTCGACGTCGACGTCTTTGCGCAAACCATCAAGGTGGGCGCTGTGATTCCGTTGACCGGCCGCTACGCGTCCATCGGAAACGACCTGAAACATGGCTATGACATCGCCGTCGAGCGCATCAATGCCACCGGGGGAATTCAGGTGGGAAATCGACGTCTTCCCGTGGAGCTGATGGTGCTCGATGACGAGTCCGACGCGACCAAGACCGTGGCCCGTCTCGAGACTCATGCAGCCCAGGGCGTCCTCGCTTATTTTGGCGGGGTTGGCTCTGACCTTCACGCCGCCGGCGCCACAATAGCCGAGAAAAACCGCATTCCCTATCTTGGAGTTGGATTCGCCCTCGAAAGCATCCACAAGCAAGGCTACCGGTACCTTTTCTCTCCGTTTTGGAAATCGCCTCAAATTGCCAGAGAGACCTATCGATTGCTCAATGGTTCATTGCCCGATAACCAGCGTCCAAAAAAAGTCGCGCTGTTTCTCGAGAAGACCGACTGGGGCCAGGAAATTGGCCGCTACTGGGAGTCCTACGGAAAAGAAGCGGGCTATGAGATGGTGGTCAAGGCCGAGTATGCCCCGGGATCGAAAGATTTCTCAAGCATGATCCTACAGGCGAAGTCCGCGGGGGTTGAGTCTGTCTTAGGCGTGCCTAACCCGCCGGACGGAATGACAATTGTCAAGCAGATGAAGGAACTGGACTTCACGCCAAAGTTTCTGATGCTGCTACGGGGATCCGACGGTCCGGCTTGGGCGAAGAACTTGGGAACGGCCGGGGACTACACTCTTCTGGGCACAGGCTGGCACGCTGGTCTCAAATATCCGCTAGTCAAGGAGCTGAACGAAACTTACACCCGCAAGCACAATCGTTTGGCGGATCCCGTTGTCGGTCCGGGCTTCGCGGTCGTCCAGATTTTCGCCGATGCCGTCTCACGAGCGGGAGCTTTGGACCGGGACAAAATTCGCGACGGCATTGCGGCCACCAATATGGTCACAGTGTCGGGACCGGTGCGATTCCGTCCTGATGGAACGGCTGAGATCCCAGGGGTGTTCATACAGTGGCAGAAAGGGACGCAGCAGTTGGTTTGGCCGAAAGAGGTCGCCACCTCTCCGTTTGCGTACCCTGCGCAACCGTTTAACCAGCGATAGCGTGGCTGTGTCATTTTGGATTTTGGATTGCCGATTTTGGATTAATCGAAAATCAAAAATCTAAAATCGAAAATCTAGTGACTCTTCTCATCCTCGATAAAGTCTCCAAAAGCTTTGGCGGAGTTGTTGCTGTTCGGGGCGTCAGTTTAACGGTTGAGGCGGGCGAAATTCTTGGAGTGATGGGGCCCAACGGATCAGGCAAGACGACGCTGTTCAATCTCATCAGCGGGGCGCTCGTTCCCGACTCTGGGGAGATCCAATTTCTCGGCGGCCGCACAAACGGTCTACCACCCCATCGGATCTGTCGCCGCGGTCTCGCTCGAACATTCCAGCTGGTTCGGCCTTTCCTCGGCCTGACAGTGCTTGAAAACGTCCTCATCGGCCTGGGTTACGGCTGCCAGCGGCTGACAGGGAGCGCGGCACGCGACCGAGCGAAAGAACTCTTGTCCACCGTCGGTTTGGACGGTCAATTATCGCGACCCGCGCACACCCTAACAGTGATGGATAGAAAGCGATTAGAGTTGGCTCGGGCGCTTGGCACATCGCCGAAGCTCTTGATGCTGGACGAGTTCATGGCGGGGCTGACCCCAACCGAGACCGCAGAGGCGATGAAGCTCATCCGCGCGCTGCAAAATCAGGGGCTGACCTTGATCTTGGTCGAACATATCGTCTGGGCGCTGCTTGACCTTTCACAACGCATCATAGTCCTGAGCGCAGGTGAGAAGATTGCCGACGGTCCGCCTGCAAACATCGCGAAAGATCCGCAGGTGATCGAAGTTTATCTGGGAGAAAGCGTTACGACTTAGGTACAGGTTCAAGTCGTTTAAATCGTTCAAGCCGTTCAAGCCGTCGGAAACGGAATTTGCCTGTGACGTCTTGAACGACTTGAACTTTTTGAACTGTTTGAACGGAGTTCATGAAGAATCATGCTTGAAGTGGAAAACATTCAAGTTTCCTACGGTGCGCTGGCAGCATTGCATGGCGTGAGTCTCACGGTTCGGCCAGGGGAGATGGTGGCCCTTGTTGGCCCCAACTGCGCTGGAAAATCGACCTTGCTCAAGACCATTGCCGGCCTACTAGTACCACGCGCTGGGGTGATTCGATGGGAAGGGAAGCGTCTCAGCGGGGGGCCGCCCCAGCAAATCGTCGAGCGTGGCGTTGCTCTTGTCCCCGAGGGGCGCCGGCTCTTTGCCGCGATGACGGTTCGGGAAAACCTCGAGCTTGGGGCGTTCCCCCAACGCGCTCAGAAAGGGCGACGGGCGCAGATCGAGCGGGTTTACGGTCTCTTTCCCCGCTTATTTGAGCGTGAAGGTCAACTCGCCGGATCGCTTTCGGGTGGCGAGCAGCAGATGCTCGCGCTCGGTCGCGCCCTCATGGGTCTGCCGCGGCTACTGCTACTAGACGAGCCATCGCTAGGACTCGCGCCTAAAGTGGTCGAAACGATTTTTGCCATTCTCGCCGAGCTACATCGGGAGGGGATGAGTTTGCTCATCGTCGAACAAAATGTTCAGGCGGCACTCAACTTGGTTCGGCGCGCCTACATCCTCGAAGGTGGAAAGATTGTCGGCGAAGGCGAAGGCCAGAGACTGCTTCAAGACGATCATGTCCGCGCCGCCTACCTGGGGCCCCTGGCGCGAGGATCTTCGGCATGATTCTCACGCAGCAACTCATCCTGGGGGTGCTCGTCGGCGGTCTATACGGGCTTGCAGCCGCTGGGCTGTCGTTGACGTTCGGGGTCCTTCGGGTCTTGAACGTCGCCCATGGGGAGCTGCTAATGTTAGGCGGTTACGGAACATTCTGGCTCTTCACGCTTTGGCAAATCGATCCGTTCCTTTCGCTGCTCGGTGTTGGACCGGCGTTGTTTGCGCTTGGGCTGATCCTCTACTGGACGTTGTTTCAGTTCGTGGTTAAAGCGCATGAAGAGGTCCGGATCAAGAATTCGCTCCTGATCGGCTTTGGTCTGACATTGGTTTTTCACACCCTGGCCATTCGTCTTTGGACGGCGGACGAGCGAGCCGTGACGACTGCCTATGCCGGCGCCGTAATCAAGATGGGCGCTTTTGCGATTCCACTTGTCCGTTTGAGTAGCCTCGTGCTGGCCTTCGCTATTTTGACGGCACTTCACTTGTTTCTTGCAAAGGCGCGCTGGGGCCGCGCGATTCGAGCGACCGCCGAAGATTGGGAAGCTGCCGCGCTGATGGGAATTCCGGTCGGGAAGACTTATCTTCTCGCTTTTGCTCTTGGGACTGCTTTAGCGGGAATCGCTGGAGGACTGGTGACCGTTTCATATTCGATCAGCCCATCGATCGGTCTCGAGTGGACCCTGAAGGCTCTCATTGTTGTGGTGCTGGCAGGGCTCGGATCGCTTTTTGGGGCCTTCGCCGGCGGTATCCTGCTAGGGGTCGCTGAAGCTACCAGCGCCGTGCTTGTCGGCGGCGCGTACCGCGAGGTGGTCGGACTGGTTCTTTTTCTTGTCATCTTGTTGGTACGTCCTCAGGGATTATTCGGGGGGCGCGGATGAAGCTTCTGGTTGGGGGTATTTTACTGGCGGTGGCATTTGCTGCGTTTCCTCTCATCACACAGCGCAGCGATCTCCTCAACCTGGGGATTCAAATCTTTCTGGCCGTGGCTCTGGCACAAAGCTGGAATTTGCTCGGAGGCTATGCCGGGCAAATTACACTCGGCCATGCGGCCTTCTTTGGCCTTGGAGCGTTGATAACACGAATACTTTGGGTGAATGGGGCTCCTCTCGTTCTGGCCCTTGTTGCGGGCGCGCTTGTGGCGACAGCCTTCGGCATCGTGATCGGCCTCCCGGCTTTTCGTTTGCGCGGCGCCTACTTCGCCATCGGCACCTTGGGCCTCGCGGAGATTTTGCGCATCTCGGTTGGAAACCTCATGCCGGAGATTTCTACGATTCCCGCCGCTGCGCTTGTGTCCTACGATATGCTTTCGCGCTACTACCTCACATTGGGTTTGGCGGTGCTCTGCGTTGCAGTGGTTGCTGCGCTGGTTTGCTCAAGGGTCGGGCTCGGTATTCAAGCTGTACGGGAAGACGAGGCGGCTGCTGAGGCCTCAGGCGTCGGGGCCTTTCGTCATAAGCTCCTGGCTCTGGCGCTCTCGACAGCTTTGGTCGGACTCGCCGGCGGCGCCTTCGCGTACTATCATGTGAGTTACTACCCGCAGCACGTCTTCTCGCCGGTCTGGACCTTCGACGCCGTACTCATCACTTTTGTTGGCGGTGTGGGCACCATTCATGGGCCCGTGTTGGGTGCGCTTTTTTACGTCATCTTAAAGGAAATTCTGGCGGTTCGACTTGTGGAGCTCCATCTGTTGATCTTTGGTGTTCTGTTTATTCTCGTCGTGTTGTTCTTCCCCGGCGGACTTGTCGAAGCCTGGAGTCGAGCGCGCCGCTTAATCACGCGCAAAGGCTGACCGTTGTCCAGCAAGCTGCTGAAAAACCTTCTTGGAGTCCTTCGACTGTACTCAGGACGAACGGAGGGAAGCGATACCGTTTCCGTTCATGCTGAGGTCCTCGAAGCATTCCGACGCCTTTTCCAGCGAGCCTGCTGGGTTCAGCTACCTTGCAACTCTTCAGGTCGAATCGGCAATTTTCGAATGCGTTTGCCGGTGGCGGCGAAGACAGCGTTGGCAACAGCGGGTGCAAGCGGCGGCACACCCGGCTCTCCGATTCCGCCCGCCGCGGCTTTGCTCGGAACGATGTGGACCTCGACCACCGGCATTTCGTTGATCCGCAGTACGGGATAGTCGTGAAAGTTGCTTTGCTGCACGCGGCCCTTGTCGATCGTGATCGCGCCATAAAGCGCGGCGCTGAGACCGTAAACGATGCCGCCCTCCATCTGCGCTACTACCTGATCGGGATTTACGTGCACGCCGCAGTCGATGGCGCAAACCACCCGGTGGACACGCACCTTGCCGTCCTTCGCGATCGAGATCTCGGCCACTTCAGCAGCGTAGCTGGCATAAGAAAATGCCACCGCAATGCCGCGAAAACGCCCGGGCGGCAGCGCCGTCCCCCAACCGGCTTTCTCGGCAGCGAGTTCTAAAACTCCCTTGTGCCGGAGCGCCTTGGTGAGCAAACCACGCCGGAACTCGAAGGGATCTTGGCCGGCAGCGGCCGCAAGCTCATCGATGAAAGACTCGGTGATGAAAGCGTTTTGCGACGCACCGACGGAACGCCAGACACCCACGGGTATGCCGACGTTCTTGTAGATGTACTGAACTTCCAAGTTTGGAATCGCGTAAGGGATATTGGCCGCGCCTTCCACCATTGAAGGGTCAATGCCGTTTTCCAGTTTCTGCCCCCGTTCCGCGCTGATGGACGGTCCAACAATTCGATGCGCCCAAGCCGTCGGCGTGCCGTCCGCATCCAGGGCCGCGCGCAAAACGTTATAGGTCGCCGGTCGGTAAAAACCATGTTGCATGTCGTCTTCTCTCGACCAGATCACCTTGACGGGAGCGTTCACCGCCTTTGAGGTTTCAACCGCGTCGGCGACAAAGTCCTGATGTCCCCGCCGGCCAAAGCCTCCGCCCAACATCATGGTGTTGACTTTCACGGCATCAAGCGGGAGTCCGGTGATGCGCGCGCCGGTGGCCCGAGTAGCCGTCTGGTTTTGCGTTCCAACCCAAATCTCACAGTCATTTTTTCGCACGTGGGCTGTACAATTCATGGGCTCCATGGTGGCGTGGGCAAGGAACGGCACTTCGTAAACCGCTTCGACCTTCTTTGCGGCCGCCGCCAACGCGCTTTCGCCGTCGGCTTCCTTGCGCGCCACCGGCCCCGGCTGTTTCGCGGTCTCGGCATAAAGTTGAGTGATCGCAGCGCTGCTTTGCTGCCCGTTCGCTCCTTCATCCCAGGTGATTGTCAGCGCTTCGCGCCCTTTCTTAGCGGCCCAGTAGCTATCGGCTACCACCGCAACTCCGGAGCTGATCTGTACGACATGACGCACGCCTTTGACCGCCTTGCCTTTCGTCGCGTCGAAGCTGGCAACTTTTCCACCGAAGACGGGACAGCGCTGTACGGTCGCGACGAGCATCTTCGGGACTTTGACATCGATGCCATAAAGCGCACGCCCCGAAACCTTGTCCGGCGTGTCCAAGCGCGCTACTTCCTTGCCGATGAAACGAAACTGGTCGGGAGACTTGAGCTTGGGCTCCTTCGGTACCGGAAGCTGGGCCGCCCTTTCTGCGAGCTGGCCGTAAGTCAATTTTCTTCCGCTTGGTTGATGGATCACCACACTCTGTTCGGCGCGGCATTCTTCCGTTGGAACGCCCCATTCCTTGGCCGCGGCAGTAATCAGCATTTCTCGGCCAGCCGCTCCCAGGCGGCGCCAGTACATCAACATGCTGCGAATGCTGCGGCTGCCGCCGGTGGATTGCGTGCCGCCGCGCTCCGGATCGCCAAACGCGGGATCTGCAGGTGCTTGCTGAAAGCGGACCTTGGACCAATCGGCCTCTAGCTCATCGGCAATGATCATTGGCACGGAGGTCGCGATTCCCTGGCCCATCTCTGACTGACCGACGATAATCGTGACGCCGCCGTCCGAACCGATACGCACCAACGGAGTGAGTGAAAATTGCCTCGCCGATTCGGTTGCAGCAAAGGCCAGACGCCTAGGCAGATAAAGCCCAAGGACTAACCCGCCGCCGGCGATCCCGGCTTTGAGAAAACCGCGGCGGCTCAAATTAATAATCTGACTCATTTTGCACCTCCCTGCGCCATCATCGCCGCGGCGCGATGGATCGCGCGACGAATGCGCTGATAGGTTCCGCAGCGACAGATGTTCCCCGCCATCGCCGCGTCGATATCGACATCGCTAGGTTTAGGCTTCGCTCCCAACAAGGCCGATGCGGACATGATCTGCCCCGATTGGCAGTAGCCACACTGCGGAACGTCTTCGGCGATCCAGGCCTTCTGTATTGGGTGGCTGGCATCTGCCGATAGCCCTTCAATGGTCGTGATTTTTTTTCCGCTGACGGATGCTACCGGCGTGATGCAAGAGCGGATCGGGTTGCCATCGAGATGCACTGTGCAGGCGCCGCACTGCGCTATGCCGCAGCCGAATTTGGTGCCGGTCATGCCGAGATTTTCACGCAGCACCCAGAGTAAGGGCGTATCGGAACTGACATCGACCTGCTGCCGCTTGCCGTTGACGATGATGGCGATCATGAGTCCCTCCTTACGGTCAAAAGTTCGAGTCTCGACCCTCTCGCTATTTGGACTTGCCTCCACGGCTAACAGAAAACAGTCTGGACCGCAAAGGACGCATAGAACTCAACGGCTTCTGATCTTTGAGTTCGCTAGGGACTCTCGAATAAAACCCGAAATCTGAAGCTCGAAATCCGAAACAAGCTAAAACACTCGAGGCCGAAATCTAAAAATCGCAATCTGAAACGAGCTTTTTTGGAATTTGTGCGTTTTAATCATTTGGATTTGTTTCAAATTTTCGGAATTCGAATTTCGAGTTTCTGCTTGGCGCCCGTCTAGATCTCGGTCGGGACTCGCTCTGGGCCTTTGCGCACTCACTCTGACCTAGTCGCTGCTCTACTGAGTGATTATCAGAAAAGCCTATCGCAAGGCCGCCAGCGCGTCGCCCACGACTACGCCCAAGCCCTCGGGCAAGACAAACAGAGGATTGATCTCTAACTCAGCCATGCGTTCTTGCCATGTGCAGGCAAATTGCCCGATCTGGCACAGCACCTGTGCAAGGGCTTCCAGGTCGGCGGCGGGTCGGCCACGGAAAGCGGTCAGGATCCGGTATCCGCGAATTCTTCGGATCATCTCCCGGGCCTCGTCTAGGCTCAGCGGCGCCGGCCACACCGCAAAGTCTTTGATCGCCTCTACGAAAACTCCACCGAGGCCGAAAGTCACAACGGCCCCGAAGCGCAGGTCCTGCCGCGCACCGACGATAACTTCTCTCGCCTCTCCGCCAATCATCTCTTCCACCAGCACTCCATCCAATTGAGCTTGCGGCTTCCACTTGTTGGCTTTCGCCACGATCTCATCAAAGGCTCGTTCTACTTCCTCCGGGCTTTGAAGGCCCAAGCGAATTACCCCGGCCTCGGTCTTGTGAGGTAGGTCTGGTGATGAGGCCTTCAAGGCGACGGATCCGCCAATACTATCGAGAAGGAATCGAGCTTCCTCGGCGCTTTGGGCTAGGCCCCCGCGAGGCACTGTGAGTCCCAAGGCTTTCAGCAAACTTTTTGTCTCGACCTCGCTCAAGGCGTTACGTTTTCGATTCTTTGCTTGATCCAGAATTTTTTCGATCTCGGACTCAAGACCAGTTTTAACGGTCGAGCCGGTGTGCCGCGAAAGAATTCTCTCCCGCGCCTCTACGTACTGAGCCATTTTGCCAATCGCCCGTATCCCCCGTGCCGGCTCCGGGAAAACTGGGACACCGGCACGAGCCAGACTCATCCAGATATCCTGAAGGGGCAGGGGAAACCAGGTCATCACAACCAGCTTGTCGGTACCGTGGGCCACTTGGGCCATGGCAGTAGCGAGCTTCTCATGTGCTCCCGGCACGATGCCAAAGAACATGACGAGATTGTCCACGTTCGGATCTTTGAGGATCACCTCGGCGGCTTGAGTTAGTAGACCAGGCCTGGCCACAGCCTCCGCTGTGACGTCCATGGGATTCCCGATGGAGGCGAAGGTCGGCATGATTTTTTCGAGCTCAACTTTCGTAGAATCGGTAAGATCAGGGAATTCCAGGCCGAACTCGTTGCCCACGTCCGCCATCAGGATACCCGCGGCTCCCGAGATCGAGACGACTTGCGCCCGCTTGCGCCGCGGCCGGCGGGGCGCTTGAGCGAGCAGAGCAAGATCAAAAAGTTCGTCCAGGTTTTCGGCGCGGAGGACCCCATTCTGAGAGAAAACAGCCTGATACACTTCATCCGCGCCCGCCAGCGACCCTGTATGAGAAACGCTGGCCTTCGCGCCCGCTTCGGAGCGGCCCGTTTTCATAATAATGAGTGGCTTCTCCAAAACCAAAGCCCTGCGCGCGGCTACCTGGAAAGCCTCCCCGTCGCGGGCATCTTCGAGATATCCGAGCACCAACCGTACTTCCGGGTCCTCCAACACGTATTGCAGGTAATCGGTAAAACTCAGCACACACTCGTTGCCGGTGGTGATCCAGTAACGAAACGCCAGGCCGCGCTCTCTTGCCGCGCCGAGAATATAAGAACTCAAGGCGCCGCTCTGGCTAATGAAGGCGGCCGGCCCCGGCTCGGGAAATCCGCCGTCAATTCCCACGCTAAACGTGGCCGTGACTTTTTCTGGAAAGTAAACGAACCCGGAACAATTCGGACCACAGACGGCAATGCCATACTTCGATGCAACCACGGTCAATTCTTCCTGCAATCGCGCGCCTTCGCCGCCCACTTCGGCGAATCCGGAGCTGATAATCGCCGCCGCTTTCACTCCTTTAATCCCGCATTCTTCCAGAGCCCGGGGGACGGCCGACGCGGGCAGAGTAATAACCGCCAGATCCACCTCGCCTGGAATTTCAGAGAGCTTTGCGAAACACGGTACGCCGGAGATCTCTTGATACTTCGGATTGACAGCGTAGACATTGCCGGCGTAGCCGTACTCGCGGAAGAAACGAAAGGGTCGGCCGCTGAGCTTGTTGTGTTCGTTGGAGACACCGATCAACGCCACCGAACGAGGATGAAAGAGTTTCTTCAGGTCTAGCGCTTTTTCCACTTCGTTTCCTTTGGGAAGGAGTTCAACGGAGATTTCTTAAGAGTCTTGTGGGATCAACCAAAAGTGATGCCAGAGTTCAACTCTTTCTGTCTTTTTGCGCCAGCCAGGAGGCGGGAACGTAGTCTTTCAGATCCAGCCGATCGAAGACATCCTTTGGAACCCTGTGCCTGGGAGTGAAACTATCCAGACGAGGTTTCGCAGTGGCGTCAATCCCCATTTTGGCGGTGACTCCATCCTTCAAGTCTGAAGGATCGAGATCGGAGCCGCCGACGTTGCTAATGATCATGACATCCCTGTCTGCCTGGCAGCGCGTGCCCACCGCCCACTGTACGCGTTGGTCGTTGAAGATATCGATGTCGTGATCCACGACGATCACATGCTTCATGTACAAATCAGCGCCGAGGACCGCCAGGATCGCGTTCTTCCCCTGTCCCTCGGTCTTTTTCTCGATAGATACGTAAACCGTAAACGGTGCCGGAATTCGCACGGCCTTCACTGAAGGCACCATCGCCTTTACGGCGCGGAAAAGATTGGCCTCCATCGGGATCGTCGACAGTAGCAGATGATCCAGGTGGCCCACAGCAATGTCATGCAAAAAGGCGTCTTTTCGGCGCGTCACCGCCTTCACGTGAAAAATTTCACGTTTGCGACTACCCAATGAATAACCGGTAAACTCGCCGAAGGGTCCCTCGTCTACTCTCTCGAAGGGGAGGATCTCTCCTTCCAGAATCATCTCCGCTCGAGCCGGAACTTTGAGATGCAATGTTTCTGCGGGAACTACTTCCATCGCTTCACCTGCCAGAGATCCCATAAGGTAAAATTCTTCTTCGTCGATAGAGCCAATATTCAGCGCTCCCAAGGACCAGGCGGGATGGGCGCCCAGAATGATAGCGACCTCGAGCGGCTGCTTCACTTTTTCAGCGTTGGTGTAGAACTCCCAGAGATGCTTGGCCAAAGTCAGGTGGATGGAGGTGTGGTTCTCGTCGATAGACATGAGGCGGTTGAAGCTGCAATTCAGGCGTCCGCTCACGGGATCCCTGGCCAGAGTGACAGCGGCGGTTAGATAGGGTCCGGCATCGTCTTGATGGTGGACGATTTGCGGGATAGCACGCAGGTCCACTTGGTCGCCCGTCAAGATGACTTCTTTGACCGGCCCCGTATCGACTTCTTGCGGCGGAATGAGGCGCTCGATTCTCTTTAAATAACTCGCCACAGCGCTGCGCGGCTCGCTACCGATGGCCGTGGCCAGGCGTCGACGTGAAGCGTGCACGTTAGTGATGACCGGAAACTTTGTGCCCTTGACGTTTTCAAAGATCAGGATAGGAAACCGCCTCTCCTGCTCAAGCTTGGCCACCAGAGCGGTGATCTCGAAGCGAGGGTCAACTTCTTTGCTGATCGTTAAGACATCTTCGGGAGATTCTTGCCGGACTTTTTCAATAAAGCTGCGCAGGTCGGTCACAGTGCGATTACCTCCGCTAAATTTCTTTCCTCATCGGCCGGATAGTACAAACCGACAGCGACGTAATAAACGGATCGCTAACCATATACTATTAATAAGTCACAGAGTTAATAATAACTCACAGAGTTAGCCCCAATTGTATCTTGATTGCCTGCTCAACTGCCTGTAGATCCGAACCAGACAAACGAGCCATTCGATTCTGCACACGTCTTTTGCTCACCGTTGTTAGCTGATCCGCCATGGCCTTGTTCTGTTTCCCTTTGATGAGGACGTACGCCTCGCTAGGGTAAAGACGATCCACCGAGGTTGTCAGAGGCACAACCTGAATACGGTTAAGGTACTTGTTTGAAGCGTCGTTGCTCACAATCACATCGGGACGCTGCTTTTTGAATCTCTCCGCCTATCGCGGACTGGAAATTGATCCACCACACCTCACCGCGTTTCATCGGCGGCGTCTCCGACTGTACCCTCGGCCCACTCCAGCGCCTCCGCCTCCCGAGCGTCTTCTTGCGCCATCTGACGATAGGCTGCTTCCAGGTCGTGCCCCATCACATGTGGCCGCGCCAAAGACTCTAGGAACCGGCTAATACGGCGCCGGCCTACGACTCTGTGCAATCCGTCATAGACCCGCTCGTCGAGAGTGATGGTCAACTTCTTTTGCATATTTTCCTCCAACCCCAATACGTGTGTTTATACGTATTGTAGTCAAGAGTACCGATGAAACAAGGCGGTTATTTTTGACCCCGATTTATGGCAGCTGCTCTGATCTTCGACCCTCAATCACCGGATCACTTTGTCCGCCCGCGCCAGTAGGTTCGGCGGAATCGTCAGGCCGATCTGCTTCGCCGCTTTGAGGTTGATGATCAACTCGAACTTGACTGGTTGCTCGACAGGCAGATCAGCGGGCTTCGCCCCTTTGAGGATCTTGTCAACATAGATGGCGGCGCGCCGGTCCAGGTCGCTCAGGCTCGCGCCGTAGCTCATAAGCCCTCTGTCGTCGACAATTGCCGAACTGAAATATATCGCCGGGAGTCGGTACTTTATCGCAAAGTCCGGAATCCGTCGCTGGATGTAGGGTGGGCCGTTCAGCATAACGGCTCCGTCAGCCCGACTCTTGTTGGCGGCTCGGAATACGAGCTCAATCTCCTTGGGCTCCCGTATGTCCAAGTATTGGGACTGCACGCCGAATGCCGCTGCGGCGAGTTGCGTTTCTTTTAACGCTTGTGCGTTGCCCGGGATGGTCGAAGTGCCGATGACGGCAACGCGAGAGAGTGTGGGAACGATCTCTTTTAGCAGCTCCAGCCGTTTGCCGCTCAATTCCTGGGCGAGGGTGGACAATCCCGTGACGTTTCCCCCAGGGCGCGCGAGGCTGGCGATGAACCCGTTCGCAATAGGATCGCTGTCCTGGGTCATGACAATGGGAATCGTAGCCGTTGCGTTCTTGGCAGGGCGGGTTGCTGAGGGGCCGGCTGTGACGATTATGTCCACTTTGAGACGTACCAGTTCGGCCGCAAGCTCGGGGAGGCGGTCGAATTTTCCCTCTCCATATCGATACTCGATGACAATGTTTTTTCCTTCCACGTAACCAAGCTCGCGCAGACCCTGTCGGAATGGCTCAATCCGGAACGCCACCTGGGAAGCGGAGGCGGCACTCAAGTATCCTATGCGGGGAATTTTCACTGCGTGCTGCGCTTCGGCGGGAAAGCAAAGCGCAAAGAGCGTGGCGGTAAGCGCAAGGACAAAGAACGTTTTCTTCATGACTTCCTCCGGAGCTTTTTGCTGTGCTTTGCTCGCCGTCACCGACCACCTCACTCGACGATTTTGGGACTCTCCTCGTCCAAAAACTGGTGGCTGCAATAGGGACAGAGCAGCTTGATCTTCTTGCGCCGAAGTTCCTGGTAGTGACAATAGAATTCGCCTTTGCACTGCGGGCAGGTCACCCAGAAAATTTTCGTCACGGCTCTGTTTCTCGGATTTTCTCCCGCCCAGGCGCAAGGCGCAAAGTTTAGGGATCAAGCAGACCTCGAAATTCCGATCTACCTTCGCGTCTTTGCGGGAGTCATCTCTTTTTCTCTAGACCTTGGGTATTCGCTCCAGCAGGGCGCGCGGGATAAAATCCTCAAGCCGCGTTTTTTCCATCGCCGCTTTCGGCACCGCAACGCGCGCTTCGTAGGGACGCTGGACCGGCTTGGTGGCGTCGATGATCATCTTTGCGGTCATGATGTTATCCGTCTGGGATGGATCCAGAGTGTTTCCCTTGACGTTTTTGATGACGTCGACGTCCTGATCGGCTTGCACCCGTGTGGCCACGGCCCACATGACTTCCTCTTCATTATAGATGTCGATGTCGGCATCGACGACGACTACATGCTTGACGAAGTCGCAGCCGCCGAGCGCAGCCAGGGCCGCCTGCTTGGTTTCGCCGTCGACTTTCTTATCGATGGAAATGTAGCAATTAAACCGGCAGGCGCCCGACATGGGGAAATGCACCGCTTTGATCGTGGGCACGACGCCGCGAATGAGATTAAATAGGCTTCCCTCTTTCGGAATCCCGCCGAGGACCCAGGTGTCCCGATGGCCAGTAAAGATGTGTTGAAAGACCGCGTCTTTCCGATGCGTGATCGCGCTTACTTCGATGACGTTTCGGAGTCGTTGCGGGCCGTAGTAACCGGTGAATTCGCCGAAGGGTCCCTCTACCTCTTTAATGTTGGCGAGCACATGCCCCTCGATCACCATTTCGGCGTCAGCCGGAACCAGGAAATCGGCTCCCAAAGTTTCCGATGGAGTGAGTCTTAGCGGTGCTCCCATGATGGCGCCGACTTTGGCGTAATCATCCACGCCGAAGGGAGAGACGTTCAACGATCCCAAATAAAAAGCTGGATGGTGGCTGATGACGATGGCGACGGGTGTGGGCCGATTTTTTTCCTCGTTCTTACGGTGGATCTGCCAGTTGTGCCTGGGTGACATGTGCAGTCCAAGCTTCCTTGGACCTTTCACCATGTTGCGCTGGAACGAGATGTTATAAAAGCCCTCGTCGGGGTCCTTCATCACGGGTGTCATGTCGATGTAGGGTGCTGGATCCATGGCGTGATGGCGGACCACGGGAAGGTCGTAAATATTGGCATCTTCGCCGCGCTTCACGACTTGTTTGACTGGCGCCTCATTCTTAGGAATATTCACCGGCGTAAGCAGCCTGTCCTCACGCCGCGCGTACTCCAGGCTTAGCGGCAACTCGCTTTCGCTTGCCTTCATACCGAGAGACAAAGCGCAACGCTGGCGAGTCGCAAAGACATTGCTTAAGAGTGGAAAAGCGGAAGGCCTGCCGTTGAGATCGAGAGGCTTTTCGAAAAACAACACGGGGAATTTCTTTTGATTCTCGAGGTGCTGCAGCAGAGCCGTCACGTCGAACTGATGGGGAGAGACCGCCCGCTCAATGCGTATAAAGTCATACGGCAGCCGTTCTTGAAGGTCGTCTAGAAAGTCCCGCAGATCCATGCTCGTATTCCGATCTTCTAAGGGTTTATGTCAGCAATGGAGTGTTGGAGTATTGAAGCAATGGAATATTGGGCTTTGGAACGATCACTCCATTACTCCGTTACTCCATTACCCCGATCTTCTAAACCTGCCACCTGCGCCAACGCCCTCTGCGTGTAGACTTTAGCCATACGTTTTCTATACCAATAATCCAAATCGGCATTGTCCAGCGGATGAGAGATTTTTGCCGCGGCATCCGCGACGGTGTCAATCAATTCCTTTGTGACTTTTTTGCCCTGAAGCAATGTCGATGCTTCGAGGACAACTTTGGGCGCCGACGCCACGGCGGTTAACACGACGCTGGCATGACGGCATTCGCCCTCTTCGTTCGTATTCATCGTTGCGGCGACGCCTAAGATCGGAAAATCAAACGAGCCGCGGCGGCGCAATTTAAGATACGCATTGCGCCGGCCTAAATTTTCTTGAGGGATCAGCAATGCTTTTAGGATTTCGTCCTTTCCTTTCGCGGAATAGTCGATGCCATCATCGCGGTACAGCTCATCGAGCTTGATTCGACGCTCCCCTTGTCTATTAACCAGAATAGCCTCTGCTCCCAAGCTCACGAGCACCGGCGCAGTGTCGGAAGAGGCGATCGCCAGGCATTTCGCGCTCCCGGGGGCGACCAAACAGATGTCGCCATCTTTTTTCATGCAGAAACCCACCGCCTGGCGCCAGAAAAAAGTTTGATCGTAGTAGTTGCAGCGGGTGTCCACAAGAACGTTGCCGCCGATGGTTCCCATATTTCGTAGCTGTGGCGTGGAAACCGATTCCGCGGCATGGGCGAGGGCAGGAAGATACTTAGTGATCAGACGGTGATTTGAAACTTTGGTCAAACTTTCCCCGGCGCCGATCCAGAGACCTTCCTTGCTTTGACGAATTCCCGTGAGCTCGCGCAACGCCCTCAGGGAAATTAGGTGGCGCGGCGCAAACTGCCCGCGCTTCATTTTCGGATAGACGTCGGTGCCGCCGGCCACGATCATCGCATCGGCGCCTAGATCCGCTAGAACTTTGGTGGCTTCTTTCAGAGATCGCGGTCGGTAGTAATCGAATTCTGGCAAACGCAACATGGTTAAATTCTGATCAAAATTACGTTCTCACACTACTTCCCTCGCCCGCCCTGCGGGAGAGGGCAAGGGTGAGGGCTGAATAGCGATCACCGTCACCTCAATCCTCTCCCTCCAAAGGAGGGCGAGGAGGCAATACGATGTTTGCTCGGCGAAATTCTCCGATAAACATTTTCTTTTAGCCTCAACTCTTTTGTGCCACATCAACCCCTTCGCCCGGTTGCCATTTGATCGGCGCGGGGAACTGGAACTCAGGGATCGCTACCGGCTTCAGACGCCCTTCGAGCGCTCGTAAAATTTTGTCCGGCGTGATCGGAATTTCATGGATCCTCACTCCGATGGCGTCGTAGACAGCGTTGGCCACCGCGGGAACGACCGGAAGGAGTGGTCCTTGACCAGCTTCTTTGGCGCCATAGGGTCCTTCCGGATCGTCGGTTTCAACAAGGATCGTTTCGATCTCTGGTGTCTCGAGGGTGGTGGGACTCTTATATTCCAATATGGATGGTATTTTATGCAGCCCATTCTTGCGAAAAATCTGCTCCTCCATCAACGCTTCGCCTAAAGCCATATAAACGCTGCCTTCAGTTTGACCTTCTACCAGGAGCGGATTGAAGGCGCGCCCGCAATCGTGGGCGATCCAGACTTTGTCGATTTTGGTTTCGCCAGTTTGGCCGTCGCAGTGAAGCTCGACGATGGAGGTTGAATAGCTGTACGAGGGCGTCGGACCAACTCCGGAGCCTTTGAAGTCCCGGGGATTTTTGGGCGGCCAGTAGCTGCCGGTAGCGCCCAACGTGCCGTACTTGCCTTCGGCCTTGGTCACCGCGTCAGCGAAGCTTATGCCACGTTCGGGGAACTTTGTGCTCCGAATCATGCCGTCGCTAAACTCGAGATCATCCGGTGGTACTTCCAACGCTTTGCTTGCGGCCTCGAGTAATATGGGTTTGAGCTTGCCACAGGCCTGCACCGCGGCGTTGCCGGTCATGACCGTCACGCGGCTGGAATAACTGCCGAGATCCACGGGCGTCAGATCCGTATCGGCGGTTAGGACTCGGATATCGGCGGGATCGATGCCGAACTCTTCCGCAACCGCATAAGCGAGGATCGAATCGGATCCCTGCCCGATATCTATCGATCCACAAAACACAGCGACGCCGCCGTTGCGGTCGAGTTTGATCTGCACGCCCGAGTGCGGCATGTCGTTCCAGTAAATCGGTAATCCCGCGCCGCTGATATAGGAACTGGCTGCGAACCCGACGCCGTGACCAAAAGGAAGCTGGCGGAATTTTTTCTTCCATTCGGCCCGCTCGGCCACCCGCTCGATGCATTCGTGCAGTCCTGTGGTGCTGACCCGCAGACCGTTGATGGTCGTCGTGTTGGGCTCCACCAGTTGTTTCTGGCGCAGATCAATCGGGTCGATTCCCAGTTTTTCAGCGATTTCGTCCAGTTGAATCTCCAGGGCGAAGCGCGGCTGCGGAGTGCCGTGACCGCGTTTTGGCCCGCAGGCTGGTTTATTGGTGAAAACTCGCACACCTTCAAACTTATAGGCCGGCACTTTGTAGGTGACCGTTTGCAGCGCGCCCGTGTAATAGACAGTTGCCAGCCCGTAGCTACTGTAACCGCCACCGTCGAGATAGGTCTTATACTGCATCGCTTGGATTGTGCCGTCGCTCTTCACGCCTGTCTTGGCGAACATCTTGACCGGATGTCTGCCGCGGTGTACATAGAACGACTCTTCGCGGGTGAGTGTTATCTTCACCGGTCTTCTTGTGATCATTGACAGTTTGGCCACGGCGATCTCGTGCGAAAAAGGATCGCTCTTGCCGCCGAAGCCGCCTCCGACGGGAGTGGCGACCACACGGATGCGGCTTGCGGGAAGTTTCAAAACTTTGGCGAGCGCGCGGTGGAGATAGTGCGGGGTCTGGGTGGAAGACCAAACCGTGAGCTTATCGTCTGGACCGTAGAAACCCACGGCGCAGTACTGCTCCATGGGCAGATGGGTGTTGCCCTGATAAAAAAAGGTACCCTCGAAAACATGGTCGGAGCGTGCAAACCCACCGTCAACGTCACCAAATTCGAAGGACACCGCCTTTTGAATATTGGCATGCCGGTTCCAGGTATGAATCCGCTCGCTCTCCGCCGTCGACCTTAGCGCCTCCTCGATGGAGAGAATTGGTTTCAGAACTTCGTAATCGACGTCGATGTAGCCCAGGGCTTTTTCGGCCAGGCTCTCGCTTGCCGCTGCCACTGCCGCCACCGGGTCGCCCACATATCGCACTTTGTCGGTGACCAGCGTTTCTTCGTCCTGAGTCGAAGGCATGATACCGAACTTTTCCGGCAAATCTTTGCCAGTAATCACGGCGAAGACGCCGTCGAGTTGAATCGCCCGAGCACCATTGATGCCGAGTACCCGCGCGTGAGGATGGGGACTACGCAAGAGTTTCGCATAGATTGTACGGGGAAGATTAAGATCGTCGGCGTAGACAGTTTCCCCCGCACACTTGGCCATCGCATCGATCTTACGCAGCGGTTTACCGATCACCGACAGCTTCTTCCTTGTCATCAAATCACCCTTCTCCAAAATCTCCCCTGACCCCCTCCCTTCGACTGTCTCAGCGCATGCTTTTTCAAAGAGGGGAAGTCTTTCTCGTTGTTCAATGCCCCCCTTTGACAAAAAGGGAGTTTGGGAACGATGTCATCCAGAAATTTCCTTTGCGGCCAGCTCTACCGCTTGCAGGATTTTAGTGTATCCCGTGCAGCGGCAGAGATTTCCCGACAGGGCTTGGCGAATCTCGTCGCGAGTCGGCCGCGGGTTCTCGTCTAATAGAGCCTTGGCGGTGAGCAGAATTCCCGGAATGCAATAGCCACATTGCGCCGCGCCGAGATCGGCAAATGTCTTTTGCAGGGGATGCGGCCGGCCACTTTGAGTCATTCCCTCGACTGTGATGATCTCCGTATGTTCCGCTTCAATGCCGAGCATGAGACACGAAAGCACCGGGGCGCCGTCAACTAGGACGGCACAGGTGCCACACTCGCCCAGCTCGCAACCATGTTTGGTGCCGGTCAGTCCCATATCTTCGCGCAAGACTTCTAACAAAGTCTTGTTAATCTCAGTGGCGACCTCTTTGGTTTCGCCGTTGACACGAAGGTTGAGCAGCGTCTTGGTTGGCTTGCTTTGAGCGTGAATGTTTCTGCTCTTTCTCATGTCTCTATAGCTTGAAAAATCGTCTGGCTTTGAGTTCAAATCTCGGCAACGTTCCAGACGCTATCAATTCGACATAAGGTCGAAGCCCGATCCGCTCGCGTAAGCGTTGCTTCACTCGCTCCGCCAACGCTTCAAGAGAACTTTGATCGGAGTGCGGCTCTATGATGACCCTGAGTTCTTTCATTGCTTCCTTTTCAAAGACCTCTACACGAAACTCCTCGATCTCAGGAAATTCTCGCAAAGTGTTTTCAATGGCGCTGGGAAACACATTGACGCCACGAACAATCACCATATCATCCACCCGCCCCAACACGCCACTTTGCAGAACCAAAAACGGCCGGCCGCACGAACACGGTTGATAGCTGGGTTGCACCAGATCGCCGGTTCGATAGCGAATCACAGGACTGCCGATCCGGCCAAGATTTGTGATCACCAGCTCACCCCGCTCTCCTTCAGATACCGCTTCACTGCTGTTGGGATGCAAGACCTCGGCAATAAATTCATTCTCGTTGACGTGAACGGTTCCCGATTGGCACTCGAACGCGAAGGCCCCAACCTCGGTAGCGCCGGGATGATCAAAGCATTTTGCCCCCCAGGATGACTCGATCATCATCTTCGTGCTCGGAATACTTGCCCCCGGCTCTCCCGCATGGAGGGTAGTTCTTATGGCGGACTCTTTGGCAAGGTCTATGTCCGCCTTTCTCGCCTCGGACGCCATGTGCAGCGCATAGGTCGGAGTGGAGATAAGCACGGTTGCGCCGTAGTCGATTATCGCCCTTAGCCGCTGCGAAGTCGACTGACCGCCACCGGAGACCGTCATGGCCCCAAGTTTTCGCGCTCCTTCCCAACCGGCCCAGAATCCGATAAACGGACCGAACGAAAAGGCAAAGTAAATACGATCCTCAGGACGAATGCCGGCCGCTTCCAGAATGACTTTCCAGCATTCCGCCCACCATTGCCAGGATTCTTCAGTGTCGAGCCAATACATGGGATTCCCGGTGGTGCCCGAGGTCTGATGAACTCGAATGTAGTGTTTCGGGGGGAAGGTCAAGTCAGTACCGAACGGCGGATGGCGAATCTGATCTTCCGCCAGTTCGTTCTTGGTCGTAAAAGGCAGGTTCTTCAGGCTCTCCATGGATCTAATCTCGCAAGGGCCATGGGCTGAAAACTTTTTCCGGTAGAATTCGTTCGCCGGCAGAACAGTTTCAAGCATCTGCCGCAATCGTTTGAGCTGTTCTTTAGCGATCTCAGTGCGTCTGCCTGGGGTTTTCATGAGATGAGATGTTTTCTAACTCGTATTCTAACTGAGGTCCCGCGATTGTGAAGCGGAAATCCGGACTCTAGTTGCCCGAAATCTATTACGCAAAGGGAGGAACTGCAAGAAGCCTTTGCAGACCACTGCTATGGCGCAAAGCCCTACAATGAATCCGAGTCGCCGAAATCAATTTTGGTGTCCTCGTGGCCTCAACTACAGGCCTAGCTTGATAAGGACTAGGTTCGCAAAGTCACGGATCGAGGCTGTTAGGAACTATTGCTGGGGAGTCAATCTGACTTTTTTCGGATGCCTGCCTTGGCCATCAGCCAGGCATCTATCATATCTTTCTTAAAGCGCCATTGATTGCCGACTTTGAAGGCGGGAATTTTCTTCTGCGTGACCAGACGATAAAGAGTAAACTTCGTGATATTTAGATAGCGGGCCACTTGCTCCGGCGTCTGCAGATCCCCCGATTCAGCACGCTGGTCGGCGCTTGTCGTTTGCTGCGGCGCCGCCGGAACTTTGGCTTCAAGGCGAAGATCGCGCTCCCGTTGCATCGTGAAGGACTCGCAAGCTTCTTCGAGGATCGTCTCTAGCTGAGGGAGATCCCAGGGTTTGGTCACGTATTTGTAAATGGCAGCGGAGTTAACCGCCTCGGTAACTACATCATAATCGGAGTATGCCGTAGTCAGAATGCGAATCGCTTTTGGATGTAACTGGCTGGCTCGCTGGAGAAATTCGACACCTTTTTCGCCGGGCATTCTTTGGTCAGTCATCAGAAGCCCGATTTCATCTCGATGTTGTTCCAGAAGGCGGTAGCCTTCTGTAGCGTCGGCGGCGCTTAGAATCCTAAACTTGTTTCCGAAAGCCCGAGTAAAATACTTGAGCGATTTTTCCTCGTCATCTACGTAAAGGATGGTGCACTTCTGATAGTCATGAAAACCTTCCATCGTTTTCTCCTCTGCGCCCATCGGCCCTATCGGCCTCTGGAAAAGCGGAACGTTTAGCCTTGCACGTGCAAGTTGCCTATTCTGTGCTAAGAATCCTCCGCCCAGACCCCCAATACTCCTTTCAACATCTATATTTACCCTAAATCGAGGATGTATGCGATAGCGTCCCAATACCTATAAACCCCCAAGATCGGTCGCGGGTTTTCCGCGATCCCACGATTACCAATCCTCGTCTTGATGGCGGCGCGCCGCGATTGAAAAGGTTGGATGCGACTCTGTTTTGCAGTAGAAACGAAGCGGACGCACGAGGAGGTCTCATGGTCATCCATTTGCGAATTGCATTGGCGCTTCTAGCCTGGGCCTTCGCACTGCCTTCTGCTATGGCACAGGAGAAACCCAAGATTTTTCTAGGGGCATCGAGTAAAACCCTCGGATATAGTCCACTCTGGGTGGGCGCAAGAAAAGGCTTCTTTGAGAAACAAGGCTTGGATGTGCAGTTGGTGCTGCTGCGCGGGATGCCGATGACTGTTCAGGCTCTCTCCGCAGGGTCTTTGCATATTGGTTCTGGAGGCGCCGAACCCTATATCGATGCGTCGGAGCGGGGCTTGGATTTCATCCTCACCGGCGGCGTCATCAATGGCACGGCGCAATTTATCGTCGCAGCCAAAAGTATCAAGACTTATGAAGACCTACGTGGGGCCACCTTTGGCACGGCGTCATTGACCGGCGGCACTATCACGGTGCTGCGCGAGGCGCTCAAGGTGAAAGGATTGGAATACCCGCGCGACTATAAATTATTGGTTATTGCTGGCGGGTCAGCCACCAATCTCGCAGCGTTGCAGTCGGGTCAAATCAACGCGACAACTGTCGCCGTGCCGTTGAATTATGCGGCAGAGGAAGCCGGTTTCAATGTCATCGGCAAGCTTTCAGACGGGGTTCCCTATTTTCAAACCAATGTTATTGCGACGCGAAGAAGTTGGGCGGAAAAAAATCGCCCCGTGATGGTACGTTTCATGCGCGCGATGGTGGAGTCGCTGCGCTGGCTCCATGAAAACAGAGAAGCTGCCGTCGACTTTTTAGCCAAAGAGATGCAACTCAAGCCGGTTCACGCCCGCAAGGGCTGGGAGTTCTACACACAAAATCGCTTCTGGCCACCCGACGGCGAAGTCACTATGGAAGGACTGAAATATAATATCCGAATCTACGCCGAACAAACGGGTGCGAAAGGACCGCTGCCGGAGCCTGGTAAGTTCGTTGACCAGAGTTATCTGAACGAAGCGTTGAAACAGATCGACAAGCGATGAAGTGCGCGAATAAACAGGGTGCGCTGTCTCCTTGCGAGATAGTGAAACTAGTGTCCTGAGTTAGAAATTCGCGAGCAAAATAGCCGATGCCAGCGAGGGGCCAAGCGGAGAGCCGGCGGCACCTGAATGTGAAGTTTCACTGACGTGTTCGGTGCTTGGTAGTTGTATCAAGGCCCTTTGTTTCCTTCGTTGGACTATTAACGATTTACAGGACCGCACGATGGTAGAGGCTTATTGCCGACGGCTCGGAAAGCTTGGCGCTGAACCAACAACTTTGTTAAAGGATTTCAGATTCAGGACACTAGGGGCCGCCAGCGCGTTTACGTACTGCCGCGAAGGATTCTGCAGCTTTGCGAACTACCTCCTCGGCGTCAAGCGCAGTGAGCTCTCCTTTATGTTTGAGAATACGGCCATCGATCACGACCGTGTCTACATTGACTGGCTGAGCCTGTTGAACCAAAAGAATTGCTGGATTGCCAAAGGGCGCGGTATTTAAGTCGTTGGTTCGCACCAGGATGAGATCGGCACGCTTGCCAGGTGTCAGCGAACCCACACGGTCGGCAATGCCTAAGTCTTTTGCGCCGTCGAGTGTCGCCAACTCCAAAATGCGTCGCGGCTGAACTTCGAGCACGTTCATCGAACGTAGATGATTGAGCTGCAGCATCAGCCGCATGACGCTGAACATGTCGGCGTTACCGGTCACGGTGGTTGTGTCGACCGATAAACTGCATTGGACACCTTTCGCGAGGAGATCGCCGAGATAGGGAAGTCCCGACGCCAGGCGTGACGCCGTGAACGGGGCGATGCTGACATGAGTCTTGGTTTCGGCGATCATCTGGCGTTCCTCAGGCGACGCGTTGTAAGTGTGAATGAGCTGAACATCCGGACCCAGCAATTTGTCACGGTACAAGATCTCGATGCGGCGAAACTTCTTGATCTCACCAATGGATCGGCCGGCGTGCTGGGTGATGGGAATTCCCAAACGGCGGGCATTCTCCCATTCTTTTTGGTAAACCTGCGGCGGCGTATCCCCTGGCCCGCGCGACGCGAAGCCCATGGTCAGAAGGCCGTCATTGGACGCACCGAACCATTCACGTTTTACCCGGTCGATATCGGCCAGGTCAGCCGTCTCCTCAGGCCTTAGTTGCAAGTTTCGGCTGTAGCCGTACGAGAAGCGCGCGCGTATGCCGACATCGCGCAGCGCGCGCAAATCGGCGTCCGCATATGTACCTGAGATAATGTTGTGCGACCAGTCGTGAATCGTCGTCAGCCCGGAATTCACCGACTCAGCGATCCCTAGCTTGCAACTATTGTAAGCGTCTTCCGGTGTCATTGCGGGGCCGATGCGGCTCATCACCGGGAAGTAGTCGAAGTCCCCGTCGGCGACGATGCCGCGTGCGAAGCTACCCCAAAGATGGAAATGGGTATCGATGAAGCCGGGAAGGGCAATGCGGTTGTTGCCGTCGATTTCTTCGACCCCACCCACTGGGAGATTGGGACCGACGGCGACCAGCGCACCATCGCGCACGTGGATGTCGCCGCGAGGGATATCGCCGAGTCGAGGATCCATGGTCACGATGTAGGCGTTGCGCACGACAAACTCGTCGCGGGGCGGGAGTCCGACAGTACGATCCGCAGCCCAGAGTCGGGATGTCTGCTTTGAGGCCGTTGCGCAGGCTGTCAGACTGAGGGAGCCTAGCGCCGTCAGTGCCCCCAGAAAATTTCGTCGACTCAACGTGTTCTCACGACTCATGCGTCGGTTCTTCTACTGTGGCTTAGGTGTGCCTATTCTACTCGTAATCCTTATGCGGACCCTGCTCATCACCGCATGCTTGCCTGCCCAATGGTCCTCGCGTTCTGTCGGAGGTCTGCCATAACCTTGGTTTCAATTTTCTGATCGACCGCTGCTGTCTGTGCTTGCGCCGATCCCAGGCAGACCGACACAAATAGGAACGCCAACCAGACGCTTGATTCGACCTTCGTCCACATCATAGAAACCTCCTCGCGTCCAACGCACGGCTAGAATCTGGGGTGCCTGACTCACTAAGATAAGTGATAGGGCAAGGGTTTAATGGATGGAGGCCTTTTCTGTCAAGGCGAAAATTTTTAGCCGAACTTAGAACAGGAATTCGGAATTTGAGATTTGGCGTCGAACTTTGTTCCGATAGCCATGGATCAGACCTGTGTTTCGCCGTCACAGGGGCGCCACATGTACCAGGTCGTCGTGCCGATGAGTTGCTCTTCATGCCGGACGATAAAGCCAAATTTTTTGTAGAATTCGACGTTCTGCGGTCTGTCGGTTTCGAGGTAACCCGCGGCTCGCTGCTTGTTGATATGCTCGATGTAGCGATTCATCAATGTTGAACCGATTCCTTCTCCCTGAGCTTCGGGTGCAACGCCGAGGGGTCCCAGGTGCACATGCGGCTCCTCGGGATCAAGGTGGCACCATCGCGCAAACCACTTGATGACTTGTGGAATTGACGCACCGAGGGGTTTCAATAGAGTCGTTGCCGCGGTCGGAATCTCTTCTGGAGCTGGGAGACAGTGGGGAGAAGCGTTAAAATGCATGTAGCCGCGAACCTGTTTGTCTTTTAATGCGACGAAGGCCTCGCCGATAAACATATGACGCAGGCCGATGCGGAAAAATAATCGATTTTGATCGATGCGCTGCGGCCCAAAAGCAGAGATATGGAGCGGATTGGTCACAAATGCTTTGGACAAGACCGATACCGCTGCATCCAGCTGAGCCGGTGAATATTTTTCGATCACAATCGCCATCGTTTATTTCTCACCCATCAAATCTTTCCGTTAAACGTCTCGTCAAGGATCATCTTGGCTCGGCGCGCTGTATTTGTAAACCAAATTCTGATCTGAAGTGTGACGCTCGTGATAATAGGGTTACAAGGTTCAGGGCATCAATGATCTATTCGGTGGCTCTGAAAATCCTGGCTGTTGCTTTATCCCGACACCCTCGCTACAAAATAGATCAGACCTGATAAAGGAGATCCCTCATGGCGCAGAAGTACGTGGATAGTTTTGGTACCCGGAAGACGTTAACCGTAGGCAGCCAAAGCTACGATATCTTCCGCCTCGAACCGCTCGAGAAAGCGGGTTTCATGAACGTGTCCAAGCTACCAGTCTCTTTGAAGGTCCTTTTGGAGAACCAGCTCCGCCAGGAAGACAACCATCACGTCAACAAAGACGACATTAAGGCTCTGGCGAACTGGAGTCCCAAAGCGAAGCAGGACAAAGAAATAGCTTTCATGCCCGCGCGGGTGTTAATGCAAGATTTGACCGGCGTGCCGGCTGTGGTGGATCTGGCGGCGATGCGCGAGGCGATGAAGCGTTTGGGCGGGGATCCGAAGAAGATCAACCCGTTGGCGCCGGTGGATCTCGTTATTGATCACTCGGTGCAGGTAGATTTTTTCGGTACTGCCGACGCTTTCCACAAGAATTCTCAAATCGAGTTCGACCGCAACCGCGAGCGCTACGCGTTTTTACGCTGGGGGCAGCGAGCTTTCGATAATTTTCGGTTGATCCCACCGGATACCGGAATCTGCCATCAGGTCAATCTGGAATATTTGGCGCCGGTGGTATTTCGGGCCAAGCAAGACGGCGCGACCTTCGCCTATCCCGACACCGTTGTTGGAACGGATTCCCACACGCCGATGATCAACGGCTTGGGCGTGGTGGGTTGGGGCGTGGGCGGCATCGAGGCTGAAGCGGCGCTACTCGGCCAGCCGATCATCATGCTCATCCCTGAAGTCATCGGCTTTAAGCTCCACGGCAAACTACCCGAAGGCGCGACCGCCACCGACCTGGTGCTCACCGTCGTGCAGATGCTGCGAAAAAAAGGCGTCGTTGAAAAGTTTGTCGAGTTCTACGGCTCCGGGCTTTCAAGCTTGAGCCTGGCCGACCGCGCGACGATAGGCAATATGGCGCCTGAGTATGGCGCAACCGTCGGTTATTTCCCGATCGACGACGAGACGCTCCGATATCTAACGCTCACCGGGCGCGATCCGGAACTGATCAAACTCGTCGAAAGCTACGCCAAAGAGCAGGGGTTGTTCCGCACCGATGCTTCACCGGATCCAATGTTTACGGATACCCTCGAGCTGGATCTGGGCAAGGTGGTGCCGAGCCTGGCCGGTCCCCGAAGGCCGCAGGACCGGGTGCCGCTCACGGAAAGCAAAAAAGCGTTCAGAGAAGCGCTGCCCTCGCTGATGAAGAGCGGCAACGAGGGCAAGACCATCGCCGTGCAGTCGAATGGGGACAAGTTTCAGCTGGGACATGGTTCGGTTGTGATCTCCGCCATCACGAGCTGCACCAATACTTCGAACCCCTCGGTGCTCATTGGCGCAGGGCTTTTGGCGAAGAACGCGGCAGCGAAGGGTCTCACCAGAAAACCGTGGGTAAAGACGAGCTTAGCCCCGGGTTCTAAAGTCGTGACCGAGTATTTAAGGGACAGCGGCTTATTGGCTGATTTGGAAAAGATCGGCTTTCACCTGGTAGGCTACGGTTGTACCACTTGCATCGGCAACAGCGGTCCATTACCTGAACCGGTAGCCAACGCCATTCAAGAAGGCGACCTCGTGGCCGCCGCCGTCTTGTCCGGTAATCGCAACTTCGAAGGGCGCATTCATGCTAGCGTGCGAGCAAATTATCTGGCGTCGCCACCGTTGGTGGTTGCCTATGCGCTGGCCGGCAGCATGGATGTGGACTTATACAAAGACCCGCTGGGAAACGATTCCCAGGGTAGGCCGGTTTATCTCAAAGACATCTGGCCGACACCCCAAGAAGTTCAGGCGGTGATGAACCGGTCGGTACGCTCGGAGATGTTCAAGAAAGAGTATAGCCAGGCCACCGAAGGCGACGAGCGTTGGAAGGGGATGCCCGTGCCTGAGGGAGAACTGTTCCAGTGGGATGGTCAATCGACCTATGTAAGGGAAGCTCCCTACTTCGAGAATATGTCGAAGACTCCGGGAGAACTCAAGGAAATCAAAGGAGCGCGTGTATTGGCGCTGCTTGGCGACTCGGTTACGACGGACCACATCTCACCGGCAGGTTCGATTGAAAAGAATGGTCCGGCGGCGCGCTATCTCACCAACAATGACGTCGCGCAGAGAGACTTCAACCAATACGGCGCGCGGCGCGGCAACCATGAAGTCATGATGCGCGGTACGTTCGCCAACGTCCGGCTGAAGAATTTTTTGGCGCCTGGAACCGAAGGCGGTGTCACTGTACATCTGCCGGATAAAAAGCCGATGTCAATCTATGACGCAGCGATGCAGTATCAAAAGGAAGGCGTTCCTTTAATCGTCATCGCCGGCAAAGAATACGGCACCGGCTCGTCCCGAGACTGGGCAGCCAAGGGACCGAGGCTCCTGGGCATCAAAGCAGCGATTGCGGAGAGCTTTGAACGCATTCATCGCAGTAACCTGATCGGTATGGGGATCGTGCCGTTGCAGTTCAAGGCCGGTGAGAATCTTAAGTCCCTCGGTCTGACGGGATTCGAGAAGTTCGATGTGGCTGGTATCTCGGCTGGACTCAAGCTGCGACAGGAACTCACCGTAAAGGCGACCGCCGATGACGGCAAAGTCACCGAATTCAAGGTCATCTGCCGCATCGATACCCCTGCGGAATTGGATTACTATCGGCATGGAGGTATTTTGGAGTACGTGCTGCGGCAGCTGCTGCAGAATTAGCGTTTGCGTTGTGGATTCTGGCTTTCGAGTTGAATCCTAAACAGGATCTAAAAACTTAGGCTAATGAGACGACGAGAAGCGCTGGCGACGATGGGTAAAGCATCGCTGGCGATTCTGGCCGGAATGCTTCCATCTGTGATTTCGAACTTGGAAGGCGCTGAGAGGCCTGCAATGGCGACACCTGACCGTATCCGTCATTACACCGCGAACAACCCCGGTATCATGACCTTACAGGGGACGAATCAATACGTGGTCGGTAAGGAGAACGTTTTAGTTATTGACGTTGCGCTGAGCGCAAACTCGAACATGGACGGCATTATCGAGCAAGCGGAAGCGATGGGCGCAAAGAAGATCGAAAAGATTTTGCTGACCCATATTCATAGCGACCACTGCGGCGGTGCCCTGGCCTTGAGGAAGCGCTGCGGCGCCAAGCTCGGCATTCATCGCTCCCGTGCGGGTTATCTCGGTGGCGAAGATTTTCAATACGACGACAACGATCGGATCGGGTTCGGCGGTGGCGAGTTGCAGGTGCTTCACACGCCGGGCCATGAATCCGGCCACTGTTGCTTTTATGAGTTCGGAGACAGGGTGCTGTTCAGCGGCGACAATATTCTTGGCTACGGTACGGCAGTGATCCGACCACCGGACGGCAATATGACTGACTACTTGAAGTCCTTGGAGAGACTGCTCGAGTTCAATATCAGTCTAATTCTGCCGGGGCATGGACCGCTGGTTGGCAAACCCGAGGCGAAAATCAAGGAGTATATCGAGCATCGTATGATGCGGGAAAAGCAGGTGCTCGACGCATTGCGCAAAGGGCGCCACACCATCGGCGACATCACCGAAATGATTTACGTGGGTGTTTCGCCGGCGCTACAAAGGGTCGCTGAGTTTTCCGTCCAGGCGCACTTAGAAAAGCTGATGCGGGAAGGCCGGGTGAAGAGCGAGAGCGGCCGCTATCTGCTTCTGAGAGACAACTGAGGAGGCCTTTTGGCGGAGTCGAAGAGAATTACGGTGGACTCGGTCTCCGCGTCCAGACTCTTCCAAGCTTTATCGGCGAGTTGCATGGTTCGAGTCGGCGTTGCCCCATCAAGCAGCAAGACAAACGATCCTACGAGCTGCAGCAACATGAGGCGCTCTCCAGACACATCGGCTCGCAAGCTAACGGTCAGACCCGCCTTTGCTGAGAAACGCAAGCGGTGACAGCGCTGCAGAATATTTTGGCGATTGTGCTCCGTACTCATCAACGGAAGTTCTTTCCGGCAATCCTATAATTGCGTACTTGCGTTTGGCGATTCCTTGGCCAATGAAAGTCACGCTTGAACGGCAGCTAGCGGATCACGCTGATTCTTTGCTTGGTTAAAGGACTCAGACGGCGTGGAAATCGTTGACGGAAGGTTGGAGCTGGAGCAGCTTGTAAGCCATTCGGCAAGGGTGAGTATCCAAACCCGCTTCAAGCGGCAGAGAAACGCAGCTTGGGACGCCAACCGAATAAGAAGGTACACCTATTTCTCCATAATGATAACCGGGAATCCTGCTTGTGACAGTTGGCGCGCTCGTTCTTCCGCGGCATTTCGGTTGGCGAAGGTTCCCAACTGAACACGATAATAGGTGACGTCCTTTGCCTGCAACGGCACGATCGAAACGTCCGTATGAGAACTCTTGAGCTTGTCGCGCAATTGCTGTGCATTCTCGATCTGGGAGAAAGAACCCAGTTGCAATGTGTAGTCGAGAGAAGTGGGAATCGATTGAATCTCGCTGGAACTTTCGAGCACTTCCACGCGCACCGGGATGGTACCGGGACCGATCATCCCGAGGGCTTTTCCTGCCCCATAGGAGAGATCAATAATTCGACCTTTGGCAAAGGGACCGCGGTCGTTGATTGTAACTTCAGCGGAGTTGCCGGTATCGAGGTTGGTAACCATAACTCGAGTGCCAATGGGTAATGTCTGATGCGCCGCGGTCAGATCGTTTTGATCGTAGATGACTCCACTGGCGGTTGCCTTTCCATGGAAACCTGGACCGTACCAAGATGCGATGCCGGTCTGGCTGATACGACTCTCGGTAGCTGGTGACGGCGGCAGTTTGACTCTAGATGGGGGCAGGGAACAGGCCACGAGAAACAATAACGATGAAAGAAACAATCGGCTGAGAGCGTGCGAATGCAACATATTGAACGATAGATTTTGTCGTATTGCAGGTTCCTCGAACATAGACCGCCGGATTATAGCGGAAGCAGAAGAAAAAAGGAAAAAAGAAATCGACTTGCAACATTTCCCTGATTGGACGCTTATTTTTTCCGTCATGGCTTCGGTCTATGACTCGGATAACAACAGTCCGACCTGCGTAGCTCCGTCTTCACGGTCCGGTAAAGCCAAATGACCTTTGACCGGAATAAGCGTGCCGAAGACGATGTCGGCTAGCGGCAACACCACATTGAGATTATTGAAGTGTCGTTTGTGATGCATGTGATGATGAGAATCCAGCCAACGGAACCAGGCCGTCGTTTCCAGCCAGCGTCGCCTGGGAATATGCATGCAGTAATGGAGATATTCATAAAGAAAATAATAGAGAATGAGTGCCGACAAGCCCCCGGCGAAGATGTTTGCTGCCAACGTCCTTTGCAGCCAAAGGATGACGGGTGCGTGAACAATGATAATAAAAGGGGCGTTCCACCAGGCAAAGCGAACCTTGCGTATGACCTTCGCGTCGGGCAGAAAATACTGTGTGCCGGTTCGGAAGAGACCGTGATGGACCAGGGCATGGGCGCGAAAGGGATATCGCCATAACGGTGTATGCATCAAGTATTTGTGCAGTGTCCATTCGAAGAAACTCGCGTAAGCGAGAAAACAGAAGAAAGCTACTGTCTCACTGATAAGAATGATCATTGAACTCCTTTCAATCGCCTCAATTGGCCATCCGTACGGTGGTCCTTACTTTTCTGGGTCTTCGGAATAGAGTTCCGCCAAAGGTTGGGGGGCAAGAATGTTTGGGAATCGTTTCGCTGGGGAGGGAGGTTACTAGAGTCTCAAGCCGCTTTCGTTGTCATCTGAGATGCGCTGTTAAGTTCACAGCAATGTACGTGTTTTTTGACGAGTCGTCAAACAAATTTGCGACTATCTTGCAGCCATTGGATGCTCGTCGATAACTGGTTTACGCAGGAGTGGCTTTGTGGTAGCTTTACGTCAACTAATTCAGGGAGTTGTTGTTTATGTCCGGTCATTCGAAATGGAGCACGATCAAGCACAAGAAAGCGGCTAAGGATGCAAAGAAAGGGAGACTCTTCACCAAGCTCATCAAGGAGATTACGGTGGCCGCTCGGGTGGGCGGCGGCGACATCAACTCCAACCCGCGCTTGCGTACGGCCGTGATCACGGCGAGGACCAACAGTATGCCAGGCGACAACATTGAGCGGGCGATTAAAAAAGGCACGGGGGAATTGGAAGGTGTCTCATACGAAGAAATCCAGTACGAAGGATACGGTCCGGGCGGCGCCGCGATCTTGGCGCAGGTGCTCACAGATAACAAGAACCGCACGGTCTCCGAGATCCGGCGCTTGTTTGCCAAACATGGAGGAAATTTGGGCGAAACCGGGTCTGTAGCATGGATGTTTGACAAGCGGGGCGTCATCAGCGTGGAAAAATCACAGATCGATGAAGACCGCTTGATGGGTTTGGTGCTGGAAGCGGGCGGAGAAGATGTCAAAGATGAGGGCGATCTGTTTGAAGTCGTGACCAGACCAGAGGACTTCGAAAAAGTCAAAGAAAGGCTAGACCGAGAAAAGATATCTCTTGCCAGCGCGCAAATCACCATGGTCCCGAAAAATACTGTAACCATAGACGAAAAGCATGTGGAACAAATTCTCAAGTTGACGGAAGAGCTTGAGGATCATGATGACGTGCAAAACGTTTCGGCCAATTTCGATATTCCCAGCGAGTACCTCGAAAAGGCGAGTTGATGACGAGTGCCTCGGACCGTTCGGCGCGCCAAACGGTGGGTCGTAGAATCCTGGGCATCGATCCGGGATCGCTTGTGACCGGATGGGGCATCGTCGAGGCGGTCGGAAACTCCCTAAATCATGTGGCCTCCGGCACTATCGCCACGGTGGGTGCCCAAGCGCAAGGGGCTCGATTGAGCCGCATCTACAAAGGCATTCAACAAATCATAGGGCGTTATCATCCGGACGGAGTCAGTTTGGAGAAGGTTTTTTTTGCGCGCAATCCGCAGAGTGCCCTCAAACTTGGACAAGCCCGCGGCGTGGCTTTGTTAGCGGCTGCAGAAAATCAACTCGATGTCTACGAGTACAGCTCCAATGAGATTAAGTCGGCTGTGGTCGGGTATGGCCACGCCACCAAGGAGCAAGTACAAAAAATGGTGGCCTCGCTTCTCCACGTTTCGGAGAAGATGGCAGCCGATGCGGCCGATGCTTTGGCAGCGGCGGTTTGTCACGTTCATCGGCAGACATTCCACGCTCGCCTCTTGGAAGCGGCGGCGGAGTGGCGACCCGGGATGCGCCGACGCAGGTTGTCCTGAGCGGTTCAAGCGATCGACGGGAAGTCCCATCCTGAAACATATCCAAAAACCATTGTGATTGCACAAATTAGCGGAACCCTGGCGCACAAACTGCCCGGCGAAGTCATCGTCGATGTCGGAGGAGTGGGCTATCAGATATTTATCCCGCTCAATGTTTTCTATCGGCTGCCCGAGGTCGGGGGTACGGTCAGTCTTTACATTCATACCCATCTAAGGGAAGATGCGCTTCAGTTGTTCGGATTCCGAGCGGCAGAAGAAAAGCAAGTCTTTCTCTTGCTTAACAGTGTCTCCGGCATCGGTCCAAAGTTAGCCGTAAACATTCTTTCTGGGATTCCGGCGGAAGAGTTGGTGGAGGCGGTCAAGGAAGGCAATCAGCTGCGGCTCGTGTCGATTCCGGGAGTCGGCAAGAAGCTCGCGGAACGCATGATCGTTGAACTCAGGGATAAATTTACGACTTTGCAATCCCGGCCGACGGAAACTATCTCTCAAAATAGCGATTCCCAACTGGTCCTAGATGCGGTATCGGCCCTGGTCAATCTCGGCTATAGAAAAGCGGAAGTTGAGAAAAACGTTCGCGATATGATCCAGACAGGAAAACGGACTCTGGAAGAAGTGATCAAGGACGTACTCCGGCGCATGAGTCGCTAGCACTGCAATGCCGAAACTGAACGATAAAACTGAGGTCCCTACGCAGTCGCGGCCCGTCGCGCCCAAGCTTGTCGAGGACGACGCAAATTACGACGTCAATCTGCGGCCGCGGGGCTTCGATGAGTACGTCGGTCAGGAGCAGGTAAAGGAAAATCTTAAAGTCGCGATTGCCGCGGCGCGGGGACGCAACGATGTCTTGGATCATATTTTGTTCCATGGACCGCCGGGATTGGGCAAGACCTCGCTCGCTTATATTATCTCCCGGGAGATGGGTGTTAACATCAAGGCTACGTCGGGACCAGTAGTGGAGCGCCCGGGCGATCTGGCGGCACTGCTGACGAATCTCGAGGAAGGGGACATTCTGTTTATCGACGAGATTCACCGCTTGAATCATGTCGTGGAAGAGGTTCTTTATCCGGCCATGGAAGACTACCAGATCGATATCCTGATTGGTCAAGGTCCCGCAGCCAGGTCCATGAAGCTGCCATTGAAGCCATTTACGTTGATCGGAGCAACGACCCGATCCGGGCTTCTTACCTCGCCGCTGCGGGATCGCTTTGGGCAAATTTTTCGGCTCGATTTCTATTCGACCGAAGCACTGGCGCAAATCCTCAAACGATCCGCTTCGATTTTGGGTGTGGCCGCGGAAGACGACGGCACTGCCGAGATCGCGCGCCGGTCCCGGGGCACGCCGCGGATCGCAAATCGGCTGCTTCGCCGCGTACGTGATTACGCCCAGGTCAAGGCGGCTGGCAAAATTACCCAACCGGTTACTCAAGAAGCTCTCCAGATGTTGGAAGTTGATCCGATCGGTCTGGACAAGATGGACACGATGCTGCTCGTGACGTTGATCGACAAGTTTTCGGGCGGGCCAGTTGGGATTGAAACGCTGGCGGCGGCTATCGGTGAAGAAAAAGACACCATCGAAGACGTCTACGAGCCGTTCTTAATTCAGGCGGGGTTTTTAAAGCGAACGCCCCGCGGCCGCGTGGCGACCGAGCTGGCGTACGAGCATTTCGGACGGAGCACGGTATCGCCAAAAGGCAGCAGTTCGAAGAATCAACCTAGCCTTTTTTGAAATAGATTTTAGCTATCCCCTGACAAAAAGGGAGGAGCCAATTACACAAATGGCCGGATTTGGTAAGACGCTAATCTACATCGGAATCGTCCTGGTTGTTCTGGGGCTGATTTTTTCGGCGGCTGGCAAGATCCCCTGGTTGGGGCATCTGCCGGGTGATATCACGATTCAGCGGGATCGATTCACGTTCTATTTCCCGTTGACCACCTGCATTCTTATAAGTGTGATTATAACGCTTGTCCTTTATTTTTTTAGACGGTAAAATTTACCTGTGTTTTTCTCGCCTTAGGAAACCTGCTCATGGAAAATTCGGGCACCGCCGACTCGCTTGAGGCGAGCCTCAAGCTGGAAGAAGCCAAGCGCCGCAAGCGTGAGGGGTTGGTAATTCTTGCCACTACCCTGATGGTATTGGCGTTTGCCTTTTTTGAAGTTCGAATGCCTGAGACGGCGCCGGAATACTCTTTGGGCAACAATATCGCTTTCTTTCTGTTGATCAATGTGAATGTCATCCTGTTGGCGCTGCTGGTTTTTCTCGTTGTACGGAACCTGGTTAAACTTGTCTTCGAACGCAAGAGACGAATCCTTGGCTCCCGCCTGCGGGTGCGTTTGGTATTGGCATTTGTCGCGTTATCGCTCGTGCCCACGTTGCTGCTATTCTTCATTGCCGGTGGATTCGTTACCCGTTCTTTTGAGCGATGGTTTGATCTTCAGGTGGAGAACGCGTTGCAAGGCTCATTGGAGATCGGCCAGACTTATTACCAGAATTCCGCCAATAACGCGTTGTTCTATGCGCGGCAGCTGAGTCAACGGATGACCCGAGAAGGACTCTTTGAGGCCCATCGACTTGGCGAACTCAAGGAGTTTATCCAAAACAAACAACGGGAGTATAACCTCGGAACAGTTGAATTGTTCTCGCCTGACTATCGCTCAATGGTCGTCGCCTTCAATGAACAAGTGCCGACGGGGGTAACGATCAAGCCTGAGAAAGAGTTTCTCAACCGGGCGCTCCGGGGCCTGGAAGTGACCCGAACCCAAGCATTTGGGGAAGGGGACATTATCCGTGGAGGCGTTCCGATCTATAGTTCGGACAAACGCGTGCTCGGAGTCGTGGTGGTCGATTATTATGTGCCCAAAAGCATCACTAAAAGGGCCTTGCAAATTTCCCGTTCCTACGAACAATACAAACATCTGCTGTTTCTTAAGGCGCCGATCAAAAATAGCTATATCTTGACCCTGCTTCTTATCACGTTGGTGATTATTTTCGCGGCCACTTGGTGCGGGTTTTATCTTGCTAAAGGCATTACAGTCCCGATCCAAAAACTTGCGGAAGGAACCCACGAAGTCGCCCAGGGAAACTGGGATTATAAAATCGATTCCGGAGGAGATGATGAGATCGGAACCTTAGTGGAATCGTTCAATCAGATGACGCGAGAGCTGAAGCAGAGCAATTTGGAACTGGAGCAAAGAAAGCGCTTTGTGGAGACGCTTCTCGCCAATATTGCGGCGGGCGTGATCGCGGTCGACCCTGCTGGACGAATTACGACCTGGAACAAGGCAGCCGAGGAGATGCTGGGAGTTGAGGCTGCGGGCGTCCTCGGAAGAAATCAGGGGGAGGTCTTTCAGTTTGGACAGCTCCAGGTCATGCGCGACATCCTGGAAAGCGTGAAAGACCGAGAGAGTGTGGAGCGCCAAATCAAGATTGTTTTGCCGGACCAATTGCGTACCGTGGTGGTAACCGCTGCAACCTTGCGCGACGACGAGGGAAAGACCATGGGCATCATGGTCTTTCTCGAGGACATCACACAGATTCAAAAGGTGCAGAGAATGGAGGCCTGGCGCGAAGTCGCAAGGCGTATCGCTCATGAGATCAAAAACCCGCTGACGCCCATCCAATTATCCGCCGAGCGGCTCCGAAAACGATATTCCGGATTGCTTGAGGGTAACGGTGCGATATTGGATAAGTGTACCTCGACCATCATCCAGCAGGTGGACGAGCTGAAGAGTCTCGTCAATGAATTTTCCCATTTCGCTCGCCTGCCGTCGGCTCACCTCACCACGAACGACCTGAATGAGATCGTTCAGGAGTCTCTGTTTCTCTTCAAAGAAGGGCACCACGATATTCATTTCCAATTTCGTGGCGAAGAGATCCCGCCACTCGAATTGGACCGCGAACAGATCAAGCGCGCTATCATCAATCTATTGGACAATGCGGTGGCGGCTGTAGAAGAAAATGGCGAAATCAGAATCACGACCAGTTATGACCGCCCTCGAGGAGTCGTCTATTTAGAGGTCACGGATAACGGCTGTGGTCTGACCCCGGAAGTAAGGGCGAGAATTTTTGAGCCCTATTTTTCCACCAAAAAGAATGGAACAGGCTTAGGACTCACTATTGTGAGCCAGATCATCGACGATCACCGGGGTTATATCCGGGTGCGACCCAATGAAGCTCGCGGTACCAAGTTTACGATCGAGTTTCCGGTGCCGACGGAGCGTCATCTTGTCCAGAATGAGAAGCGGGCGGTGCATTCCTAGGAGATGTGATGAAAGAACGTCCGACCCAGAAGACCATACTGATCGTCGACGACGAAGACAAAGTTCGTGAGTCGGTCCGAGAAGTCCTGGTCGACGAGGGCTATCGTGTTGTGGATACTGCCGACGGCACTCGTGTGCTCGAATTGATTGAACAGGAAAAGCCCAGACTCGTGCTGCTGGATATTTGGATGCCGCAGATCGATGGCATTGACCTGCTGAAGCAGATTAAGAGCAAGGAGGCGGCGATTAACGTGGTGATGATTTCGGGCCATGGAAATATTCATACCGCAGTGACCGCGACCAAATTCGGTGCGTTCGATTTCATCGAGAAGCCGCTGTCTTTAGATGCGTTACTGCTAACGGTGCAGCGGGCTTTAGGTGATTATTCCCAGGGCCGCTCAAAGGAGATCAACGGCAACGGAGGCCGGAAATCGAAAACGGGAAAGCGCTCTCTTGCGGCAATAAAACAGCGAAGCTCCAGCCAATTCATCAGGCAACGCACATTGAAGAAAAGTGTTGTGACATCGGGGCAGGGTCTTCATTCGGGAATGAAGACCGGTCTAATCCTTCACCCACTGCCGCCTAATAGCGGGATCCTATTCAGCGGCCTTTCCGGTGATGTGCAGGTGCCGGCCCACCTGGACCACGTCGGATCGACCGGATACGCAACGTCATTGCGTGGCAAAGGCTTTGCCGTGGGGACGGTGGAACATCTATTGGCTGTGCTGCATTGTTACGGCATTACAAATTTGCTGGTCAAGGTTCAAGGAGAGATTCCCATTCTGGATGGTTCCGCCATAGAGTTCTGTAACCTCATTGACGAAGCAGGAGTGCAGGAAGAAGGTGAAGAAGGTTCAGAAATCGTGGTTGACCGACTGTATCGAATCGGCAACCCAGGGGGTGAATCGATCAGCATCGAGCCCGCGGAAGTTTTCTCGGTGCATTATATCTTGAATTATCCGAGGCCCGTGGGTATCCAAGATTATGTCTACACCCACAAAGGTTCTGCCAGCTTCAAGGAAGAAATAGCGCCAGCAAGAACCTTTGGCTTTCTCAGGGACATCGAGGGGCTACAACAAGCGGGCATGGTAAACGGCGGCAAGCTCAACAACTGCATCCTCATCGATGACGAGAAAATCGTTAATACGGATCTGCGCTTTCCCAACGAGTTGGCGCGCCACAAGATTCTCGACATCATGGGTGACTTTTACTTGCTGGGGAAACCGGTTCGAGGCGCAATCGTCGCTCATATGACGGGCCACTCCGACAACATTGCTCTGCTGCGAGAACTCCGTAACGGTATGGGTCTTGAGTAATGATCGGCAACCTTGGGTTGTGACCACAAAGACGCGCCAGCCATAGGTATGGTCTCCTCGGTCTCTTTTCCGCGACTCTTTACGGTGGATGAAGCTAATGCTTTGCTGCCCGCTGTTCGTGTATTGATGGAGCAGATCCAAGAAAATATGCGGCGGCTGAAAAACAAGAGCAAGATAATCATTCGCGATGAGCAGCTCGATCCAGGGGCCGCGGATTTCATGGACCGATTGCAGGAGAATAATGAGATCGCTCGGCTCGTGTCGGAAGTCAAAGATGGGGTGGAACAGATCCAGAGTTACGGTTGCATCTGCAAGGGAGCGGAACAAGGTCTGATCGATTTTCCGTGTATGCTGGGCGCCGAAGTGGTCTATCTATGCTGGCAACAGGGTGAATCGACCATCAGCTATTGGCACCGGATCGAAGCAGGTTTTGCCGGACGCCGACCGTTGCTCGATGTCGAGAAAAAGGGTCGTGACAAAAAAACTTCTTACCATTAATCGGTGGGTTCAATTTTCCGTTTCGGTTCCCTCTACTTTTGTTCGTACCGATTCAATCCGTTTTTGTCTGTGAGGTTTGTGATCGCGCACAATGAAAACGCGCTGTCTCTTCGGGTCAAAGAAGAAGCACAGCACCTGGGCTTTGAGCTGGTCGGAATCTCGCCGGTAAAACTTCCGCGTCATGAGGAGTCGTTTGCAGAGTGGCTGCGGCAGGGCTTCTCGGGACAGCTGGAATATATGAAACGGACCGAGGAGCTGCGCCGTAATCCCCATCGGCTTGTTCCTTGGGCAGTGTCTCTCGTATCAGTCGGGATGAATTATTGTACGCCGTTTTCCCGGCCGGCTGCATCGCATGAGCCAAAAGGCTGGATTTCCCGCTATGCGTGGGGCGATGACTATCATCATTTAATAAAGGACAAGTTGGAGCTTCTTCTCGACGTGGTTCGACGGATCTGCGATGGTCCCGTGGAAGGCAAGGCCTTTGTGGATTCGGGTCCGGTCCTGGAGCGGGAATTTGCCGGCATCGCGGGTATCGGCTGGATCGGCAAAAATACTCATCTCATTTCTCCCCAAAACGGCTCGTGGTTTTTTTTGGGAGAACTTTTTCTCAGCATACCGCTCGCCTACGATCGGCCGATCCGCGATCGCTGTGGAAAGTGCGATCTCTGTCTGAAAGCCTGCCCCACCGGAGCTTTCGTGGGACCCTACGTGTTGGATGCCCGCCGCTGCATTTCCTATCTGACGATCGAGCTCAAAGGCTTTATTCCGCGTTATCTTCGTCCGCTCGTGGGAAATCATATTTTTGGTTGTGACATCTGTCAGGAGGTATGTCCTTACAACGTAAAGGCTCGACCGACCATGGAAAAGGCATACGGCCCGAGAGCAGGGTTTTATGCGCCCGATCTGATTCCCTTGCTGTCGCTGGATGAGGAAGAGTTTCGGCGCCGCTTTCGCGGCAGTCCGATCCTTCGCGCAAAGCGAAAGGGACTGTTGCGCAACGTTGCGGTGGCTCTAGGCAATACTAAGAGTCATGAGGCGCTCCCGGCATTGATCCGGGCGTTAGATGATGAAGAAACTCTGGTGCGGGGTCATGTCGCTTGGGCTTTAGGGCAAATCGGTTTACCAACGGGAATCAGCGCATTACAAAAAAGGTTGCAGATCGAGTTAGATCCGGAGGTGAAAATGGAAATCGAAGCTGCGCTCACGGAGGCTAAGAAGCTGCATAAGACGGAAACCAGTGGGCAGTTTTGAGCGCACCACAAAGATCGACGTTTAAACTTGAATGTACATGTCCAGCGGGGCTTGGACTTTGGCCAGTGTTCGGTTTATTTGGATGAAGTGACCAAGCCCCGAGCCAGCCGTTCTACTAGGGCACTAGGGATGCGCGTGATTCGTCCATCAGTGTCGACGCAGGCATGCTTGGTTGATCCCGAAGCCAAGGACAAGCCGTCGCCCTCCCGCGAGATTGTATAGTCGAAAGTCAAGGTCGCGCGTCCGACTGACGTCAGTTGAGTTGCAATCGTGATCACGTCGTCATAGTGCGCTGATTTAGAATAGCGACAGGAAACTTCGGTTACGGGAAAATGAAGCCCTTGCTCTTCGATCGTCTTATAAGGAAGACCCATTTGGCGCAGAAACTCTGACCTACCTTTTTCAAACCATCTGAGATAATTTGCGTAATAGACAACGCCCATCTGGTCGGTGTCTCCGTATATGACGCGCTCGGATGTGACGATCTTCATGCTTGCGCCGATTTCCCCTTGAACAATATTCCTATTTCCTTTTCGGTAGTTTCTCAACGCTGCTCACCGAAGCGACCTCCGCCTTGACAAGGCAAAGTGATGTATGGTTTAGATTTCAAAATTGCGTTACGAAATCTCGACCTCAGTGGTCCAAAATCGAACGCCACGTCTCTCAACAAAGAAGGAGGTTAAAGGATGAAAGGGTCAGCCAACACCATGATCGGGTCTATCACCGCGCTTCTATTGGCGGTTTGGACCGTGGCTTGCACGTCGGTTCAGGAAACGCCGCCGCCAGCCGCTCCTACGGTCGCCCAACAACCCACGTCGGCCAAACAAGAAGCGGCGAAGGTGGAGCCGCAGAAGCAGGAGTCCACGAAAGCTGAGACAAAAGCAGCCAAAACAAAAGCCGTGGAGGTGGAAGGGGTCATTAGCAGCGTTGGACAACGGACCATAACGTTCCAACTAGAACGCAAAGGCAAAGTCCGAGAGGAAGTCGTGGGTGTTGACGACAAGACAAACATTGAGAAGGGTGGCAACAACGTTAAGTTGAGAGATCTACAGGAAACAGATAAGGCTTTAATCAATTACGAACCGGATGCCTATACACCCGCCAAGTCGGTTAAGGTAATTGGCAAGGGCGAAATACAGAAGGTTGGCGGAGACGATTAGGAGCGATAGCGATCCGACCGATCACCCGCGATTATCTCAAGATCAAAAGACCGCTCGTCTCTTAATATTCTAAACGAGATTCGCTCCCCCGGGCGCTTTTTCCACATTTCTTGGTAGAGCTCCGTTCGGGAGCGGATCTCATTTTTTTCTACAGCGATAATAACATCGCCTTCTTTAAGTCCGTGTCTTTCGGCTGGCCCGCCGGCCACTATTCCGCCAACGACGACGTGTCCGGCCAGAGGTTGCGGATAGAATCCCAGCCAGGGCCGCCGGGGGCGGCTTCGGACTTGCCCATACTGCTTCAGTTCCTGGGCATGCTGTAGATAATAATCGATGGGGATGGCCAGAGAAAACTTACCGACTTCGGTCAGATTCAGCGAGACGACGCCGATGATTTCGCCTCTAAAATTGGCCATCGTACCACCGCCAAAACCTGGATTGGGCGCTGTTAGACGGATGGTCTTTTCCAGCATGTACTCCCAATGGCCGTCATAGCCGTCCATGGAGCTTACATAACCGCCGCTAACTCGGCGCGAGGCCTGGCCGCTACTAGCGATGATGACCGCGGGTTGGCCCAAGGCGACTGAGCCTAGTCCCGCAGACTTAAGAAAGGGCAGTCCCCGCACGGGGATCTTGACCAGCGCCAGACCGGTTTCCTGGTCCTGCGCAACCAATGCTCCAGGATGCTGCTCGCCGTCCGGCAATGTCACAGTGATAGACGCTGCCCCTACGGTTACGTAATGGACGGTTAGGATATAGCCGTCCGGATCAACGATGGTGCCTGAACCGCCTCGCTCCGACCCCAGATTGCGGGTCGACGGGTGGTTGTCGGGAACGGTAACTTGAATGTCTGCCGTAGTGGGTAGAATCGAATGGATCAAACCAATATGACCGTTCAAATCAAAACTCCTCCCGGGCCATGGGTGACTCCCGCGGTCTCCGCTGCTTCAATATCCCTTGGATAAAATTTGCCCTGCCAACTGTCCCGTTCCTCTAGTTCTTTATAGATCGCATTGTGCACCCCGATCTTGTTGATTGACCATTCCGGAGCTACGGTAATCGCCCGGTAAGTTTCACCCGTTAAACGATGCACAACAGTTTCCGGCGCCAAACGCTCGAGGAAATCAACAACGAGTGCCACATATTCCTTCTGGCTGAAAAGGTTGAAGCTACCCGTGGCATAGAGTTTTGCGAGGATGGTATTCTTGACGATATGGAGATTGTGCAGTTTTAGACCATCGATCTGCAGCCGATTCAACAAAGACGTTGTTGCAAGAATTTCGGCATGGCTTTCACCAGGGAAACCTAGGATCAAATGGGTGCACAGCCGGAGTCCTCGTTTCTTGCAGCGCTGGGCGGTGTCGACGAACTCGTTTAGTCCATGGCCCCGGTTGACCCATCGCAGGGTCCGGTCTTGCATCGACTCAAGGCCGATCTCCAACCAAAGATAGGTATGATGGGAAAGATCTGTTAGGAGATCAAGGATATCCTCTGGGAGGCAATCGGGGCGAGTGGCGATGGACAAACCGACGACTCCATGAAAGTCTAGCGCTTCGCGGTAGAGCTTTTCGAGCTTAGAGACTGAACCGTAGGTGTTTGTGTAACTCTGAAAATAGGCGATAAATTTCTCGGCTCGATGACGTCGTTGAATCGCCTCCGCGCCGCGCTCAAGTTGTTCCGTTACTGATGTGCGAGGCTCATAGTTCTGTGGCGTGTGACTAGAGTTATTGCAGTAGATGCATCCTCCTACAGCGACTGTTCCATCCCGGTTCGGACAGGTGAAGTCCAGTCTGAGACCAATCTTGTAGACTCGCGCATCAAAAGTATCTTTCAGCAAGCGATTATAAGAATTGTAACGCTTGCCGTGCCATTGCTTGCGTAGTGTGTCGGGAAAGTTCATGACATGAACTGAATTTTGGTTAACAAAAACCCGGTCAATACTCAAGAGATTTACCTTCTACCACACTCAAAGGACGTCTCCCCCTGGCCCCATCTACGAACCCCCTGGACTCGAGGACTTAGTCATAGTGACACGTTGGAAGTGTTTAATAAATCACGTGCTTTTTGAGTTGATTGACGAAGCTTGGCTTGACAATAAGATTTGATTGACTATATTCTACCGAGCAAGCTTGCTTGTCCGCCGATGAAAATTCCCGTCGACGACATTACCGAATCCGCCACAGAGATTAGGTTCGCTGAACGAATTGATGGACTGAACGATCTCTATAAGAATGGCCAGTTTAAGGATTTTGGCTTTCCACCATTCCTGCAGGTCGATTTAGTCTATTATCGATCCGGTCAGGAGATTTTCTTTAAAGGTTCGTTTGGTGGGACGCTTGAAGGAAGCTGTAGCCGTTGTTTAAGGAGTTACTCGTTTCCCTTAAACAAGGCATTTGACTTTGTGCTCAGCCCGGATCCCTCTAAGTCATGGCGCAAAATTGAGGAGCTCAAGAGGGAGGATTTGGGTTTGAGTTACTATTCCACAGAGGAAATTAACCTCGCGCCTCTAATAACCGAACAGGTAATGTTGGCTCTCCCAACCCGGCCGCTCTGTCACGAAAACTGCCGCGGGCTTTGCGGAAGTTGCGGCGTCGACCTCAACAAGGAGACTTGCGACTGTATCAGCGCCACGGCTGATCCGCGGATGGCGATTTTTCGAACTCTCAAAGTCGGCCGTTAGTTTTCGTCGACATTTGTTGGATTGCTTCTGTCGCCGCGCGACAGGGAAAGATAGGACTCAGGAAATGCCAGTACCGAAAAGAAGAACTTCAAAAAGGGTTAAAAACCAAAGGCGATCGCATGATGCGCTGACTGCTCCACAGTGGAGCACTTGTCCCAAGTGTGGGGAAACCGTTCTGCCGCACCGCGCCTGCTCCGGCTGCGGTTTCTACCGAGGTCGAATCGTGATAAAGACCGGCGAAAGTTAACCTACCTCTTTTCTTGTATGCTAAAAATCGCCGTTGACGCCATGGGGGGGGACCATGCTCCCGGGGCCGTGGTAGAGGGAGCGTTATGGGCTGCCCGAGAATTCGGCGTCGATGTAGCCCTAGTGGGTCAGAAGGAGGTCGTTGAACTCGAATTAGTCCGTCATCCTACCCCATCGTCTCTGGTTCAGGTTGTCCATGCTTCTCAAATGATCGCTATGAATGAATCTCCCAGTTCCGCGCTCAAGAAGAGGGATTCATCTATGAGGATCGCCTTTGAAATGATGAAACGCGAAGAAGTTCAGGCTGTGGTGAGCGCGGGGAATTCCGGTGCCATGATGGCGACGGGGATGTTTGTCATGGGCAGGTTGCCACAGGTAGCTCGACCCGCGATTTTGATCGTCGTGCCAGGTTTGTCGAAGGGGACGGTAATTATCGACGCCGGCGCTAACGTAGACTGCAAACCGCATCATCTGGTTCAGTTTGCTCTTATGGGCGCGATCTATGCTGAGAAAGTGCAGGGGATTGCCAGTCCGCGCGTCGGGGTCCTAAGCAACGGCGAGGAGGAAGGAAAGGGAAACGATCTCACCAGGGCGGCGAGCCAAGAGCTTACAGCGACCTCGTTGAATTACGTTGGCTATGTCGAAGGACGGGATGTTTTCAATGGCAAGGTCGATGTGATCGTCTGTGATGGATTTACCGGTAATATAGCCCTGAAGACTATGGAAGGTGTTGCGAGTTTCGCGGCAGACGTATTGAAGGAAGCTTTTCAGAAAAATCTTTCCAGTAGACTGGGATATTTCATGAGTCGTAGTTCGCTCCGAGAAGCTTATCGGCGTCTCGACTATGCTGAGTATGGAGGTGCTCCCTTGCTCGGCCTTGAGGGGGTCGGGATTGTCGCTCATGGAGGGTCGAGTGCTCGGGCGATCAAAAATGCTATCCGCGCGGCCAAGGAAGAAGTTCAACAGGATATCAACGGGCATATCAGTCAAGTGCTCGGGGAGATGGGTGGTAGCGGCGAGAAAAGGCATGGCTTACCTAGCAAAATTTGGCAGCGAATCAAATCGAAGATCGACTCACTAGGCGACAAACCGAGCGGCGAGAGCGAAACCGAGGAACGGCACGGTGAAGCAAAGCGGTAAGGTAGCTTTCGTTTTTCCTGGACAGGGTTCGCAATATGTGGGAATGGGCAAGGAGCTTCACGCGCGATTTGTGTCCGCCGAGCGGGTGTTTGAGGAAGCGGATGAGGCCCTGGGGTTTTCGCTCAGTCAACTTTGTTTTGAGGGGCCTGAGTCCGATCTAAAACTCACTGAGAATACCCAACCGGCTATTTTGACAGTTTCAGTTGCGGCTCTGCGTGTTTTAGAATCAGAAACCTCGTTAAGACCGGACTTCGTGGCTGGTCATAGTCTCGGAGAGTACACTTCGCTGGTTTGCGCCGGTGCGCTTGGCTTCCAGGACGCGGTAAGAGTCGTGCGCGAACGGGGGAGACTCATGCAGCAAGCAGTGCCTGCTGGCGCGGGCGCTATGGCGGTGATTTTAGGATTGGATATGGAGGTTGTTCAATCCCTTTGCGAAGCGGTCAGCAATGGCGAGGTTGTCGCACCGGCCAATTACAACGGGGGTGGACAAATTGTCATTGCCGGTTCCAAAACCGCGGTTACCCGGGCTATGTCAATTGCCAAAGAGCATGGCGCAAAGAGGGTCTTGGATCTCCCCGTAAGCGCTCCCTTTCATTGCCAACTTATGGGTCCCGCGGCGGAAGGATTAGGAAAGGTGTTGGACGATATCACCGTCCACCCTTTTTCGCTCGGTGTGATCACGAACGTCGAGGCGGATGTGAATCTGGACGCGGGCCGTGTGAAGTTTCTATTGAAGGAGCAGGCCGTGCAGCCGGTGCGGTGGGAAGAAACGGTTCGCAAACTTGAAAGTCTCGGTTGCATTCGTATGTGGGAGATCGGACCGGGGAAAGTGCTCAAGGGTTTGATCAACCGTATCAGTCGCACGCTGCAGGTCGAAAATTTTGGGGTTCCGCAAGATCTTAGTAGGCTCTCTCCGGAAGATCTCGCATGAGTCTAGAAGGTCAAATCGGTATCGTTACCGGTGGAAGCCGGGGTATTGGCAGGGCGGTTGTGCTAGCGCTAGGGCGCCTCGGCGCGCACGTGATCATCAATTATCGAAGCAATCAGACGGCGGCCGCGGAGACCTTGGACGAACTGGTAAAGCGGGGGGGACATGGCGAAGTCGGTCAGTTTGATGTTTCAAACGAAAATCAGATAGAAGAGGCCATAAAGAAAATCGTTGACCATCATAAAAAAATTGATATTCTGGTCAACAATGCCGGCGTAACCTCTGACAATCTCTTGATTCGGATGAGGTCAGAGGACTGGGACCAGGTTGTCGGAACCAACCTCAAGGGCACAGTCTTTTGCACCAAGTCTGCGTCCCGAATCATGATCCGCCAGCGGTACGGTAGGATCATCAATCTGTCATCGGTGGTAGGGCAGATAGGTAATGCGGGCCAGTCGCTGTATGCCGCCACCAAAGCAGGCATTATTGGATTCACCAAGGCCATGGCAAGGGAAGTCGCCTCGAGGGGCATTACCGTAAATGCGGTTGCCCCGGGTTTCATCGAAACCGAAATGACTGCTCAATTGTCCGCCAAGATACAAGAGGATTTTCTTCATTCTATACCCCTGGGCCGTTTTGGCACCTGCGACGAAGTCGCCGAGCTTGTGGCTTTTCTTGCCGGGCCCGGGGCTGGATATATTACCGGACAAGTGCTTAGTGTTAATGGCGGCCTTTACATGTGAGGAAAACGTAGTCAGGAGGTGAGACAAAGATGGCAACATCTGTTCAGACCAGGGTGAAGGAAATCGTCTGCGAACAACTTGGGGTGAGTGAGGAGGAAGTTACTCCTGAAGCGTCCTTTATAGAAGACCTGGGAGCGGATTCTCTGGATATCGTCGAGTTAGTGATGGCGTTGGAAGAGGAGTACGAAATGGAGATATCCGACGAGGACGCGGAAAAAATCAAGACTGTCCAGGACGTAATCACCTACATTGAGAGCCACCGCTAATCTCCAAGTTGCAGTGAGGAACTAAGATGGTGCGGTGATGGCCCAGTGTGGTCACCGCAAATCGAGCTGAAGATCGCAGGGGTATGGAGTTAATCCTCGTCCTGCGATTTTTTTCTATTTTCAAATCACTTGAGTCAGGTCAAGGCAACTCTAACCGAGAGAGCGCCCCAGTTATGATCGCGATTGGCAGTGACCATGGTGGAGTGGAACTCAAGGACTACTTGGTCGGCTTGCTCCGTTCTTGCGGTGCCGACGTAAAGGACTGCGGGACGGAGGGTCGCGAATCCGTTGACTACCCTGATTTTGGGCGCGAAGTCTCTCTGCGTGTTGCCCTAGGCGAGGCTGAGCGAGGAATCCTGATCTGCACGAGCGGCATCGGCATGTCCATTGCCGCCAATAAATTTCCCCGGGTTCGTGCCGCATTGGTGGTCGATATCGATGGCGCGAGAACGAGCCGGGCGCACAATGATGCCAATATCCTGGTTCTAAGCGGGGCGAAGACCGATAAAAAAGTCGCACAAGTAATAGTCGAAACGTGGCTCGAAACTCCCTTCGCCGGCGGACGACATCAGCGGCGCGTCGAAAAGATCAATCAGATTGAACGGGATCTCGGGATTCACATCAACAACGATCAAACCAAGAATAACCGCGCGAGGGAAGAATGACCATCTCCTTTCTGGAACAAATCGATCCCGAAGTTTTTTCGGCCATTCAGAAGGAAACCGATAGGCTTGAGCAAAACCTCGAGCTCATTGCTTCGGAAAATGTTGTCAGTGAAGCGGTGTTGGAAGCGCAAGGCTGTGTCATGACTAATAAATATGCCGAAGGATATCCGGGAAAACGATATTACGGCGGCTGTGAGTTCGTCGATGAAGTCGAATCCTTGGCGGTTTCGCGCGCCAAGGAACTGTTTGCCGCCGATCATGCTAATGTTCAACCCCATTCCGGAACACAGGCGAACATGACCGTCTATCTCGCTGTGCTCAAACCTGGAGATAGCTATCTGGGCATGAACCTTGCCCACGGCGGTCATCTGTCGATGGGCAGCCCGGTGAATTTCTCGGGGATGCTTTATCATGTCATACCCTATGGTGTTTCCGAGCAGACCGAAACTATCGACTACGATGAACTCGAGCGATTGGCAAAGGAGCAGAGACCGAAGTTGATTGTCGCTGGCGCCAGCGCTTATCCGCGCATCATCGACTATGCAAGATTTCGTAAAATCGCGGACGAAGTCGGCGCTTTGTTCATGGTTGACATGGCTCATATCGCCGGTCTAGTTGCGGCCGGCTTGCATCCGAGCCCGATCCCTTACGCCGACTTCGTTACGACGACGACGCATAAGACGTTGAGAGGTCCTCGTGGTGGCATGGTCCTGTGTCGGACAGAGCATGCCAAGAGCATCGACAGCAAGGTCTTTCCGGGTATGCAGGGGGGACCGCTGATGCACGTGATCGCGGCGAAAGCCGTCGCTTTAAAAGAAGCGTTGAGTCCGGAATTCAAGAGTTATCAACAGCAGATCATTAAAAATGCCCGGGAATTAGCGCAAGCTCTGATGTCCAACGGATTCCGCTTGACTTCGGGGGGGACGGACAATCACTTGATGCTGGTCGACCTGCGCAAATCGGAGTTGACTGGGAAGGCTGCCCAAGAAACGCTCGACAGGGCCCGCATCACCGTTAATAAGAATGCGGTCCCATTCGACACGCGCTCTCCATTCGTAACCAGCGGTATTCGAATCGGAACTCCGGCAGTGACAACGCGGGGCATGAAAGAGAGGGAGATGGAGCTAATCGGCGATTTTATTGTCCGGGCTCTGAAGCACCCAGCTGATGAACAGGTGCTGCGAACTATCGCCGGGGAAGTTGGCGAACTTTGTCGACAATTTCCGGTGTACCCCCAACGACTTTCTGGGCGTTGAGCCAGCCAAGGTCGGTGGCTGGATTCCCTTCGAAGATTGGTCATAATGACGATTTGACCACGGTTTTTTTTCTGATTGCTGCCAGATGATGAATCCACAGGTTAGGTATCCCCGATGAAGTGTCCCTTCTGCCATGAGACGGAAAATCGCGTTATCGATTCGCGTCTGAGCAAAGACAGCAATATGATCAGGCGCCGGCGAGAGTGCTCGGAATGCAACCGTCGCTTTACCACTTATGAGCGGGTGGAGGAAATGATGCCTCTGGTGGTTAAGAAAGATGGTCGACGAGAAAGCTACGACCGGATCAAGATTATCAATGGACTAAAGCGGGCGTGCGAAAAGCGTCCTGTGAGCATCAACACTGTGGAAGCCATTGCCGACCGTATCGAACGAAATCTCCAAGAGCGGGGCGAAAAGGAAATTCCGAGTTCGGTAATCGGCGAAACCCTCATGCGCGAGCTTCACGACATCGATCAGGTAGCCTACGTTCGTTTTGCCTCGGTTTACCGCTCATTCAAAGACATCAATGAATTTATGGTTGAGCTGGAGGAGCTCATCAAAGAGCGAAAAAGCGTGCCGGCGGCAAACTCAACCCGGCCAAGGAGGGAATAGCTCATTTGCCCGCCCGGTCTTGGACGGATCTGGATAGACGTTACCTACGCCTGGCTTGCCGTCTCGCCCTTAAAGCAGCGGGTCGGACGAGTCCGAATCCGATGGTGGGCGCAGTGCTGGTGCGAGGTCGGAAAATCATCGCCACAGGTTTTCATAGAATCGCCGGGGAAGACCACGCGGAGATCGTGGCTCTCAAGCGCGTTGGGTCGAAAGCGAAAGGAGCCACTCTCTATATCAACCTGGAACCTTGCAGCCATTACGGTCGCACTCCACCCTGTTCACGGGCGCTGATCCGTGCAGGAATCAAAGAAGTCGTTGCCGGGATGATGGACCCCAATCCGTTGGTAGGCGGTCGGGGGTTTCGAGAGCTTAAGCGGGCTGGCATCAAAGTCCGGGTGGGGCTTCTCGAAGAAGAGTGTCGGACCCTCAATGAGGCATTCATAAAATACGTCACCCGGCGGCTACCCTTTGTTACTCTCAAGCTTGCGGCTTCACTTGACGGAAAGATCGCTGCGGTCACCGGCGACGCGCGCTGGATCAGCAGCGAGACTTCCCGCCGCATGGTGCACGAGCTGCGCAATCAGGTCGATGCGATAGTCGCGGGAGTGGGGACCGTGCTAGCCGATGATCCACGGTTGACCTGTAGAATTCCCAATGGCCGAAATCCTTGGCGAGTGATTTTGGATTCCCGTCTTCGTATCCCTCTCACGGCAAGCCTTTTGCGCCAAACTGACCCTGAAAGGAGCATTATCGTCACCAGCGACCGGTCGTCGCGCCAAAGAGTCCGTGCAATCGAATCTTTGGGAGCACAGGTCTGGCGACTAGGACTGCGACGTAGAAGAATTCCTTGGACGGCGATCTTGCGAAAGCTCGCGGCAAAAGGCGTGCTTAGCGTGATGATCGAAGGCGGCGCGACGACTGCGGCTTGGGCATTGCGAGAAAAGGCAGTGGATAAAATCTTGTTTTTCTACGCGCCGATGATTCTAGGCGGCGACGGCCGGGTCATGATTGATGCTCTGGGAGTCAAACGGGTCGGACACGCGTTGCGGGTCCAGAGAACGCGAGTGCGAAAGTCAGGGACCGATACTCTTGTTTCCGGATACCTTTGAAATAAACCGCATCTAGAGATGGTCTTGCCCGAAGGCGATCGCGAGTAACATTTCAAAGCTTATGTTTACTGGTCTAATAGAAGACGTGGGAAGAATCGCCACGCTGCAACTGAACAAGGGGTCGGCGGTTTTGGCGGTTGAGACCCGTCTGCCCGTGCGTTGGATGGAACTTGGTGCCAGCATCGCGATCAATGGAGCATGTTTGACCATCGTGAAAAAAGGCAAGCGCACATTTACGGTGGACATCTCACCTGAAACACTAAGTCGCACGAGCCTCGCCATGCTCGGCATCGGCGGCTTGGTCAATCTCGAACGACCGCTGCGACTCCAAGACCGCTTAGGGGGCCATTTGGTTACCGGGCACATCGATGGGGTTGCAGTTGTCCAATCCATAGAAACACGAGATGAGTTTACTTTTTTTACGTTTAATGTCCCCACGGAGTTGGGAAGTTTCCTAGTCTCCAAAGGTTCGGTTGCCGTGGATGGCATTAGCTTGACCGTAAATGAATGTAGCCGTCGACGATTCGCCGTCGCGATTATCCCGTTCACCCTGGAGCATACTAATTTGCGAGCCCGTAGGGTTGGTGATAAAGTCAACATTGAAACGGATCTCGTCGGAAAATACGTGCAGAAGTTCGTCAAAGCGCAGAATTAGCTTCAGATTTTCGGTTATTTCGCACCCCCTGATTAAATATGCCGCTCGCAACCATTGAGGAGGGTATCAAGGAACTCCGCGAAGGTCGGATGGTGATCCTCGTAAACGAGGAACGGTCCGACAGCGACGGGTTCTTCTGCATTCCCGCGGAAAAAGTGACCGCCGAGATCATAAATCACATGCTGCACCACGGTCGCGGAATTATCTACGTGACATTGACTGATGAACGGATTCGGGAATTGGGTATTCCTTTGGTTCCTGAGGAGAACAGCAGTTTGGCTGGATTGCTGTGCGGCGCCTCTTTTTCGGTCAGATTGGAAGGCGTGCATGGCGTGTCGGCTGAGGGACGAGCTCACACCATTCGGGCTGCGATCGCCAATCAAACAAAGCATGAAGACCTGGTGATTCCTGGGCATGTACAACCCCTTCAGGCGCGCAGTGGTGGGGTACTGGCGCGTTCTGGCCGGACTGATGCTTCGGTGGATCTCGCCCGATTAGCGGGGTTCAAATCTGCCGGCGTGATCTGTCAAATTCTAGAAGACGACGGCTCCCTTGCCTTGCTGCCGTATCTGGAAGACTTGGCCGAACGGCAAGGGATTAAGATTGTCTCGGTCACCGGATTGATTGCCTATCGGTTGCGCAACGAGAGTCTGGTTAAAAGGGTTGCCGAGGAGGTTTTCCCAACTATTCACGGCGGCGTGTATAAAGCCATTGTCTATCGCAACGAGGTTGACGGTTCTGAACATATGGCTCTCGTCAAGGGGGAGATCGGAGAGGTGACGGGCGTGTTGGTGCGGCTGCATTCGGAGTGTCTTACCGGCGATGTTTTTGGCTCTGAGCGGTGCGATTGCGGTGATCAAATACGGCAGTCTCTAAAGCTAATCGACCAACAAGGCAAGGGCGTGTTGGTTTACATGCATCAGGAAGGCAGGGGCATCGGCCTCACTAACAAGATCAAGGCCTATGCCTTGCAGGATAAGGGATTGGATACTGTCGAAGCTAACCTCGAATTAGGCTTTAAAGAGGATCTGCGGGACTATGGCATTGGCGCTCAGATGCTGCGCGATCTCGGCGTTCAAAGCATCCGCTTATTGACCAACAATCCGCGTAAAATCCTTGGTCTCGAAAGCTACGGACTTAAAGTGGAAGAACGGGTGCCTCTGGAGATTCCGCCCCGCGACACTAACATTCACTATCTTCGTACGAAACAGAGTAAGCTCGGGCATATTTTTTCCAACCTCGAATCCAGGCCCGCCAAACACTGACCGGCCCTTGATGGCGGAGACTCATGACGAAGATCATTGAAGGCAAGCTTGACGCACGGGGAATCAAGATCGGTATTATCGTTAGCCGGTTCAATGATTTCATAACGGAAAAATTACTGAACGGAGCATTGGAGGGACTGAAGAGCCATGGTGGCGAAGAGAACGATGTTACCGTTATCCGCGTTCCCGGCGCATTCGAAATACCTTTTCTAGCAGACCGGATGGCTGCCAGCGGAAAGTACGATGCGCTGGTGTGCTTGGGCGCCGTGATTCGCGGAGATACGCCGCACTTCGAATATGTATCCGACGCGGTCACCCGAGGGATCGGGGAAGCCATTTCAAAGCACCGTATTCCGATTGGCTTTGGGGTTTTGACAACGAATAATGTCGAGCAAGCCATGGAACGTTCGGGTTCCAGGGATGCGAATAAGGGTTATGAAGCCGCCCTCACGGCGGTTGAGATGGTCAATGTCGTTCGTGAGCTCTCCGAGTAAGCGGCGCTCGGTATTGTTGTTCTGCTGTCACCACTAGAAAGTTCTTTCGACAAAGGTATTGTTTTGATCATGGGAACTAGACGCAAGGGCAGAGAATTAGCCCTTCAAGCTCTGTACCAGATCGAGATAACCGGCGATCCTTCTGTTGCCGCCATGGAACTCTTTCTTAGTCATTTCGAAGGTAGTGCAGAAGCAAAGGAATTCGCTCGGCGTTTGGTATTGGGAGTGGTGGGCCAGCGTGCTGAAATCGATCGACTTATTCAACAGTGCACTGAACATTGGAAGCTGTTGCGCATGGCAAAAGTCGATCTGGTTATCCTGCGTATGGCCACGTATGAGCTGGTTTTCTGCCCAGACATTCCCCTGAACGTTAGCTTGGATGAAGCCATCGAGATCGGCAAGCGTTTTGGCACGGACGACTCGCCCACGTTTATCAATGGGGTGTTGGATCAGGTGGCCCATTCGGGTTGTGCAAAATCACAGTAGATTCAAGCATGGAAGACCGTTATCAGGCTAAGGCCATCGAAGAAAAGTGGCAGCGGATTTGGGAGGAGCACCAAACCTTCCAAGCCTCAGAGCAGGCGGGAAAACCCAAGTGCTATGTGCTCGAGATGTTTCCCTATCCCTCCGGACGCATCCACATGGGCCATGTACGCAATTATTCCATTGGAGATGTGGTCGCCCGCTATAAACGGATGCGCGGCTACAACGTTCTCCACCCCATGGGTTGGGACGCTTTTGGTTTGCCCGCGGAGAATGCAGCCATAGAGCAGGGTGTCCGTCCGCAAGTATGGACTCAAGAAAATATTCTCTACATGAAAACGCAACTGAAACGGATGGGTCTCTCTTACGACTGGCAGCGAGAGATTGCGACTTGTGATCCGGACTACTATCGCTGGAACCAGTGGATCTTCCTGAAGTTTTTCAAAGCTGGCTTGGCCTATAAGAAGAGCTCATCGGTCAACTGGTGCCCGTCCTGTCAGACCGTCTTAGCCAATGAGCAAGTGATCGATGGCGCTTGCTGGCGGTGCGAATCGACGGTCACTCAAAAGGAGCTTGACCAGTGGTTTTTTCGCATCACTCAGTACGCGGAGGAACTATTGGGGGATTTGGAACTGCTTGGAGGATGGCCGGATAAGGTTCTGACCATGCAGCGCAATTGGATTGGCAAATCCGTCGGCGCCGAGATTCTCTTCCCATTGGTTGATCGTGAGGGAGCGTTGAGGGTTTTTACCACTCGGCAAGATACAGTCTATGGAGCTACTTTTGTTTCGCTCGCAGTAGAGCATCCCTTGGCGTTGGAGCTTTCTCGAGGCACCGCGCAGGAGAAAACGGTCGGAGATTTTATTGAACGCACAAAAAATATTAGCCAATCCAAACGAGGGGCGGAGGAGGGCGAGAAGGAAGGGGTTTTTGCCGGAGCCTATTGTCGCAACCCCTTTACCAATGAGACGATTCCGATTTATCTCGCGAATTTTGTGCTTATGGAGTATGGCACCGGTGCTGTGATGGCTGTGCCGGCACACGATCAAAGGGACTTTGAATTTGCACGAAAGTACAATCTAAGCGTGCGTGTCGTGATTCAGCCACGGAGTCAACACCTGCGCCATGAGGACCTAACGCAAGCCTATGTCGATGAAGGATTGATGATCGATAGCGGCCCTTTCTCCGGCCTCGGCAATATTGAAGGCAAGGAAAAGATCGTTGCCTATCTGGAAGAGAAAGGCTGGGGTAAACGGACAGTTCGTTATCGTCTACGCGATTGGGGCGTTTCGCGCCAGCGTTATTGGGGAACGCCGATCCCCATCATTTATTGTGCACGGTGCGGAATCGTGCCCGTACCGGAAGATCAGCTGCCCATAACTCTGCCAGAGGACGTGCCCTTCACCGGCAAGGGTGGCTCGCCGCTTCTGGAAAGCCAACTCTTTTCACAGGTTCAATGCTCTAAGTGCGGCGGCACGGCTCAGCGTGAAACCGATACGATGGATACCTTTGTGGATTCATCGTGGTATTTCTTACGCTACGTCTCGGCTCACTATGCTGCCGCCCCTTTTGATCCCGAGAAGGCGCGCTATTGGATGGCGGTCGATCAGTATATCGGCGGGGTAG